>Ga0116231_10001051_pt1 | contig 54559 bp, 24 predicted proteins | sample S1TSphgellanicum_2_FD_89695 | JGI IMG/M metagenome (GOLD analysis project Ga0116231, IMG submission 89695) | Host-associated microbial communities from peat moss isolated from Minnesota, USA - S1T2_Fd - Sphagnum magellanicum MG | ecosystem: Host-associated > Plants > Peat moss > Unclassified...
ATTATTGTACCCTAAATTATTATATGTTATTTTACCTTAAAGTATCTTAACTAGTTTATTATAAGCTTTTAAATTATTTTAAATTAAATTATTCAACTAACTTTCAGCTATACTTTAGGTTATTATATTTTAAATTAATATATGTTATTTCAAGTTATACTTTAAATTATTCAAGGTCATTTTACTTTATGTTATTATAAATTATTTTATCCTAAGCATAATAACTTAAAATAATTTAAAACAAAATATAATGACCTAAGGTAAAAAAAAATTTAGAATAGAAAATAATAAACTATGAAAAATAATTTTAAATACCCTACAATATAATAATTACCAATAGCCTATGATATTATAACATAGAATATCAAAAAATAATTTATAATATAATAATCATCAATAGTTGTGATATAACATATAATAACCAATAATAACTTATAATACAATAACCATTAATAACCATTAATAAAATAGCCACCAATAAGCCATTAATAGAATAACCACCAATAGCCATTAATAAAATAACCGCCAATAAGCCATTAATAAAATATCCATCAATAGCCATTAATAGCATAACCATCAATAAACCATTAATAAAATAGTCATCAATAGCAATTAATAGATTAATCTTGAATAGCCATTAATAGAATAACCATCGATAGCCATTAATAGAATCGCCACCAATAACCATTAATACATTAATCACGAATAACCATTAATAGAATAGCCACCAATAGCCATTAATAAAATAACCATCAATAGTCATTAATATAATAGCCACCAATAACCATTAATAAAATAACCACTAATAGCCACCAATAGAATAACTACTAACAACCATCAATAGAATAACCACCAATAATTATTAATAAAATTATTAATAAAAAACATTAGTAGCCATAAATAGAATAGGTACCAATAACCATTAATAACCACCAATAACAATAATAAAAGAACAACCAATAGCCATATATTATAATTTCTTAGGATTGCCAAAAATAATTTAAGGTGAAATAATTTATAATAAACAAAAATAACTTAAGGTGAAATAACTTTTAATAATCAAAAGTAACTTATAATAGTTACAAGTAGTCTAAATTGAAATAATTTACAATAGTAAAAAAATAACATAGAATAGAAGAAAAAAAACTTACAATAACTGAAAATAGCCTAAAGTGAAATAAGTTAAAATAGCCAAAAGTAATTTATAATAACTGAAAATTGTCTAAATTGAAATAATACACAATAGCCAAAAATAACATAGAATAACCCAAAAAAAATTACAATAGCTGAAAATAACCTAAATTGAAATAAATTAAAATAATCAAAAAAACTTAGAATAACCAATAGTAGCCTAGGATGAAATAACAAAAAATAACCAAAAATAATTGAAAATAACCATAAATAGCCATAAATAATGTAGGGTGAAATAATTTAAATTAATGAAAAATAGTCATATAATAATTGAAAGTAGTTTAACATAAGTAGTATTATTATATTAACAAAAAAAATCCATTTATTAAATTTTATTTTTTCAAAAGAATGGTCATTGAAATGTTATTAAATAATGATATTTAACTTTCTTTTTGTTCAAATGATTTTAAACTTTCAAAAGGAAATAAATGTAATTATGTACATTATTGAATATTTTTAAAAAGTAAATTCAAATCATTTCTTTTGAACAAAATCTGAATAAGATATGAATTTTCAAAGTTTATGTTTTTGTAATATTTAAAATGAAGTATTTAATAAATAAAATGTAATGTAACATATTATCACAACAAGTGTGGTGGCTTGATGGTAAAAGTGTTTGCCCCCATTCGAATGATGTAACCATATGGGTGGTGTTGTGTGTGGTCAACTATGGTATGTTGACCGAATTTTTCTCCTATTGAATTCCTAGGCTAGGTGTCTAGGTTGATTACATGGCCTACTTTCCTACCTAGGCTAGGTTTTTAACCTAGCTTATGTAGTGACACGTGTCAATAAATAATAGGCTTTAAAAATCATGAAATTATCAATAATATTTTATATTAAATAATTAAATTTTAATTAATTTTCTATACTAATTAGTTAATTAACTAGCAAGTGAATGGTTTGGTAAATTTGTATTTCATTTGAGAATAACCTTGTTTCAGTAGGTACTAGTGAAACAAATCATTGTCTGTAACAATTGGTCTACGTTCATTAAGGGGTTAAACAATTTCACTAGGTGAAAATGTCCAAATTCATTCAAAAATCTAGTGAAACCCATAGTGAACTAGGACACATTTCCTAATAGTGTTTAATACTTCCACCAAGTTAAATAAAAATATGAATAAAATAGTTAAATAATTAACCTAACCTAATTACTAGCTACAATATTATTATGAATGTTATTGTTGTAATTGTAGTCAATTATTAATTATCACAACATTATAATGATTACTATAATTAAAATATCATATAAAATCTATTATTAAATATTTATATTTGAGTTAATTATTTTTTTTTATGAAATGTTAATAAGAATTTATAATGAATTTCGAATTTTAAAATATTCAGTGATAATTAATTAATTAATTAATACATAAATTGAATTGCTGATTTTTCAAAAAAGAAATCACCATATTATTTAATAAATGATGATAATATGTTTAATTGTTTAATTACACAACTATATAATTAGAAATAGTTGATGAATATTACTATAAGTAATTAAGGTAAGTAGTTAGACCTAGGCTAGGTAGATTATTAGTTTAGGTCCATGCCTAACAAAACTTAAATTAACTTGTACAACTAGATTACAACTATTTGAGTTGCAATTAAGTTACAACTAGGTTACAACTAAGGTAGACAACAAATGGTATTTTATCATTGAACACTTTCAAATTTTCCCTCATTTCAACACCAAATTAAACGTTTTTTATGTCATTGGAAACGTAAAACAAAAAGCTACAAATGTTTTTTAAACCTCAAATACAAAGGAACAAAGTAAATAATACAAGAAGAAAAAGAGTGATATTTCATCTCAAATTTTGTCTTTAGACCCCCTTACTTTTAGCAATTATATTTTGCTCATTTCTTATTCATTTTGAACCATTTCAAAGGTTACAAATGCGTTATTTCAAAATCTGTAAAACTTTTTAAAATGAAAAGTCAAAAAAACAATAATTGAAGAGTTGAAATTTCAAAATCATATTGAACATTTATGAAAAATCCAAAGCACAACCCCCTTCACTTTGAAAGGGCATATCTTGTTCATTTTCCATTAAATTGTAGTGTTTTTTACAGATTTGGATACGCCAGGTGGAGGATTACAAAATTGTTTTAAGTTTCAAAAAGAACAGACCATGGACAAAAGAGTTATAATGATCAAATATCGTTAAGTGTTCGGTGATAGGTGTGTTTTCCCTAGGTTACAACTAAAACTTTTATCCCATATTGTTTGGTTTCCATTCCATGAATCCAAACCATATAAAGGAATGCATTAAGATTATTGGAGAACACAATAAATATGAAAATCTAATAGCCATTTGGGACGAACCAATAAAAAAGGTTCAACCTTAAAGGCTAAACCAAATGAAATAGGACTTCATTTATTAATTGCCATGTGGTTTAGGTCTAGGCCTAACATAGGTGCCTAGATCTAGCCCTAATTTAAGCTTAGATTAAATGGCCTATGTTTAGGTTTGACCTAGGTGTCTAGGTTTAGAGCTAACCTATTCTTAAGCACCATGTTGCCTAAACTATTGATGTGAATGTGGCACATGTCATTTAGTTATTTGTTGACCCCTAAATTTGTGAACATGCCATGTGTCATTTAACTATGCATTGACCCCACATTTTATGAATGTGCCACATGTCACCAAAACATTGGCCAAATGTTCAATTTACATAGTTGGAACATAGTCAAAATGTTCAACTTACATAGTTGCAACCTAGTTGCAACCTAGTTGAAATTGTAATTATATTTTTTGTTGATGTCATGTTTAGCTAGCAGATGAAGTTCATCCATTAGTTGAATGCAATTGACAACATCCCTGGACTATATTCGTAGAACAATTTTCAACTAAATTGGTAAGTAGTGGCACGTAGTGGCTATTGTTGTGGTGTTGACAAGTGGCATACACTTTTGACTGTAATTTCACTCTCGACTTGTACTTTTCAACATTATTGGTTAGGACTTGCAAAAAATGTTTCTAAGTTGCAAAAAATAAATTGCAACTATATGTGTAGTTTTCGACTTGGTTTATAGTTGAATAGTAGTTGAAAATATAGTTACAAAAGGGGGGTTTTTCTACTAGTGTGTCATAAGAAAAAATGAAATATATTGGTTTTGAATTTTCTTACATGTAAATGTAAACTTACCTTTGTTATTTTATCACAAAAGTCATTGAACTTTGATGTTTTGGAACATGTAACATCAAAGTTGGTAAACAATATTTCATTTTAGTTATATAAAAACTAACAACCTAACAACAAAATATTCTTATATGCACAAGAATAATGAATGATGTTGCATGCACAAAACATGACTACGGGTGTTGAATTTGAATATATCTACTCATTACATTCAAAAACAGAAAGCCTTAATAATATCCCATAATCATTAAAAATATATATTAATGGTTTCAATAAATTCTTTTAAAAGTTTATTCAAACAAAGAAATGAACAACAAAAAAAAGAAAAGACTTCACTTCATATTATTTAGATGAAAATGAAAAAATGGATTTTCTAACTTGAACATTTCATTTTAAAAATTAAATGTTGAAATGCAAAAGATTGTTACATAATGTCTTTTAGTTGCCTCATAGGAAACCAATTACAAAGTTAAAATCAAAGAGAGTAAACCATCTCCTTATTTATCCTTTATATAGTTTTTACACTAGGCATAAGTGCATAAGAACTGTAGATGTAAATCACAAGATTTACAAAGACTTACAACCATGTGTTACATGGCTTCACATATCTTATGCAAATTTTTAATTTGAATTCTACACGGATAGTTCAAATTTAGTTGTATACTGGTTGCAATGGACATCTACTAATTGCATGGTAGTTATAACTAGTTACAAAGGAATTGAAAATTCCAAATTTAATGGACAATGCTAGTGCATACATGTGGCATGACTATACACATCAATGTTGTGTGTTAGTTGTAAGGTAGTTGTCGATTGAATGTTGCATTTTGTTAGTTGTGTGGTGGTTACCACTTATAACTCTCATGTAGCTTGCCCAAAAAGTCAAAACATAATCAAGTACAATTGTATACGTGGTGCATATTACATCCGTATAAAGATCCATCTTGCAATTAACATGCAACTACAAATAGAACTTCGTGAATTTTTGACATGGCATTTTATTTTTGAACTCCCAATATTTCCATGGAATAGTTGTAATTGCACATTAATTGCCATGAACACCTAGTTGCAAGGCAATGAAGTTTCTATGGGCACAATTTTTCATAATGTCTTTGAATTAACAATCAATTTGTAAAGTGTTTACATTGTCAAGCACACTCAAAATATTCCCACTTTTCAATTATATATATATTCTACATTATCACAAAACTCATCCTTTGAAAGTCACTATTACAATTGAAATAACAATTGAACTAAATATAAAGTTGTATGAATTTTAAAATAGAAAGGTGCTATTCAAGCATTAGGTTTGTCACTAGGTTGGGGAAATCATAAAAGTTGTTGAATATTAGTTTGTTCCTCTTTATGTACCAATATTCAACTCAACTCTTCACATGAAATTTGTTGACTAATTTTGAAAGGAGAAAACTCACGACCAAAATGTATTAATTATTAACCCTAGCAATTCACACTGTTTAACTTTTGATGGTTATTGCTTAACCATAGGTTGTTTTACTACAAGAGATATTTTGCAATTGTGGGAAGGACTAACATTTTTTTTTAAAAACTCTTCTTTTCTAAACAAGGTGTGTAGCAACTCTAGCTCACCTTCCATGTGGAGAGGTAAAATAACGCCAACCCCCTTACTATAAATGAAAGTAAAACAAACTAGTCCCTTGCACATCCATACATGTTTCCCTTTATTATTTTTTGATCAAGTTGTTTTTGTTGCTTTAATTCACAGATGACTCCTTTTATTGTTGCAAACTTTTATTGCAATTGTTGATCTTCAAACATAATATGCAATTTGGAATATTGTGCGTCATGATTCCTTCAAAACATTTTTGCATCTTTCTAAAACATGATTAAAAATGGGGCTTTGCCACATTCTTCAACACCAAATTGTATTATTTATATGTTATACAATACAATTGTTGCAAACATTTCATTTGTTTAGTAATACATTTGGCATCAATTTATTTATATGTATTCTTGCAAACAAAATAATTGAAAATTGTCAAAAACCTTAAGACAAATTTTTCTTAGAAATAAAGTAAAAGAGTCATGAATTAAACTCTTTATTCCCTTTCAACTTCTATTCACATCATTTTCCAAACCCATATTATTGCACACCTATGAAATATTGACCTTCATTAAAACATAATTTTTACAAATGGTTTATGTAGTGCATATCCCACTTGCCCCATACCACTACATGAACATCTCTTAAGGATAACATTCCATTGATATCTGAATTTCTCTCAACTTTGTAGTTGCACATAACCTACGAATATATATTTTGCTTCACTTTTGCGTCATCAGTACAATTTCATAACAATTATGTAACCAAAGCATTGTCAAACATTCATTCGCATTTCTTTTGTTCATGACATGATCCACCTTTGACATGTCCATGTGCATCTATTGCACACCTTCAATCATGATGATATTGCAATTGTTCCCTCAACATTCAATTTTTTCAAACAACTAAATACCATATACTATTTAAACTATGGTACATATCCAAAATGGGGACACATGATATATGACAACACACAATCTTTTGGGTGGTTGCAAGAGAAGATGGATCAATTTCAATGACAAATAGTTCATAAAAGTCCATTCAATAGTGTTAAAATGACAATCTATTGTGATATCATTATTTAGGTGGGGGATTATAAAGTGGTTAATGAAAAAATAAAAATAATGTGAATAAACTTTCAATTAAATAACTTTTCAACATACATGTTAAGAGAAAAAAAAAACATTTTGAAAGGTGAAAATCCTTTAAGGTGTACCACATAGGACAAAAAGGACTAGTCTTTATTGTAGTCCTTTTTAACCTTATATTTTGATCCCCATAAAAAATAATGAATCAAAAGGTGTCAAAATTTTCAAAAGGACTATATTTTAAACCATTGCAATTTAAGATTCCATCATAATCTTCCATAAATGTGTTTTTACATGGTAAAAAAAACTAGGTAAAAAAGATAGAAAAAGGTGATGTTATGACAAGATTTTGGTACACCTTAAAACATTTGGACCCAAAACTATTATTAAATGAATATATTGACATCTAAAAATATGGTCCATTTTGAAACATTCAAACGTTCATAATTTTTTCTCATTTATGTTCTTTTTGCTTTATTATATCATATATTGAGTCCTCATAAGATATCTCAAAAAAAATCTATAAACTAAAATGTATTTATATAAAGACACAAACAAAATTTCAATTTATATTTTTCAATTTCAAAAGTTCATTATTCTAATTTTGGCATATATATGTTGAAATTTTTTATACAATTTTTTTCTTATTCAAGTGAATTTTTGGAAATTGGCATATTGATGATTCAATGGCATGTTAATGCATGACATTCTACCAAAAATTGCATTGACACAAAAAAATGATTCAACTTATCTTGCAATCATCCTCTCATTGTCAACTTCTTTACTTTCTCCCAATAATAATAGAATTCACATGTTTATCACAAGGTCATGGTTTGCTTGATTTTTTACAAGCTATTGTCCCACACAATTTTCTATGTAGTTTTAAAAGCAAAATACCATATAATGTAATGCTAGATGTTTCCCAATGAATTTTTGAGGTTAGAATATTGTAATGTGCAACAATTTTTTTTTTTAATGTTGAGATGTATCCATGCATATGAATATAAATGATATTATGGCAATATTCTAAAAATCTAGAATATTGTTTCATAAAAAAAATTCCTACTACATGTATGAAAATATTATAACTATAACTATTTGTATAAAGGTGTATTTTGATCAATATAAGGTAGATGCATCTTTTGACCAATTTCTTGGCCCATCCACAAACAATGATTACCAAAATGCACCTATTTGGGTTGTGCAAGATCTATTGAATTTGTTCATTGAAAAAATATCTTAAATTTTAAAGAAATGACAACCAACCAATTTTGAATATATTAACGATGACCTATACTACTGCTAAGTTATATGAAGTTTATTGGTGGATACAAACATGATAATGGTGTGATTTTTTAGTTGGTGTGTAGGGTAAGTTTGTGCGTAAAATATTAGTGAATACCAATGGAAGACTCAAAAGGAAGTGGGGAGTAAAATATTGTGTGTTAAAACTTGATAGGGTTATAATTGACATGGACACCACATTATGCCAAAAACCCCAAGATTCTCATACTTATATCTAATAAGTGATCACATTAGATTTTAATCTACAACAAAAGTATCACATAAAATTAAATCCCAACATGGCAATATGTAATATTAGAAGTAGTAGAATTCATCACCATTTTTGTTCCATTAATCAAGCAAATTGACACCTTGCATTTCTTTCAATGTTAATTGTGAATATGTGAATCCTTCTAGATTCATCACTTTCATGATTCACCTACAATTTGAGTAAGACAAATCTTGTTCCTTGAGTTTGATTCAACCTCTTATACCATTGTGCATAATAAAAGAAAACAATGACATATTTTTTGAACTTGAGAGCCAAAACACCTAACATTATTAAGAGCAAACAATCAAATCAAAACAAACACAAAAGTTTATTGCCCTTGAAGAATGCCACCAAACCATGCACCCATGCTACACGTATATTCTTTAGTTTCCCACACTTTTATCACCAGATATCAACTTTGTTCATGGTGAATGGGAAAATTCAATCCACCACAACTTTGCTTTGTTAGAAATGGGAAACTAATCTTATAACATACTATAAACCTCATCCTCAAGCTTTTCAATACAAAAACATTACTTTCTAAATTGGTAGGTTGTTGGGTTCTTCTTGAATAAGTGGTATTTTCCCTAACTTTCCAATGTTACAACTTTTGTACCAATATTTTGGCTCCCTCAACTATTACACACACATCACAACAACACCATCTCATTTCTAAATGTTGAAAAACAAATAATGACATATCCACATTTAGATTTTAAAATATTTTAAAACTTTAAGTATTTTAATATCATTAAAGCAAGAACACTTCATTTCACACTACACTACCACCTCCAAAAAAACACATCCATTTAATATTTTTCACAAAATACCAAAATGTTTTACATCAAATTCTATCCAATGGCAAAGTAAAGTGATGAAAAACAAGAGATGGAAAATAAAAATTTCACATCTAGAGTTAATTCATAGCTCAAATTGAAAACTCCAAACAAAATAATAATAATCCAAAGAAAGAAGGTCAAAAGAATTAGAATTTGTTTTTTGCAAAGAAGCTGCAGAGGGATCCATGAGAGAAATTGATATGAAAAATGAAACAATTTAAAAAGCTCCTTTTAAATTTTTTGTCACTTTTCTAACATTATTCATTTAAACTCCAAAACTCCTAAAACAAGAACTACAAACACAACAAAGAAAAAATAATATTCATTTTTTCTTATACTTTATGATTGGTCCCCAAAAATAAGAAAGAAATTATAATCCTTAGTGTTTCCATAATTTTGTTGAATGTTGTTATTTCTAAAAAACAAAAAAAATGAAAAAACCAACCTTTTAAAAAAGAAACTTATATAAAGTTCAATCAAAACATAAGAAATTGGGTTACTAGTTTGTTCATTGTGTGGTTCTCTTAGAACTTAACCTCTAGAGGATTTTTACACCCCAATTCTTTAACTTTTAAGGCTTAACAATCAAGTGGGTGTACACTTGGGTGTTGAATTGTTGAGGTCTATCCCTATTTCTAATAATTGCCCCACCATTGATAATGTATCTACATCATACTAGCCAAAAATTAGCCTTGAACCCTAACATCACAACCAAGTTGGTATGAAAGTTTGAAAACAAGATCCAATACCAATACCTAACTAGTATGATTCTTTTTTTAAAATCCAATAATAGTACTAGATTGGTATGATGTTTTTTTTAAAGATTTAATATGGACACTAATACTATGTTTAAAAATTGACATTTGCCCAACACTACTTTTGACCTTTGTTTGCTTCATTAAACTTAACATTAAACCTTTTAAACTTCCTATGGGACTAGTGAACAAAAGACAACCCAAGGGTACCCAAAACTAGTTGGTATATCTAGAAGCATATATGTACATAACATTCGTTGAAATTTTAGAGATGTGACAAATTCATTATGTTTTCAAAGTTAATCCTAAAAATACAATATGTAAAGTTTTAGGGTAAGTAGGCTAGTGATCGAACATCGAAGCTCTTCAAGAGCTTAGAATTCTATACATTGATTCTTTGCCTTTGGAGTTCAAAAGGCTTATGTAAAGCTACACTAGATGCACTCATAGTAGTTTATATTAATTAAAACAAACAAAAAAATTGAGGAAGATGTGGGGTATATAAATAGGGGTAATCAAGGTTTTGGTCATGGGTGTTTTCAAACACTTCGTGATTTGGACATACCCATTTTCTTCATGGTTATTCTTTGTTACTCTTGTGCTCCTAAAGTTCAAAGAAGTTATGTAGAGCTCTTCTTGACACATCCATAGTTATTTAAATTATTCAAAATGAACAAGAAATAAAGAAAATATGAGATCTAGAAATAATAAGGTCATTTTCTTGAAAACGCACTATGATTTGGACATGCTATGTGATTTTCCTTGTTACTGCTTTGTGATTTTCTTTGTTATTCCTTTGTCTTTGGAGTTGAAAGAGGTTATATAAGGCTCCACTTGACGCACCCACAACTTAGTAGATGACTAAAACAGACAAGAAATGAGAAAGATATTGAAGTGTTTGTCCATGGGTGTGTATTCAGAATGGTTGTCATTGGGGTGGACAATGCCCCTCCAAGAAGGCATTACTCCCTGAGCGTAGGCATGAGCAATCCTCCAATCCTCACAGTTTAGTGAAGACCTCAGGTCATTCCACCACTCTATGGTCGGCCTGGCCACCAAAAGGCCTGTCTTCAGTGATCAGAGAGTTGACATGACAAAACTCGCAAGAAATGTTATTCTCAATCCAGTCGTGCAAAATTATATCTGAAATCAATTGGTCCAATCTCTAGCTATGGCAGCAAAAATAGCAATAGGTTCCTTTTTAATCCATCCACACTTTTCTCAAGGCAGAGAATCTTGGAGACATGTACTTCAAATTACTGGAGATTGCCATATGGCCACAGGATGAAGAACCAGTAACGCCAAATTGGGGAATTTTATCGCTCCACGTTGGGAGTTCAGCTTCTCCTGCGGATCTTCAGTTTGTTTGGGTGCAAAATTCCAACCGTAAAATCCAATAGTTTCCATCTCTGCGTCCACCAAAGAATGATATGATCTCCTTCATCATGATAATGATGGTGGGGATGTGAGAGACTTTGGATTCAACCCAATTCTACTCCTGTTTTCGTCTTGTTTGACCTGCAAAATTCTGTCACACAAGGGTCGCGTGTGTAGCTACCTTTTTCTTGCCTAACCATTCTTCCAGGACTCGGGTGTGAGGTTAGGCACTGCAATAATAAACCTTGTTCCCAGTGGCTTTTCTGCCAATTTTGTGATGTAGCCAAAGAAAACATTTAGTCATGGCTACATACCAGACATGAGAGGTTTTTTCAGAAAATGGATCCTTCTATATTCTTGACTACCTACTGGAACTTAGATAAAACTCTGGCATTCTGGGGGAGATTTGGGCAAATCTGTTGCATGAAAAATCCTTTGTATCAGTCGAAATTCTATTTTTCATGTAGAAATTTGACAAAAGTCCACTAGGGTGAAAATCATTGCAATTGTTCAATGCAGGTTTTTGAATTGCATGTATACAACGTATACTTTAACACCCATGCCCACGTACCCAATTTGATGCCTTCGCAATTTGGTGAACTGGGAGGTGCCTCATAAGTACTAATCTTTTCACAAATGCTCCTGATTCTTCCTTGAATGGATTCAAACTTGGTTGCCCCCACAAGTTCAGCAGCTTCAAGCAAGTTCTTTATGCAGGATAGCTGAATCATGCCATATAAAGTATTTGAGGAGGGGAGGAAGCAAATAAAAGCTAGCTGACCATTAACTACATGAGACTCCGCATGGGATAGCAATTTTGCAAATGTTGGAAATGGTCAAGTGGAGACAAGTTGCTGAGTGTGTTATGGATCCTACTCTGGCCAAGCATGAATGAATCTCATGTCTCAAAAAATTGTTATTATACCTCAAAAAAACAAAGCAATATGAAGAGATGCCCTATTGAGGACCAATTGCATTCAATTGGACTTGAACAAGCTCCAACAGATTGTGGTCTGCTGTCGTGCTTCAACAAAAAAAAAAGGAAAAAAAAGCCCATTTGAGTTATTGAGCCTCCAACAATCTTTCTCCATTCAAAGATTATTTATTTAAATCATTCCCAAGATCGACCTATAAACATGAAACTGAGATTGTAAAAGATAAGTTCTTCCTTTGCATCATCCAATTGACTGCTTCTGCTGTGCAATCAATGTGTTGGTGGAGCTGCTCTTATCTTGAAAGGTATACTTGTTTTCAATGGTAAGAATCAAACATGTTATTGGGTCCTACTACTACTATGCTACACCACCTTGCCAAAAAGGTTGGAGAATAAAGTGAGCACCTGGAAAGTTTAAAATACTTGTGAATCTGAGTGTGGTTGGATACCCTGAAATCATCCTGCTAATCCATCACCATTGGCAGGATCTGAGTAACATATGAGCAAATGTTGCTTCCAAAACATAGGCTACTCCTCCCTTCGAATGGAATGTCCAAAAGTCCCATGAATTAGGGTGCCCAGTGGTGGCCTGTAATTCAATGGATCAATTGTAGTAGATGTGCTTTTTGGATTTCTAGAATGAGGAACAGTGCACAACACACACCTTTCGAAACAATACCGATTTATATCTTTGAAAGGAGAAATGAATATACTACTGGCCTATCTGGTTCCTCCACCCTGCACAATTGTATTGCTCTGCCCTCTTCAAGGGATTCCAGGAGGGTGTTGGGAGAATGGAGGAACGTCTGGCCCCACTAACTTACTAAAAGGTAGAAGATCTGGTCCTGCTATAGAACTTGAGAATAAACTCCAAACCATATTAAAATCTTGCTTGCACTTTGGATTCACTCCAAGGGTTAGGTCAGTAGGCATATATTTTTGATTCCATAAAGCACTGCTGGATTTTTCCTTTGTATTTTCAGCTCCATTACCTGCCTGGTAAGAAACCTGTTTCCAGCAACCGGGATTTTCTGCTGTGGAAGGTACCAGCCAGCCTGTCACTATTTTTAAAAAGAGAAAAAATCCTAGCTCCGCTTTACTTAGGAAAAGGACCTGAGTACAAGCCCTTCCGCAATTTCTGACCTGTTCCCTCAGCCTACCGACCTTAGGCACACATCTCAAATCATGGAAGGGCCTGTACTCAGGCCCTTCTCCTATACATTTAACCCTCTCTTGATTTGATAAAATTGATTAAAATCTAAGGAATAAATTAATAATTGTGCAAATCACTAAAAGTGGATAGATAAAATAATATGATGAGGTTAATTTCAGCCTCCATTGAACCATCCACAATGCCGGATTTGGATGGTGCAAATGCATTTGATGACCTCAATGGTCTATATGCCGGAGCCATTCTCCAACCCTTTATTCCTCGGATTTTCCAATGGTCTTCTTTGTGTGGCTATCATCGTACTTCCATTTTATAGTTGTTAAAATTGCATGGAGGAGGACACCAAAATAATGGAAAATAGTATCATGCACAAATAGCTTTTTTTTAGGTGGTGAATGACTTCACATTTTTCCAAGCATTTCCCATCACCTGAATAGCCAATCAACAACATTGTTAACCAACACTTTTTTGGTTGCCCGAAAAAAAATCTGAGGAGTCTAGGAGAAGGGTCTTCCAAACTATCCAAACAGTTTGGGCAGCTTGGGGAAACTTAGGATTTTTCTCCCATGCTGCCCAAAAAAATTGGACACTTTGGAAAAATCCTGACAAAAAAATTCCAGGATGCTTGAAAAGAATTGTGCAGTTGAGGTCTTTTATACTGCTTGATAATTCCAAACATATTAAAAAGGTTGAATTTTTTTCATTTCTTCTCAGAAATATCAGGCAACATGGAAAAAGTACAGAATAGTTTTCCAGGCTAGCCAAAAAGTTAAGGCAATTTGCAAAAAGCTTGAGAAAATGTTTCCAAGGTGCCTAATTTTTGGGGCAGATTGGGAAAGTTTATTCCAGTTGCCCAAAAAATTCCCCAACATCTCCCATTCCCCATGAGAGATTTAAGAGAGTATGTGAACAAGAACAACATTAGAACTTCTTGGGAACATGTGGGAGTATTTCAACCTTTTGAAATCAAGTGCCAAACTCACCTCCTTATTCCACACTAACCTAACCCTAGGATATTTAGAAAAAATCCTAGGGTTTTCTAGATGAAGATATTTATTTCTTGGTTAAGATATCCCAACAAGTTTATCCACCTCTTAACCCCAATGCCATATCATTTGCCAAGTCAGTTGTTACCCCTTTTGGGTGGATGAGAAAACATTAGGGTAAGTTTATTCTTTTGTGATCTATCCCCTTTTACTACCTTGGTGTGAATCCAACTCCAAGGAATTAATTAACTATATAAATATGCGAAGGAATCTGATTTTTTAAATAATTCAATTTTTTAAATGGCTTTTGGGTGTATTCCATCAACAAATAAAATTCATAAATGTAGTTAAATTTCCATATCAAGTTCTAGTAGGGAACCAACAATGTCAAAGGATGCTTAATTTTTTTTAAAAAATTTCATGTCTCATTTATAACCAAATTTAGCTAAATTTTTTTATGATACTTGCCATTTCATATACACCATAAATTTGTGAAAAGAAACATTACTTGTTAATACATTCAACTATAAAGGTTGTAAATATCCAACAAAATCATGTATAATATCGATTGAACTTGGATGTTAGGATATAGTGTATCTCAAAAAAATTTACAAAAAAATGACAAAAGGGTGAAAACACATTACAGTGTAAACAAAAAATTTGTCACAGTTTAACAGTTTTTGATATTTGTGAAAGTTTGATATATCATGGTGGATGTTTGAAAAATATTTTGTACTTGAGATTTTCAATTAATGGTGGTACATCCCAATATATCATTGTATCATGAAATTGGAGCAAATATGAACAACTTAATTATTAATTGGAATACATTTTCACTTTGCAATAGCCCTGTCACAATGCTACAATTTTATTTTATTTTATTGTAAACAAAAGATTAGATGTAATGGTAGTTTATTCGTGAAAGTTTGCACATGTAAAAAAACAACCATGAAGAATAATCTTTTTCACTAAAATTTTCAATTTCTTTTCAAACTGTGAAGTTCATATCAAATGTTTAAAAAACACTTGTTAGTACATTATGTTATGAAATTGTGATACTTTTTAAGTTGTAAAATGTTCTTCCATTGAAGATGTAGATGGGCTAAATGTTATTTTATCATTTTACATTTAAAAATGGATTTTCAAATTTAATAAAAAAATTTGATAATCTACTATAAAATAAGGGTTTTAAATCAACATGTATAAGATTATTGGTATATTTTTACAAAATGATACAACTACCAATCAATTGCATATTGATGGGTTTAATAACTTATTTTATGTTTGAAGCTCAAATTAACTACATGCACAATCTGTAAAAATAATTGAAATGAGTGAAATCTTATGTGTTACTACTTTTTATACTATATGCAATTTGAGTTTTCCCTAAAATTGTTTACATCCTAATTTGCTTTCACCAAAAATGGCATGGAAATTGTTGATAGTATGAAAAGAGTTGGATTAAAGTTCCTTAATGATCACATTTACTTTTGATTAAAGGTTGAGAATTATCAAAATGTTTGTCCCCTCTCCTTCATTGGAAGCTTTTAGAAGGAAAATGCAATGAAACTTTCAATAGTGGATGGGATTGCAAATTGAATGTTTTTTTTTTTGTGTGTGTGTAGGTGATGTTGTCTTTTTATGTTTGGAATGGAGATGTGTGGGAACTTGTAAGAAATAAAAAAGCTAGTGATTCTAGTTAGACAATTTGTGTGGAGGAGAATTGTTATAAAGGAGGATGAAGAATGAAGAATGTGTAAACATTTTTCATTCTTGCATCAAGGGAGATTTCAATGTTCTAGGGATATGTGTGCTCATGTTTTCTTTTTCAATAGACATTTTGTAGATGCTACTTCCTTGTCTTATTTTCAATGCACAACCTCTATAAACTATTTGCAATGTATGTGGTAATAACAATTGGAATGTGGATAGGATATGATGACAACTAAAAGCTAAATCATGACTCAAATGAGGATACATGGGTTTGGGGCATTACGAGAGGATTGTGAATGATGTAACACAATGTCCACATTATGACTAATGATTATGTTATTTCATAAGGGATTAGCATTTGTGGTGAATATATTATATAGGAAATGTTCAATGGAAGGGCCATTGTTGAAGGTAAGTCTTTTAATTATGTAAAAAATAGAAACATAATTTGTTGAGTTATGAATGAGAACATTCAACATATGTTTGTTATAGCAATTGGGTATGCAATCAAGTATGAAAGAAAGTTAGGTTTTGATCATTCCATTATGGGAAAATGATGTTTCTATCATGGGGATGAATTTTTAACAAATGTCAATGTAAAAGAATTTTCCAAATACCATTTAAAAGGTTATTTTTTCACATTTATAGAGAAGCTTCAATTCTTGGCCTTTGATATTTGGAGGAATGATTATAATTAGAAGAATTTTTTTTAAAAGTTGAAAAGGGAATTTTCTTCCAAAAAAATCAAGGGATTCATAATAAGTTAAAATAAAATGCTTTTATGCTTATGTATTTAAGTGTGTAGTTATTGTTGATTATAAATAAGTGATCATAAGGTAGATTTAAGGTTATATCATTTGGTCATATAAATTTTTTAACTTGTGCCACATTTTTAAGCTTGCCAAATTGCCACCTTCACCTTCAACATTAAACCTTTTTTGTGATGGATTGACTATTTTTAAAATAATATCTACACCATTTTTTCAAATAACACTTTTGGCAGGACAATTGGCACAAGGCCATCGCTTAAGAAACAAAATCACAATTAACAATAAAAGTTAAGGGAGAAAGTTAATCCCTAGCAAGAACACCAACCTAATAAACAAAAGTAATTAACTTAGGAAGTCAACAATTCCACCTAACATCTAACCCACCCCTTGGGCATAGAGAGAAATGAGGGCACCATAGCCTATCAAAGTCAACAAAGTTATTTTTAATAACAAATACCAATAATTTGCAAGGTAGGCTTCTAATGAAATTTTCCATAGTCAATTAGGCCTTTTAGAATCTAAAACTGAATATGCAATTAGAATGAAGAAAGTTCTAAAAAAATAACATCATTCCACTCCATTGATATATTCTAGGCAACCACACCTTTGAGTAGTGTCCACATGGGAATAGACTTCTAAATTATTTTTTGTAATTTCTTCTATAAAAAGCATTCATGAATATTGAAAACATGCACATGTAGCAAGGCAATTGGAGGATGTACCATGAAGTACATAATAAATGTTGCCCATGCCCAAGCTACACACATTCTAAGACATTTGAAGAACCTATGTCAAGTGCATTCAACAATTCTTATGTTGCGTTATGTGTAGGAAAGATCGAAATCCTTGGTTATCTTACCTCTCCATGAATTGACCACCACCACTTTACATAGAATAGACCACATAAAGTTAATGTCCTTTTTTTGCATGTTGCCTTTGCCACAAATATTTTTAATTTACTTTGGGGATGCAATCAAACGATTGCCATTTTTCCATAAAGGGTTTAAGACAATCTTTTTCCCTTTGTTTAACAACATTTGCCTTCTCCCAAAGGTACACAACATGAGTGGGGTCCCATCCTTCCAATACCACAAATTTAGACCAAATCTTAAAGAAGCAAAAGGTCCATAGTAGAAGTGAAAATTATGATTTGTTGGGCCTTTCTTCACTGTTATGACTCTATTCCTTCTACAATATCCAACTTGCTCCTTACTACTTGAACATTCTTTTTGAAGGGCGGTTGCAAATTTGGTACTAATTGATAACATGAAAATTGATAGAATTGATAGAAACTACATACCTAGCTCACACCTACCTACCTGCAAATCTGCAATTAGGCATAACATATTAAGCCCCCCAAAAATTGTTGTTAGAATACAATATTTTTGCATTAGTTTTTTTGGTAATATTTGGAGATCACATATTGGATTTTTTGGCTTGTTTTAAATATATTTGATTAGTACTAAATTTAAATTAATCAATTTTTTTATAAAAAAACAACAAACCTTGAAGAAATTGAACGTATGGAATATATATGTGATGAAATAATACTTGTTATAGAATATGAAAAATTGCATATATATATATATATATATATATATATTTCAAACGGGTTGTGGGTGGAATTTTTTGTTGATTATTTTGTAATGGATGACATGGATATACATCAATTAAGTTTTAAACCATTTAGAATTTTAGAGTTTTTTGTTGAAAATCCATTCAAAAAATGTGTTTTTTTACACTTGTTTACCAACAAATACATAATTTAATGTTTTCATTTTAGGAAAAAATCATTGCAATATGGAAGAAGAGAAGATTTTATAGGTTGGCTTTGCATTATTTATTTATTTTTCTTTTATTTGGTAATGTTCATGAATCATAAACATGAGGCCCTATAACCATTGAAAAAATGTAAGTTATATACTTTATGTACATCAAGATTTTATCCAATCCTTTTCATCTCGCTGTTGGATCTGAATGAACTTTGAGTTTCAAAATGTTGGCATGCAAATTTTAACATTTTTTTGTTTTTGTTTAGGATAACCAAAAGATGTCATCAAAATTTCAACTTATTATGTACCATGATATTTGTTATACATCATTTTTTTGGGTGAAAAGTGGTTCACCCTTAATGTGCTTTCATCAATTGTGTGAAAATTACATTTGGACATTTGTCAATGAAAATATTCCAATCCAATCATCATTCCTTATGTTTGTTCGTGGTGATTGTAGTTTGGCAAACCATTAGGAAAGGATCCTAACCATGATATTATCCCAAACACATTTTTCTAGATCCCATTGTCAAGACCAAATTTAGATTTAATATGGTCCCATTCCATAAAACTTTTATTTCAAGGAACCTAGAAATTTCCAATCCTTCTCAATCTTGCATGGTGGATTGCTTTTGCCTATTGAATCGATATTCCAATTTCTACACACGTAAATTTAAGTAACCACCACATTGAGGTAGTTCAAATATAATTAGCAAAAATTGGTGGATTTTGATGTACATTCTTGAACATTGAATTACATGTTTTAACAATCTTACTTCAAGCTCCAAAACTAGTTGTTGAAACATGATTAGGCACTAAAATCCAATGCAAGAACCCAACTTTTACGCTTGGAGGGTCAAAACATATTCATTTTGTAGTTGAGGAAGGTTTTGAAATTGGCACCAACCCCAAAGTCATTACAAAATCCATTTACATAGGAGGGCATTCACAGCTTCCTTTATATCAATTAAGCTCAATCCACCATAATTGTTTCATATGCATCTGTCACCCCATTTCATTTTACTTTTAATGTTATGTTATAGGGTAAATGCAAGCTATGATGGCTCACTTTTGGATAGTTAAAAACTCCCTACAATTCCTTAGAAAATTCATAAAAAGTGATAAATGAACATGGTTGTTATTTTTTAAGTGTCATTATTGTAATCTTTAACTAATAAATGTTCAATCACCTAAAAAGCCTCACAAATCTACATCAACATTTACATTAATAAAAGTTGATATCATTTTTCAATTTGGAAGTTCAAAAAGGACAACCAATAAAGTCCATATGAATGATATCCTAAATAAAATTTTCAAAAAAAAATGTTTTTGGGAAAAACAAATTGAAAAACAAACAAATTGCAACTCATAGGGACTTATGGAAATATGGTCCAATTTTAACCATTCAAAAATCCCTAACTATTAAATGGTTAAGGTTTTTAATAAAAAGATTCCTCATTTGAGTTTATTATCTCATAATAGATCATATATTGAGTTCCAACAACAAATTTGGAATGTGAATCATTTTTATTTTTTTTCCATTTTGTGACGTTCCAATTAAACAACCAGTCCATATTTTTCAACTTCAAAAGTCCATTACATTTAACAAATGAATTTTTTTATCAATAAATAACCACACAATTTTCTTCATAATAAAATTTTCAATTCGAATTCAAACCCTAATTAGTAGATCTAAAGATATATTAATCACCATATGCATTTGAATGAAGGGTACCCATGAACAATTGTTCATTTTGTCACAAAAGTGAATCATCACTCAACCATGCATTCACCCTATAGTCCATTCTAAAGAAAGTTCTTAAACAACCCCTAACACTTACAAATGCTTTTGACCAAACTTGCCCAAATAAATAGGAATACCATATTGTGGAAGTAAGAATAGAGTTAACTATTACAACCTTGCTTGCTACTAGTATAAATGGATTGATCTCTAATAGTTAAGCTTCATTTTAAGCTTATCCAACAAAAAAATCAACATCCTTTAAATGTCCAAATTGAGACCAAATGGGCTCCCTAGAAATTTGGAAAGTTCACCATTAGAAGTCCACTATTGGCCGTGCTTGGATGGCCAACATGGTCAAAAAAATTGCATCTTATACCAATATGGCAAGTTCTTTGCCTAGGTGACCTTTAAAACCAAATTTTCTAAAAAGAAATTGAATAATTCCATTACATTATCTATGTTCTACTCTATTCCTACTAGTGAAAGCAATGTGTTATTGGCATATTGGGAAAATAATTGTTCTTTAAGCCTATTGGGCATTTTAATGCCTTGAACTTCACCTATGGCCATAGCCTATTTAAAAAGAAAGTGAAAAAAAATTCCTATTAGGAGGAACAAGTACATGTGGCAAAGGGGCACCCTTGTTTAATGCCTTGTTGGATTGAAAATGAAGACGTGACTTCACCATTGTAATAAATTGCAACATTTGCAATATCTTAAAGGAACACCTTGGCCATATTAATGAATCCATGTGTTATTCCTAAGTTTTCAATAGTTGCAAAACAAAAAACTCCAAAACACCTTATCGTAGGACCCTTAAATAATAACATAATGAAATTTTGATTGACCCCCCAAGAAAATCTACCCTTGATGACAAAATCAAGAACCATTTAAGTGTAGTTCACGCCATTGACATGCAAAAACCTCACAAAAAACTCCACCATTATCCCATCATGGCCAAGGGTTTTCCCTTCAACCATAGACTTAATAACTTTGAACAATTTTGCTTTACTCATTAGAGTAGTTAACACAATTTGATTCATTTGGCAAGTGAAACTTTTGGGGAGAGTACTGTTAATCATACTCAACAATGGTTAACTAATTAGTTATTATATTATTATTTAAACATGTATTAGGTACAAGTTTAATTTTTTAACTTCTTAACTAATAATTTTATAAATGTTAACTCGTTAGAAAACAAGTTAATATTTGAATTAACTACTTGTTCACAAGTAATTAATATTTGGATTAATTCATACTAGTGTTAGGTAACTATTTTAGTTACTAATAAGAACCACTTAACTTATATAAAAGGTGACTTTCAATCTATTGAATCTACCATCCTCCATATCTTGCACCTTCTCTTTTATTTGTCCCACTATATTTTTTGTAATTGTTCATTTTTTGCATTTGATTACATTAGGCCTTGTGCCTCTTCTAGCTCATGTTGTAAGGAGGTCACCTTGACACAAAACTCAACAACTTTCAACTTGCACAATTTTTTGTAAATTCTCATCATCTTTTCTTGTTTTGAAAATAAAGAGGTCTTAAGGGGTTGAGCCTCCCAAATCCTCTTGATCCTCTTCTCAATTTCATAAAAAAACCTTTTATTCATACATTGATAAGAATTTTTCCTCACATTATCACATATTTGACATCATGATGCCCTTAACGATGTATTTGATAACAACAAAAGCAACATTAGGTGGAGCTTGCTTTGGCAAATACATTGGGTGTATTCATGGTTAGGGGATAAAAAAGGAATTACCTATTTAAAGGACTACAAATGACAACTTTGGATTTTTGTTTATTTTACATTATTATAATTATAGTGGATTGTTGTATGCCAATAAAGAAAATGATGTATTGTTAAAATAATAAAAAATATTTAAAAATCATTTGGATACTATGTAAATGTAATTTTGAGTCCTTTAAATCAACTATATCAAGTGTCTAAATTGCACTTTATAAAAAGTAATCAAAGGAATGCATAAAGTCACATAATTGATTTCAAAAAATTTGTACAACAAAAACATATCCCCTTTTATGAAAGTACATGTTCATTGGGTGAATTGGACGGAAAATCAAATCATATAAAAATTTCAAGTCTTAAAATTTTGAAGGAGAAGGTTGTAAGGCAAAGGATTCATTTTTAAAAATATTTGGCAAAAACATATGTTCAATGGGTTCAAAATGTTTAGCTTTAGGTGTAAGTCACATGTGCAAGAAATAGTTTTGCTAGAAAACATATTTGGTTGTCCATTTAAACTCATTTTGGAATTTTCTGCATTTATGGCTATAAATCAAAATATTGATACATAATTATGCACACATATGAAAAATCATCATCATAACATGAATTATTTTGAAATGGACTATTCCATTTTTTCCATTTAAATTTGTTTCAAGTAAATATTATTTGCAAAAAATGGTCCTACAAAAATTATGAAATCTTTTTTCCTTTTTTTAAAAACTCCAACTTTGAATAGGCCCCATTTTGTTTAAATGGGACATAATCCTTTCTCTACCACTCCTAAAATTGTAGCATGAAAATCGTAGGCTACCCGTAGGCCTTGGTGGTTTTTCAATATTTAATAGGTCCCATGCAAAATGTTTTTTATTCAAAATGACACAACCATTTGTGTAAACCTTATCTGTACTAAATTCCACCATGTTGAAATTTTTGTGAATGAATTATTAGGGCTGAAACATAGAATCCAACCTTGGTAAATTGTAACACCCCATGGAGTCTTGTGTGTAGTTTAGGGTGATATGCTATGGCAATGCCTCTTATGGACAAGTAGAAGAAGCCCATACCTACAACCATTTTGAAAGAAATGTTACCCTCATGAATTAGTTGATAAAAAAGACCACCTATTCTTCGATATGGAGATGTGAAAAACCTTGTTAACTATGAGATTAATAATGATGACATTTTGAAACATGTATACCTTCTTGGAGCACTTCAATCAAGATGGTTTCCATGGGTTGCATTTACTTAACTTCATAAGGTGAAATCTAAGCATGTATAACAATGTTTACACCTCAACCATTTAGATACTCATTTTCTTACAACTTGAGTTGTCATCATGACAACAACAAATATGTTAGTGCCATGGTCCACATTTTGCTTTTGAAAGGCATCTTGGTACATATGTGAGCCCATTGACACTTCTTCGAGGATTTATTTTTCAGAACAAACACACCAATTAATTAGCTTATTACATAATCACATGACCTTATTATGTTTTCTTATTTTTATATAAAATGTTTGATATTTGAAATGTTTGTGTTTATGATGCCAATTGCAGAAGTAAATTGTCTTTCTCCAAGTCAAAATGTGCCATAATTGTGTAAATAATTTTTAACCTTATAATTGCCCATTTATACTTACATGGTACATGCAATGTAAACGATGAAACATTTACCCTTGCCCTATGAATAGAGCAAATGTTTGTCGCTTACCAAGTTACCCTAACTCAAATTGAAAATTTGCATCGCTTGTATACCCTTACCTAGTTTGGGAGTTCTATTGAAGTCTATATATAATTGCCTAGCTGATATATATTTTTCACAATATTAAATTTAAACTTACCCAATTGATATATTAAAATCAGTACTCTCACCCAACATTGGGTTCAGATCTAGGGTGGAAATTTTTAAATGACAAATTTAGATGGCATCTAAATCATAGAAGGTGATTTTTTAATCCTTTCAAATGAAACGGGTGAAACTAACCTCCTTATTCAATCCTAACTTGAATCCAAATATTAAAATTAAAAACATTTATTCCTAGGGGATAACATATTTCAAAGCAATTACCCTTTCCTTAACCCCAATGACACATCTTTTAAAAGCTCAATTTTTGAGTTATTTCACTCCTTTCATGTGAATGAGATAAGGTTAGTTTCATTCTTATGAATTCCCTTTATGACCTTGGTGTGAATCCAGCTTAAGAGTGCAAGGGAGCTTTACATAGGGTTCTAATTTGTAGTTCTACAGTTGCTCATATAATGTGGAAGTAAACATATATTGACATGTTTATCCGGAGATGATCACATGGGAGAAACTGGAGAAATGAAACAGGCCTTACTAGTCTGACAATCTTGTGTAAGAGGTTAAGAAGATACCATTGAGATGTTGACATGACCAAGGGCAGACCAACTTCTGGCAATCTATCAAATGCAGGACTATGATAGCAGTTGTGTCATCCATTGTCCAGGGAACCCTAAAGGCTGTTGTTGCTCAGTAGTATGCTAGCCAGCTTATAATGCCAACATTGAAGTGGGCAGTCAATGCCTGAACAGGTTTTGAGGATGAATGCCTTAGGATTCCTACTTTTTGTGTGATGGGTTGTCAGTTGATAGATTTGAAGAGTTGTTCTTCATGAGTAAACAGCAAACTTTGAATATTGCATTCAACAATTTCTCCCAACCCCAGTCTCAGATTCAGAGTTGGCAGCCCATTTTAAGAAAGCAAGCTGCTCTGCAATATGCTGAACAGGCTAAGTTTGTGGTTTAGAAGGTGGAGCAGGGTAACACAGTGCTGTTATTTTGTACGGGTCCTTCGATTCTACCTCCAGACTGGCATGTTTTGAACTTGTATATGCTAATGGGTATATCACAGAAGCTGACTTTTCAGTGATCTTTCTTTCCATCTGGTTGATGTCATCTTAGATTGATCTACATATGCTGTTTGATCTATCATGCAGTCACAAAATTATTTTTTGTCTTTGAATGTTTTCTTTGCAGGTGACCTTCAGAATGTTGTTGTGGATTTTTCTCTGCAATCTTAGAGATATATTTTCCAGATGGAGCAAGAGGAGTATTAGTCTAAGTTCATCTGGGTGGTGATTTCTTACAGTAGATTAGCGGCCAGGGTAGGTTTTTATCTTGTGAGTGTTGTTATTGAGTTTGATCTGCAAGCTCATAGATATGTTTTGCAGTGGCTTTAGTGGATGTTCTGCATCCAAGTAGTCCCCATTTGTGTGCTTAAAGGACATGTTCACTGTGCTGGAGGTCCAACTACTATTCTCTGTGTAGGCCCCTGTATGCCTTAAGCTTAGAAGCTTGCTTGTACTGGACAAGCTACAGTGAATGAAGTGCACCCTCACAATGAGGATACTATTCATGTTTTTTATTAGCCATATCTATTGCCTGCCAGCCAACCTCTAAACTGTTCCCAGTTACTTCTGGAATGTGACTGGAATTCAGGATGCAGATGTTTGTATAGTGGTTTGCACAAAAAAATTGGTGGGTTTTATATATCTCACTACAAACCATCAGGAGCTGATAAAGTCAGTGGGGAAGTCATGGCAGCTTGTCACTGCTATGCTGAAGGTGATGGTCTAACACTTTGTGAGTGGCATGCACGAGGTTACAATTGCACTCATTCTTGTTGTGGTAGTTTTACTTTTGCTGGAACTGACAGATTTTTGTTTTTGAATTTTTTTGGGTGGATACTTCTCCACAATCTCATAGATATGATTTTTCAAAATTATCACATTGATAAGTTTTTGTAAAAGGGACCTACAGTCTTTACTGCAAGTGTAAGTAACTGCATAGCTGTAGTCAAAACAATCTGTTCAACTCATGCTGGGCTCACTGTATTCCCAGCTTTTTAACAGGGTTACAGTTTCTTTGTGAGGGTTTGTTAATTGGGTTGAGAGATCTGTTTAACTTAATTATAGTATGTATATACCTAGAGGTATGGTATCTATAATTTTGTTGTAACATCTATCAACAAATTGTTATGATATCTCTCATTTTGGCATGTAGAGACCATATTTGTTGTGATAGTTTCTGGTAAGCAAGTTTTGGACTTGTTGGGACTTGTTGCCATGAGGTTGCACGAGTCTGATGACAGTCATAATTGTGGATGAATTTTTATAATCTTATGGTATGTATTTGGAGGAATGGGCAAGTATTATCAGTACCACATCTGTAGAATTGTTCTAGACTGGAACATAAAATAACAAGGATTGTAAGTAAGTGTGTACATCATATTGATTTCTTCAGCATGTTTTTGTTGTGCTGAAATGGGGAAAATTAAAAGACCTAAATACTTGCTGTGGAAATATTTAGAAGAAGTAATGGTTCTGCAATCAACAGGCAGACATGCCTTGTTAGTGTTTTTCCAGTTAACTCAGTTCCTCTCAAGCTTTCTACTACCATGTGAAGGTGAGAACTATGCAAACTCGGATTACTATGGCATGTTTTCCACATACAGCCAAAGATGGTGGTCAGTTACTGCTTTATCTGCAATATGTTCAGGTCTTTTGGCTACTTCTTTTCAAATTGGATGCACAGTGGATTGTTGGTCACAACCATATTTTAGAAATGAGAAAGTTAAGTGCTAAAGAATTTCTGGTCAGCTTTGGATGCCTCACTTTCTTACTTGAATGTCCCAGAAATATAAAAGTTAAGAATGTTTCAGAATTTTGCCCTTGGACCTTTCTTTGGACAGAAAATGTTGTATGCAATGAGGTTTGAATCTTAGTCATCTTTGAGGTTATTTTGCACCCTTCTAAAGGAGCTTGCAGACGTGGTCCCCAAAAAAATATGACCTGCTACAACAGGCAAATGAAAATATTTACAAATCTGCCTATTTAATGCCTGGGCAAGATTAATTTATATCAAAAACAAATCGGCATCATCTTAATATCAAAATAAATTTGCCCATGAACGATTTGATGGTAGTAAAAGTTGGTACATGTACTTTAGGAGGAGGAGGTATGTACAATCCCCACTCCTTGACATTCTAATTGAGGAGGAGGCTTGTGGCAACTACAAAACAAAATTCTAGAACCTGGTGAGGCCATGTCACTCATCCATATTTGAGATCTTCAGTGAGATCTTGAGACCTAAAGGTACTTTGTTTTTTTATTTGCCGCACTTTGGTGAGCTTTGGCATGTTCTAAGAACAAGAAGAAGAAGTGTTATGTTGTTTTCTTCCTTCTGCTATTGGATTTGCTGACAGTTTTGTTTTGCATTTTGCATTAGGGGTTTTGAGTTGAAAGTTTAGAGGTTGAGGGACAAGACGCAAGCTCTGATTGTGGATGATGAGTACAAGAAGTGTGTTTGCTCAATACTGCAAAATTGTTTTACACAGTTTTGTTTTGCCAGCTATTTTGAGCTTTTAGGTTGATTTCTTCAAGCAATATTTGAGTCTTTGTAAGTCTTTCTTACTGTCTCTCCTTCTATGGTTTCTCATGTGGCAGTTTTGAGCAATTCAATGAGAATTTTTATTTGTGATTTTATCTCTTGAACATTAGGTTGGGATTAGGTTTCTTTAGTTGTGGGCCTCTGAAATTTTTTGTCCTTCTTCGATAGTCACTAGAGTTATGATGATGGGATAATCATATAACTACGCAGCAAAATTTGGCAATTCTCAGTATAGGAAATTCTCAGTCTACGGGATTCCTCAAGGAAAGATTGTTGCCCATTGGGATCAACATTTTGTGTTGTTTCTTTTGCACAGTCACAACAGTTTCATGTGTTCCTGCAGATTGGAAACTCTTTTAAGTCAAAATGTTGAGCCCTAAATTCTTCATTTTGAACCAAGAATGATGTTGCCACGATCCTATCTTTCTTGATTTCGTTCATTGTGCAATCAGTAGGCATTTTTCTTCTTCTTCAAGGAAAACTGTTTCAGAGATTGCATATGTTACCTGTCAACAGAGTGGGGAGTCATGGTCGTGTGCCATTGTTATTTAATGGTGTAGGTTCTTGTTTGACAATTTGTGACTGACTCTCATAAGTGACTTTCAACCATACTCAATGTCATTTGACCTTCGAAGTGTGGTTGTGGAGTTTTTCAATAATGAAGTAGAAGTTTTTTTTTCCACAAAGCACTCATTCACATGTTCATGCTTTGAGACATTTTGTATGTCTAATGCTTCCATTATATCATGACCTTGTTTTCATATATTGCTACTATCCATTGATGACTTCTTTACTGATTTTGGACATGAAATTGGTGTCACTAAATTATGCCTTGTGTCAAAAGGTTTTTTTTGGTTGACAAGGAGATGTTGGCATAGTAAGGTAGCGACAATTTAGGTAACCAAGAGGTATGTAGAATTATGATAGCAAATTTGGGATTGTGACTATGCATAGAGAAGTGCCAAACAATTGAATCTCTTTCCTTGCTAGTGTATTTTCACTTGTGATTCGAAGTGTGTTAATAGAAATGATGTAAACGTAGCTCTACCAACTACAAAGTTCTTCTCATAACATGTATTCTGCATGAGATTTTATGAAGAGCATAGTGAAAGGGGCATTGAATGGTAGTTGTCACAAGACTTCTTCCCATACATTGATACAACATTAAGTCTTCATGGGGTTCTCTTTGTGGATGTTTGGTTCTTTTGCTTGATGGGTGAGTTGTTAGGTATTTGTTGCAAGTTAGTATTTTTTGTAATTTGTTATGTATTGTTGGAACTCAATTTCATGTGAACATGGTTCTAATATTCTTGTGTTATGGGGATTATCCCCATGGTGTGTTTCAAGAATCTTATCTTTTGTGTTTTGAAATTCCAAAGCACACAAAATAAACATGATTGTGTTTTGTTGTATTTTGAACTTGGATTCCTACACATCACATGTGAGTTTTCCTGAAACATGAAAGATGCATGTTTTCATATGTTTGACTTTGTTAGTTTCAAGAGTGTTGGGCATCAATCTAGTAACACATGACAAAATAATACCTTGTATGTTTAACAAATGTGTAGGATAAAAGATATTCAAATGCACATGTAGATATCCTTAGATATGTCATGTTATCTTGTATTTTTTAGTACATACCTAAGAAGTTGTAGCTATGGAATATGTTGGAGAGTTAGAAATGAACCTATGAATGAAGGTGTTATAACTTTATTATAAATTTATGCATGCATGATTGGTATTGAGCAAATTGCACATGTGCCAAGTTCATTTAATGTTATGATGTATTCTACGAGCCTTTTCCAATGTTTTCAAATGATCCATCACATAGTTGACCCCTTGAGGTGTGTTAGTGTGGTATTGAGATTAGTGACAGTTGTTGCAATGGGGAGAATTTCACAAATGCAACTTTAGATGTTTTATATGGGTTTTGTATACACAATGCAATGGCAAGCTAGTCAACTTTGATAGCAAGACTCAACTTATGTTTTTTTTTCTTTTTCATGTTTTTTGGGGCATCAAGACAACTATATTATGACTATCTGATAATGTGGGGTTAGGATTGACAAACAAGCAATTTTCACAAGCACAAAAACAACCAAAATGTTTTCCAAAAGACATGAACCAACCATAACAAAAACAAGCCTAATTTTTAATCTAAACACAAAAATCAAAGACAATAACATGAAATGTGCAAAACATAGGTTTTATGGAACTTTATTATTATAAAAAAATAATTTTAAAAACAAGGTTATGTTGCAAGATATAAACTTAGATTAACGTGGAACAAATTAAAGATAATGGGGTCCTACCTTTATTTATACCCCTTTGGGAGCTTAGTTCAAAATAGTTCCATGGAAGCTTCCATATACCCATCATACAAAGAATTTTTTTGAGAACCTTTTTAAATTAAAAAAATTATTAATAAACTAGAAATGAATTACAAGTCAACTATAAATCAACTACTAATAAACTAGAAATGAACTACATCTAATGATTTTTTTGTCAAATTTTCAACATTCCTTAAGGTACAAGTTGTTAGTACCCTAATTATTTTATGAAATAAGGCATCTTGGCCTTTTCACACTATATCTTGGTCATATCAAAAAACACTTTGACAAGTATTGGCATCATTAATAATTTTTTCATTATTTTAAACATGTGAATTTCGGGTTTGGTGAAATTTGTTTTTTAAAAATTGGAAGAGAAAATTTGGCATTTGTTGACCTCAAATATAAAGTATATAAGATATACTTTACCAATGAATTTTTTAGTTTTTTCCTTTCAAGTTTTGAATGAAAGGTCAACAAATTAAAAATTGTATATTTTTTAACATGAAAACAGTTTGTATGTGAACTCCGTCGTAAAAAATCTAATATGTTGAATGTTTAGTATGTTCAGCAAAGTTTGGTTGAATTTTTTTCCATACCATGTTATGCTATTGTGATTCAAATTAATTAGTTTTGGGCAAACCCAAAGTTTAATCATTTTTTATTGGCATTTTTGTTTGGCAAATATAAATAAAAATCAATCAAGTTTTCAATATTTCCAAAATAAGTATAACCTACAAGAGTAGAATTTGAAGACATATGGGACAAACTAACTACATTACTTATATAGTAAAAAAGGAAAAAAAGTAATGCATTTTTTTTGAAAAGGTGTTTTCAATGAATGGCATCTTACTTTCCCTTGTTGTAGGGACAAATCATTCTTGCCTACCTATTTTTTCCCAATTTTTGGCCCAGGCTCATGGATAGGGCATGTTTCCCATCTACCACCTTTTCACCATATATTTTTATTCACATTCAAAAAAATGAAATTTCCTACACCAACCCCCCTTCCCCATTAGAAAAAAAATGAACCTATTTGGCATGTTTTGTTGTGTTCGTTAGATTCAACAAAATTTCTATTCATACCTTTCTTTGTCACCTATTTTCCTAACTTAATACCTTATGCCAATAGTTGTGGTATTCAAAAAAAAATCTTTAGTTATGATCAAATATCTCTTTACATTTTAAACAAAACTTACTATCCTATTTACCATGACCTTCAAACCAAAATTTGACAATAAAAAGTCTTGTCTCCTAATCCTTTCCATTATGATTTTTTCCCATGCCATAATTGCCACAGATAATACTTATCCACATCAACAACCAAAATCGTATTGGAATATGTGAACACACATTCCATACTATTAGAATGTGTTAAGTTGTCCTTTAGACCATAAAATCATAATATTTGCAATCCTTTTCATCTTTTGACTTTCATTATTTATCTCATATTCAATGATTTTCAAAGGTTATGTTCCATGCTAACATTCTTCATAAAGCAATGTATCGGGCCAATGTCCATAATAAATGTATGTTAAACATGATGCTACTACCTATAAATTTGTAAAGAAACATTATATTTATTGTGGATTCAATTCTTGGAGGCTTTCCTTTGTGGAATTCGTTTTTAGAACTTGTTTCATATTTGTATTTGATATTATTTTTTAAAAAATCCTATGTAATATTTAACTTTGGTTTTCTTTGTTTGACATTGCCACCATCGTCATTTGTTGTGTTTATTGTTTCAATTGCTTGTTAGGTTTGTAAACAATCTTTTTCATAACGAAATTTATCATTAAATGTTCACAACTCTTTTTTTTCCATTGTTTCTTGAATTTCATTCATTTCTTTCAACTCTTGCGTAATATCCAATCTAGCCTTCCTATTTCACCTTTTAGAAATTGTATTTTTGCATTAGAAACAATTAATTTGTTTCCTATGTCTTCTTTGCATTTCTTGCTAGTGTTCATTATCAAAGATGGCAACTTTGCACACAAAAGGAAAACCCGACCTCACCATCTTGGTTAATGATTTGGGAGTTCTTCAAGTCATGGAAAAATGCCTTTGTGCCATGATTGGAGTCTAACATAGTTCTATGCACATTTGGAAGGATGTTGCTTATGTTGAAAAAATGTGGTCATAAGTGCCATATATCAAGTTTTTGTCTTTGGAACACACAAATTGAATTAGATGGTTAGTATTGACATATACATGGTTGTTGGGAAAAACCTCTATAAACATTATCATGATACCATTGTCACATCAAGGACCGTTGCATCCATCATTAATGAAACCTTGCACAGTATCAAAGTGAAGCAAGAACCAAATGATCAAGCAAGGAAGGAGGAACCATCTTTCCTAATCCCAAAGTCAACATTTGTTGGTTTGTGTGACTTTTTCAACAAAGATGGGACTTTTCTTCATTTCCATACTTCATCTTAGGTCTCCTTTGTGAAAGGCCTTCCACTTCTTAAAGTGGGAATGAGTCCATTGTTAAACTGTTGATTCCACACACAACCATTATTTTCAATGTTGTCAAATATTTCAAGGCAATGTTTCATACACTGCATGCATTGAACAACTTGAGGTCTTTGGATTATTCCAAAATCAAAATTGAGATTGTGCCCTACCTTTTAATGAAAGTTGACAATGATATTTTATTTGAACTTCCTTGTCCTCACCATCCATTGGGACATTATGGTCAAATGCAAGAATGGATTCGATCTACAATGATCACATATAATGCAAGGTCAAAATAACTAAAATTTATTTTAGATTGGGTTTTAGAATCACTAGATGTTTTGGCCATTTATAATGTTAGAACAACATTTGTGACCTTAAACAATTTGGTGTTCACAATGAAGTTGCATGGAACAATGAATTGGCTCACCTTCCCAATGAAAAATAGTATGTTTTAGGTCCTTTAATATATACCATTACATGTAAGTTTTGTGGTTTTTTACCCTTTTATGTGTAGACACATGTATATTTCAAATGTATTATGTCATTCACAAACTTGACACCCTTTCAAGAGCTATAATTTACTAAGACACATGTGTATCTTATTGCCAATGACAAATGTAGAGAAGCTTTGGAAAAGATCAAGGGATTGATTGAAGTGGAGGTTTTTGTACACCTAATGCAATTGCATTGTTGCAAATAAAACATTTTTGTTTAACCACCTATTCAATGAGGATGGTGAGGGACTTGTGAAGCTTTTAAAAAACAAAAAACCTATAGTAAATGATGGAGAAGTTTGCACCCTCTGTTTACAAAACATTTGGAAGTTGATTGCCTTTATCAAACATCGTCTTGGGAACAAAGGTTACATTGACTACATTCTTACATTGTAGGCCAAGAATCCTTTTGACTATATTCTCACTCCATGTTATTATGGGTCTTGGCATGGCTTTAGAAGTGAGGTGAGCTCAATTCACAAGTTATAGTTTTCTCATGACAACTTCAAATGTTGTGTTGGAAACAAAGGGAGGAAGTATGTAGTGGATAGTTTGATCATGCCTACAATATGGCTTGTGCAAGAAGGGACTAATTTCACTCAAGGGTGAGGTTACAATGGTGGAAGAAGCTAGATTTTTCCCTTGCAAGTAGCCAAAATGTCCTCCTCATAACCTTTTTGGTGATGAAAAATATACCCTAGTTATCAATCAACCATTGAGATGTTTTTAAAATCTTTTTGGTGATGGGAGTTTTGCCCTAGTCAATTTTTTGTTAGATGTAGATGCTTAGGTGACAACTTGCAATAATAAGAGTATCCAACATGTCCTATAATATTCAAGCTTTCAATTCAACAATTCAATAAATGGGAGGCCCATTGAGTTTTGGATGCAAGTATACTGATGCCCACCTTCATTCTTCCTCCAAGATATGGATAAATCATATCCCATCACTTTGGATCCATTTGAAAATTGCAAATAATACAAAATGAGAAGTGGAAATTTTTCCGCCTACACCTCACATGGATTTCATCACAATGATGGCAAGTTCCTTGGGGTTGTGAGGGAAGTGGGTGCATTGTAAGCACCTATTATATATTTTGTAAATTGTGATCTTTCGTGGGCAAATGGAAATTTTCATCCATTATCTAACATGGAGTTAGAATGAATTTCATAAACTAATCATGCGAAGGCTACAAAACAATAATAGATTTAGATAGGGGATGTAATCTGCATCTATGGCTTTTAGTTATATACATGAGATTTGCAAGTGGGTACATCTTTCACTAAACTAAACTAGTTTGGGATGTAAGATGGTTTGGCTAATGTAAAACTTGCAGCATAATCCAAAATAGTTTGCAAAGGGGTCCAAACATGGTAAAATGAACCAAAAAGTACATTTGTTCAAATCCAAATTTCAAATCTGGCAAGTTTCAACATAAACATAAGAAAGTAGATTCAAAACTTTTTAAGAATTTCATTATGGAAGCCTACATGCTTCCATTGAATTTTGATGAATTAAATACAAAATTTGAAAAAATTTAATACAATAAAAGTTGGTAACAAATAAAAATGAAACTAACAAGTTAACATTGTGTTCATTCTTACTTCTACATTGAAGGTTAAATATATTTCGATTCTATTATGAAACTTTTAAAAGTCTACTAGTATATTTTGCATGCCATTTACTTAAAAATAAAATAAATCCAATATTTAATCTACTTGTAATCTAATTTGTAGGTTCTAAAATTTTCTTAAATTTTGATAAATATATACAAACTTATTTTAAACATGTGGTTTTCAACAATTGTAATAAAGTCAAAAAATGTCATATAATTAATCATTGAAGTAAATAATATTTTAAAATTCAATATACTAAGGCCTACTTGATGGCCACTTTCTATTTTTGTTGCAAGGTAATTCTTTGGTCTACTTTACCATGCTTGGACCCAAAGTGAAGATGGAGAGTACATTAAATCCATTTATGGTTGTAGTATACTTAGTTTATTGCACCCTAAGATGGGAAAATAAGGTGCACACCAACCAGTGTTTAATGAAAGTAAGGTGCACATCACCCATTATTTGATGAAAATAAGGTGCATAACATCCATTGTTTGTGTTTGGGTGTATTTGGGGTGCATCCACCCAAGTGCTCAGAGGTGTTTTAAAGCTATGCATTTCCAATAGGTGGATTGGCTTTTGAATTTGCTTGGTCAATACTTGGGGTGAATGTGGAATGTGATAGAATACATCCAAAGTTGCAAGTTAGTTTGCCCAATGTTGAACTTCAAACATAACTTCCTCAATTTACCTTCATAAGCTTCCAAAATTAATCAATAGAAACCTTTCCCATCCACCTTCATTGTCCAACTTTTGCCTACAACTTTCATCCAAATAATGCATTTGGTTAGGAAGGATTTATTTAAAACATGGTGGTTGATTAACTATAAATATATATTTTTTAACTTTTTGTTTTAAAATTACTTACTTTGGGCAAGATCATTACCTTCTAGTTTTGGAACCTTTTAAATTATGTTATCATTTGACATTATAAAAATTCTTGGAATGTACCATCAAAATTACTAAAGGTTTCTTTCAATTTTAGTCAAAATTTCCCCAATGATGGCATTAAATGTCATGAGTCTATGTTTGCAATTCTAGTTGCAAAATTAAGTGTTTTTCCTTGCTTTCCACTTTGCCATACTTGTACATATATAATGGATATTTCAATTTGCCCAACACTTTACATGTTTATATGCGTAAGGTAAATGTAGTGTAAATGGTAAAATATTTGCCTTTAGTACCTTTACCAACTTGTGAATAGGGTAAATGTTTATCCCTTTACATTTACTTAAGTTGATGAATTTGAAAATCTTATACATTATTAAATTCACCAAAATTGGAATGTTTTGGACATGTGTGTCTTTACCCAATAATAAAATATTTATTTCAAAACATCATTTTTTGTAAAGGTTTATTTGTTGTTGGAACCTAATTAAATGTGAACTTGATTCCAATTTTTTTTGAAAGGGGGGGTGGGGGATTATTCTTAAGGTGTAACTTTGCAATCTCATCTTTCGTGTTTTGTGTGCATGTTTATATATGTGTGATATTGTTAGTTTTAATAATGTTGGGCATAAACCCAATAGCACACAACATGGCTATTCATATATTCAAACCCATATACTACCCAACATTAATGTATGTAATCACAAAAGATAATGTTTTAAGCTTCTTATTGATTAATCTTGACCAAGTATTAGGTGGATTCAATTACTTCGATTTAGTTCCAATTAAGTTTTGAAACGAAATCCCATTTTTGGAATTGAAATTAGAATAAAGGAATCAATTATGGAATTAGATTGGAATCATCCCTTTATTATGAAATTGTAAGTAACCAAAACCAAATTCAAATTTTGGTTCCAAAATCATTCGAAAACTAAAACCAAACCAAGATTTTTTTGGAAATCCCATTATAGTTTGGAGTTTAGGGATCTTGAAGAAACCATTTATTTATTTATTTGTTTTGGCTTTCATGTTGAAAATACAAACTCTAGATTTTTTTGCTTCATAAGTGAATGATGTGCTTGCAAAACACATGAGATTAATGTTCATGTTCTTACGTATGTAAAAAATGAAGGAAATAATCTTTCCACCATGACTTCCATGTTAACCCTTGCCATAGATGATTCCAAAACACATGTTGAATTGATTTCAATCTCAATCAAAAGAAGCATAATCAATTTTGTGAAAAACCATCACTCAGACCAAGAAAAATGGTAAAAGATGGCAAGAATGGAACAAGGCATATGAATGTGGGGTGCCTCCATGTAAACTCAAGACTCTTGTAGAAAATTGCTTTGCCTATAAAATAATCCTATTCCATTTTGGGTTCAAGAATGTAATTGTTTTTTGCTATGGAAGGTAGCAATCATTGGCATTACAAAGATGTGTGCCACATCCTCAACTTTGGGTAGTAGTCAAGGTTGTGATTAATAGTATAAGGCTCATGCTTTAGCAATGTGCTAAACCAAAGTTGAAGATATTGGTTGTTTTTGGATGGCCTTGTTAGTGTTATATCACTTGTATGTCAAATGTGACTAGGTTGTTTGACATTCGATTCTAGTGAGACCCATGATTTTGATGGAAAGCTTCAAGTCTTTTAACAACACATGTAAAAACAAGTGGTAAAAGTCCTAAACCCTTTCCTTTCATTTATGGTTTCTTTCCAAAAGGTCAAAATTCACAACATGGTGGCCATGATGTTAGACCATGTTACAAGAGCTTAGGACTAATCATTTAGTTTCTTGGCAAGGAAAAAGGATTGCAAATTGTGGTGAATATGACTACTAAGTATTGCTTCCACTCCTTGTTTTTACATAAAAGTTTCTAAATCCAAGTGATGCATATGTTGGAATGCCTAACTTTACACCTCAATGTATTAAAATTGTAAGTGTATATGGTCTTGCGGATATTGATGAGGAGATAACATCAATAATGGTGAATAATTAAACCATTCTAGGGTTATGAAAGTTATGAAAAAAGAGGTCAATGATGTTCTTTAATGCTCTTGGTTGGGCATAAAAGATCTTGAGATGCTTATAAACTCTACAAAATTTTGGCTTTTAAACGATGTTCGTGTTGGTACCTTGGGGTTTGTGAAGTAATGTATGAAAATGGAAGAAGCCCTAATGGATGAAAGTGAAGATGTGATTGATAAAATTGGGCTTCTCAACTTGGAGGAAAATGGTAATATGATTTAGGGTATTTTTTAGTCTTCTACATTGTGTCAATTTTGATTTTTACTTTATTGGATTGCATTTAATTTAAGTTGTGGTGTTAAAATTCTTGTTATTTGTTGTAAATCTCGGAGCAATGAAACCCATGGAATGAGATCTTTGCTTCTAAACCCAAACTCTAAAATATGATGAACCTTAAAAATTTGCTAGGATTTATGTTTTGGTTCCTTTTTTGTTATGCCACTTTAAATTAGGTTTTTTGGGGGGTTTGAAATAGGGTTTTGGGCAGTTTGAAATGGGGGATTTTAGAGGTCTAAAATAAGGTGGGGGGGTGGGGGCGCTAAAATAAGGGATGTTAAACTTTGAAACAAGATATTTTAGGGTTTTCTTGAGAGATTAAAATAGGGTAGAATTGGGGGTCTTCAAGGCCTGAATTCAAGGGTGACAAGAGGCCATTCAAGGTGGTAGTTACAATTGTAATACGTGAACCACATGGCAATGAAAAAAATGATATTGATCCTTTAGAAACATCTAATGTAGATTATAATTTTAAAATAGGCTAATCTAATATATTAATTCACTTAGTCTGTCTGTGACAGGGCGTTCTGCACACAGACAGACTAAGTCCCCACAGGCGTAATTGGAATTGTCTGCTATGGCGGCAATTCCAGTGTTGTTTTCTATGGCAGAACCGGCCCGGCCTCTGAATCTAAACTATCTCAATTATATCCAAATTAAGACAATAGGTAGTCTTCTTTTTAGATACTGACACAGGCTGCATCACAAAATTGGAAAAAGGAAAAGCACTGGGAAGGGTTAAGTGCAGGCTTACTCAAGTATCCACTATTTTCTAACTGGAGGACTTACCTAATAGTAAAACCTTATTCCACTGTTTCTGTTACTTTTCATTTCCCATTCAAATTAAGAATGGGACTACCCAAATAAGAATTAGTTTCAGTCCATGGACGTGTCCAAAATCTAAATTATGGATTTTGGGATGTGTTCTACTTTTCTATATTGGTCATTTTTAAAATTAATTTTGACATTGACATACATATATATATATGAAAACATAAGAAAAAATTAAAATAATTGATCGCCATTGGTAACATGCAACAACACGAAGTTCAAATTAAATTAAAAACAAGAGGTGTGTCACACTGTGGCATTGCCATCTATCTATGAAAGAAGGTAATTTATTTTGTTTTGTAATTATGAGATCCACTGAATGGGAATGCTTTAGATCCTGCTCTTGGTGTCTTTGGAAAGCTCTCAATGTGGAGGGGTGCATGGGCTTGGTTCCATGGGCGTTTTGGACTTGGGTACAAAAGTTCTTGAATATTGAATGATTTTTTTTTAGTGAAAATTAAATGAAATCATAACTGAAAATTTCAGAAGAATTGGAATGTGCCGTTGGTGTTGTTGGAAGGATCTTGATGAGCAGGAATTAATGGAATTAATTTGGTAAGTTTTGGATTCAGAATGTGGGAGATATTGATTTTTTAAATGATTTTTGCCACTGAAAATTCAAATAAATTCCAAAAATCCTAGTTTGTGTGCAAGGCTGAATAGTCGAGGCAGCAACACAGCTGTCTAGAGTCAAATTTGCAGATGGTCGGATCTCTCGTCCTGTAATGGAAGATGAAATGCTTTTTGGCGGATTGGTTACCTCATACTGCCCCCAGATTCGAGGGATCAGGAAAATAAAACCACACAGACTTTTGTGTCTCCACTTTCTAGGTGCGCAGGGAGGGACCCATTGCGAATGGTCAAGACACCCAAGCTCCCCCCATTGTCCAAATCCTGCGTGTAGCCCTCATCCATCTGTAATAGAATCCCCCAAGCCAGAAAGAAGCATACTTGGTGCATAACGACAACAATCTCCTCCTGACCTCTCTCAGCTGCAGCAGCAGTGTCCATTTCCCAGGACGACTTTTACATATGCTCTTTTCCTTGGTGATAACCTTATAGCACCTTTTCCCAGTGAAGGTCAGGGGTAGCTTGCAAACATGGCCAAGAACCCATTGGCTCTATCCTGGGAGCAATCTTCAAGCATTAGCGAGTTCCTCCTCTTTTGGTGTGCTCTCTTGATCTGAAATGCTGGCTCTTGTTATGGACCCACGTTGATGTTTCAGACGAACTCCACAGGTCACATGTCTCACATATAGAGTTGGGCCCCATACAAGCATGAGCATAATAATATCACAGTGCTCTGGCTTTAGGATATCTGAGGTACTACACATTGTAATCTTGTCTCCTATATTATTCATGAGGCTATTCCCCAGAATACAGAGACTCCAGTGGTCAGGGCCCAGGGGCATATATGAAACAGGGAGGTACTGCGAAACAAGAATGACATGTAGTAGTACTATAGTGGAATATATTGACCCATTCCTCCCAATTCCGCAGCTATACTGACAAATTTGTACCTCGCCATTTCCCTATCCCTTTCCCAAGTGACCTTTTTCTGGAGAGGAATTTGGCAGATCCAAGCCTTCCCCCTTCAGCAGAGCAACCAGGTGTCATTGGATGATGCACTCCAAATGTTAACATTCTACCCATCAATCAATCTGCTGGAAGGGTTGCTTTGGCAGATTTCTAAAGGAAGAACACTTGATGTTTGTTGATACCAATAGCTACCATAGGTGTAAGGATGTCAGAGACTGGAGTCCCCATTGATCCATCACCATCTAGGTACGTTAAGTACTTGATGTTGTTCCTAACCATGTTCACTACCCACGTTGCTACCACATTGCTTTTGTCTACAGTATGGCATCTAATTTGTCCACAACAAACTGATTATTGCTGTTGGAACTTGGAGGCATGAGTAAAGTGTGGAAGATGCTAAACACCCCCCCCCTACTGCGCTCAAAGTGGCTGACAGTGCTCAGCTCTGTGCAGGTGCCTAGTTCTATTGCAAGGTTTGAAAAGTTTGACCTTGCTTTGATGTTAAATAAAAAATAATCTTGTCATTGTTCAAAGCTGAAATCTATGTTGTTCGTTGGTATGTGCAAGGTGTTGGGGTTGAAATCTGCATGGGACTATAGAACATAAAAATGAAAATAACTCTTTGCAAAACATGCAAAACAAGTAGAACCAGACAATGCAATTTTACATAAATCACATAGGTCGCATTGCACAACCACATTAAGCACAAAAAAAAAAACTAGCTCAAAAATGGGTTGAACAAAGCTCATTAGGGGCTATTTAGTGTCTTATGAAAAGTGCCAGATTTTTTCAGACAACAATTTCTTGGAGATGAAATGCTTTCAAAATGTTAGTATTGTCCAAAGATGAAGCTCATTTGAGAGAGAAAAGAAAGTTCATTAATAGGGGTTCATTTTGCAGGCAGCTGATTTTGCTGTGCTCCCCAATGCTCCCCCCTATGTTTTCTTTTGTGGTCCACTGACTCTAACACTAAAGAGCAGGCCACTGAGGGTAGATTCTGGCAGGTGTACATCTGGGGCTTGCCCATGGCACGCTCTCTAATACAAAAAAACGGGCAAGGAGCCCAATATTTTTTTGTAGAGAACCAATGATATTGGCAGCTGATCAGGTTGCTTATGCAATTGCATTGTCCTGTGTCCCATGTTGTTTCCAAACCTGTGCCAATCTGCAACCCCTGATCTCTTTGATCTTTGCCCAGTCTGCAAGAGCTGTACCACATCGAGGTGGGCACCTTGGCTGTCCATGCAGGAATCCATGGTCATTTGGTTTCAAGAGTGACAAAGCAGCTCATCACATAAAGGGCAGATTCAAACAATCAGCTAACAGCTTAACAGCTTTGCCTCTTCTGGTGAGTTCAAACCAGCAACATGTAATATAGGAAATGCTGCATACAGTTCCCCAAAAAATGAACTCACAGTTAACACTTGGTGAACATTTGTCAAAATGTGGGAGCAAATGAACTCTGGGTCCTTCCCTCCTAGACTCCCAGCACCAACATATCATGACTTGGTTAGCTAATTTAGCTTAGAGAGTACAACTAGGTCTTTAGCTGTCACTCCCAAATTGGTTCCTCTGGTCGAGCCAATTTTTTACCAGATGTCTCCAAAGAGACAATTCATGCCAAATTTTTATTCCCAAATCTTACATGAATGTGAAGTCTGTTCCCTCTGGGCAGAGCCAACAAATGTTGGGTGTGTTTACTAAACTTAAATGTAGATTTTAATTTTACATTGAACGTATATACATTGTACACTCCCTCTGCCACATCTAGATTCTAGACTGGCCAAGCTCTTGAAAATGGTTGACAACTGTGACAATTGATCCCTAGGCAATTAAAGCCTCCACAAGCTCTGACTGTCTTTTTCTACATTTTGTAGACAAAATTGTTACAAGCATGTAGATGAAATGAAAACGACTGAGCCAAATTGCACATGTGCAATTTTTCACTTTTGCCCAAATCAAAATTTTCTTGAACACATGACATATTTATAAGCAACACATTGATTTTGGACAATCTGACAGCTTTGGAAAAAAGAGACATTATCTGAAGTGGTCTCTGAACCAAGTACTAGTGTAAAATCTTGAAGTTCAAGCATAATAGTCTGAATTCCTAGGAGAAAAAAAGAAGAAATTATACCATAAAATTCTGAAATCTTCTAGGGTACTGTTGATGAAGATGTTTTTTTTTCCCCAATATGGCATTGCAAATTGGATTTGGGGGGGGGGTTGCCATACTACAGTTGCAACTAATTTTGATATCATGAACAGTTTTCTGTTCTTTTCCGTAAAACCAAATGAAGGACAATTATTTGCAACTTTTCTAGCATGCTGCATCCAACACTTGTTACCCGAAGATATGAGCTGGTGAAGCACTTTGCAAGCCACAGCTTTCATAAGATCGTCAAGAACAAGTGGCCAAACTTGAAACAACAACAAAATCATGAATGAATCTCCCCCTGGAGAAAAAGTTCCTGGCCTGGCATAAAGGACCATAAGAACATTGCACATTTTTCAATCTAGTAGTAGCAGGTCCATGTTAATCTAAGAATGGGTCACATTCCACAACTGTGCCTGCCAGGAGTTGAGAACTCCTACCTCCTGGAGCCCATCATATTATCACATGGTTCATGTGCATTGTGTACTGCTATGAACTATGATCAAGTTGACACAAACCCTCGTCTCATCCTGCTTCCTGAGCTTAGAATTCGGACATTCTGGAGCCCATCATCCAAGTACATGGTGCATCTTGAGGGCAACCTTCAAGGTGACAACTGATCTAAGAGTATGAGAGCAGGCGCCAGGGTATGTACTGTACTGTATTGCAAACTTTGCTGTTATCTATTGGCTGGGGCCTCATCCAGATTGAGCTTATATTCTCAGACCACTTTACTCAAATATGATTGAAGTTACTCCTATTGTTGTCTTAGACGCCATTGACAAACCTTTGGATGACATCATCATAAAGCAGAAAAAAAGTGAAAACCCAACAGGGGTTCACAAACTTCTGACTCTACCAGAAAAGTGTAAAAGTCCATGGAGTTGCAGGAGAATCTGGTCGGTTCCAAATTGCAAGAGTGGTGGAACCTTGTGACATTGGCATTGGACACTCTCCTCCTGTGTGAAAATCAACTGTCTCCTAAAACTAAACTAAGGTTGTCTTCTATCCCTCAATGCTGCTTTCATGAAGCCAGATTGATTTCCACCTCATTTACTCTGCACAAAACCCAGCCAGGCTTCTGAATTATAGCAAAGGTACTATTTTGACCAACACTTGTCCCTCACTTTGCCTAGAAATTTGTTGCAAACAGCACTCCACCAGTCAGGTCATAAATCTATTCACTTTTTCACCTTATACCGATTCCATCTTTCAATCTCCATCTCTGAGCACCAGCAAGCCAGTTTCACTTCAAAGACATACGGGGCCCAATTCACTCAACATTTCACTCATTTTGTGATGAATTTCACTACAATGAATTCACAATTGGAAATGTGAACAAGTGAATGAACTATGACCCGTGTTATTGACCGAGTGAGGCACATGGTTTGAACACATGTACCAATTCCATCTTTCAATGTCCATCGTGTAGTAGAAGCTAGTTTCACTGCAAGGAAATATGGACCCAATTCACTCAACATTTCACTTTTTTTTTAACAAATTTCATGGACATTCACTCTGCAATGAATTTCACAATTGAAAAGAGGACACAACACATGAATGATTGAGTGAACTAGGACCAGTGCTGTTGACCATGTGAGGTATATGGTTTGTACACATGTACCGATTCCACGTTTCAATCTCCATTTCTCAACACCAACAGGCCAATTTCACTACAAGGAGATGTCGTCCCAATTGGCTCAACATTTCATTCATTTTGTTCTGAATTTCGTGGAAATTCACTACAAGAAATTCACAATTCGAAACGGTAACAAAAAGTGAATGGTTGAATGAACTAGGATTAATGTTATTGACCACGTGGGGTATGTGGTTTGTACACGTATTTCAATTTCATCTTTCGACTTCCATGGCTTAGCATAGGCTAGTTTCACGACAAGCCCAATTCACTCAACATTTCATTTATTTTGTAACAAATTTCATGGACATGAATTCACAATTGAAAAGAGTACACAACATAGGACAATTGAGCGAAGTATGACACATGCTATTGACCGAGTGAGATACATGGTTTGTACATGTGTACCGATTCTATCTTTCAATCTCTATCACTCAATGTGAGGAGGCTAGTTTCACTACAAGAAATTATGGCACCAATTTAGTCAACATTTTTATCATTTTGTAATGAATTTCATGGAAACTCGATACCATCATTTCACATTTTCAATGTGAATGAACTTGGATTAACTTTATTGACCAAGTGAAGTCGTGATTTGTACACATGTACCAATTCCATTTTTCAATATCCGTTCACATGAAGAGGCCGATTTCACAAGGAAATATGGGCTCAATTCACTCAACATTCTATTCATTTTGTAATGAATTTCATGAAAACTTATTATAGTGCATTCACAAATGGAAAGGTGAACAAAAAAATGAATGATTAAATGAACTAGGACTAATGTTATTGACCAAATGACGTACATATATGGTTTGTACACATGTATGAACTCCATCTTTCAATCTCCATCGCTCAACACCAAGAGGCTAGTTTCACTACAAGGAAATATGGGCCCAATTCACTCAACATTCCCATTCATTTTGTAATGAATTTCATGGAAATTCACTATAATGAATTCCCAATTGGGAAGGTGAACAACAAGTGAATGATTGAGTGAACTAAGATTGGTGTTATTAACCATGTGAGGTATACAATTTGTACACATGTGGTTTTTTTATTTTCATTTATTAACAAATACTTATAGAATTGAAAAATATTATCATACTAATTTTAATTTTAGTATATTAAAAAAGATAAATTTAAATAGAACATCTTTAAATAATTTAAAAATATAGATACATAAGTATTCTCCAAAATAGGTATGGTGACATCATACAACTACATGGAAAACACCAAATATTATATGGACATATACAAAAGTTATACAACCATACATATTTGACATATGGAGATTCAAACCACAAGACCAAATGTTAATATGATAATTGTAATGCCTCCGCCAAGGTTTTAAAATCAACAAAATCATGGAACCTTTCTCCCCAATTTTTTCCTCTTTTGGTTTCATATGGTTCCCAATCAATGATTTTTCTTCACAATGTTTTGATGTTGCATCATGGGCTAATATTTCAGGAGGGATTTAGTTATAAATGGAAACATGTTTTTAGAACCTACTCACATTATTTTTTTAAATAGTTGAAAAAATGTTATCAAACTAAAGTCAAAATTCAAATTTGGCAAAAAAAAAAATCAATATTTGTTTTTAAACTTTGTTGATTTTTTCAAAAAAAGGAATATTGTAACAAAATATTCCTTTTAAAAAAAAATCACTTTGACAAAATTTTGCATAGAAAAAAACTTTGTTCCCAATAGTTTGTCATTATTTATGTTAGTGTTAAATTAGATTTTAATATAGATAACATGGACATGAAAAGTCACATGTTAATTTGTCTTTTCATATCTATGTAGATGGGTAGGGGAAAGGAATGAAGTAGTTAGGCTTGGAAGTGAAACATTCATATAGATATGGTCAACAATCTTATTTATCATGATTTTTTTTTTAAAAATCTAAACATTCATGATTTCCTTTTTCTTCAAATTTAAACAAACCAAATTAAAACAAGATTTTGAAGGTTCTATCAGGATATTCAAAATAAATATAATTTACAAATGTAAAACCATTTTGAAAGAATTTTTTTTGAAATTAAAAAATGTTTCACAAATCAAATTTAATATTTCTTTGCAAAATGTTTTTGCTTGAATTGACATATAATGTTTGGAAGGTGCTTCAATTAAATATGAAATTCAAGGCCTTCATAAAGGCTTTGCACTTGTTTATTTTGAAATATTTAACAATAAAACTTTAAAATATTTTTTTAATTAATAAATAAAATTTAACAAGGTTATTAATAATTTTAATAATTTTCAAGGTTTCTATGAAATACTTCAATAATTAAAATCTAATGAGTTTATTTCAATATTAATTGAATGCATTCAATCATTTGAATTTATGATTAAAATATTCCAATATTTCATTTTAAAAATCATTTGTTGCAATTGTTAATGAAAAAATGAATAAAAGGTGTCATCTGCATATTTAAAGGTCAATTAATTATAGTTGTAAAAAATTTGAAATGAAATCATTTTAATTGGTCATATGTAGTGGGACATGCATTGCCTATGACAAAACAATACGCATGTGTCCTTGTGGTCATGTGAAATGTCGTCCTATTGCTTTCATTGGAATGACAATTTAATGTTCATTAACAACATGGAATGTGCTCATGTTTTATTGCAATGTTTCTTGATCCAATTGCATGCCTACTAGTCTAGTTTTTTAATTTTATGCTATAAATCAACCTAATGGGTATACATTGCTAGGTTGAAATCAATGGATAGCTAATCAAAATCATGGGCATGTTTTTTTCTTGATGTAGAATTGAAGGTTTATAATAGACATGCCCATCACCAAACATAACCCATATCTTATTCATTTCTTGTCCATTTTGAACAATCTTCATAGTTATTGGTGTGCCAAGTGAAGGATTGTGATATGGTTTTCAACTCCATAAATAAAGGAATATTAAAAAAGAAACATGAAGAGAATGAACAACCCAAATCACAAAATGTTTGGAAAAACCCACCAAACTCCCACTTACTTTTTGACCCCATATATTCCTCATTTCTTGTTTGTTTTAAGCAATCTAAAAACCTTTGAGGGCACAAAATAGAGTTTTATAGAAAACATTTTCAACTCCAAAGGAAATAAATTAATGTCCAAGCATTTTAAGCTCTAAATCACAAACTATTTTAACATGCCCATCACCAAACATTCAACCCCACCCCCACCCCCACTTTATCAAAACCCCATATCTAAACTTCATTTTTTAATTATTTTTGAATGATCTTCATGGCTATGGGTGTGTCAAGTGCATGTCTACAATATATCTTTGCATTCCAAAGGTTATAAAAGAATGTCTAGAAATTTTAAGCTTTCTAATACACTAGAAGTGTTAGGTCATAAGTGTTAAAAAAAAGGGGTTCTGAAAAAAGGAAAAACAATTCAATATTTTTCTTAGAGCTATTGTTTATAAACAACATTTACATGGAACAAATTTAAATGAAAAAAAAATCGACTAGTCCAAGATAAAATAATTTGTATGGTGGTGGTGATTTTTCATATGCATACATAATTGTGCATTAATATTTTGGTTTACAAGTAAAAATGCATAAAATGTCAAAATGACTTTAAAAAATCAATTAAACATGTTTTTACACATGAGTATTTCTTGCATGTGTGACTTGCACCTATAGCTAATTTTTTTGAAACTAATGAATATAAACTTGCCAAATGATGTATAAAAGGAAAATTTTTTTTTACATCCCTTTATTTCAAAATGTTAAGACTTTGAAATTTCATATGATTCATATTTTCATCAAGTTGACTTAATGAACATGTAGTTGCATAATGGGTTCAAAAAAAAATTGCAATTTTTTTTTGAAATTAATTGCATTATTATATGCATTTCTTCATTTTAAAACCATAATATGGAAAACTAGTCATAAATTAGTTAAGGACTCAAGAGGACTTTTTAACAACATCCAATAATTATTGGATTTTTTAAATTTTTAATTTCTTGATATTTTAGTTGTAGGAACATAGCAATACACCATAGTTGTAATATACAAAACTGTGTAAAAACTAAAAAAATTCCTTTGTAATCCTTTTTTAATTAAACACTCATTTTTGGAACACCAACCATTAATGAGCCCCATTCTACTTTTCTAAGGTCCTGAAATCATTCCATCATCATCATACACTTATTAGGCCACAATTTGACTATAATAGTTGTGTGAAATTTGTTTTTCATAGATTTGTATTATCTAAACACAAATGTCATGCATTTAAAACATGTATGAATCACATATATATATGATTAAAAAATTTACAATGGATGATTTTTTTCATTATATTTATGTGTTTCATATGTGTTTTAGATGCACACCATTTGTGTTTAGACAATATAAAACTATGGAAAATGGAATTCACACAATTATTATTGCCAAATCATGGCCCATTAAGTTTGTGATGACCTTTCTAATTCGTTGCCCTAATTTCCACTACCATCTACTTTTGGAATTTATGTCTCAAGAAAAATACCCCTCATGCTTCAAACCCTAAATGATGTGAACCTCAAGAAATCAAAAGAAACCTTAAAAGTTCCATTTTAGCCATCATGAACATCAAGCTCATGGTAAGATAGAAGTTTAAAAATTCTTTAAAACCAAATCTTCTTCCACTTGCCTAGAGTAGACCTCTTCATAAAAGCACTTCCTTTGAATTGTCATTGCCACCTCCCTTACCCCCTTCCATGATTTTTCCACCTCCACCTCAAGTTTCTTTTTTGATCTCACCTCAAAGGTTTGCTTCCTTGCGAGTGAGTACTTCTACATTTGTTCATGATGTGACAAGCTCCAAGGTCACACAAAAGCCCACCCAACACACCTCAATACCCACTCCCACACTTTTATGATTAATCCAACACCTCCCCATCAAGCAATCATGAAAGGTCAACAAAGAAAACCCCTTTAAACATTAGCTTGATCAAGAAGCCATGACCTATCCTACCTATAACCTATTATTAGAAGAATCTTAAAAACCCCCCTCCCACCTTGCTATCCCTTATCCAATACCCTAGCCAATTTAGGGGCATGATCAAAAAAACTTTATTATGTCTAATCAAGCTACAACATTCCCTATTTATCCAAACCACCTTTAATTCTAATGTATTGTGGGGTAAGATTTCCCCCTTGAAGCTATGGGTTTGCTGAAAACTCTTCCTCTCCTATTTATACTAATTCTTATATTATTCAAGCCCCTTCCTTACTAATTAGTGAAACAACTCTTTGACCTAACACATTGGGTTAAACTAATTTGGTCCTAATTATAGGCATGTTTGGCAACTTTGAAAACGTTTTGTACTTTTGCCATCAATGCTTGTACTATAACCATGACTAGTGTTCAAAAAAGAAGTTGGTTGTTATACTTTGGTTACAACCACATGTAAAGGTTAATTTCTCATGAAACCAATGTAGGGTAACATTTATATGTAAACCTTAAAGCCAATGGGGCTAATGTTGAATGTTTTTTAACATTAGTAATATGATCAAATTGGTCCACCTTGTTGATTATGTGCAAGTAGTCAAGATTTTGGATTTTTTTCACTTTTTTTATTTGTTGTTCATTGTTAGACATAATATTTTTGAAAATTTTTTCATTTTAGAAGACAAATTGTATGGTTTTAAAAATGTTGTCCCTTATTCAATTTAAAATTGTGAAAAGAAAACAAAATCCTTGGTCTTTAAGGAGGAGAAGAAATGGTCTTTCAACTTTTTTGTATAAATATCAATGCTTGGGAACTTGTGCTCCTATATTAGCTCTTAGCACCTTGAAATGCAGAATGGCTTCAAGATTGATTGTTATTTTATACAAAACCTTCTTTCACATTGCTTTGAAGGTGAATGCACATTATGATGTACACATTTTAGGGGAATCAAATTACATATAGTATCAAAAGTAGTAACACACAAGATTTCTTTCATTTTGAATTATTATATTTAGATCACATATAAGTGATTTGGGCCTCAAAACTAAAATAATTTATAAATATGAATATGCAATGGATTTACAATCATGTTTCTATGTAAATGTACACTAATAATTTATAAAGGTTTTATAAAACTCTTAAATTTACAACAATTTACCATTTTTTATCAATTAAAAAAATTCACCCTATTGTTTTCAAATGATTTTTAAAAAAATAGCTCAAGTATATTTTCAATGGAAGAACATTTTACAACCAAAGAATATCATAGTTATTAACATTATCATATCATAATGTACGAATGGACATTTTAAAGTCATCTAATTTGGACCCCACAACTTAAGAAAATATTGAAAATTTTGATGGGGAAGGTTGTTTCTTATGGTTGTCTTTTTGTATGTAATATTTCATGAAAAAAATCTCATTAAAATTATTATTTCTTAATTCTTTTGTGTAATTACAATGATGTTTCAAGGCCTTGCAAAGAAAATTAATTTTTTGTTGGAAAATTAAATATTCATATGTGCACCAATTTTGCAACATAATGATAAATTGGGACATAAACCATCATCCATTGCAAAATTTCATTACAAAATATTTTCCATATATCCACCACGATGCATCAAATTTGGACACATCTATTGAAAATTATCAAACTATGATAATTTTTTGTGTACATTGTAACTTGCATTCACTCTCGAATGATTAAAGGTTGTTTGTTAGGTGTTTTCCCTATATGCAACTTTGATGATTTACATTTTTTTGTGTCTATGATTTTGAATAACAAAACTTGTTTTGATGTAAGCACTTAATGTGATTTGGAGTTTTGCCTAAAGCTACGATGTTAGTTGTCCAATGGGACAGGACACCTTTGACATCTATAATCATCAAATCTATCTACGAAGCAATCTACAAGATCTTGTAGGTTGACATAAACTTGAGGTTGTGAACTTGAGGTCAATTGTAAAAAATGTTTATGACTTTTGTGATGTTGTGCCAGATTATACATAGTTAATTTTGATGGTTCCCATGTTGTATTGATGTTTTCACACCTTCAAATGTCATCTTCATCTCACATAATGACCTTCAAACTCTTCTCATTGTGAACTTGTGCAAATTTGGTTCTATGGTTGCCATTTGTGCTTTCATAATGTGTATAGATATAGATATAATTTAGGAATGTCATGTTTCATCACCAAGTGGAAGATCTCTTGTTTACTTGGCCATTGTATTATTTATCTGCAATAGGATCCCTTGATCTTCCATCTTTGTTTCAATGATATAAGGTTCAATCCTCCTAACATTATTGAAACTAGTTGAATTTTCATTGCTTTGGTGTGGCACCTTTTGTGGATCAATCCAAGTTTTGCATTGTGATGGGTCCTTGTTATTCATGTCCCACATTTGCTTACTTTCAAAATCCATATTTGACTTTGATGGAAACATATTTGTATTTGATTCAATCACTTGGAATACCTTATTTACAATTCTACAAACCAATAAGGATTTATGTATTAATTAATTGCAAAAAAATTGTGTGGTCAAACATACCATTTTTTAGACATGTTATACAAAAGGGAGGCCAACTTAGTAAATGTAATTGCATAGATTTCCTTTTTTAATCTACTTCCATGCTTCCAAGAATGTGATTATCCCTTTCAACTTGGAAGGTAACAAAGTCTAGTTCTAGTTTTTATGACCATTTTGCACTTTTTAACGTGCATAAAATCTACCACTTTGTGTCACAACAATATTTATAAGCTTCATCTGTATATGCTAATCCATTCATAATTTTTTTTCATTAATATGATATATGACTATTAGTCTTTTCAAGCTCTATAAAATTATTATTTTATAGTTCATTTTCATTTCCCACATGCAAATCACACATCACATCAATGTATTCTTACTAACTGAGATAGTGTTACTAACAAACATCAACAAAAATTACTCACAATGAAAATTAATGCATAATAATTTGATACTAATTGATAAATTGACTCCTCATTTTTCTCACCACCATTACATGACGCTTTTCAAAACTATAGGAGGAAGTTACTTTTGGATATTTTGTTATGTTTATGTTCATGTTATTTTTAAGTTTGCATTCAATGTTGTCAATCTCAATACAATTTGTTATCTAACCCCATTCCAAGGCTTTTGAAATCCTATTGGCCATAAAATTAGATTACAACACCCATTCAATGACTCACACTACATGTAATTGCCTTAGCATTATTTAATTTTGACCATGTAATATATTTAATCAAATCCAAAAAGCATAATAAGCTTTCAAGATATTGGTCATACAAAATTGTGGTGAGGTGGCACCATGGTGAACTATCTTGTCATACAATTAAGTAAATGAATCATGACAAATTACAAGTTGTTCTACCTTTATCACATGACTTCCATGGTTGATAATTGACATTTATGAAAGGTTGAATTTACAGAAACTAATTAGTCCCAAAGTTCAGGTTTTGCCGAATTTTACAAGTATAGGTAATCATACAAAATTCAAAGAAATGAACAAGACCAAATCTTAACCACCCCACTAAGAAAAAGCTACATGGTGAATAGGAATTGACATCAAATGTCTTCTCCATTCTTCTACAAAAGACACAGATACATGGGTCCCAGTGTGGTTAAAAAGGTATTGTCAATTGTTTGTGAAATTACACAACATTTGGATATTCTACTTGGTGATGGACCAAGTTACCCTCTATGTTGACAAATGTGATTAAGAGTGTCTCTCAACTTGATCATGGTTGTTGTTATTAATAGAAGATGGACACATTAGAAACACATCAATGAAGGCAATTTTGTTGATTAACCTTTGGATAATGCCTTTGAAGCCCCTAAATTCTAACACATCAAAACAGCTAGGACCAAATGTATTATGATAACCTTTAGCATCAAGCCTGTTGATTAACTACAACATGGCCTCTTGCAAGTTGGCCTTGAGGCCTACCCAATGTTTAAGTTATTAGTTTGATACTAGTTGCATGCTGCCACCTTACAATAACACACATTTGACATGCATTTTTGTCCTAAGATAGAAGAAAGATCTAAACCAGAAGGTCACATGAACTGGTGGGCATCACACACATTTTCAAGGTCTTGAGTCCATATTTGTAGCCCATGTATTCCTCACTTGCGGCTAAAAGGTTGCATCAAATCTGCTTTGTGCGGTCATCATGCTTGTTTGTGAAGATTGCTAGTCCAAGTCAATCTGAGCACAAAAACTGCTCGGAGTAGGAGATCCAACAGGTGAGATCTTGTCCTGGCCTGAACATAGACTGTAGCTTGGAAATTCTTTGTTAAATGATGCCATTTGATCTGAAATTCAACAAGTCACATCTCTATCTGTGACTTGTGGAGTGCCACAACATCTTCAACGCATAAGAGCATCTCCAGTGGTGCTCAGTATTTGACCTTGCAAAAATATTTTTCACATCCAGGTTTAGTTATTTACTTTTTGCAACCCCACCCATAAAAGTGAAACTGGGACGGCAAATAGGTGGGGGACTACTTATAGGAAACCATCTGGACTAACTATTATGATGGGCCAATCAGAAACACTGAGCAGCCATCAGATCATATTTATTACACTCTTTTCTGCAGGTGCACAGTGTTGCCGCCCCGTTTACTAGTCACCGCAAACTGTGCAATTATGCTGAGCCAAAACCATTTTGGTGAGCGAATCTGGCATATTTAGACTTTTCTTCGTCCCATTTTACTGTGCAGGATCACATACTGAGCACCACTGGAGATGCTCTAAATCGTGAATAATTTGCAGAATACCAGAAAGACCCATAATGTAATAGCATCTCCACCTGCACCCCCTATTTCAGCCTCCATCAATGTTTATCTTACCCAACAACTTATGCTCGATTCACACCATGGTAGTAAAAGGGACAAACTAACCCTTACTATCCCATTAACACAAAAAGGGGTAAAAATCGTGTTTGCAAATGACATGACATTGAGGTCAATATAAATGTGGTGGGATATCTTAGACCCAAGAACAAATATCTTCAATTTTTTCTAGATTTGAGATCAAGTCAGGGTGAAATAAGGCGGTCAGTTTGACCCCCTGATTTCAAAGGGTTTTAAGACCCCCTCATGTTCACAAGAGCTTCTAATGTCGTTCTTGTCAACATACTCTCTTTAATGCAAAAGAGCACCCAGGGAACCAACGACAGTCCCCCAGTATATAACAGGGCCTTCCCTGGTGCAACAACTGAGGACCTCCATCAATTCTACGACTTACATTGATTGAAATCAGTGGTCAATGTTTGCCAGCAACGATTGTACATCAAAACCTCCCTGCTTGAACCTGGCAGGAAATTGCAGTTGGGGAATTTACACTACAACGTTGTTAGATCATCTCCATTGGTGTTCAGTATGGGCTGGAGTGAAACAACAGCCACCAATGCACCAGTTCAGGATGAGGCCGTTCAAGCCATTTTGGGGATGAACCAAAAACACATCCTCTTGCCTTGCCCAGGGATTTTTCAGCCCCCTTCTCTGCCCCAAAATTTTCCCCTCCTACCTCCCCC
>Ga0116231_10001053_pt1 | contig 54483 bp, 44 predicted proteins | sample S1TSphgellanicum_2_FD_89695 | JGI IMG/M metagenome (GOLD analysis project Ga0116231, IMG submission 89695) | Host-associated microbial communities from peat moss isolated from Minnesota, USA - S1T2_Fd - Sphagnum magellanicum MG | ecosystem: Host-associated > Plants > Peat moss > Unclassified...
CACCCCGGGACCACAACAAAAAGCCCTAAAAAAAAAACCCCCCTGGGCCCCCCCCCGCGCCCCGGGGGCCCCCCCCCCCCCCCCCCCTGAATGATTACCCTACTGACTCCACACACACCCACTTACGCAGCTAAGTCAAGTCCAAGATCTTGTCTATTTTTTGTCACCCGCTTTATGGATTCTGATCAAATAAAGAAACCCGAAGCCAAAGGCAGTTGCCCTGTTGGAACTTACTTGTGTGTGGTGGAAAAAGGACGGTACTTTTTCCAAAGCTGCTGCCAGAACTCCTTCACTCACACAGCTTATTGAAAAAGGTTATGTTTGGCCAGCCATGATTGAGGGCAACGTGGGAATACCCCCCCAAAAAAAAACCCCGAAAAAAAAAAGAGTCAAAAACGGGTTTCACGCATGTACTAACCAGTGATGTACTAACCAGTGTTTGTTAGTTGGTTGGTTGGTTGGTTGGTTGGTTATGACATTCTAGATTTCACTCCTAGATATCAATAGAGAATATTCTTTTTAAAAGATAGTTAACAAAAAGACATTTACATTTGGGGTTTTTTCTATTTTTACTTTTCAAAATGTTTATGTGTTAATGAATTTTCACAATCACTATAGTTATCTCTAAACATTACAACAAAAAGTGTCCTTGTACATCAAGTGATTTCAATGGATTTTGAGTGAATTCATTAACAAAAGGTGTTTTTATATGCCAATTGATTTCAATGAATTTTGAGTGAATTCACTGGTTGTAGTGAACAGGGACTAATGAACTACACCCACATTTTGTAATAATGAAAATTGGGCATACATAACATTATAAGCTTATGTTTGCCCAATTCACCATTGGGGTTCAACAATATAGCATGAAAAAAATCAAAGGCACCATACAAGGCCTTGATCATTAAAAAAAACTCCTTGTGTAACACGAATTGAATTCATGTTAAGTCAAGCTTGCATATTGTGTTGCAAAACCACTAAATGTCATCATTTCGGTCAAAAACAATCGTGTTTCCCAAAACTTTATGTGGTTGCAAAAGGAGAGGAGAGAAGTACAAAAGAAAGAGGATATTTCTTGCAATGGATTTACAAAGGATCAATAGTTGAAACTCAAAAACTTTTGTAATGTTAGAACACAACATTGGAACATTCATTTTGTTGGAGAAAGGGTTGTTCGATCTTGAAAAGTTCAATACAATTGTAACACATTTAAAGAGTTTGTGCAAGAGTTGGTTGTTTTGAACTTTGACAAGAACATGCCACACCCCTACCATTTTTTAAAAGGTGGGCTTTAACCCATTTAAAGGGAAATAAAATGGGTTTGGTATCTCAAGTGACACAAGAGAAAAATAAGTATTTTTCTTGTCATGTTGAAGACCTAACATTTTCTTAAGATTTTATCCTTTCACAATGATCATTTTTCATGTGTTGTCAAAAGGTTTGTGAATTTTTACAAACCTTAATTGGTGTTTGACTTCTAAAATCCTTGAAGCAACTTAAGCCTCCAAGACCAAAAGACCTTGTTTTATATCTAAAAATCAATCTTGTAAATATTTACTTACTTTCTAAAACCACCTTGGGAGGTTTAAAGAATATCGTAGTACATGAATGGATTCGACATAAATTAAATTGTTTTTCATTTTTCTGAATTAAAAAAATTATTTATTACTTGTGCCAAAAATTTAAAATTATTATAACATTAAAAGCCTCTAAGTTTTCTATTGTCAAGTTTGAACTATAGACCTTAAAATTCAAAAACTTAAAACTGAAACAATCTAAACATAGTCGAATAAACATAACAATAATGTCTTTATTATTTTTTATAACCATTATCTGCTGAATTTCAGAATTAAAAAATCAAGTGCCAAAGTTTAATTTTTAATTTTAATTAATTATTTGGCAATTTGTCAAATCCAATCAATGAATACAATACTTGAAAACTCCATTACACGTTATTTTGGTTTTATAGGTGTTAATTTGATTTTGAAACCTTATTAGTTGGTATGCAACCAATGTCACATGTCTATTATAGATGAATTGAGCCCTAGTAGCCCATAATTGATTTTGAAAACCATTTCGAGAGTTCTAATGGGTATTTGGCAATTCTAGTATGTGTTGTTTTGGTTATGTGGGTGTTAATTTGATTTTGAAATGTTTTTGGTTGGTTTATAATGCATGCCACATGTCCATTATGTCAAATTGAAACTTAATAACCCTTTAATTGATTTTGAATTTAACCACCTTGGGAGGTTTGATGGATATTTGATAGTTTCAATATGTGTTGTTTTGGTTATGTAGGTGTTAACTTTAAATTGAAACATTATCAATTGGTCCATAACCCATGCAACATGTCCATTATGATATATTTTGTCTTAGTATGTAAAAATTTGAATAAAAACCCACCTTGGAAGGTTTGCCACCTTTTCCCAAACCCATTTATGATGTTTTCAACTTATATAGTTACTTACTTGAAGTTGAAAACCCTTTAGGAGGTTTATAGTTGTATACCCATGGACCTAACAATCCCAAATCCACATTAAAGGAAGGTTGTTGATAATATGAATAATAATAAATGCCATAAAACTTATACATTGGAACTACCTTCCACTAAGCAATACTATTCTCCAAAAAAACAAAAAGTTTTTTGAAACCACAACAAACAACCCAAAATGTCAAAAATGTGACAAGAAAATAGCTACTATAGATTCAACTTTGATGCAAGTTGTCCCAAGAACGATAAGCTCCCTTCATCACTTGAAGTTATTTCCTTTCATTGTTGTTGCCCTCCACGTTGCTACAACTATCATCTAAAGGTTATTTACCAAGAAAATGAATAGAAAACATAGAAAGTTGAAAGTTGCAATATTTTACATCAAACAAGAACTAGCAACATTTATTTGCAAGTAGGAATTATACAAAGGAAAATCAAAACAAAAAAAAAATACAATGCTTTACCTCTCCTTATAATATCCCTTTTTTATATTCCAATTACCCAAGTATATCATTTTTTTCACAATATTCTTTGCACTCTAATAAAACCACGAGACTTAAACACAAACCTTACAAATTGAAATTTAAAACCAAAGACCCTAAACCCTAAAACCTAAACTCAAAACTCCAACCCAAGCCCTTAAAAATGAAACCCTAAAATTACCAAACACAAACCTTATAAAATAAACCTTTAAAATGAAAGTCTTGAACTTTAAAAACTAGACCCAAAACTCCAAAAAAATAAGTTAAAAAATTTAAACCAAATAAATATCAAACACAAACCTTGGAATCTAAACCTTAAAATCAAGAAAATTTAAAGCTTAAACCTATAGCCCCATGCCCTCACAACCCTAACCCCCATTGCCCTATAGTTTGTAGCCTACAAGTTAACAAGCCTATAAAACATAGAATAAATGTGTGCAATTCATACATAGGAAAAAAATGTTTTAGTAACCCCTTGAAGGGATCCCATGTAGAGTTTGTGAAATTGGTGCCTTATTTTAATGGTTTTATGGATGACAAATAATAGGGCATGAAGACCAAAAAAGCCGAACAAAATGGGCATTAAAAGGGTTTCACTTTCCAAAATAATTATCTTATAGTTATACATTTGGTGGTTTTGATATTAAATTTCAAATATGCATATAAGTTATGTAAACTCAAATTTCATTTTGTGGTTGTTTGCAAAAGTTTTTTTAATTACACATTAGTCTAAGTACAAGTGCAAACACTCATCCAAATTCAAGTAGTTAGTGAAAGAATTGAATTAAGCATTCTATCCATCATATCACAAGTTGTTTGCCAAAAAAAAACTAATCAAAACATAAAACAACCTAAACCCCATAGAATTTGAAGCCCAAGAAATTATTGAGATTTTAATACTACTTTATCAATAACCTATATTGTTGGTGAGCTCCATAAACAAACAATAAACATTGCAACATCAACATAGATAAAAAAACATTTAAAAAACATTTCAAAGGAAGGTTAGTTGAGGAAAAAAAAATGCAATGTTTGCTTAATGTGACTCAACTAATCACCATCAACCTTCAACTTTTAAGAATAATCAATTTCTTCAATCAACTCATAGTTTTCTTCAATTAAAACAATTCCAATTTCAATATAGTCCTTCAAGTGTGCATTTGACATGTAATTCAAATATGAATCATCAAACCAAGTTTTTACCATGATTATAATATGATCGAGATTCTCCCCTTGTAAACAACAATGACTCAAAGCTATCAAAACATTGGTAAGGCCAAACATTATTTTCATTTCAAATTGACATCTTGGAATCTCAAGAATTTGTTTGATAGGGAAGCCAACACTTGAAAACTATGCCTCATAGATTTGCCACCAAACAAGGGGATTTGCATGTGTTGGCAAGCGAATAAATTACCTTTGAAACAAAATAATTATCCAATAATCTTTGTTTTGATGTTAAACAAAATAAAGGAACATTTCATTACACCATGTCTTGCATTTGCATAAATCTTCGAATACCAAAGATATGGATAATATGAAATGCATCGAAGCATTGTGAACATTTCAACAAATTTGAATTTCATACAAATCGTATTATCGCAAATGTCACGTTATGATTTTTTCAATTTGTGCATTCTTTAAAAGAAAACTATAACATATATATAAGGTTAGCTTTGTCTTAACATAGTTATGAAATCTTTATAACAACTTCATCAAAGTTTACCTTTGTACATATGAATGAAAAAGTTTCAATAAAAATAGATTGGCAAGGTTTAGCATACTTGCAAATTAAGTCAAAATAATGAATGTCATGAACACACATTTGAAAAAGAATTTTCAATTTAAGTAGTTTAAATACATTTGGAAAAAAATTAGAATAAAACTATGGAAACGTGTTAGTACAAGATTCTATATGTTGAACATGTCATTGAGGATGATGTTAAATCATTGATAATTGTTTCAAGAGAAGATTTTTGACCTTTGGATCTATTTTCATGACACACATCATGAACAATATAATTTCCAAATGTTGTTTTTTAACATCCAAGGCATACATTACATGCTCATATAAAATATTAGTACACATTTAACTAATAAGAGTTCATAGAAAGTTAATATATCTTATAAATAAGACAATCCTCAAAATAATGGAATTTTTAATTCATTTCATATTTACTGTCATATGGATTTGTATTCAAATTTTTTTATTATTATTAGGTCACATTTTGATAGCTAGTGATATGTAAACTAATGTAAACTTAAATTAAATATTGAAATATGATTTGAGTCATCAAATTTGTGCCATGTAAAAACATCTCAAGATTATTTAAATCATTTTTTATGAATTTTTTTTTTGTAATGACTAGACAATTCAAACCTTCAACTTTTTTTGTAACATTCATTATAGATATTAATAATTAGCATGCACTTATAACAACACTAAAAGATTTGCACATTGACAAAACGAATAAGTTTTTTTCTTCAAAAAATGATTTAAAATTTTGTTTGAAATTACATATTTTTCCATCATCTACTATAATATGCAATATGAGTAGTGAAATTATTCAAAATGTAGCCTATGATAATTTTGATGATTTTCAACATGTCAACAAATTTTCATGAAAATTCATTTCACTATTTTGAGGATTATTTAATGATGAAAATAACCTTAGGGTAAGGTATTCAACATGTTGGTGAAAGTGTAATATAAGGAAATGATGAATTTGTTAAATGTTAAAAATCTTGTTGGAAATGATCTTATTACATGTGTATGTTATTATGAACATAAAATGAGTAGTTTTTGCATTTCTTTTAAAAACTAGTGTTTGATTTTGTCAAGTTAAAGATTATTTATTTACAATATAATTTTAGTTAGAAGGACAACTCATGATCATGGATTACTATGGTTGGAAAATGTTCCATGATTTGGTGTATCTTCAAATAAGAACATTTTTTTTTCATAAATACTTAATGATCAATCATACTATTTTCAAAAAAAAATTGTAATGCACAAATACATTAACATAAACAAACATGTAAGAAGAGACTTGAACCAATTTGTCAATTCTAATATCCTAAACCTTCAGTGAAATGTACAAAAACATTATTATCTTTGGATGAACAACCCTACTTAAAATATTTATGAAATATATACTTTAATTTTTAATAGACTTGTTAACATGGGATTAGGTATGTAAATTTCATTCAATAAAATTCATTCAAAATTCAAAGGAACAAACTATGTATTAAAACGCCCAACAAACAATGCACATATCATGATCAATTCCATTTATCATTTCACAAGATCATTTTAATTTATCAACACATGTAAAAAACATGAAAATATGAAATCAAACTCTAAATCATCATTTACCAATATTAAGGGAGTTGAACTATATGATTTAACATATAAAAGTCATGTCCAATTTAAATTAACAAACATCCAGAAAAAAACTATAATGTTTCTCAATAAGTAGATGAACATGTACCATATGAAAAAAAGTCTTTGCATGCAAGAAAACTAAATTACAAACAAACAACCATTGTAGATGACATCTTACACAAAAAAACTAAATATTTGTATTAAAACTTTTCACATATTTTTAACATGAGGTTTAGGCACATGAAACACATTTGCACTCATTTATATCAACAAAACTATGTGTATGCAAAATAGTTGCATTAGATGGTCTTGTAAAAGTAGACATAACTTTTGAAACTTAATATATTAAAATATCTTCAAAATCATTAATATGGATAAAATTTCAAAATTCTTGAATTGGGATAAACAAAATAATATAATAGAAAACTCATGCATGATGTATGAAAAATTCCCTAGATTCAATAAAAAATAATTCCACACCTATTGAATGAAAATTTGTTAAAATACAGAAACCCTTTTCATATCATACCAAAAATTCAATTTCCTTTTCAAATAAGATGCATTATACATTACATAAAAGGTTTAACTTTTGATCGCTTGATGGTTGATTCAACTAATGTAATAAAACATGATATTGAATTTTATTTAAATAACATTTATATATTTAATTTCTTCATTGTTGAACAAAAATTTCAAATACAATCTCTTTGTGAAGAAAAAATGTATCATCTTTTGAAAATTGCACAAATGGGTGAAAGCACATTGAGTCCCCCAAAAATTGTACTCATAAGTTTTTATAAAAAAATTGGGAAATATATGGATATCACATTTTGGATTATTTTAGTTTGTTGAAATATATTTTATTAAACTTAAGCTAGTCAATTATTTTTTTAAATCCAAAAACATTTGAAAAATGTGAACATATGGAGTGTATTTATGACAAAATAATACACATCATAAAGTTTGAAAATTTGCATATATATTTCAAAACTAAAGTTGTGGGTGGAATTGTTTTAGTGAATATTTGAATATGGTGAATGGTATTGATATACATGGATTAAATTTATAAATTTAAATTTTTAAGATGAAATTCCATTAAATATATATTTTTATTTCATTATAAATCAATAAATGTGTAATAATTTATTCTTTTAAGGAAAAAGCCATTACCATGTGAAAGAATAGGTGATTTTATAGTTGGGCATTGCATTATTTTTTTAGTTTTTTTTAATTTGGTAATATTTCACGAACCCAAACATGAAGCCTTATAGCAATTGAAAAAATGTAAGTTATGTGTTCTATGAACATTGATTTTATCTAGTTCTTTTGGTGTAGCCATTATATCAAGATTAATTTTATTTCAAAAGGAACTTTGAATTCCAAAAGCTTGTGATGCAAATTCTAACTTTTTTGCTCATGTTTATGATAGCTAAAGGATGGCATTAAGATTTTTATTTATTGTTTATTATAACACCCATCATACATCATTTTTTTGGTGAAAGGTGACTTGCTTTTAATGTGCTTTCACCCAAATTATACATGCAATGATGATTGTCTTTTTAAAATCTTTACCATGAAAACTTTATAATCATATAATATTTCAAATACTTCTTATTTAAACTTTGATTTTTGAGATATTCTTCCATATCCAAGCTTATTAACATTCTTCGATATTTTTTGTTTCAATGAAACAAGAATCCAAAACATTTATTCAAATTAAAAAAATGACAACACCATATAAAACAACTTTAACATTCCACGTTGTTATAATGAACATGGAACAATGATATTTATAATCTAGTAATGTTTTAATACCAAAAATACTATTCGGTTTTTTCTAATACATGAAAATATCCTTTACAGTTATACCACCTATTTAATGCAAGTAACTTATTTTTTCTATTTAAGAAACATTTAAAAGAATTTTTTATAGATGTTCCAATTTTAATAAATGGAGATTTTAACAAACATGTTAAACGAACACATCCCATCAATAGCATTATGGAATTGTCTGAAAAATTAAAATTGAAAATAAATTATTCTAAAAGTTGCATTTTTTACAATACACAAATAAATCATATGTAGAACAATGCATTAACGCAACAATGTAATTTTGGATCAACACATGCTTATTGAACAAATCATAAACTTATATGTTTTGCATTTATATTACCAAATTATGTCCTTTGATTTACCTTATAAAATAATCAAAATATAATTCAAAATAACATACAATCATGTGCTGATTTGTTTTTGATACATATTGCCACAAATATTTCATATGTCTTAAGTGGGCAAGCTTGCATGTTTATAACACTTGTCCAAATTTCTTACTATTCATGAAGGTTATGGTTGTAAAAGTTTTGTCCATGCACATATGTGAAAAAGATGAAATGTTCTTAAGCTCAAGCAACTATATGGAAACAAGCCTTGAATGCAAAGAAGATGCATTGGTTCATTTTTGCAATTAGATTTCCAACTCAGAGCCTATTTGGCATTGACATCTAATGTCAATACCAAGAGTTGGAAATCCATAAACCCAACATAGTTTGGAAGGTGTGTAAAACACACACATTTCAAGGTTTAAAAACACAAAAGTTCAAAACAATAAAATGAACAAATGAAAAGTTGTTCAACTATGATGTCCATTGTGAATCCCCAAATTTCCCAAGTCTTATCATTGTGAAGGGTTGTTTCATCATCATGATATGTTTTCAATGAATGCCAAGTATTAACTACTAACAAAAAAAATAAGTCATGAATTTTCCACTAAGTACATATAATAGATCGATCAAACTCTTGGTAAACAATATTGAATAATTATTGCCTTTTTCAAAAGAGAAAACATACACAATTGATAAAACAAATGGTAAATTTTCATTTCGTACCTTGCATATTAATTAAATTTGTTTACCTTGTGACAATAATGATTGGTTGCCATTGCCCTCCTTTTTATGTTTCTCTCTTGGTTCACACCTAGTACCATTGCTTTCCTTTTCGTGGTATTCTCTTGATGCATGCCTCCTACCACCCCATCTTTGTGTGTTCTTCTTTCGGTTCATGCTTGTTGCCATCGCCCTCCTTTTCATGTTCTTTTCTTAGTTTGTGCCTATTATCATCACCTTCATTTTTGTGTATTTCTCCTAGTTTGCACTTGTTGCCTTCACCCTCCTCTTCATGTTTTAAAAAATTTCTAGTGATGTTTTGGGTTTTGGAACTTAATCAAGAGGTTACTTGGAACCTATTTTAAAGTACCTTAGAACCAAGAATCGGTATACTTTGAAATAAAAAAGAACTTAAACCAAAATTGCTTGTTGAAAAAAACAAACCATAATTGAAACTGGGTACCAAGTTTGAAAAAAAAAAAACCAAAATCAAACTATAATTGATTCCTTAAAAAGTTTAAGAATTGGAAGCAAAGGTTCCTTCTAAAACCTAGGAATTGCACAATACTATTACAAACACCAAAGTCATTTGCACAAATTGTAACTCATTACTAAAGGATTAAATGTGACCTAGATTTGCCAGTTTGAAAATTGAAAATTTGGCATGAACTCAAAATAGTCCACAATTTTTTTAATTGCATTAAAATAAATGTTTAGGTTTTCAAACCCTAAAATTGGAGCTATAATGATCTATTATTCAAGGCTAATGGGATTTTAAATATCACATGAAAATTTTATAATAGTCACGTATGTACACACACACACACACACACAATTAGTATTACAATTAGTATTGCATTTGGAATGGGAAACACAGGCCTTACATGTCCTAAATACAATTAAAAACTAAATCCTAGCCTATTTTGTTCAGTCTAACATTGTAGACACTAAACACCTCTCCCAAAAATCATCTATGTATTATTCAAAAAAATGTGTTTGTTGTTAATATGTGTGAGACCTTTTCACCTACCTCAATTCCCTTACCCACATTTTGTGCCATTTTGAATTCATGTTATCTATGTCAAAATAATGACCTACCTCTTTTGCCCTACCTGCCTACTTGATATGAATAGGCACAATTCATATCCAAGTTATCTATGATTGGAGAATATAGTGTTTGGAAACAACCATTGTATTTAAGATTACAGGGCAACATAAGAGGACATATCCCCCTTTTTTTTTAATTTAATGGATGAACAAGCTCTGTTGGTGATGCAATGGTGCCATTAGAATTTGTGGACATGTTTCCAGAACCTATACACATAAAAAAGTGAGAGTTAATGTTAAATACTTACTTGAAATGATTTTGAAGTTAGGGGATTGGTGTTCTACTCTGCAGAAGCTCAAGTGGATGTTTTCCATTTCCAAAATAGTACAATGGCCATTCCAAGCTAAGCACAATCATTCTTTTCTTGTGTGTTAAACAAGAAGCCACAAATGGGAAACAACTTCATGACCTTTCTTAGGGACACCTTTGTGTCAAGGACATCTTGGAAATTTGTGAATAGAAGCGAATAAATTAAAAAACTTTGAGAACGCCAATTAAGAACATATGGGAACAACTAAATTTCCAAATATTGATACAAGCCACTTTGATATACCTGCCCAAAACTGCGTTGTATGGACAGGAGGAGCATACAAAAAAATGCTACTAGGTAACCCAATAAGTCTACAATCATTTTTAAAGTCTCCCAATACTTTTTTGTTCCACATGCACACAAGTGTAGGAAGCACATTTGATGTTCAGATGCACTTTTGGTTACTAAATTTACTTAAAACTTCAACTTAACTGTATGGGAAGAGGAAAAGTTCATTAAATGCATGGCTTGTTCGTTCATTCATCAAATATGTTGGAATCTCAGCTGAGTGTCTGGGTTGTGTGCATGCCCTTGGTGCTCCCCTTTTGTGGGGGGGGATAATTCTTTTTCCCCCTTTGACAAGGAATTCATTCATTTGTGCAGTTCATCAAAAACACCAAAAAAAAAAAACAGAAAAAAAATTATGGGAATCAATTGGTCTGAGGGGAATTATTCGTGTTTGGGCTTATCCTTGACAAAAGGAACAAAGACACAGAATTGCTGAATCCTATTATAATTTTTGCGGGGGCTGGTAGGATTTGGGTAACTTATGGAATGAAGTAAAAGTCTCCTAGAGACAGAAAGGGAGAAAGAAGAAGAGAAAAACAAAACCCCCACATGGGTAATGATGACAAAAAGCAGGAATCTGTGAGATCGAGGGACTCTGCACATGAAAATGAGCTGCTGGGTACATTCAAAGATTATGTACATGTACTTTTCTTAATTTAGAAAGGAGATCTGTGTTTGGAATTTCTCATTGAGAATTTTTTCTTGTTCTTCTTCCTCACTGTTGACTGTCTCTCTCTCTCTCTCTCTCTCTCTCTCTGGAATAATAAAACCACTGTGCACATAAAACTTCAAAAGGAGCCTTTTCAGATGAATTATTGTGAAAGGGTACTTCACTGATCTTTGAAAAGCTGATTTTTGCAAGTAAACAAACAGTTCAATTTCCACTGGGTTTTTTTAAAAATCGAACTGTTTTGTTACTGGTACCTGAAACCCTAAATCCTTCATCTAGTCAGAAAGCAGTTCAGCCTCTCCCAGCAGCAGACTGCAGAGCAGCCTGTTGTGAGATCTGCCTGCTGCTTCATGCCTCACACTCCAGAGGGCTGGCTTTCAATGCTCAACCTCCACAAGACAGCAAGGTTTTGACATTTGACTTGTGACCCAGAATCCAACTAAATTATTATCATTAACTCATTACTTACCCCTCTGTTCAGTCTCACCAGTGGCATAGCCCCTTCAAACCCTAAGCCCAAGGGGGCAGGGTTTAGGAGAATAAGGGCCTTGTGAGGTGGAGCCGAGCATGGGCTTGATTCCCATTCCCATACAGGTGAACTATCGAGGCATTTGGTCACTGGCCTCTACTTGATGATGGGGAATGATTAGCCTACTTACTTACAAAAGCATTTTTATCAAATCTTCCCCAAAAAATCACAAAGAATGGACTTTCTTTGTAACCAGAAATCTTTTATCCAAAAAACTTACAAAACAAACATGTTTTATTCCGAAAGAGAAACCCCTTTTTATCCAAACACTTCACAAATGCAATTATGATGTTATTATGGTAATGTAGTGCATTTGCATTTTTATTGTGATCTGATGATGGAGATTGTTCAACTTTTGTTTTCGTATCTGTGGAGTGCATAGTGATTTTAGGAAGATGCAACATAATCAAATCATATGGACCAGACATGAAATCCAATGTGCTTTGAGTTCAGGAACACTCTTGGTCTTGGTCATGTCTTGGAATCTCACCCATGAGACAGGTTATGAGTAGAAACTGCAAGGAAGGAAGGAAGAAAGAAAGAAGCCAAATGAGGTTTAAGTTTTGGAAGCCCATGCCCGTGTTGGCGGGTAGTATTATCAATTTCAACATATTGATTTCCTATAGGCATTGTGATTTTTCCTTTCATTTGTACATATTGACATGATACAAATATGGGGATTATGTTCATTTTCACATACAAGGCCAGTGTCAATACGAATGGAGAAACCTTGGCACTTCATTTTAATGTATTTTCAGGGCACCTTACAAGGTGTAATATATGCTTTGATGGCGGTTGGAGATTTGAAAAATGAAATGCCTATATGTGGTGGACATTTTATCTTCTTTATCTTTATCTTCTTTCTTTTTCTTTTTTTCATGATATTCAGCAGGTACCCACTGGGTATCACGGGAATTTTTTTAAAAAGAAGAAGAGCATGGTGGTTTTACAGTCCATAAAGCCCTTGGGGGCAGGCTTTACGGGAATTGGGCCCATGCTTGGATCCCCATTGCAGGGCCCTTATTCCGGTAAAGCCCACCCTGAGGGCTTTACCCTACACAAAAATGTTTGTAGGGATCCTCAGTATGAAGTATGAACCAGTGTTGGTATAGTATCATGTAAAAAAGTCAGATATCAACCAGGCATAGACGACCTACGTATAAGCTATCCTACATAAATGTATTATATTTTAAAGGAACCCTTGATATCTTGTGCCTTAGTATTGTATTCTTGTGAGGCCCATCAAAACCCTATCGATTGGGGGTTAGGGTTCACATTTCTTCTATCCTACCAAAAGTGTCCTTGCAATCAATGTTTTGTTTTGAGAAAATTTGGCAACAAATTGCAAAATTAGCCAAATTCACACTAGGAAAACAAACTTTCCCAATTTTTTTGTCAAAATTTTTTGCTGGAAAAAAAAAAAACTGCTTGCAATGTTCTGAACATGTACTAGCAAATATGTAAAAGAGGGTGTAGCATGGGCATTAGGTGTTAGGGAACACTGGTGGCAGATTTCTTCTTTAGGTACTCTAGATTTCACCATTCATTCCTTGTTGCTTGCTATTTTCCATGCTTCATTGCAAGTTGCTTGTAATTATACTTAGTAACTTGTATACATTTGGAAAAAACATGCATAGTTGTACATTACAAACTCTCTCTACAAATTCTAAACAATAGATAACAAGATCCGGGTTCATATTTGGATCATGCAGGCATTAACATAGCATTGTTGATGTTCAATTTGCAAAATTCACATAGACCACCTATTGACACCACAGTGATACAAAAATTTGCAATCTTCAACATGGTTCAAAAACCCTATTTCATATCAGAGCATGGTTATTTCACTACTATGAACATTTAAAACACCATACCAAAACAACACTGGTATGAATGTGAGGGTTCAAGAACTAGTCATACTATTTTTGGGTGCAAGTATGGTAAAATAGATTAAAAAATAGTCTTCTAAAATCCAATTCAAAAAATGAGTCAATTTTCAATGTAAACACAAGAAAATAAATTCAAAAAATATATTATTATTTTTCAATTAAGCCATTAGGCCATCCCTTGGGCTTATAGGAAGTTGAATGCAAAAGTTGAATTTTTAATATATAATAAATGTAAGTGACAAGTACGTTTGAGACTAGTTGTTGAATATGTTATTCAAACATGTGAAATACCTTATACGCAGCTACACCATTTAAGAGCAAAACATTAGTGACAATTTCCACGTCCTCCCTTATAATGCACTGCTTTTTTCTAAAGCAAAATTTTGCTAGTTCCATATATACCACAACATAGATAAAAGTTTCTATTTGGTTTTTTTTTTTTTGAAATGGAAGAAATAAATGTTTTTTTGGGGTTTCTGATCGCCAAATTTTGAAATTTCTTTTGCCAAATTTTACAGCAGATTCCAGTAGGCAGCCAACGATATAGAAGGATGCTTAAATGCCTTAACTTGTTTTTTTAATTAGCCAAATTTGAAAAATAAAATAAAATGCTGTGACACATACATTATTAAACATTAAAAAAATTAACCTCAACATACACATACCAGCAAAATTTCTGAAGTTTTTCACAACTTTTTCCATTTCTGCATGATTCTGCCAAAACGAAATGATTGTGTGCAAAAGTGCACTAGCCCAATGATAGTGGGAACTTAGGACATTTTAAGTGCAATCCTCGCTACATATCTTACATTCAGACTTTCATTTGCATTTGAAGTGTAGGGTTAAAGCCCAAGCAGTGTTCCCCTAGTTTATTGAGTAAGTGCCTCAGAAGCTGGAGCCAAGCATGGGCCCAATTTCTGTAAAGCTCGCCCCCAAGGGCACATGGCGTAAAAACATCACAGTTTTTAAAGAAGTTTTTCTTGTGATACCTGGTCGGTATCCATTGGGCATCATGGGAAAGAATGATGGTGGGCGGCTTCATTATAAACTGAATGCTGACCTCAAACACCCACCAGCATACAAGGTTATCTCCAACAACACTAAGAAAAATCCATAAATGAATGCGGGCTAGAGTGAACCAGCACCCATCAGCATACCATGCACTAGTGTTTTTTTTTGTCAAAAACCCAAGATCTATTGGATGGCTACCAAAATTTTGGTGGGGTGGCAGTATTGGCAATTTGAAAATGCCATGGTAAGTGGCTTTGGCAATGAAGCATTTTAATAAGGCAAATTGCAGCAACTTGTACATTTGAGTAATTGAATATAGGCGGCGACATTCATAAGAAGTCATAATGCATTTTGGCAAAACCAATCTCTTATAGACATTTTGTGTGGTGATCAATTACAGGGAAAGGTATGAAATGTGATGATCAAATACATGGAAAGGCATGGATTGCAATGGTGCTTATGGTGAAAAGGTAAGATTGGAAATAAAAACTCGACAACTAACCCTACACCAAGACAAACAACATGAACATAGTCTCAATCCCACATTGTGACAAAGAAAAACACCATCTCCAAGAAGATCACTGCAACCTAGTTCAATCCAGTACAAGCCGCACACATTAGTCTAAAATAGGCCAATAAAAATTCAAAAGAAAAAGAAAAAGAAATCAAGTGAGGTTGAAATTTTAATCTTTAGATTTTTATATTTATGCTTATGAACCTTGCCAAAAATTGGAATACATCAAGGCTGAAGTTGAAATGCTTCAATTGCCAACAACAAGATCATTTGCATGCCATTGTAAATTGACCTAGAGGCGGAATAGGAGTAATGAAAATTTGCACCTTAAATTGTTGTTTAAAGCTGCAAAGGTTCTTAACAATCAACTGCATATCTCACCTTATTCACTACCCAATCCTTCATGCCATCCCCGAAAGGAAAGGTATCCAAATAGTAATGTTCTTGTGCAAACATTTTCACAACCAAATCCAAATGAACTAGTAGTTGATTCTCCAACTTGGAATTCATGAATGACATTATAGGAAAACAACATTCACCTTCTACACTCCCTAAAATAACAACCAATAGCTCTACCAATGCAAAATATTTAGCAAATCAATGTTGTAAATGGCCATTGGATGCTAGTTTAGACCACAACTAAGTGACATGGTTGCAAACTAGTGTGGGTTCCAAGGCAACAACATGGTCGCTCTGCATGGTAATCTTGATAAGAGAAATTAAAATGACCAAATTGTTTTCATCAAGGATGGTAGGAATCTTCACTCGATCAGTCTTTGGACCAATGAATCTTTTAAAACAAAATTGAGCCGTTAGCAAAGTCAAGTGCCTTTGAAACATGTCCTTTGCATGAAGATTCAATCAATATTGCAAATACATGATGCTAGCTGTGTTCATCACTTTTTGGCTTGGGAACCATCACTCTAACTTAAAGATCAAAAAAAGTAGTAGGATGTAAACATTACATTTTAACAGTTTCAAAAGTTGTTGTCTAATCATCTTGCATGGCTTGGGTGAACACAACAGTAAGAGGACACCTCTTATGCATCATGTATTGTTTGCCCATAAAGTGAAAAACCACAAACTGGATGTTTGTTGTAGGATTTGTCCACCATGTAGCAAATAACTTGTCATAAATACCTTCATGGAGGTCCAAAAATACCTTGAATTGTTCATAAATGTATTTCTTCTCCATATTATAATACATGTTGTACAATTTAACACAACACATATTCACAAAAATGATAAAATCATATACAAAACAGTTTGGTGCATGTGCAAATTCGATGAGGGCATGCATTGCCTCCAAGAGTGGCATGATGTAACTTAAACCCCATACCACTTCAATGTCACAAAGATACTATAGATTTGTCTATAGTATTCATGTTGATATTCATCTTCACAACCAAAGACTTGTATTCTACAAGAACCTAATTAATAAGGGAAAACATGGAAATCCACTTAATATTTACATTATGCAAAAATTTCAAACCTTTGGTTTCCAAGAACTTGGTAAGAGCACATTGTTCAAGGTGTATTTTTGGTGAAAATGAAAAATAAGTATATGTAGTCTACAAAATCCCCTCCAATTTCTAAACTAGGGGCATCCCCTCCAACTTCAAAACTAGGGGCAAAGTTGAAAGAATTTGCACTTCTAGATTCATCTAATGCGCCATGCAATGCACTAAAGTTAAAAAAGGTGCAAAATTGGACTTCACTAAATAACAACATTAGTATGCGGATTGATGAACACTGCAATCCCATCTAAATAAGAACAAACAACTTTATTAGCAATTTTCTTTGTTGGTAAGCCCCCATATTCCACCAAAAACCTCAAAATTAATGTAATCAAGTTGTTTTCAAAACCTTCATTAAACACCTTTTCAAGATTTAGCAACAAAAACATTTTCTTAAAACCATCAATGATATAAATATGCACATTATACCAAGATTGAATTGTGGTAACTTCATCATGTAATTGATAGCAATGTACCTGCCATTTTGCACAATAATTTTGGTTGACTTGATGATAATATGGTGCGCCATATTATGGTTTCAACCATTTGCCAATTAGTGGAGTTAGACTATTGCTTGCGCAATGTGTTTTTCACCTTCAAAAATTCAAATAGATGTTTTATGCTTTCAAAATTAATCGAGGATCAATGGAGTTTCAAAGCTAAAAAATGGCAACAAACTAAATGAATATACACTTCCTATTTACAACAACTCCTCTAACACATATCAAGTCAGCAATTATGCTTCAACCCTTGCTCACCCATAAACGCTCATTCTTTGCATGTTGGCTCACAATTGACATGAAATATTGTCCCACGACACATTCAAGGCATGTGCCCTTGCAATGGTGCCTACCTGCATGTTTTCAGAAGCTATCAAACTTAAGCACCAAAAGTTTTTCTTGTCCTTCAATTTCATTACAAACTTTACAACACACCATAATCAACTTTCCATCACACCCTACCACTATTTCAAACCAGGGTAGTTTTGTTGCCCACCTTTCTTAGAATACACAATTAAATTTCCATTTTCATTTCTTACTTTTTTTTTGGATTTTCTAGCTTTGGTTCAACTAATTTTGTAAATTGAATATCAAGTTCAAAAGAAGTATCAACATGATCAAAGGGTAAAAATCTAGTGATAATGGATCAAAGAGAGGGACGTTATGAGATGATGTTATGTCTATTAGATTTGAACCCTATGCATTAAAAAAGAACATGTTTTGAAACCTATACATGGTTGGAACGAGTTTGGCATGAAAATAAATGAAACACATAAAAAAAATTGTGTAAACCTTAGACCTTAAGTCAATCAACTACCTTTCAGTTTGACTTCTATAGAAACTTGAAATCACATCCACAATTATAAAACAAAAAGAGCGACGATTTGTGTGAATTCCAAACCCTAAAACATAAAATCCCCAAGTCGCCCCCAAGTTTGACTTATGTAAAATTCATAAAAACCTATTAGAACCCCTAGAAAGTAAAGAAAGAAAATTATTGCAAATAAAGTACATGTGATTGCTAAACCTTATCAAAACACTAACCTCTTGAGTCCCCCAAGTTCAACCCTTGTAGAACCTTAGAAAGCCTAGCAAAACACAAAAAAATGGAAAAAAGGCATGTAAACCTTAATATGTAAAACACAAACCTCCCCTCGATTCAAACTTTTTAGCAACTTGCAAATGCATCAAAACTTGAAAAAACAAACAAAGAGTGCAAACCCTAAATCATGGAATCGTAAACCAAAGCTCAACCTTTATAGAAACTTGAAAACACATCAAAACCCAATGAGCATTGTACTTTTACAAAATGTAAAAACTAAGTGGGTCTCCTTGTAAGAATCATGCAAATTTGGGAAGAAGATGGAAATATTTATTTACTATTTTTGAATTCCATCTTGGACCCGCTTCTAATAGATTGTACTCTCACACCACGAAGACAAATTGTAACCAAAATTGGGGCTCAAAGATCCTACCTCAATAATGTTGAGTTAGCTAATGCCAACTATCAAACTATAGAGATTCTAAATACTATATTATCTACATTCAACTTCCATACACAACTTGTTCACACATTTGATGATTTTATTCATAGGTGTTACGGAAACATGCTTCCAAGAACCAACACAAAATTCAGAAATCGACACACACTACATATAACACCCTGTCTTTTTAATCCTTGAGAACTTTAGACATGGTTATTGTTACATTTGCTCTACTATTTCATAAAAACTATATCTATGTAGCAAAAGATAGAGTTGAATACATTTGTTGTTGCAGCAAAACAAAGTTTAAAAAAAAAAAAACAAGAACATCAAAAACCACAAAATTGTACTTAGGTTTATTTTGTCTGTTTTTATAGGAGTATTGCATGCCTTAAATCCTTGCTCCCACACCTTCAACTCATTTTTTCCTTGCATTTTCCTCCACATATCTCTTCCTCACCTCAAATCCACAAAAAAATTATCAACTAGCACACTAAACACACACAAACCAAGAAGGAAAGAAATAATGGCATAGTCACCACTAGCCGCCGTCACCTCTCTTCTTCAAGGACAAACCGCCAAAAGGTGACAATTACCTCACCATGCAATAAAGCACAAAAAACTAAAACCCTAACTATGTCCTACATCACACAAGACATGTCTTTAAGTCACAAAATATCTTCATGCCACTCCTTGCCATTGCTTTCCACCATGCACAATAATGCTTTCATTCCCGAACCATAACTCATGCAACTCTCAAACTTGTTATTAAAGAAAGTTGGCAATCTCTTCTGTTTATTATATAACACAAAACTTGCAAACCACAATAATAGAACGTAAGGAGGAGGCGATATAGAAGGATGGGAGGTTGGAGAAAGGCAGCTACAAACCCTAATGAATAGTTGAAGGGAATGACTACAAAGCTTGGAAAAATGGACAAAGTAAGGTGATGGAGGTGGATGTGAACCAGCTGGCCAACAACATCCATGAAATTGAAAGCAAAATGAAACTATACAAGAACAAATGGGGTCAACTCCTCTGCGATCTCCCCTAATGGAGCTGTTGATATGGCAACTAGCCTTAGATTGTGTGGCTTGGAATTTGGTGAATTGGATGCAACCAGATCCTTTGATTTAACAAAGGCATGTCAAAAAGGCCTCTGGAAGTTTGCCACTTGGTGAAATTTTGCCCAAAAAAAAACGCTGCCATCAACTGAATGCTATTATGACTCAGTTTTGGATGAATATCAAATGAATTGAAACCTGGTTTCACCATGGTAACCCATTCTGTTAGATATAGGTCCAATCTGTAGGGAGAGAGGTAGGAAAATAGGTGGCTATGAGGCAAGTAGATGATTAATGGTTAATACATGAATACATGGATAAGGGCTGATTTTACTGCCTACTTACTAACGACCCATCAAGTGAGATATTAGTAGGTACTTAGTGAAAACAGTGACTGAGCTAACCACCATGGTTACCTAAGTAACTTGAACCCAACAGAAAAGTGTTTCATGTTCACCCACCATCCATCCTTCAGGGTGAAGCTAGTGAGTGCTGGTTCACTCCCCTAGCTCATAATGTGGCACACTGCTTGCCTTGTTCAATATACATGTAGGTACACGATTTTGTCAGACGTCTCATCTTTCTTTCAAAGAGAGAGGTACTTAATAATTAGGGTTAATTTCTGTGTAAGGGAAGGCGCGGGGGGGGGTTTCAGAGCCGTGTTGACCAGTTATTGAGTTTTGACTCGGTTACTATGCTTTGAAAAGTTAGGGTTAGGTTTTGAAAGGTATGATAAAGAGTTTACTGCTGCATATGTGAGGTGAATGACAGGAATCAATCTGCTTTAATTTAATGTGTGCTCTGTTTGGAACGTCCAGCAATATAGGTACAAGTGGTGCTGTAGCCTCCTGGACTTGAGAGCTTTGTAGGTGTGTAGCTAAAACCCTAGCTACACACAAGTCTAGCATCATTTTTCCAGAATTGGGTGTTGCCAACTGCACAGACTCCCATGTGAAGCATATTTCATTCCCCAACTTTGTGAATTGTGAAGACTTTTGTTTTCCTAAAGGTGTAAGGTCACAGGTGTAAAGAAGCATCTCAAATGGTTATGATCCAACTAGATCATCATCCATAAGAATATTTAGCCACATTTTTCTACAAACAAGGATAGGAAAGTGCAATATAGTCAAGCATCCTTTCTATATTTTTGGCTACCCATTGGAACCTAATATAGAAATCTGGTTATTTTTCTATAGACTTTTTTCAGAAATACGAAAATTCAAAATCCCCATAAGGCAAGGGGGGGATTGGAGAAAGCGGGAAGAGGACAAAACCAAGTCCTCATGGTTTTACCAACAGTAAGTGAAATCCAAACCTAATTTCTCTGGCATTTGTATTTAGAGGAACTTCACACTTTTATAATCTTCTTCCTATTAACCTTCCATGTATTTCACTAGCTTTAATTTGATGTGAAAATGGAAAACATTCTAATAAGATATAATAGCTTCTTCACATAAGACCTCTTTTCATGTTCAATAAATAGTTGCTGGTATCAATGTTTTCATTTGTCCATATGCATATCCTTATCCCAATTTTACTTTTTTTAAAACAAAATAAACTTCACTCATTAAGGCCTCCATCCATTTTGGACTCAGATGTGGTACTCTGTTGCTGTGGCCCTGTTCTGAAGTTCTCCCTGTGGTCTAGAGATCCAGGGGTTTGTTTGTTTGGTATGCCATAGGATCTGTCGCAGAGGAAAGATATCAATCTTCTCTATGACTCAAAAAGCAAGTTAAAAAATCTCCTGCCATTCCCATTTCCTCAACTCGCACAGAAGGCTACAGTTGGTATATGTACTTTGAGAGAGAGAGCTCTAAGGTGACTGATTTGTCAGCAGTCAGAAAATGGGTTGGTCTTACTGAGCCACAATTGAGTTACAAAAATGTTCCACCCTGGTTCGCTGTCCTGTTAACTCTCCTATTTACATCTCACATTACTTCAGGCGCATTCACACTTGATGTTAGGAACTCTAGTGTTAAGTCCATTAACACCAGGCTAGTCATTTAGGACACAAGTCAAAATATCACCTTTCAAAAATCCTCATAGAAAAATAGACCTATTACCTAGGGGCCTAAATCCCTTAAGCTACTATACTCTATGATGAATCTAAACACAATATCCTTGCCATGGTAGACAAGGCTAACAAAGTCACACACATAAAAAACATGCACACAAAGCTTTGGTGTTATGAGATTTCAAAATAAACAAGAGAGAGGGAAAAATAAAATCTTGTTGACATTGACGTAGGTTCTACCAACAAATAACTCAAAATAAAATAAAATTCTGCAATAAGCACCTAACAACTTCAACAAGAGTGATATTAGCACAAATCCAATATTGAACATCTTGTTTCGATCCTTCCAACTTACAAGAATGCAAACCAGCTGATTACGCTCTAATGTGACCTTTGTGAATACTGTGTTACCTTTACCATTCTGGCAGTAATTAAATTTTTTTTCAATAAATGTCGATTTTTCTCAAAATCAGCTGGCTTACAATGCCCAAAGTTCTAAAAATTTGTTTGACATTGCTATTGACTGCCTGCCCTGAAGCTTAGTGATGCGGTGTGCCTAAAAAGTGCAAAATTACTAGGCAATTTTTCCCTCACCTCCACTGTAGAAATTTTTGGAATTAAAAAAATTTTGATTGTTAAAATGATCAATGAAAAAAAAATTCAGCAAGACAATGCCAAGAATGGTAAAAGGTACTACCTTACTTAGATACGATTATTATGCTTTTTGAGACACCCGGTGGCCAGAGAGACAAAGTTTCATGTGCAAGCATAGTGGTCCCTCAAAGGTGCATGTGCTTTCTACATGTGCTTTCTACTCATCGGTACGGCACTTAGCTTTTTATCTTCTAAGAACCTGAATTCCTGTACATAAAAAAAAGTGATGCTTGTGTAAAGAGACAAACAACAAGGTTCCGGATGGAACCTCCCCTCTTCTCATTGTTGTCGGTTCTTCCATTTTTCAGTAGTCCCCCTCATAGTGTGCTAGCGTTCAAAAAAATCACTACCTTATGTTTTGGAGTTCAACATTTTTAATTAAACCCTTTTTTCTCCTTTAAAATTTTTTTAATAAAAATATTTTCTCAACAAATTCATGCAAAGAATTAGTTTCCTCCAATTTGAACTTTCACTTATGATCAGCATTTTGGGGGGAGGGGGGATTTTCCTATTATTGACCCAACAAAATCTAGTGCAAATATTAAGAATGCACCAAACTCACCCAAGGAGTTTTTTCCTTTTTTCAGAAATCATTATATTTAGACAATAGGTTCATTGCCAAAAATAGCAATATACATAAATGTTTCTACTTTCCTCTCCGATCACCAGTGTGGCTACATCTCAAATATGGGAAATAAAAAAATTATTTAAAAAATTAAATTAAAAATTATAAAAAAATTTCCTTGCTCATGATGCTAAAAAAAACCATGAAAAGAATAACTTTTCCCCCCATTTGACTTTTTTTACTCTCATGACACCTAAAAATTCATACTTTCCACCAAAAAAAACTTTACGTTGATTTTCACACAGGATGTACGTTACTTTTGCCAAAAAGACAAAAAAAAACTCATAATACATCATGTGAACATGGCCGTGGGTTGTTCATTTTGGGTAGTTTAGGTGGGTAACTCGCCCCCTTCACCTCCCCACCTTCTCTCTCTCCTCAACTATCCAAGACAGCCCTTTTCTACTGTTGTTTGAGTGGTGGTACAGGAGACTTTGGAATAAAGGTTCTCTCTCATTGTTTTCTTGGGAGAATGGCAGCTACAAAGTGATGGGGATCAGCAGTTTACTGGCCTCCAATTAATTGTCTGGAATAAAAAGAGATTTTCTTTCTCTGGAGAACAAACAACAACTGGCCCTAAACCCTAAAACTGTCTAGAAAGCCACTCACTACCCACTTACCAGTTCGACCCCATGGGTCCTGATTAGGGAAACCTGGAATCTGGATGTGGGATACACGTGGATGGATCTCCCAGCTGATCATCCATCCACTCCCTCCCCCCCCCCAATTCAGGGGGCTTACACCTATTCCAGTGTTGGAGTGACCTATTTGATTACTTTTTGGACTAATAACCGTCAGTGCCTTTTTTCCAAACCAAAAAAAAAAGGAATCAGAGAACTGCTGCTTCTGGGTATTTGAAAAAATTGTGGAATCAAAGAACCGTGACTGGTTCTGGTTATTTTCAAACACCTCCAAGAACCGTCGAGCTTCGTTTGTGAAAGAACCGGCAGTTTTCTAGGAGGTTATATAGGGGTCATATGCTGTTTCTGCGTGTAGACCCCTAATTGAAGGTCAGAGAATAGGTCCTCTAGAGCTGATTTTGCCAGGTAGCCATCACTGGTCTGGTTCAGAATCCTTCGAGTCTGATGATGGCGTACTTGGCAGAATCAGCCCTACCGGACAATTCCATACCGGAACATTTTTCATATTAGGGAAAAACAAAAACACAAGCTGTGGAATTCAGTTGTGTAATTTCACAAATTGTTTAATCATGATGAATAAAACACTATAGAGAAAAAAAATTCATAACATAAATTTATCCCAAAAAATAATTTCATTGATATATATTTAAAATATTCATAACATCATGATGGGTAAATCCAAATTGTCATGACATGAATTTTCACATCACACATTCTAACATGTCATTTTGTGGGTATTATTGGTTGACTTCAAGAGTTTAGAATTGCAAATTGAACACCCTCCTCACAAATTGTAGATAATCAAAATGGTAAATTGAAGTTTGGAATCTATATTAATGAAAGTGCAAATGATTTCGTGGAAAATCTATACAATCTTGGAATTTTGTTTTGATATTGTAGGATTCAAGGAACAAATGAAAATGTATTACTATTCTGACCTTCTGTTGATTCAATCATCATTTGTAGCGCAGAGCACCATAGAGCTCAAGTAAATGAATAAAGAGACAAAACAAGTGTATGAAGGTGGAGGTCCCTGTCAAACTCAAGTGTCCAAAAGATATGACTGGAAGCAGGCTAGGAGTCTTAAAATGAAACTGGTATAGAGAATTTGCCTTCCCTTCTTGCAAGTATCTTTTCCTTTGTTGGAGCTTGCCAAAGATGGCCTGAAGGTATTGCCATTTTTTCACAGGTTGGTGCTATTGTCTTGGAAGCTCATCCATCCCTGAAACTATGTTCAGCCTAGGGTGCTTAAAATTTCAGAGTTCACATGGGAACCAGGGTATCCATTTTAACATATGCCAAAATGCTGACCTTATGAGTGCAATGTTTTGACAAGCTGGATCTTTCTCCTTACAATTCCATTTTGCTTTCTTGGCAAACTTTTGCACCCTGCGCCAATTGTACATTACCCATTGAGCAAATTGCATCCATCTCAGTTTGCAAGAAGCAATTCTTTGAATACATGCTTCATAGTGTTGCACATATTTGCGCATGCTCTTTGAGGACCATCTTTGCACATGAAACTACTTTGTAACTTTGGCCACACCTTGGCATTCTGTTCAAATGTCGAGTGCAAGTTGGAGCACAAAATGTCAAAAAATCAACTAATTTTAGTCTTTAAAACCCTGGATCACATCCATGCTCCAAAGTGTTTACACATGCCCATTCTGGAAATCATGAAAACCGTTATGCTATGGAATGTGCCAGGTACAGTTGATTGTGCCCATTCAGAAATTTTGGGTGACCCAAATTCCTTAGCGGCACCTTACTGGGCCATTGTGGCCTGTACTCAATAGGTTCCCTAATATGTAATGGTTTTCATGTGGCCTTTTCTGTCTCTAATTAGTCCCCTTACAAGGCCTGATGGACAATCCTTGATAAATTTTATTTTCTGCTGGTACAATTGAGACTTTCATATGTACAACTTTGAACACAAAGCAGAAGAACAAGCCAGAAACCAGGGTGACCCTAAGGGTGGTTTGTTGGGTCATGCCTTAAGGCGAGGACTAGTCATTCACTTGGGTCTAGAATACCTTGATGGTAGAAATAGTTTGGACCTGAATGATGGCATAAAATGCTTGATGTCAAAATACTTGGTAACTTAAAGATTGGTAAAAAAGACTCAGTACCTCAGATTTAAAGTAGGCAAGGGGCCACAAATGATTTGATACATCACTTTTTTCAAAAGATATACTCCAATTTTATTCATCTCCTTTTGTTTCAGGAACATGAAGTTTTGGTTTCATTGTGTATTTAATCTTATATTGAAGAATACACACTGTTATGTATAATCCAAATGAGGTAACCTAAAAAGTGATTATATTTTTAAATAATTAAAGTTAATGTAAATATCATGGCATGGACCAGCCAAAAAAATTTGTGTGAAATTTTTGCAATTAGGCGATACATTATTTTGGGACTCTCACAAGATTGTTTTTAGATGCCTTTTGGATCACCACATTTGGAGGAGGAAAACATAGATGTCACCATGTTTAGACAATCGATTGGAGGTCATCAAAATCAATGTTGGTGCATTCTGAGATTTTGGGAGGTTAAGGTCCAGGTTATAGGTAAGGTTCAGGGTCTCTAGACTGGAAGTCTTGAACTATCTTGGAACCACCGTTGGAACATGATTAAGGAATGAACCTTTTTACAAAATTGAATTAGAACTTGAACTATGGGTGTTAACCCATTTTAAATAAGTTTTGATTCTTTAGATACATAAGTATAACTTCATTAAAAAAAATAAAAGTTAGGTAAGTAATTGCATTTGATTGGCTGCACATAATTAATACTACATAATCTCTAGCTTGAACTATATGTACTGGTTGAACAAACTAATATTATTAAAAAAAGTTAGTTTAGTTATGTGTAATGAAATGAAACTGGATTTCATCTTGAATCAAACTAGTTCTAAATTCTTTGTGAAAATAATTAGAATCTAGGGTTTTTAAAATCCAAAAAACTAGTCTCATGACCAAACCAGAGCTTCTATATATGTATACATAAGTGTTAAAACCAGGATCAAAAATTCCTCTTGAAATCAAGAACCAGACAACACTGATAAAAAATAGCAGGATTCTAGTTAGAAAATGTCTACTGTCCTCTCTGACCTGTAGCCAAATTTAGCTCTTTCCTCTTGTGGACGGCTGTCACTGTAGCTACAACACAAAATGGAGGAAAAAAACCCTGGCATGGAGGGTGGACCTACCTAGTGTATTTTACACCTTATTTTACAGGTGATGAAGTAAAAGGAAAAGAAGAAATTGGTTCATTTGGGTGTCTTGATTGACTCAGCTTGGAAAAGTAAGACAGTCTCTAAACAGTCCAACTGGACACTTTTGGGACTGCCATGTACAGGTCTCCAAAGCAGAGGCAAATTGTCATATATCTTTTGTGTGATTCACTGTGGACTTTTAAGAGTACCAAAATTTGGCCTTTCTGGAGGTTTTCTTCATGCGATACCGACTTTTGTTATTATATTTGTTCCGCCTTTATGTGAACCTTTTACAACCACTTTTGTTGTTGTTGCAGGGAAGTCTTTATCAAACCCAATTGCAACAATTTTTATAGCAACCCAGTAAATTTTCATTTTAATTCTCTTTATTTAGTGTATCTCCCGCAAATCAACTCAGTTTTTAAGCAGACCTTCCAGACAGAAATGAAGGCTGTGACAGACCAAAAGGAAACCAACCAGAAAGGCACCCAAAAATAATTTCACCTAGGCTGGAAGAAGTTTGTGCACACACCTTATATACACACACCATGTCTTTAGTCTTCATGCACCAGCACCAGATGACTGAGGTTGCATAGAAGCATGAACAGTTAAACATGGCATTAATGTTATTTCATTTTTCAAATTTTGGGTTACTTGGTGAAAATCTTGGGAAAGCATGTTTGTAAAGTGTACAAGGAGTTTCTTTTCCAGCAAAAAATTAGTCACTTTTGTGAAATCAAGAAGACTGGAAGAAGCGAGAAGTTAAATGCCTTGGGTACATATGTTGAGGGCAGGGCAGCAAAATTGTAGGGTTGAGTAACGGGGGAAGGAAAAGAGGGGCAGGGTTCTGAGGAGTTCAACAACATCCTTCATGTGAATTGGCTTCAAGGGGAGTCCGAGATTCAAATTTACATCTATTAAGAATGATGGCGGATAGTGATCAGATTGAACTTGGATTTGTTGAAGTTTTTTTTAAACCTAAAATAATTACACTGGTCCAGCATCACTTAGTTAACATGAAAGGGGGAATTTTTAATGCAAGAAGTGACAAGGAGGAAATAGTTCTCATGCATGCAGGTGCCATTTTAAAGGTACAGCCTTTACAACCTGGGTGGCCAACTTTCTGTTTGCCAAGCAACAAGCAGCTGCCCACGTGCTTATATGAATGCTGCTTATGTGCACATATGCTTCCACCCAGGTTTGTGTATAAAAGGGGAAAACATGAACATGAATGGAAAGCTGGCGTAAGCAAACAACACTGGGTAGACTGACATAGCTAAATATAGGCAAAATCTTCAGAAGTAACGTTGAAGATGATGGTTCCTCACAGTAAATATGATGTCATAGTACGCACCATAATCTCAAAAGTGTAAGGTAAGGCACCCATGTGAGGGGTTTCAAATGTTTGAGTCCCCAGTGCTGCACGAGCGTGAGGGTGTCTCCAAAAAGAATCATCATGGAGCTTCCCAGGGTTTCATCAATCATAATTCTTTATGAAGGGTGTAAAAGGAGTGTAAAGCACCAGTATAATATTTAGAGTTGTGAAGGAAGTCTTGTGAAGTGGGTATTTTCCTCTGCAATAATTAGAGCATTTCAAAACATGAATTGCCCATTACAATGGAGATTTTGCTTTTCAAAACACCCAACCTTTTTTTTTCATGTTTTCCCAGGATACCTATAGTGTATCATGAAAAAATTGAATTTCTTTTTATGCCAGTGCTTTGTGTCAGGCAACACCCTTGGAGCGAGGTGTTCCTGAAATAAGCATCCTCTTGAAGTGGAGGAGCTAAGGGGTGCTTCTTGGGGGAACAGCCTACTCCAAAGGCATATTACCCTACATATAAAGACCCTTATAAAGCAAGGTTTCCCTCCCAACTCACAGGAGGAAATAACATATTTGACTGGGCAATTTCATGTTTTCTATACATTTTTCCTCCCACCCTCTTGCACTCTGGTTCCCCCACTTGCACTACACCTTGCCCAAGCACCAGAGGGCAGAGACTTCAGACATATGTTACCCTCACTATACCCGGCCCCTACCATGTTGTCATCCCTGACCTCACCCGGCTATCAAAGACGTTTCCACAACTTTCCATCCCATGCGCTCCAGACATCATCCAATTATCTCGTTGGGTCGTTACACTGCAACCCTCAGGCTCAGGGCATTACCAAAACATGGGACTCACGCTTGGCTCTTGCCTCTCTTGGGTCCCTAAGTTTGGTAATGCCTCAGCCTTGGGCTTTACCTTACACTTGACGCACTCTGCCACCTTCACAAGTGTCATTACACTGTGTTAAGGGCTCGAGCGACACACCAGTGCACCATCCAAAAAATTCCATTTTGGGATTGTTTTGGATGGCCAAGCCCAGGACCCTGTTCACTGGCGTTCGCATTTTTTATACCTATGCCCCCTTATCCCCAATGTCCTTCCTACCTCCTACCCACCTACATTTCTCTCCTACCTACCCTTTCCCATTTACCTCCCTTCCCACTTACCCTCCCCTTCTTTCACCCTAAACACCACGCTATGACCTCTCCTCCTCTCGCTTTGCCCTCCTCTACACCATCATCACCTCTCCTCTTTCTTCCACTTTGCCATCAACAATGAGAAGTTGTGTTGTTGCCAGCAATTGTGTTGCTACTAACAGCTTTCTTGTCACCAACATCAAGAAGTTGCATTTGCAATAGTTGCATCATCCATCACTAGTAATAGTTGTGTTGTTCATTGCCCCCAACAATTGCAATGTTTGTCCAACCCCACTTCTTCTGCTTCTGCAATTGTTGTGTGTGTATGAAAGAAAGGGGCAAGGCCATGAAGGGGAAGGGTTATATGTTTAACTTAATTCCATGATTTTTTTTGTATAGGATGGAACATTGAAAGAGGATGAAGTAGGGTGAAGATGCACCACACATTGAAGTTAGTGTTGAACCAACTATTGAACCCGCATTGCTATGGTGGAGGAGGCAATGCAAGCCTCAACAAATGAAGTAACACCTTTGGCATGGAGGTTCAACTTGATGTAAATGGTGAACAAATTGAGCAAGTTGAACAAGCGATTGTAATTTTCATTCTTCCCTCATGTCATGAATTGTTTTATAATTTTGTTAATTCTTTGCCCTAGTCAATTTCACATTAAGAATGGGTGTGATTTTTTTTGGCCAATTTACTTTTTGACAATATCCCAATTGCCAAAAGTCTAACCTTATTAATAGTCACTAATGTACAAGCAATACCTTCATTGTCTATGTAATAACCTTCACCATCAAGTGCAATACCTTCATCTTCTCTATTTTATTTCAACATCTTGATTTTTTTCCTTGTTTTTTGTTGTTTTATTGTTTCAAAGACAAATGGGTCACTTGTGGTTGCCAAGGAAAATGTGACATGGGATAAAGATGCACATAGTTGGGCTTGTAAGGTTCAAGCTTACAACGCATTTTATTCAACAAAACATTCGTGTACAAAACATTTGCCCTAAAAGCACAATCTTTCCACGAAGTTGGGGAAGTTTGGGTACCTATCTACCCAACAAGAGGGGCCACTACACCAAGACCATGCATTGATGAATGCATGAGTTTTAAACAATTTTTTTTACATTTCAACAAAACGAACAAACAACAATTGCTTGAACAAAGATCCGTGCCACACGTGAATGGGAAGCACTTACAAAGTGATGCATTAATACAAATAAAACTAGCATTGAAACCTACATTTGTAAAATTGTTTTCTTTTAAGTTGTTTGTTTTTTTGGGCATTCGTGCATAGGGTGTGAGGTCTATCTCCCCCCATGTTATGACCAAGGTAGAGAAAAATGATGATCTTGCCAATTTAATTACATGTAACAAGGTTTCTTATGCAAAAGGGCCTTAGGGATGTGTGGGTAGTTGGAGTTGGACAAGATCTTTTAGCACAAAAGAGCACAAAAATGAGATCACTCTAGTTGTTCATTACCATGAAATGGAGATGGTTCGTGGTCAGTAAGTAATTTCACATTCAATTTTCATTTGAAATTTGTATTATGTTTTGTTTTGTGTGTATGTCCACCTTAGGATTTGAGGTACCTCTAAAAAAGCTTTTTGTTGTGGATGCGGTGAAGACAATTTTGGTGAATAAATAATTGTACACACAATAATATGTTTAATTTGTACAAAATGCAACTACATGTTATCATGCTACAAATGGATTAATCAATGATAGTTTTAGTGAGGGTGAAAGTGAAAAAGAAAGCAAAAGAAGTTAAAGTATGGGGTGATTTCTAGACCTCAATCATGTTTAGGACTTGACATTCCATTTTTGGACTAATACACATTTTGTACCATGTGCCTTATGGCATCAATGAGTTTTCCATGCCACATTTTTGTATGTTGATGTAACCTTCACAAATATAACCCATTGGCATTAGAAATGAATGTATGCAAATATATATACTTGTAAAGAATTTGAACTTTATTTACAAATATAGAGTTAAAATCCATATGTAGTGATGAATGTACATTTTGCATTGAACAAAAACTTGATTAATTGTATTGAAAGATTAAGACGGTATTGCAATTGTAGTCCAAACGTTTGTGCAAGTTCAATTAAAAGCTAAACAAATGTTTTTGCGTAATACCCTCATTGGAAAAAAAATCCATTGTTTCATACGTAACATTCTAAAATTAGAATGAGTAAGATTTAGAATATGACAAATGAAGGTATTGCATAAGTTTGGCATTTTTCTTTCCTTCATGCATTGAGATAACACGAGTCATAATATGCCAACCCCATCCTTAAACCTAATGATCTCATTAATGTATTGCACATGCTCTAGTTTTTTAGGGTCCTTGCAATACCCTTAGAACAACGGAAAACATAAAAAGGGTACCTACCTTAAACCTATTACACCAATTAAGGTATTTTTGAAGCTTGGTTTTTTTGGGGGACAAGTATAACCCTCAAACCAATGGGAAACATAATTGGCCAACCATAACCCTAAACCTAATACACCCATTAAGATATTGTTGTTTTTCTAGTTCTTTTGGGGGTCATGCAATGCCTTCAAGATAATGGGAAACATAATATGTCTACCATAATCTTAAATCTCATAAATGCATTAAAGTATTGCACAAGTTCTGGTTTTTATGGGGGCAATGCAATACCCTCAAGGAAAATGGCATACATTATCCGCCAACCTTAACCTTAAACTCAATACAAGCATGACATATTAGACAAAGGTATTTCAATTGGATTGGATGTCGTTGTCATAATCATATGTAATGCCCCAATTAAAAGATGAGGAACCACCCATATGAGGGTATTGCATCCATCTAGGGGTTTGGATTATGAGGTTATAGTTATGATTGTCCCATTTTATTGTATAATTCAAATAAAATTACATTAATTTGCAAAACCTAAATGTGGGTATTGCATGGGTAAGTTTGGTTATTGACTATTTATGGGTCAAATGTGGGTATTTCCTTTGGAAATAGTCAATTGTAGATATTTATTAACACAATTTCTTATGGATATGCCTCCATTTTTGCCTAATAAATGCATATTATACAAATCAACTCACTCACATTTTTCTTGTTATATGCACACAATGATATTTAGAAAGTGCCCCCAAACATTTTATGACATTAAATGTTCAAGCCACACACCTACTTTAATGTTAATTAAATATAAAGCAAGAAAGATTTAGGTAGGATTTGGAGTTTCTAATACCCCCCCTAAAAATGGTCATTTGACACACGTAGATCCCAAACTTTACACTAAGTGTCCCCCCAAAGGTTTTATTCCTTCTTGGAAATTTGAAATGATTATTTGGGCATTCAATTGTGCTAATTGGACTATGGACACATACGATAAAATTAATGATGGGTTAGCTAACATGTGAATGTATTGTTGTCTATTAAATGCCAACAAATGAGGTTGTGGGTTAATATACCAAGACAAAAAAATTTAATTATTGACATGAAATAGGGTAAATATATTTTTACAAAACCATTTATTATGGGATTATTAACATGGGGTGAACCACATTGTCTCAATCTATTCATGTCCAAAACCTAGCAAGGTCACCTTTTTCCAATGTGGACTTGGAGTGAAAAAATGGGTTTAGGCATGGAGGCCATAACAAGGTGGCAATTAAAATTGTATACATCCCTTGTGCAAGTATATTGGAATTTTTGGTGGGTGAACAAGGGGATATGCAAACCTTAATTGAATGGAACAAAAGCAAAAACTTGGCCCTATATATAAGAAAAAATCAAGAAACCAACAATCAATAATCACGTTGGACATATTTGGTACAATATAACAACCTATATTTTGGGTTTTGACATTTTGGATGTTATATCACATGTCCTTATGCCAATTAATTGAATTGGATTATATCTTATAGGTATCAATGTGTGTATGGCTTAGAAGATCATCATGGAGAACCCAATTACATAAGGTCCATAAAACATGGTTGTTTGGTTCACTTTTCAATCAAACAATTATACACATGGCCTTAGGTTGTGAAGATTACCTTCTACCATCGAACACACACCTGAGCTAATAGAGGGCCTACACATGATGCACACAACTTAAATATGCTTCACAAATGTTTTTATATGTTCCATGTATGTCACAAAAGCTAAAGGATTACATATGGAGCCAATTGGGGCTAGGGTACATGATGAAACAAATACATGACAAACATAATGCAATTTGGTGGACGTGGGTTAATTAGGGGATCAAATGACTACGAACAACTTCATCATGCTTCAAGACATTGCATATTTGGACTAGAAACACAAGAGGGATAGTTGGTGCTTGCATAAAAACTTGACAATTTATATCTAATCATGGGTATTTGTTCATCCACATGATGTATTTTATTTCTAGGATGCAAGTAAAATGAATGGGATTCAAATCCCTTTCACCATTTAGATCCAAACACTAACACAACTCCAAACCATGTTCCAATTAGGTCCATTGATGTCAGATTTGGCACCAATGATGTGAAATACCATTTTTTCACATTGATGGCATTTGACCTTCATTGCACTGAGGTTCTAATTGCATGGGTCATCATCACTAATTGACAAACTTGTGAAGATTTGGTGGAATGGTTGATTCCATTACAAGCAAAGCTTGTAGCAAACAAGCCCAATTGGAAACCATTGTGTTTCAATATGCATGATCATCACAAAAATTGTGAGCATTACAACAAGTCTATTTTGTTTTAACATTTTTGTTGTATTTTCATAGTTTTAGGTTTGCATTGGGTTAGGGAATGCATACCACTATGTTTTGGAATTGTTTTAAAAAATTTGATATCTATGTGCATTTTAGGATTGTGTGGAGCTAAAATGATGTTTCAATTTTCCTTTATGTTTGGCATGTTTTGAAAGCATGGTGTTTGTGGTCTATGGATAAATAAAAGGTGCGGAGGTGAATCATGCAATACTAGATTGTTTACACATGGCAATGTTCATGTCCATCAACCCAAGAAAGACCATTGAGTTTTTCAAGGTGCTAAGGAGGGAGAAGGTGGTGGAGACCTTTGATACCTTTAACCCCAGTGATGCATGGACTAAATATTTTTGGGCTTATTATTGCCAACTTGGTAAGTAGTTAGGTCATTCTAAACCTTTTCCCAACATTATGGGATTTGTGGAACTTATGATATATATATTTTTTTACACTTGTAAGAACTAACCCATGGCCTTCACATGCAATGCACATGTCTCTATAAACTTGTGGATAATGGACCTTCATTGAATGCCACATTCAAATCAAAATACCAAAGCTAACATAGAATCTTACCATGGGGTTTTGAAGCGATGGTTCTCTTCCAAAACAAAAGTTCTTAAGGAGTGTCACATTGATTGGTTGGTGTGGAGGTTAATTACAATTGTGGCATGACATTATATGCACCAAATGGAGATGAATAGGTGACAGTTCATAGTGAACAAGGTTGTTGCACAACTTGTGGCAGCAAATGTGAAGAATGGATTGTTAATCCCACACGTCAATGTGATTCATTCAACTTTGGTGGGTGAAGATAATGTTTGTGCATGGATGGCGTGGAGCTGACACCATCTTGGTGTCATTCATAATCTTCATTGCCCCTTCACTAAATATGCATCTTGCACATTCAAGTGGGCATTACGTGGAAATTTGTGCAAATGCTAGAGTTGTTGTTTTCATGACATGTACAAGTTTATTCCAAACAATACCATTTACCATTGCAACACATGGTATGGGATTACTTATGGTGGATTTCAATTTTTTTTTTTAAGACTTGGCATATTTGCAAGTTAATGATGATTCTTCACAAAATGAAGGTTACGACGAAAACACAACTAAAAAAAACAATGTAATAAACATTGGTGGGTTTTTGGACAAGGATGATAGTGGCCTTTTTTCTTATAATGATGTTAACATTGATGAAGTAGAAGGACCATTTGCCCCCAGGGAGTGAGCTTTATTTTGGTTATAAGATCCAATGGCCAAAACCACCTCCCAATGCAAGGAATTAAATAGTGTACAACTTTGTGACCATGCAACATCATGTTTACAAATTGTTGCATCAAAGATCCAAGCCCTTCATGTGAACCATGCTTGAATCAATGCACCTTGGCATGGTTTTAAATCAGATAGAAGATGGTTCGGGCAATTTAGTTAATCATTTTAAAGATTGGCGTGAAATTATGTTGCAACATGTGAATTCCTGTGATGCACCCGCAAGCTCCTTAATGGATTCAAATGTGAGTCCAAACTGAAAATAACGGAAAAATAAGGAGTCGAGGCACGCTCCTTGGCTCGCAGCACTTTGAGGGGTAGAAGGGCGTGTTAGAGCTCCAGGATGGAACTAGGAAGAGTGACAAGCATCAACTACTCACATGGACCTACACAAAACCAACACAAGGTGGTTAGTGCATAATTGAAGCACTTTTGGTGCTAAGACGAGCCACAAACAAACTCGGACTCACAAGACTCACCACGGCCCAAACTTGGGGGAAGCCACCACCTTCCCCCTTATAGTATACTTTGTGCCTCTCCACGAGACCCACATCCAAATGGCTTTTTGTCTCGAGATTCCCACTTGGGAGTCCCGAAATTGCCAAAGTTGGGACTCTTGCAACTTTGGGGCCCCATAACTTTGTGTGGAGACCTCCGATTGAGATGAGATCTAAAACAAAGTTGTAGCCCTTGTTGAGATCTTTCTAACAGAATGTCGCATGCCACTTTCATGCAAGGAAATTGGGTCGATTCCTGACTTTTAATGGTCGGGAGTCAAACTGTCAATTTGATTCCCGACCCTTCTTTTGGCCATAACTTGTGTTTCAAATGTCCAAATGGAAGATACGAGCCCATTTTAGACATCTACGTTTCAATAGATTTTTAATGGTATAAAGAACTCTTCAAGCCATTGGGTTTTGACCCTTGCGATCGCTCTTTGAACATTCGAGAATCCACTGGGACTCCAATTCTCAACATGGGAGTTCACTTGGGAGTGTGAGGGTTCTTTCCCTCACACTCTTTTGTACTCCCGGGGGCATGAGAATGCGACTCCCGGAGTTAGTTTTGGCCCGCACCTTTGCAAGCCCTTTGCCTCGTTCATGAGCCCAAGGCTAAGGTTGTGACATCCTGCAAATAAAGGATTCGAGAATAGATGAATGTTTTAGGGCCAAAAGAAATTATATATGTTGTTACATGCATTTGTGATTGCCAATTGATTAAACTTCTCTTAATGTGGTAAGTGAAGTTTTAACAATTTTGATATAAATGGACTTCAAGCAGGTTATAAAACAAACTTAATTTATTACAATGTTTTTCACAATATTCACATATAAAAAATAATAATAATAAACATGATGGTTTAACATCACCAATGAACGTAATGCACAAATGAATTTAAACATATAAGACCCATAAATAAACTTTTTAAAAAATGCAATGCTTATGTATTATGTTGATATGAGTATTGCAAATGTGAATTAGGAAAGATAAGATATTTTGAATCCATAACTGGGGTATTGCATTGATGATATCAAAAAAATTCAAACCATCCTAAGGATATTGTGTTTCATCAAATTAATAGAAAGCATATGCATTATTTTGATGATGGTAATGCACAAGTGGATCAAATTAATTGAACTATCTTCTAAGGGTATTATATGTCCTAAAAATACTATAGTGGTTGAATATTACCTTAATGGGGGCATTGCAATGATGCTATTGATGAGAAAAAGAAATCAAACCCTTATCATGGGTATTGAATTTCAACAAAATGATCTAGTGTTTAGGTATTACATGAGCGTGGATATTGCATTGTCTCCAAAACATTGTAATCCTTAAGTATTAGCCACATGAAGTAAATGCATTGATATAGTAGATGAGATGAACCTCTCTTTAAGGTATCACAACTCACTAAATAATCAAGTGCACATGCATTTCCCTTATAACGGTAATGCATTGGTGTTGTAGTTAAAATAAGTTAAACCCCTCCTTAAGGCATTGCATTTCAACAAAATGTAATGCCTTTATGTATATATTATTGTTAGGGTAAATATATGAGATAAAATAATTGCCACCTCATTTGAAGGCATTGCATCCCTCAAGTGCATTTGCATTACCTTTATGAGCGTAATGCAAATATGATTTAGGCAAGTTAAGATATTGATTAGGGTCTTGTAAACGGGAATAAGGCTATATATGATATTTGAACTATGACAAAAGGATATTGCAAATATTAATTAGGTTATTTGTGATGTTCTTAAGTTGCTTCAAAGGTTTTGCAATTCAACAAAAGAATTGTTTAGGGTTTGGGCAAATGATACTAGGCCGTAGTGAAACTTAGTGCTGTTGGTGGAAAATGTAGATACTGGTTGCATTATTTGAGGTCTTGTTATTGACCTAGCTGGTTTTGGATGCTACTACTTCCAGAGCTTTGTTCCATGTGTGCTCCATTTCAGTTTTTTTTTCCCTTCATTTAGTATTTCTCACTTCTTATTTGCATTTGTTTGCTTGACTTTTTTCATCATCAGTGCATCATTCTGTCTCCATTCTAAGTTCTAATAGCCATTTTGTCCTCTTCTTTCATTTAGCAATCATTATATAGCCTTGCCTTCTCTCTTTCAATGACCTATGTGATTATTTCTTTTTCTCTCTCTCTCTCTCTCAAGATTGGGTATAGGTTTGAAAGAGAGTGATTTTTGTTGTTGGTGGGTGTGGTATTGTTGCAAGGCCTTAGGTGAACCAGCACCCACATTGGAACATGGTACCATGGTAAAAATCTCAAAATCCAGTTGAATTATTTCTCTAAGTATTACAAATATCCTGTGCTTAGACTAAACTAGGGTCTCTGAGTTCAAATCTAACATTTTTTGGGCTTAATATGACCACTAAGAAGCAAAGCTTTTTTTCTCATTTGGAAAATCACACTAAAAAAAAAGTAAAGGTATCAACTCGGGTGCAGGTTCACCCTGGCCTTGTTGCAAGTCTTATGTACTGGAAAATGAAAATAACATGAATGGTGAGCCAATCTTGAAGCCATATGCATGCATACCCAATGTAGAATGGTGAACTCATTGGACCAGTTATGTGCCAGAGAAAGGAGAGCCGGATCCATCATCCCAGACCCTCACTAACGCAGCCCAGCTCCAATTACACCCAGTGGAGATCTCAATTTGCTGTTGAGCTGAGTGAGTGTGTCTTCCAGTACACAAGACTCTTGGTTCCATGTGCTTTAAAAAATAATCCCATGCTAGTCCGGTTCCAAACCAGATCTGGTTTGGCCTATCTATGCATATCCCAAAAATTGATGTTTTGTCCCCTCAAACTAACAACATGTCTAACCCCAGTCAGAATAATAATAAATTAGAAAAATCAAAACTGGAACCTGGATATACTGGGTTTTGGGGCCGATTTTGATTTCAATTCTGGAAAAAAATTCAAAGTATTGAACTGGCAATCTGGGTACTTATAATCAAACCAAGAATCAAAATCCGAATCAGAACCGATCACAAACCAAAACATTGGTATATACCCACTTAATCATCATGGTCAAAAGGATAAGGAACTGGGGTGTAATGAACCTCTGGAGAAAGAGTACCACTGCTGTGAAAAAGGACTTTTGTGAAGGTTGCATAGAAGCATGGCCGGTTCTTTCAAGGATGAGTTCTTGTGGTGGTGAGTGGCAAGCAGCAACAACATCACATCACATTTTTCCTGGTACTTCCTTTATTGTGGAAGCTTGTTGTTTTGTTTAGGATCTAGGCATTGAACGTTTGAGACAATGGTGACATTATCTACTTGGCAGCTAGTATGAAATTAACACCTAAAGAAGAAGAAGAATCCATTGAGCCCGCTGTAGCTGACCTTCTCGAAGACATGCACATGCAAGCTAAGTTGTGGAAGCCACACAAGGCACCTCCTTTTGGTTGTTGAAGGGGAATGGAAGTTAGGTCTTAGTGTGGACATAAAGGGTTTAGGGTTTAGGGCCTAAACCCTAAACCTTTTAGGTGGCTGGCTATATTATTATGGCACCATAAACTTTCCCTACTTTTTGACTTTACCATTTCAGAACCCTCTTTGTCTTGGTGGGGGGTTAGCCTACTTTTTGTCCAACTACAATTAGTGATACAGTTCCCACAACTGTGAAGAGCCAATGAACTCAGTTAACCTACATTGGCCTTTGTAACCGACCACGTGGAGTGTTAAGAGTTAAGACCAAAAGGTCTACTATTTTTCAGTGTCCCTCTTCTGTTTGGGCTCCTGAAATTAACAGAGTGACTTGCTTTTGGGGGATTCTCTTTGTTTGATTATTACCCTAATTGCTGACTACCTAAACCAGATGATCTAGCTTTTCATGGAATTCTTATTGGGTGTGGGGGCCTGGGCTATGGAAATTTAAATATTTCCCTTTTGTCGCTGATAGTAGCAAATTGTGGTAAATCTCTTTTATACTAATTTTTAGTTCTTTTCAATTGCGTCAACACAAAAGAGGTGTGCAGCTCAAAGTTCACAAGTGGGAATTGTTTTTGGCTGAAACCCACATTTTACATTGAAAAAATAATAATTTGTAAGTCTTTCTCCAAATCAATTGGACAAAATAGCACAAATATGAAGCCTATGTGGAGATGGAGATGCTCAAGGGCTCTTGAAACAAGTGCAGAATTATATGGGGTGGCACAAAATAAAAGTCAATTTCATGAGTAGTCACTAACTGTGAAACAAAGATGAGCCACCAATAAAAATTGGTCCAGCCAGGATCCAAATTTACTTGCAGGGCTGCAAGTAGGAGCACTTCAGAACAAAAGAGATCCTGGAGTGCATGTATTCAGCATACAATATACAAAGTCATCTCAACTATTTTCTTGCATCCCCCCCACTGTCCTTTGTTGTTTATCCTCAGTTTCAGATAGGCTTTTGCGTCCAGCCCTTCCCAAGCCAGCTTCAGTCTTCTTGGACCCATCATTTTCTTCAACTCGACAGAGCTTTTCAAATTCCCTCTCTGTGAACTGCTCTCCATAAGATCGTGTCTGCTCCAACAAAACCCACATCACATCATGGAATATAGAGTCTCCAAAAAGGAAAATATAACAGTCGACAGCTGATGATAAATGCACCAATTGTAGTGGCCACAAAATACATCCACCTGCAATTTCACTTACCTCTCTTATGCGTTTTCCTCTTCCATAATGTTGTGGGCTTGAAGATCCCCCTCCACCACCTGCTTTGGGCTTTCCCTGTGCTTTTTCTAGAGCTTTATTTTGCATGGCAAGAATCAATGGCCCCAGCTCTTCTTCCAAAAATAAGCGTGGTGGCATTGGGACCGGCTCATTGCCCCTTTCACCTTGCCCCCATTGCCTCCACCAAGCCTGATTACACACAGCCCACAAGACATGCATAGTATTTAGTCACAATTACATGTTCCAACAACATTTTAATAATAAAAGTATTCCATGGTCCTTGTGCCCATTTCATGATCCTACCTGCTCCTCCTCCTGCCGCTTCTTGTCCACAGCCTCAAATGTATCAATTTCTGCATCACTGCACTAAAAACCATGTATCAAATGTCTTGTACAAAATGGTGATAAAAGACAAAAGATGATCTCCCTGCAATAGACCTTCTCAAAGACCTAGACAGCAGAACAACAGGCTTGATCCATCAGTGTAATGCTAACCGAAGCAGCGCAAGCAAGTAGACACTACAAACCTGCGGGCAAGGAGATCATTCAAAGCCTCGTCATCCAGGACCAGGGCCACTTCTTCCTTCTTTGTCTCTCTAAGAAGTGATTCTAGATACTCTCTCCTGTCTTCAGCACTGGAGTCCCATCACAGACAACCAAGAAACAGTGCTCAATTTACAAAAACTGCTCAGCCTTAACTGCCACTAGAATTTGACACTCAATGAACAAAAACTTCAACTACGTAATCTGTTTCAACGAGCACCTCATATGTTACAACCACCCATTATATTGCAATGGAAACACAGTGGCTCCTGATTCCTGATTTGCTCATCTGACAATGAATGTATGAGGATCAGTAACTCAAGCAAATCCAATTTTGTGAGCGCTAAGAGAGAGGACAGTCCAGAGGTTGGTAATGACCTGGTATCATCATCAAAAAACCCAGCTGTGATGCTTTGATTGGCTACTCCAAGCTTATACTCTGCAGCAGCTCTTACATGTTCCTCTACACTGTTCACCTGCATGGCTCATCCAACACCCACCTTTACAGCTATCAGCTATCACCCAAATATCGTTGTCGTCTGCAACTGCTCAGACACGAACTCTGGAATGTAGCAGCAGCAACAGATTTATGCACTTTCAATATCCTGGTTGAGTCAAAAGAGAAGAATACCGTTTCAAAACGGAGTACTAGTACATCTCGTTTCTGCCCAATTCGGTGAGCTCTTGCTTGAGCTTGCAGATCCACCTGGCATGCACATGAAGGATATAGGTATAGTCCAATTGTATTATCTTGCAATCTATGAGAAAAGTGGAATCCTTGGATCCCCCAGCCACTGCAGGTAGATCTGCTAGAAATGCTACCAATATATAGTAAGTGATGCAAACTATATAAATATCTTATTTGAACCAGTGGCTGCTCTGCAGATAATAAAATGCAATTTCCATCTATTCCAGTGCACCACTGCTCAGCAAAACAGCACAAAGAGGTGACAGAAGAGCTGCTCTAGTCCACAAATTTTTTAAAGTCTACTGATAGATCCCCGGACCACTGCACCTTCTTCATTCAGAAATCTCAAGACTCCCTGTCCAGATATTTTCTTTTTTGCACCAAAAATCCTTTTCCTCAGAGTGGCATAGCAGTTCTGCAATTGCAAAATTGGGTGGCTATATAGCAAACCTGAGGATTCCAATCTGTGTCAAATATGACTACAGTGTCAGCTGCTTGCAAGTTGATACCAATGCCACCTGCACGAATGCTGTCACATAAAGCAGAGAGTTTCATGTCAGCACTTACTCCCAAAACTACCAGCCACCCTGCAGCCTAATACTTTCTACAGAAGCATTTCTGGAAGCTGTTAGACATTCTTGGGAAAGGTTGTCTATACCCACCTAGATTTGGTTCCTTGAGAGATTTGAGGTGACAATGAGAACCCAGGACAAGTTGCCATTCCCATTCCTCTGACAGGAGCAGTGTCAACCCAAGACTGTTGTGACAGACATGTAGTACAGGTTTAGGGTTTAGGAAACCCTAATACCTGAGCAGGAAGAGAAAAGCATCTGATTGGGGTGAGTTGAACTCCTCAATAAGGGCACCACGCTCGCTCCCCCCAGTTGAACCATCCAAGCGCAAGTAACGGTATCCCTTCCATTCAAGATAATCTTCCATCACATCTAACAGCCGTGTCATTGTTGAAAAGAAGAGAACCTGCACAGGCACTGGCCGTAATGCTTATCAGTCCAAATTACTGTACCAGTAGACATTGATGACAAAGAGGTTACACAGCTTAGAAATAGCTCAAGGGGTCCACAAAGGGTAAACAGAATTAAACACTGGCAACTACAACTGTGGAACAAAGCAATGAGCCCAATGCACACTATGAACCTTGCACATTACTGTCCTCCAAAGTCCACCCCCTGAATCACTCTCCTTTGATCGAACTCAGGCACATTTAACAGAGGTACTACAACCCTGAACTTTACACATAAATCAAGCTTGATGCAAATGAAAGAGATGAGGCCAAAGAAAAATAGGTGTGCAGAGCATCTAATCAGCAGGGAAGATTGTAGAACAAATGAATTCAAGCTGCTAGCAGCTAACCCACCCGATGATTTGCAGCTTTCAGCTTGGGCAGTATCCGATCAAGCATTTCAAGCTTTCCACAGAAACGGACCATGAGGGGCAAGTAATGAGCTGGGAGAACTTTTTCTGTCTGCAGCATTCCCACCAGCTTTCATTAACACGCACATATAAACTACCCATTTGCCTCTTTCTTTGCTGACAATGAACACTGTCAACAAGGAAGGCATTGCCTTGAAAACTGACCTCTTCTGAGTGCAGTTGGCTAAGATAAGGGTGGTTGCAAATATTGCGAAGCTCCATCACTGTATTCTGGATTGACCGACCCTGCCAGTGCATTCAACCATGAGAGAAAGGTGTATTAGTGTATTTTCATTGAAGTGCATTTTACTCAGAAGATGAAACCAATTCAGATTTCAAAAACAGAAAACTGCAAGCTATTGTACCTTAGCATGGCCCAAAGACCCCAGCTTCTCTTTGACATGCTTCATGAGAAGTTTTTGATAAGCTGAAGCTTCACATCGCACCAATCGCTCTATCTTCTCTGGCAGCTCATTTTCAACCTTTGCAAATGCCACAACATTTCATGTGCACAAGTGACTAGGTGTGAATATTAGACATGAACACTGATTCCTGAAACTGTCATTTGTTAGATACCGGTACCAAATCAAGCACCTCATACTAGTCTGAATTGCCAGACTACTTACACACGTCCCCTTTTTGCCTAGTCATGAGATCAACATTCTGATGACACATAGAATAAACACCTTCCAAAATTGCTTCTTTGGCATCCAAGGGGCATCCAGAGGAAAGACAAACACATATACAGAATTCATGCAAAACAAGATAAGAAAGTATCCCTTCTATATATGGCCAGGACAGTCAAGTGAGAGTACAAATCCATCATGACAAAAGCTACTTCAACATATTACATATATCATAATACCTTATGTTTTAACCTGCGAAGCATAAATGGCCGCAACACTTGATGGAGACGATTGATGATGAGCAGGTTTTCCTCCTCTGTCAGCAAAGCCTGCACTCAGAAAAATGTAGCAGCAACAGATTTAGGGCCTACAGTTAGGGTTATGAACTAAAATTCAGTACCTTGGAACTTTTCCCAAACCAGAAGTTTAAGATACTCATATTTACCTGCTGTTCAGCAGATGGATCCGCCACATTCTCGAATGGCTTATTAAACCATTGCCCAAAGTCGTCCGAAGAGTTGAATATGTTAGGTAGCAAGAAGTTTAACAATGCCCATAGCTCTTCCAAATTGTTCTGAAACACAGAGAGTAAGCCAGGTAAATGCCAAGTGGTACCTTTTACACACTGAAGCTGTAGAACCTACTTCCATAATTTGGGGGATTCCAACACTGAAAATTCCAGAAACTGAAAGGGCAGCCCAAACAGATGATGCACAACCTTACCTGAATTGGTGTTCCTGTGAGCAGCAATCTGTGTGTACTTTGGTACTGTCGGAGTTCCGCATTGAGTTTGCATGATGCATTCTTTATCCGGTGGCCTTCATCGATGATGATGTAGTGCCATGGAATTTTACAGAGCTTAGGCCTGTCATTCTTGTTCATCAAGTACTCATATGTTGTTACCAGCACATTGAATTGCTGGTGCTTAATCTCATCTCTGAGTCCACAATACCATACAAAAAATCAGTACAAGCATCACAGGGCAACATTGCCAGCTATCAGTGAAATGATAGACACCAATCTTTAACTCATTTGCAAGTCAGTAAACCTTCCTCTTGAATTGCTGAAAGGGCAATTCAAACAATACAAAGCTCATGTCACAGAAGAAAAGCAGAGCATTAATTACCACCTCTTTGGTTGGCCCTAACATTGTCCATGGTGTACCTGTAAAGGCGGCGGCGTTCTTCAGGCAAACCACTGTATGCAATTTTGCTGATACGTGGAGCCCACCTGCTGAGTTCAGCTAGCCAGTTTGGCATAACTGATGATGGAACAACAATCAAAAAAGGCCCACAATCGTTCTTCTTCTCAATAAGATGACAGATGAGGGCAATCACCTGCAAGTGAACATGTGCCTTGTTATGTATTAGGTTAAGGGTTTAGGGCCTGCACAGTTATAAACAATGCAGAATACAAGAAATCTCTGGGATTTACGTTGCAGAAAGTCTGAGTTCAACCTGAACAGTTTTGCCTAGCCCCATTTCATCAGCAAGAATTCCATTGAGATGATTGTTGTACAAGGACACCATCCATTGCAGCCCACTCATTTGATACCTGCAAGCAGCAATAAGAGCCACACATACACATAAAGAGCACAGTCAATTCCAATTCCTACAACCTGTTGATGGTTCATTTTACCAGTGACATCACTACCAACATGGAGAAAAACATGCCCACAGGAAAATCTTCTCTGTAGCCATCCATTAAGCACTCAAGTATGCAGGGACTTCCAACTTACTCACGCAACCTGCCACCCTCAAGCATGTGTGGTTGTTCATCAACAATCTCCCTCACACTGCAAGCACACAGCATCAATGTGAGAGAAGTCACAGCTCAGCTCTTTGCAGCATGCCCAAATTGCTGCATGAAACAATTAGAACAACCTTCAAACTACATCACTGGACTGTCTGCTTTACAAACTAAAGCTCACAAGTTTCCACATCACATCTTTTGGTCAAAATATTGATAAAATAAAATAAAAAGCTTACGTGTGTGCCAATAAGTAGTACTTCTCATTGCTTTCCAAGTAATGCTGCACAACTCAACCAAAATATATACACCTGTTAATGTTGTTGACCTCCAAGCAGGATGAAACTAATGATGAAGAATCACTGACAGGACCCAATCAACAACAATGTACAATCACATACCTGGGTTTGATCTTTGCCCTGTACCACTGCTGCATCATTCAAAACAACATTACTTTCTGTAAACTCATCCTCCAGTTTAGAAAGCTCCTTTTGTTTCTGCAGCTTCACTCCTAATTTTTGCAGATAACCTTCGGTCTCCTTCAGAAGTTGCTCCACTCTATCTGATTTTGTAGCCTGTGGCCACAGAAGGGAAGAGAAACCCTCAGTAGATGCATACCTCTAGAGCCACCTTGGATGCTAACAAGCAAATTAGAAAATGCATCAATAGCATGGAATCCTTGCTTACCTGAACCATACGAAGATACCCCTCAACATCATTGTTCTTCAAGAGGTTGATCTTCTCACGTTGTATCTTGTCTACCTTCTCCCGGTACACACGCTCTTTTCGCTTGTGGAACTCCTTCACAAAACGATTAAAAACCATCCACCGATGTCCCTTTTTCCTGAACCAATCCTCGACCTTCTCCCTGTTGTGGGTGGACCCATAAGTAGTCCCAGTAGCAAGTTAGTCCCACAATCCAGAAAATTCCCCCATCCCAAGGGCACTCTCCTAAGTAGAGGCCCACAGCTCAACTTATCAACCAAAAGTACTCACAATTTGAACTATTGCAACACTTATACTTGACCCTCAATGAGTCCAACCACACCCATAAAATCATATCATTGTAGTAAGTTGCATAACAGTGTATCTGGTGTCAGAGTAGAAATCCATGAGCTACAAAAGCCTAGAAAATGCAAAAAGCTCCAATGTCATGTGTACCTTTGCATGAGCAACTTACTTGTGCACTTCCACCTCTTTGAAAAACTCTCTTTGTCTTTCTCTACTCCGTCTCTGCCTTTCTTCCTTTTGCTTCCCCTCCAGTTTTTCCAACTGTCTTAGCCGCTTACCGGCTCTGTTCTTCTTCATGGTCCGCAATGTTGCAGCAGTAGGGACAAAAGGCTTAAAAAAATCATGCAGGAAGTCCCTGGTGTTCACCCAATGTTCCACAAATCCCCTATACCTGATAAATGATCTCAGCAATCTCTTGGATGATGACATCTTATGCATGCAAATGACAAACTTTCCTGTCATATTAGCAAAACCCATGTAACACCTATCTGAAAAACAAATAAAGGTTTCATTTACTTTTCATGATGAACCACCCCATCATGAAACCTTATTCAATGGTAAGAAAAAAAATTGCACCTGCGTAACCTGCGCTGCAGCTGAAGTAGTTGTAATTTCTTCAGCTCAATCACACTTTTTGTTTTTGTAAAGACATCTTCTGAGGAGCTCACTGTATCCTGTGCAGTCCACAAGTACAGCCCACAGAGACAACAAATCACTTTCAATAACCATCTTAGCTGCTCACCAACCATGCAGATCAACATGATGCAGGCTACCAGTACATTAAGCCTACTTCCATCAAGGTCCTAAACATGGAGAGACAAGGCATCTCACCTACACAAGTAAACACAATCAAGCAGAAGCCTACAAAACTCACAACAAATAATTGTTACCACCCACTGCATTACATGACACTAGCTGTCTTTGAGATTTTGCACCAAGCACAGCCTAGCAACAACTGGGCAGACATCACTGGTTTAGTTCAAAATAGCAAGAGAGATACCTTCAAATCATGAAAGCGTACTGTGATTTTTTCCTCCATCTTTTTCTGCCTCTGTACCCACTGATACTCCAACCGGACCTTTGTATCCTGCTCATCTTGAGTCCACCTCTCAAAAGTGGTGGTGTGGGGTCGGGAATTACGCTCCAAATTTGGCTCATGAGCTACAAATTCCCCATTCTCCTTTGCTGCAGCTCTGTGGTCCGCAGGGGACTTTGCCCAAGTACCTGTAATCTTCTGTCTGCCGGAAATCAAGCTCGTCCTATCCAGTAGCTTCTGCTCCTGAGAGCTTGTATTCCCTCGAAGACTCCTGTGGTGGTGTTGATTCTCTTGAGACTTTTGATGAAATGTGACTGGTCCTTGCAATGCATCAGTTTGGACGAAACCCCTCAGATTTGAGGAAGGGGTGGTGACAGTGCTACAGTCCTCAGAAGAAGGAGCATTCATTCGTGAAGCAGGAGTTAATGCCCTCCTCAGGTCAGATGCTGGGCCATTAGAAATGCCACCCAAATGCTTTTTATGCGAGTTTGATGTTTCTGAGTGTTGCCCAAGAACTTCAGGAGCTCCATGGACATTTCCAGCTTGATATGTACTGTCACTTCTTTCACTATCAGCCATTTCACCTACTTCATGAGCTTCGTTCACTGTCAACTCCACTTCATGGTTACTGAGGGGTACTGCAGGTGAACCATCATCCTGTGGTTGCAACTGAGAACTCATTGATTGTCTTGAATTTCCCATTCCCAATTGTGGGAACATGCTGGGTTCCCCTCCTCTATTCTGCAGTAAGCCACTGTCATGGCTTGGATGTGCTTGTCCTTGAATTGCCCCAACAAAACCCTCTACATTCTGAAGACCCATGACATCTGCTGCAGCTTCAGAGCCAACAATCCCTTGAAAGTCTTCTTCTGGATTATCAGCAACTTGCAGAAGCCTTTTAGATTTTCTGCCTAAAGGTTTGGAAGATGAAACGGTCATCTTTTTTTCTCTCCGTCGACTAGCCAGGAGTGCCTTCCTCTCTTCGGCAGATAAATTAGGATCAATGCGTGGATTCTTTTTCCTACCACTTTGAGCTTTCTTTGCAGAGTGTGTTTCTGTGGATGTTCGATACATGTCCAGCTCCTGATTCTGGAATGGTGTTGAAGGAGACCCATCATCTACCTGTGGTGTGGACACCTTCAATGTGACATTCTCTACATGTTCTTGGGCTTGTAAACCATTTGCCTCTGGAGCTGTTTCCTGAATGCCCTCAGTCAACTCAGTAGCTTTCAATCCATTGGCTCCTCCTCCATTTATGCTCACGAGTTGCTCCCCAGATTGTTTTGCCTCCAGATCCCCAGTCAGTTCTGCTGAGGCACCATCTCTCAGGACATGACAATTTGATTCCTCCCCACTCACTTTAGAACTATGCAAAGGAGGACTTTCTTCTGTGCTTTCATTTGCTTGCTCAGGCCTTATCACAGCAACCTCATCATCCACTCCATTGTATATATTGGGGCTCTCAGTTGTGTTTAAGGTGTGGAGTGATGAGCTTGGAGGATGCATTCCACCATCATGAGCTGTATCCTGTTCTTCCATGTTCTCACTCTTCTGTTTCCTTCCTCCACCTACACAACCAAAATGAAAAGAATGAATAGATTACAACTAAGTCCTATCATCATAAAAGCCATAATCCCATGCTTCCAAGACCCTCATGTCACAACCCACAAACAAATTGCCTTACAAAACCACGTAAATGCACTCAAAGCCAGCCTGCATCAGAATTCAAAATGAGTCTCAGCTTTCTGACAGCAGGAAATTAAGGCCTGTTTACCTCTCCTCTTTGCATTGTGGAGAGCCACAGTCAAATGTGTTTTCCTTGGAGGCTTGGAATCCCTGACACAAATAGGACTAAGTCAAACATAAAAGACATGATGGCCTGTGACAAGAAGGGTTTAAAGGGAAGTTGAAATCCTCTGTCACTTTCATCACATCTTACAAAAACCCTACTTACTTGACTGAACAGTGACATTCATTGATGTCTTAAGAACCAACCAATCCACACACAGACTGGCTAGCAAAAACTAGATCCCTACTCAAAACCCAAGTAATAATAATTGATCAATGAAAGGTGCAGACTCTCCAGAGCAAAAGAGCCACTGGACTAATTTTGTGCTACAGAAATAGGATCCAAAGAAAAACAAACCTTAAAAACTGGAACACAAAACATTGTGCCCTGAGCTGTTTCAACTGGTAATCTGTAAACAGACACTCCTTATACACCATGTCAGAAGAAAAATCAGTCTGTATTCCAGTGCTGGACTCCTTGGCAGTATCATTAGCTGCAGCAGGTTGCGATGGATCCTTGAGAAGGGCTCTGAAATCCAAGACAGTGCTTTTAGAGCCTTTTGGACCCTTAGTCACAGCTTTGCCTGCAGCATCCAATTTCCCAGGCTTCACATTCTGTGCTAGAAGAAGATTGGCCTCAGGTGGGTTCACTGGCTCCTGGTAAGCAAACTCACACAAAAGTACATTAGGCATCTGACCTCAAATGAAGGTTCTCCAAACTTATTGACATGGGTTGATACCAGATTTGAACTAAGTCTCATACAAAGTAGAAGTTCTGAATCTAAATGTGGTTTTAGCAGGAAGTTTATTCAGACTTAGAGCTTGCACTCTAAGATAAACCCTGTGAACAGTTGTTGCAATGAGCACTTGGGAGTACACTTTGTGGAGTACCAGCAAACTTGGTTGTGACAACTTCTCCATCCCATCAGCATTCTTGAAGAGCAGAGAGCTTTCATCGCTCACCCCCACAGGCCCCATCTGCTCCTTCGATGCCCAATCAGCTCCTGATACAGCTACTGCAGCTGAACACAACAAGCCAGGCATTGAATCCCTGATGGTGGATAACAAGAAGAAGGAAGGCTGAACAGTGTAACAAAAAACACATCAAAATCTGACAGATTTGCAGTAAAATTATCTTGGATCTGAAAAACTGCAACCACTATATGAGACATCACCTTCCAGGCTGCTTGATGCTCCAGCATGATTGCTGCCCTCCATAGCAGGACTTCTGCTGGATTGTACTTGTTGTTGTACCCTAGAGGCACTGTATGAGCTGAAAGCACCTCGACTTCCTTGAATCTTGGATGCAACTGCTTGAGTATCTAGAGCTGTAGTCTGAAGATCTGTATTACTACTTTGCAAATAGGAGGCACCACCATCAAACTCACTGGTATCCTGCTTGTTAACCCCCTCACAAATAGTATGTTTTGGTTCTGCAGATGATTGAGTAACACAAGCTTCAATTCCTGGGATTAAAGGTAAGCTGCCAGGCACTGGCTCCTCCTCATGGATCTGTGAAATTCCTGGATCTCCATTCCCAACCTTGCTGATACACAATACATCCTGTCCGGTTCCAGCTGGGGAAGGTTCAGTGCCTTGGATTGCATTGGGAATATCTGTTCTAATTGCAATTGAAGGGGTGCCTTGCCTGTTACCAGTACCATCAGGCTGAATATAACTCATCTTGGAGCTGTCAGTTTGCTGCTCATTGTTCGGGAAACCCACTGAGTATTCACAATTAAGAGGAGCACTCTGCACTGTAGTAGTCCCTGCCTCAGGTGGTTGCATTGAAGAATCTCCACCTTCAACTTTGACCTCTTTATCTTCTGTGTCACTTAAGCTACCAGCTATTTGCAGATTCTGAGCTCCAGGCAAGCTCACAGCAGCTGGAGCTGCAGTTCCACTTACAGCAGTTCCACTTACAGAGGAATGAATTCCCTGCACTACTGGAACAGGGTCAAGAGGAGCAACAACTTGTAACTTTCCTCTTCCTTTTTGGGCTTGACCAGCCTTCAAATTCACACCTTCAGCTTTAGTATTACCTGCCTTCTTACTCTGTTGTCTTGGTGCAGTCCCTTGTTGCACTCCTGTGGCTGGTTGCTTCCTTTTTCTGCCTCTACGGCCAGATGGTTCTGCCACAGGCGTACTTTCAATCTGACTTGATCCTGTAGTTGGCAGCCCCTCAACATGTGTATCCGATTCTTCTTTCTTGTTCACTGTATTGACAGTAGTACTTTGCAATGTTGATTCTCCTTGATTGATGCTGCTCCCAAAACCAGCCTGTGCTTGACTTGCTGCTGTTGGTGCTGGCATTGCCAATGGACCTCCAGGGATGGGCACTTGGAGTGTCGTGGCATTGTCAGCAGTGACAGCAAGGGGTTTGCTTTGCAAACCACCACCACCACCACCACCATGCTCTGATGCCTGCTGTCTGTCCCCCTTTTCACTTGTTAGGCCACTTGTCTTTGATCCTTTTGTAGTTGCATCAGCTTGAACAGAACCAGATGAAACTGAAGGGGCCTGGTTCAAGTTGTGTTGTTTTACCACCATTTCCAATGCCCTACAAGTCAAAGCACAGGGTTAGCCCTGGAAGACACCAAACCCAGATGGACATACCAATGGGAATGCTAATACAATAGCAGCTGCCACTATTATAAATGCACCAACGATGTCTGATCCACTTCAGTAAGTGCTGGAAAGAAGGGGGTATCCTGACAAACAGGAGGGAAATAGCGACAAAAGACTCCAAGTTCTTAGGTTTTTGCCAAAACTGATGCAGAAATGTATATGTATCCAGGACCCTCCCTTGTTTCTTATCATCAAAAATAGGGACCCAGGCAAGAGAACCCTAGTCCCACTAATGGGTGATAAGAAATTCCATTGCTGAGGGATACCTTTTACTACAACAGTTCCCTATGTGATGCAATTCTGCAGAATTGGAGTCAAAACATTACAAAACTTCACTCTGACAACAATAGTGACAATGGATGCATACATACAATTGGGGATTGAAGCCACAGACATGTGATCAGCCACAGGGTGGCTCCATGTGAAACCTCAAACAAACTTAATTGCATGTAAAGACCTCAAATCCTGTCCCTATACAATTACTGTGGATTCTCTGATTGGATTTTTCCCCTGAATGCATGCAACAAGACTGGAGACAATGGAAAACAAGCCCTTAAAAATTATTTTCACATTAAACTCAAATTCAAATTCAAATTATTTTCACATTAGCATGCCAAATTTTCATTCCTTCTTTCCCACTTGACAAGATGAATTTCAAAGCAGGTGCATTCATTCCTGCAGCATGAAAGAAAATGCCCAATGCTCCAAGATAGAGAGTATGAACAAGGATAGGCATTTGAACCTGGAGATGATTAGAAATGGCAAAGAGTGCTCCTTGCCACTTGCTTTCATGTGCTGACATATCTGCAAACACACAAGCCCCAACCCCACCCAACACAGGAAAAATGTTCAACACAAAATTACCCAACAGATTTCAAAGGAGCAAAAACTAGCAGCTATTCACAACAACCCACATCATCGCTAACATGTCATGTAGCGAGGCAAAAGTGTTTGAACGTACCGCATACAGCTTGGACGCCAATTTCTTGGGTTCGTCCTGGAAATCCTGACCTACTTTCTCCAGAAATTTGGTTGCCTCCGATTCCACATTGGCAGCAACCGACATATTGCCAACGGAGACACCACGAAATTCTCTTCTTCTAGAAAACAAAGAAAGAAAGAAGAAACAAATTTCTCCCACCCTCGCACCCACGTACCCTCCCCTCCCCACCAAAAAAGAAAAAAACCAAGGAAAACTATAAAAAACCGGCAACAGCATTCATTTCAAACCATATCTATCCTCCCATTGAGGAGCAACAACGACCCAACCCTTAACCTAATTCTTCTCCGAAGAAAACACAACAGCAGCAACCGACTTCCCAACTCTCTCCCCTCCTTCCTTTTCTCTTTCTCTCTCTCTCTCTCTTGCCCAGCCTTGCTTCCCCTTTCAAAAGAGATTAGCTCCAGACTCACAGAACGAGATCCAGGGACGAACAAGACCCTACTCCACTGCGGAGGAAGCAAGAAGCAAGCCCCAGCAGCACTTCCGCCATCGCCCCTCTTAGAGATGGATTCATCTACTTACATCCCTGATTACATTGCGACGACGACGACAAGGGCAATAGATTCATCTATTTACATCCGTAATCAATCCATTGCTGCTGCTGCGAGGACGACAACGACGACGACGACGATGACAATAGCGTTGCAGTTCACCAAAAGCGTCCAGCGTAGCCCTAGAAAAGAATTCAATCGGTGGGTACGTACTAGGTAGGTAAGTAACAACGCGCGCAATTCGCCTGTCTCGGGGGAAGAAGACCACCTAATTTAATTATTTAATTGAAACACTTAATCATTATTTATGTCAATCTTAATTTTGGAAAAATTTTGGCACATTAACAACATTGCCTTTTCTTTCTTTTCTGAAAATGTATTGAAGTAAATTTTTTTTTTGAATTACAAATATACAAAATTGTATGAATCCAGAGAAAAAAATTAAATAATATAATAACAATAAACCCACACCCCAAAACAACCACCCCACACCCCCCACTCCACTCACCACCACCCCCCCCCCCCCCCCACCCCTCTCCTCA
>Ga0116231_10001054_pt1 | contig 54483 bp, 31 predicted proteins | sample S1TSphgellanicum_2_FD_89695 | JGI IMG/M metagenome (GOLD analysis project Ga0116231, IMG submission 89695) | Host-associated microbial communities from peat moss isolated from Minnesota, USA - S1T2_Fd - Sphagnum magellanicum MG | ecosystem: Host-associated > Plants > Peat moss > Unclassified...
AATTAAGTAAAGTTCATGGTTTTTCTGTTTGTTACCATTATAATTTTTTTCTCCCCTCTATTTTTTGTTTTTTATTTTTTTCCAACCCCACCTATGTTTTTTTTTTTTTTTTTTTTTTCAATTTTGTCGCTTAGGTGGACCGGCCATCATCCACAAGAAAAATGAGCCAAATTTGGCTCGAGGTCGGAGAAGACTTAAATAAAATTTGGAATCTTACCTAATCCTGGCGACCTACATGAACTCAATGTCTACATGTAACAGCTTCAACTTTTTTCCCTCAGAAAGAAAGTGACACTTTCCTGAATTTTTTCCCCAAAAAAACCCTAAGTGGAATTCGCACTGGATTTTGTTTTGTCGCCACAGTTCTAAAAAACGACACTAAACGCCACGCACGAAACAAAAACTGGGACTGTAAATAGGTAGGAGACTACTAGGGAATAGTAAACCACCTGGACCAATCATTATGATCGGCCATTCTGAAACAAGGACCAGCAGTCAGATCACATTTATAACACTCTTCTGTGGCAGGTATTAGGCTGTGCTGTCCCTTTTACTAGCCTCAGCAAAGTGTGTAAAAATGCTGGCGTAAAACCATTTTGCTGAGCCAAACCGACATGTTTTGACTTTTACTCAAACAATTTTAATTTGCATGGTCACATACTGGGCACTGGGGCTGTTGCTCTTACAAATACAGTAGGGAGCTCTTCAAATTGCTTTAATTAGTTCCTCAATTCCTCCAATTTGTTTGTTTTTACAAGGGTTTAGGGGGAGGGCCGGGGTGGGATTTTTATTTGTAACAAATTTTATACTACTATTCAGCCTTTTTTTTCTTGTGCAAATTTTCACATCTACATCACACTTTTTTTTCAGTGTCACAATAGTATTTTTAGATGCCTTTTTAGTTTACCACATTCTCAGGAGAAAAACATGGAATTTGCCATACTTAAGACACTAGTTTCGTAGAGGTTGCCACAACATAGCAGAATTCTACAAACCGTTTACTGTCCTTTCTATACTAATTTTGGCTCTTTCCTCTTGTGGATCATTGTGAATATGGCTAGATCACAAAATTGGGGGAAAAAACCCTGCTGCTTTTCAACCTTTAATGATATATATGAACTTAACATATGGAAATTTCTTGCTCTTAAATAAAGCATATATTAAAAAATTTGAAGGTAAACAGAGATGCAACAAACAAGTACTAGGTGAAGGATGTGCAAATAAAGTATTTTGTAACAGGTCAAATTCCAAAATTCTCACATATGTATAGTATGGTGTAGAAATCTCTCCTTAAACATTGACTTTGACTTTACAACAAACAATACCATTTCGAAATATCCAAATGTAGATCTCTATACCACACACAGCGACCTGAATGTACAATTCACCACATGGTTTTGTTGGATGAGAACTGCCATTTGGTATAAAACTAACAATGTAAAATACACAAGTTCCATCCCATGATATTAACATTAATTTTACTTCGCTTGAAACATAGTTAGACTTCAGATTTTCATTTACTATATCATGCATAAAAATTTGTAATCCTTAACTTGAGATTTAAAAAATACTTAAATTTACACATGAGTGAATTAATTTATGATGCAGCACAATGGAGTAGGTCTTCGAAATAAGAGGAATATCGAATCATTTGCCTCCTCCTAGATCTTACTTCTTCTAGAGCTTTAAATTCAAAATACTTGCACTTCTAACCTTATACATAGATCCATGTATGGTTGAAGATTCCCACCCATCCCACCCAAAGCACCAAAATGGTCTCCATCGAAGTTTGTGACATCCAGAGATCAAATGTGCCGCCCCTCCTCACCCATAAACAAAAAGAACTGAACAATACAAAATGAGAGACAGTTACATGTCACCACCTGGGCGAATCATTATGATCAATCAATAAAAACCAATGAATAACAGACATTTGTTATTCATTACATTCTCCCCTGGCCTTGAAGTATGTTCATTTTTTCAAGCTCAATACAATTTTTCCATGAATCCACTAAATTTGTACATTGTGCTTTGTCCAAAAGTTGCCTGTTCAAAGCATCTCAAGGCTACTGCTGGAGACGCTCTTAGGTCTTAACCCTTGCCTAAAGGCATGGCCGAACAAACATTTAGTTAATTAGATTAGGAACAGACTTCTAACAACCTAATGTTCTAATACTCCTCCTGGAAGAGTTGGATCTTGGGTGCAAAAGATTCTCTATCAGTTTGAAGTAAGAAATTTTCAGGGTCACATTTTTAGATTTTGATTGTAATGCATAATGATGAAAGCCTAAGAAGAATCACAAATTTGAGAAGTAAAACTATGATCATTACTAGGCTGGGGTTGATCATAATTCAAAGAATCTAATAAGTAGGGTTGCTAGCTAGCTAGATGTGCCAGTGACTTAATTCTTACTGCAAGAGTAAATTAAAGTACTTCAAAGAGCTGCAAACAGATGACGATGATTCTAATGTGGCAAAGATCTCACCAGCTCAACAATCAGTCCAAATTCTCTGAGCTTCACGAGTCACAAAAAAAACCATTGAAAGGCGGCTATCAAGCTGACGTTAGAGATGATGTTGATCATCATCGTCCTCTGATCACTGGGACCTGGAGAATGTTGCTAAACAAACAATTTGAACCATTGTTTGTTCAGCAACATTCTCCAGGGACGTCGGCTATTTGAGGTGCACATTTTGAGGGATTCCTTTTCCAATAACCTACCATGCTCCCTTTTTGGACTATGCCCCTTCAGCCTCCCATTTGCACCCCAAACTGTGCATTTTGCAATAGCAACGTCCTGTGATATAAAACAAGATTTAGTATATGTCTTATTGTCCATATGTTACGTACATTTGTGATGCTTCATAGTATGCATATATCTAGTTGTACTAGAAGTTTGGTATTTGATAAGTCTGCATGTTAGGTAGTCACGGGTACAACTAAATAGTATTTGATAATGCTTAAATTGATCATGATAAATCAGGTCAACTAATGTACAGGTTCATGAATTGCAGGATGTTAAAACTCCTGGTCTGATCTAAAACTAATATTTAATTAGCATGCAGTTTCTGTCTAACCATTCAATAATATTGTATGGATTCCTCATGGGTCCACAGACATACAGACAGACCCAGAGAGAGACGGTTTCTTCTTCACCACACGTGCTCAGACCAAAGATGAGTGACAAAACAGTACATGATTAGGTGTGTATCAGCTGCACAAAATGTAGAGGAAGTGGAAATATGGGTGAATGCAATGAAACTTATATATGGTACTTAAGCACAAAAATATAAAAATGTTTTGTCTTCACAGTCTTTCTAGAGCCCCTGGTATATACATGATGTGATGAGTAGCTTACGTGCTCCTGGATCTGTTGTTGAGCAGACAATTTGCCCTTCAGCTGCTTCACAGCCATAGTAGTACCACCACCAACTTTGAATCGTTCATTTGGTAGACCCTAGAGAATTTGTACAAGCTTGGAATTTGTTCGAAACATGAGGGAGGGAATTTTATCATGCTAAGTTCAAACCTTTGATTAGCTACCTTGACCTGCAATGAGCCAGCCTCCTGTAAACAAAGAACTGACTATAATAGATCATGGTCCGGTCAGGTACATATACATAGGTATACAGTAACTGATTCAGGATAAATAAATAAACTCCCTGCAAGGATTTTGATTCAAGAAGAGGTGATCCCCAGACAAGAGGCATCCAAGAAGATTTATTTCGGAACTGATGATCCCTCTCTTGTGTTTAAATTAGCTAAAGGCCTTGACTAGCTATTTCAGACCCTGCCTGGCTGCACTCAGTATGTAACTCTGCAAACATAATTCTCACATCCAACTTTCCAACCCCACGCATAAAACTAAAACTGGGACTCTGAGTAGGTGGGAGATTACTAGGTAATTGCAAACCATCTGGACCAATCATTATGATAATGCCAATGAGAAATAGGCAGCAGCAGTCAGCTCATATTTATTTCACTCTTCTTAAACAGGTGTTACACTTTGCAATGCTTCCACCGGCCTCAGAAAACTATGAAAACATTATGGACCGAAATCACTTTGCTGAGCCAAACCAGCATGTCTGACTTTTCTTCATCCAATTTTATTGTCCAGGATGACATACTGAGCACTGCGGGCTCCTCTGATAAAACAGAAGAAAATGCCATAAAATATACAAAGTTCTGGTGTTTTTTTTCAAGCACAACAACATACCAGCGTTTTGACGTGTGGGGAATTTTCGCAATTTGGCGAATTATTTTTTCAAAAAAAGTAGTATTCCATCAAATATTCCAAAATCCAAAGAAGAAATCTCCAAAATTTGAAAATAAATCTGAAAAATCCCCATGTTTCTACACATTGTCCAAGCAAGTAGTCAGGATACAAAGGGACTTTAATACATTTCTATTTTCATAGCTCGTTTATAGCCAAAAGTGGTTAAATCTCCTTGTGGATGCTATTGACACAAAACCACTACAACAGACCCAACTTAACAATTGGCACCCTCAAGTCAAGCTCATTGGGAGAGGGCTGGCAAGATTTTCACCTACACATCATTGGGTTTGAACCAGTGTTGTGCAATTCTTCCCTTTTAAAGAGAACCTCCGATCTCGGTCTTACAGTGTAAAATTTATGTAGAGATACTCTAGCTCAACTTTTGAGCATGGTTCTGCCAATTTTTGAATTTTTGATTTTTTGTTTTAACACATTTTTCAAATTCAAGAATTTTTGTGTCCAATTTCATGTAGACATTACACATTCCTCAATGCTAAAGATTATATGGGTACAAAGTTTTACAACAAATTAAAAATAGGGGTTTATTAGACCTTTCATAAAGTCATCCTGTCTTCACCCTCTCTTTGGGCCTCTTTTCACCCCCTATCCCCTCTTTGAGTGAGGTCCGCAAAGTAAGGAAGTTTTATTTAAACAGCATATGAAATGCTGAAACTCAACATTCAATGCACAAGGTTCCAGGTAATTATAGTAGTTGTACATGTAGGAGCAGTGAAAATATATGTAGTGGAGGCGCTCACGAAAACGGAAACACGGATCAAAACAGGATGAAACTCAGTTTCGCACAAAAAGTGGTGCATTTCTGAGTTTGACCCCCCCTCCCCTTGAAGGCTGATGTACTTTTTTGCAGGTTTTTTTTAAACCTCACCTGTTTCTGGACCAAATTCAGTGTTCTGGTGTCGTGTTTTCCTGACTTTACAGAAAACTCTATTATGTAGGCGCAGAGTTCAACAGCTAACTAAAATAAAAATTTGACAATAAAGTTCATTCAATTTATTAACTTTTCAAAATAAAAGCACTTTTCAACCTTAGTATCCTAACCTTATTTTCAAGATTTGTTGATCATTTGTTTTCATCAATGTCTAAGTTTGGGTAGAGTTGAAAAGTATAATCGTGCTGCCATGGCTTTTCAACCCATGACACCAACCATTCTTTCAAAGGACATCATTGTAGCTCTATGTCAACTACATCCTCTTCTATTAGTCCATCTCTTTTCACCTATGTTTGACTATAAACTTGAGCACTTTATTTTAAATAGGACTTTGTTTATGCAAGTTTTAACCATTGTTTCCTATTTGTTTTTCAAGTTATTTAGGATGGTTTATGAGCATTTCTCAAGATGTTTCATACCAAAAGATTCATCCTTAAAGTTTTCAAAATTATTCCAAGTTATTATTACTATTGCCCATGGTGATATCTCTAAGTTTATGACCTTAATGTTGGGGCCTAATAGATTGTTAGCAATGGCAAAAGATACTACAAGTCTTCGTCCTATTACCATATGCGAAATGTTTCTTTGATTAATTAGTCGTTCCATTGTTCTATAATTTTAGGAGCTATTTCAAAAGCACTTATCCCTTCATCAGTTTAAAGTATTGACCTTTAAAGATTGTGAAACCGTCTTTTTTAACATCAAAGACCTCCTCGACGTACACCCTGATTGAGTTGTGATGCAAATTGACATCGAAAATACTTTTAATAACGTTTCTCCAACTGCTATTTTTAAAAAACTATGGGATGTTGAAGGTCTTTTGACGAGCATTATCCCTTTTACCAAAAAATTTTATAGTGTTCAATTTTTTCTTTATTACTAGCATGGGCATCATGAGGAAGGGGTCACAATTATTAAATTGTCTTCAAGCACGAGGCAAGGTGACCCCTTATGAGGTCTTTTATTTGCCCTGATTCATTATCAAACATTCTCAAAGACCATTACACAAGCCCCTAACTATGTCTTTCCATCCTTAGTAGACAATACACACATCGTGGGCCCTATAACGAGATTGTCCCTACCTTTTACCACCTTTCAACATAGTTAGCCCTAATTGAGCTTAGGGTCAAGGTGTCAAAATGTAAGCTTTGGAATCCATTGAAGATCCTTTCAAGCATAGAAATTCTTCAAGGTTGCACTTTGGTCATAAATGGCTTATGCATTTTTGGTATGGTAATGGGTTCTCAAAACTTTGTCACACATTTTTTGGATGAAGCTTTATTTAAAAACAAAGCACATATTAATGATCTTCCACTCTCAGGAGACACATAGGTTGCATTGGGCATTTTGTTTTCATGTGTCAATTATCGACCTTCTTATCTCACTAAAACAATATTTCCTTCTTTTTTCTTTTTTTTTTGGTGAATTTTGACATGAGAGTTATGCAAGTATGTGGGAACATTATGGGTCTAGGGTCATGGGAGTCTATTTAAGGCCCTTTAGCAAGGTGTCAAGCTCGACTGCCAATTTCTTTTGATGGTATAAACCTTTTATCTATGGAAGATTATGCCCCATCTATTTTTCTAGGGAATTGGGTTTTGGTGGTTCCATATTTATATTACAAGTTTCGTATTTTCGATAAACCTATTTTAAAGGAATGCGTTTCTAAGGTTGAAGGGGGCCCTACTTCCTATAATCATGCTTTTGTGCAATTCAAAATAGCCTCCTCCTATAGTTAAAAAGATACACTTTTCTTTTAAAAATTTGACAACTATTAATGCCCCAAATATGCAAGCATCTTTCTTAACACAACACATCTTTTATGTTTATCTTGGAGGATGACTCCATTTCCTCGATATCTAAAACTAACATTCTTTTTTATTCAATAAGGGGGCGAGGCTATGGTTGATTGTTAAGCCGTCTATCTGTTTGTTTCGCATCACACATTTTACTTTCATATCAATGTTGTGTTTTCGTCTCAATTTGATCCAACCTTCAGCATCTAATCTCCTCATGTGTGAATGTGGACAAAGGTTAGACGTATTTAACACGCATTTAACACCTTGTCCATTCGGAGGTCAACAGATAGCCACACATGATGCCATCAAAGATGTCATGTATGCCCTCGCTCGAGAGAGTGAGCACAATGTATGGAGAGAATTGTGGTAAGCCTTTATGTCAAAAGTTTCATTCTGAGCTGATCTTTACATGACTTGTGAAAACTAAATCTTTGTTGTTAATGTGGTGGTTATTAACCTAACTTGAAAAATGGTGACTACAAATGTCATTACTCAACCAATTAATGCACTTGCAAAATTTAATGTCATTGCTAAGATCTACAAATATAGAGGGTTTCATGAAGGGCACCATTTTATTCCAATGGCCATGGAGGTGCATAGCTCACCTAGGCACGATATGGATTGTTTCATCAAAGAATTGATTGTCTTTTCCACAATAGACGATCAAAATGTCATTTATCCTTGTCTTTTTGCATTCACTTTTTCAAGCAACATGTTAATACTGCTGTTCAATGTGCTTTAGCATCTACTATAAAAAGGAAGATTACATTGGTGGGAGATGTTTGTATTAGACCTTCTATTACTATTAGATCTCATGATTTGCATGCAGGTGACAATAAAAGGGTTATGGGTAAGATAGCTTCCTACCATGGGTGGGACTAGCTCTTTCCTTTCTTTGGTTCCTTTGGGCTACGTGTCTTTTTGGCCTTTCTTTGGCCTTCCCTTTTGTCTTCCAGTTCCGGCCATTGGGGTTTTTTATTAGATTTTTTGCTGTCCCATTTGCAAGAATGTTTTTTCATGATTTTCAATTTCAATTCCACATCTAGCAAAAGACTAATTCCACAATTTGATTCTTGTGCAAATTCAACTTAATCTAGTTCACAAGAACATGACTTAAAACCTTGATTTTGAACCCTGCAAACCCTGTACACTCACAACATTAGTTCAAATCCAAGACCTTTTAATGGTCTCGGTGTCCTAGAAGGGGCTATACGATGGGGTATATAAGTTCTGTTTTTAACAGCGCTTAAATTTTGGTTGAGGAATGGATAAATGACCTGTAAAAAGTTGTCTCTAGTCTTCTGTCCTTGGGCTAGGAAAAATGCCAGCCAGAGTGAACCAACATCCAACTGGAGGGCACCATGATGCTTTGTGGACAAGAAATACTTTTTCTATTGGGTTCTAGGTCAAGATCTTTATGTAAAAAAGTTGAATTCTGTTTTTTTTAAGCTGATAAAGAGACTGAATTTTATAGCTAAATATCAATTAATTGTTGAATTTTGTATCTATATACACTCATGTTTTAATTTGTTATAAAATATTATACTCATACAATCTCTAGCATTGAGGTTGTGTAATGTGTGCATGAAAATGGATCCAATTTTTTAACCAAGCCTGAAGGTTCTTGAATTTGGAAAAATGTGTTAAAATCAAAACCAAAAAGTTTAAAAATTGAAATAACCGAACTCAAATCATCACATAGAGAACCTTCAAATAAATTTTACAACATAAAAATTGAAACTAAAAGTTCTCATAACAAGGAAGAATTGCACAACACTAATACAAACTGGCTCCACGAAATATACTTACCTAATAACCACCTAAATTCTTACCTATTACAAACCATTTCCATATACATATACTAACCTATTAGCAACCTTTTCTCCTATCTACTAACCTACCTACAAACCGTCTTGAACATCTACTTATGTAACAGCCACCTATTTTCCCACTTACATACCTCCCTAAATTACAAGACCTATTATTTTTTAAGGGCAAGTTACCAAGGTGAAACTGGACATGAACTCAATTGAGGTTCATAGTTCATACATGACTAAGTCTTGCCTGACTTCCAATGGACGGTGTGCTGGTGGCTGTTTTTGTTGGTTCACTCTGGCAGGATCTGACACTAGAAGGTGAAGTAAATTCCCGGGCTTTAAGGGATTGGCTGATCCATGGAATTTGCATATGAGGGAGTGTAGTCTGGTATACCCAGGCTCTTACACCCAACATAAATGCTCCGCTCGGCTCATGTACTTTTACTGAGGACAAAACTTGCTGCAACTGCAGCTCAAAGTTTGAGGAGGGTGGAGGATGAAGTTTGGCATTTATGGGTTAGGAAATTATTTGCTCACCATGCACATGGTCCGGGGCCTTTTTGAACAGGTCAGTTTTGGCTTGCTTGTGGCTTGGGCAAAATATGAAAGGTACATCCCAGTGAGGGAGGAGCTGTTCTTTAAATTTTTTTAAGCACCACCAGTTCTGGGCGTTTGGAAAAAAAAAATCAGAATCAAAGAACTGCCAGTTCTAGGTATTTGAAAAAATTCAGAATCAAAGAACCACCAGTTCCGGATACTTGAAAAATCAGCATCAAAGAACTGCCAGTTCCGGGTACTTGAAAAACAAATCAGAATCAAAGAACCACCAGTTCTGTGTACTTGGAAAAAACCAGGATCAAAGGACCGCTAGTCCAATTTTTTAGACTACCAGTTCCCCAGTTGACAGTTCTAAGCTTTGACAGTTCCAAGCTTTACCAGACTCGTCAATTCTGGGTTGGAGCTACACTGGTTTTGGATTTTAGATATTTTTAAATCATTAAAATTGCATTTAAACTCCTCTTCTTTAGGAGTGTAGATGGTGACCATATTATGAAGGGATGTCATTGACCCTTGTTTGCCCATGAAATCCCAATCAAACATGACCTTGGCTTTGACACTCAACTCATTGTCCTTATTTGTAAGGATCCTCCTTTTATTGGGGTTATTGTGAGAACTCCTTTTGAATAGGTATTAAAGGTGTAGCTAATGAAAGTAGGTTGAATGGATAAGGCTGAAGGAGTAGATGGAATCAACTAGAAAGTTATACATAACACATTAATCAGTTTAGACATGTTATGCATATATATGAATTCCTAGGAAAATATGAATTTTATTTGTGATAAAATAACCGCCATAAAATTGAACATGCATTTTTTAAAAATATTTTGATGTACAACATGCAATCTATTATATAGGTGACTAACACTTACACATGCAACCATTACCCCAGGGGAAAAAAAAAAGGGGGTGAAATTTAAACTTTCATATATGTGGTTATATATATATATCCAAAACCTAAAAAGATAAACAGTTAAGCACCACAATTCAATTTTTTCAATTTTGGTGAAAGTTTTTTTTTTAATATTTCAACTTTCATAGATGGTGTGGCTTTAATGTCTAAACTCCAAATGTCCACATTCAACATGACATTATTTAAAGGTTGTATAGCATCCAAAGTATTTATGGTGCCATCGGAGATTGACCTTTATATATTGAAGTTTACAATTAAAGCATAGGGGCTAGGAACCATAAACCTAGAGGCCCTATTTAATCCTATGACTTGGACCTTGTATAAAAACTCTCAAAACTTGTCAGCTCTGATCCTACAATGGGTCTAGGGTCATGTGGGGACTCACTTGGTCTGATTCTAAAGCTAGTTTCAAATCCATGTAGACACATTAGGTCCAATTCTTGGCTAGGTGCCAGTTCATGTAAACTTGCCAAGTTCAATCTTTGACCCAAATCTAAACATGGCAATCACCCAAAACTTGAAATTGGTCGACAACATTGAGGAACTCTTTTCAGATGTAAAATTATGATATAATTGTGAGAGCTTGTAGTCTCTTTCAAAATGAGTTTTTCATCAAAATGGTTTTGTAAATGTTTTACTCAACCATGCCTTTAAACAATGCATTCACTTGGGTGTACAACACCTAAATGGTAAAAGCAATTTTGACTAATAATCAAAACTAGCTTATTTTTGAATATCTACAAAATGTACTTAATAAATTAGAACTAACTTAAAAGGAACAATTTAAAGTTTTAGAAATAGGTGATCAACACATTACATTACCAAATCTAACATAATCACACACATAAAAACATGCAAAATTTGTGATTTTCAGTTTTGTATTTGAATTTCAACAATTGCAAGTTAGTTTTTTTCTTTTTCCATTTGCCTAAGTCTTTTAGTCGGCTATACATGAACTTCCTATTGGAGGCAAACAATTGATAACTATTTTACATTTTTGCTATGTACAAGTGGCAACTTGCAATAGATGTAAAAACGAATATTGCATTCAAGAAAAATTCAAGATAACATATAGTTGCAACACAAATTATTTTAAGTGGGGCATATATATTGGTTACATGGTTTTTACATGACATATAAAACTTGACAATGTTTTCAATAGAGATTATGTATGTACATTGGTCAATGTTTCAAACATTGTGTACAAAATGTGGTAATAATGTTTTTTGTAATCCATTTTGTGTGCTCAAAATTGAGGGGTTGAACCCTAATTCTTTCAAGTAGGACTCACTGCAACCCATGTCAAATTTGCACAAATAACACCCATTAAAGCCTTCCTTTCATGAATTCCCACATTAATTCAAGTATACAATCAATAAGTAAGGTGCATATCAATTTGAAACCGAAAATCAGCAAGCAAACTACAACCAAAAAACCAATTAACTTGAAATAGAAAACCAACAAGCAAAAAACATGCATAAGGTGCTACAGAACATGTAAATATTTGTATTTAACCAAATCATACAAAAAACATTGCAAAGGAGTTGGGAAAAAATGAAAATTCAAATTACAAATCAAAACTTAGCTAGTTGCATAGAAGCTTCAATTTGAACTCAAAAAAATGGGCCAAAACTTCAAGTGTGTAGGGTCCTTGTTTTTTTAAGTGGTTGCAAAATATTGTCCATTGGTAGTTTCCATAGCTTTTTAGGTGTAAAACACTACAAACAACAATTTCAAAATGAATGTATATATAACTTTGAATGAGAAATATTTTCAAGTATAACATATATATCATAATTCCAAAAGATGGAATTTTTAAAAAAACATTGCATGGTATTTCATGGGTATTGTAACACATATAACATTTTATCCATATTGCATCTTCATATTCCACGCATGAAACTATTGCATTGCACACACAATTTTGGCCAACAACTTATGGCATTAATAGGTAACTTTAACGTGCATCCTTTGCTAGGTGTATTGGCTTCAATAAAATACTAAACAACCCAAATGTATTCATGCCCTATGCAATTTTTGGATGAAACAAATAACAAGAACTAATGGTCATAGGGTTTGGAACTGATAAGCACACACGCACTTAAAATATTTACTAAATATATTGTGCCCATATTACAAGTTCATCCAAGCTATTTTCTCATTCTTTTTAAAATTATTACAAATGACAATTATATTATTATATTATATTGTATCACATATATTTATTAATTACATACAATAAAAATCTAAAGTTTAATATGATCTTTGAATCCAACTTTTCAATCATATTATTTTATTACATATGATGAGTTGATATTAATATCATAGGAAAATAAATAATACAAATACTAAAATAAAAAAGTTCTATCTATTATTATTATTATTTTAATAATTCACCAGTGCTATTAAAATAGACAAAATAATTAACCTAAGTTAATTAATACTTCCAATCATAATTTTATTATATTTTAATATCTTTTTTAAATATTGAATTACTAAATAGATTAAATAAATTTATTGTATTAATATTGATTTTCTTTCAAGGCAACTTATTTAGTAAGAATTATTTTTAAGTCTAGAAAATTGAAATTTTATTAAAGTAAGTCATAATAACAATATGAAGTTACATAAGAATATATATAACAATAATAAAATAGTTAACCTAGACTAGCTACAAATCACATTATTATTATGATCATAAGTAATGAATTATGAAACATTGATACATTATAATAATTAATAGAAAATTAATATATAGTTTTCAGGTTTTCTGTTTCAAATTATTAATTATTAATAAGGGATTAATTATAATCAATTACTGAACATTATTTTTATATTCAATTTTATTATTTTCTTCTTTAACAACAATTAATGTAATATTTAGTAAGGAAATTTCATAAATTATTATTAAAATGCAGAAATTATTTTCAAAGGAAAAAAATACTTATTAGAAAATTAAAATATATTTTTAATATTTTATGACTAGGTATAATGAGTGAAATAATAATAGGAATTTAAAACTTTATTATTACAAACAAAAAAAAAACAAAACAAACAAACAAACAAACCTTGGCCACCAATTAGCTATAATAATAATTCAATTATTTTCATTGTTATTGTTAAATATTTCTATTTCTATTTCTATTTAATATTAAATATAAAAATGAAAAAAATGGGAATATTTATAATAAAATATTTAGCTTAGGCTAGTTTTCAATTATATTATTGGATTTTAAAATTTTAATACTTAATATTTATAATTCATAGTAAATAATTATTAATTACTGAATATTTCGGTTATTATATTAATTTATTTTGCTATGAAAAATTCATTAATTAGTTATTAAATATTAGTTAGTTCTTTAGATAATAGAGAAGTCATGGCCTATAACTAAGATATTTATTTGCTAATTCTATAATAAACTTACAATAATGAGCAAAATAGATGCAATTGCTATATTAAAAAAAAGGAAATGTTAAATAATTGTATTTATTATTCATTACTTACTTCTTTATAGTCAATTATTAATCTGAAACATAAAATTTATATTAATAATTATTATTCTCTAATAACATAAAATCATTGTAATTATGTAAATTATTTGTAACTTAGAATTACAATACTTGCATAATTAATTTACATTTCAACTTAATTATTCATCATATATAATATATTTTATATAACTTTAGTTCTTATTTAAATTTTTATAATCATCATAATTTAATTTAAATAAATATTGTTATACATGGATCGTAATATAATAAATTAAAACATTTATGCCTTCTAACTATTTGTCCATAATACATAACTATTATAAATAATTATAAATGATTATATTTATTAAATATAACTTACACTAAATAAATATTCTCACAACATAGATTTTTATATTATATAATTTAAATTCTTCCAAGAAAAAAAATCAAACACTATAATTAATGTTACATTACTTTACAATCATTGTAATTATTTCATATAAGAATTAATTGTAGTATATGCATAATTATTTTCTAATTGAACATAATTATTCACAAATTATAATTTATAACTTTAAATCTGAATTAAAATTTTGGAATTTTAAAAATGTAGTTAAAATAATTATTGTAATGATTGTAATTGCATGAATTATTATACAATATATATTTTTTTTTCTTCTGTAATTACTTACCTATCATAAATATATTTATAATAATAATTAGAAAAATTAATGTATTTTTAGCAAATGACTATATTTATAGTTAATAAGTACCAATAAAAAATCATTTACTTGATCGATAACAATTTTTACAATAAATAATTTAATTATATAGAAATTACTATAATTATTTTTATATTATTTTTAAAATAAGTAATTTGTGTAGAAATTTATTTTCTAATAGTAATTATTAGTTGATTATTTATGATTTGAAAATAAATAATTATAATATTAATTTTTTAATAGTAATTAGATTTTTTACATTAATTATATTATCTGTAATTCAACCAAATTTTTTTAAGTACGGAAATATTTTTAAATATTATAATTATTTATTTATCTGTGAGTTATGTTTTGACAACTTGTGAGTAACTAAATAGCTATTTAGTTAATATTAAAATTTTAGTAGTTATTTAAGTAGTTAATAATGAATATTTAATATTTTTAATGGATAATATATATTCTAAATATATGTTCAATTTAATCATTATTTTTTAAATGATTATCTAATGGGGCATGTACATGAATTGTTTAAAAATCTAAAAAATAAAAACAAAAGGCATGAAAAAAAATTTGGAATCACAACTTAGTTTATGAAAAAGTTACAACTTCAAAACTTATCTCATATTGTTTGTTGATCCTATTATGAACACTATATAAACAAGGGGTGTGGTCATCCAATTTCACAATAAGAAACACTATAAGAAATCATGGTTTATTTGATTGGAAAACTAAATCAAAAACTAGTCATTTTGACATTTGGTCAATTTGACCATTTAATTGTATTTTACGAGTCGATTTGAACACATCCAACTTGAGTAATGATTTTTTCACCTAATCATAAAATGGTCTTTTTGAGTAATCAAATTGGACAAAAATTTGGGCAACCCAAAAAAAAAAAATTTAAAAAATAATTCAATTTGTAAATATAAAAATATAGATTATAAATAATTAGTAAGTACCTACCTACCCACCGTGGCTTCCTACCTACCTATTCACAACCCACGTATGTATTATACATTTACACACATGTATAAGGTATATATACAAATATACATAGTTCACACAGTATATGTTAGTAAAAGGAATTGAACTTTGATCTCCTTGGTTCCACAGCAATGTCTCGACCATCAAACCACCCCACCACTTTGTAAAATAATATGATACCAAATGGATTTAACATGTATGTTTGAACTTCCATGAAATGTTTTGTCAATGTGTATAACAACATTTAAACTTCAAATTTTTTCATAAGTTAATAAGTACCTAACTAAGTATATAGGTAGGTACACATGCCTACCTACTTATGTTTTTAAATGTTCATACCTACTTATGCAAACTATAAGTAAGTATGTAAGTAGATACTAAGTAGGTAAATAGATAAATAAAATATAGGTAGATAGATAGATAGATAAATAGATAACTTTGGTAAATAATAAATAGATATAAATAATAGGCAAGTAGGAGATAGGTAGATAAATGGTAAGTAAGTAAGTAAATAAATAGGTAAGTAGGACATATTTAGGTAACTTAGTAGGCATAGCAAGTAGGTTAGCTAACCAAATTAATATGACTAATTTGATTCAACATGGTCATTTAGTATGGTCAATTTGACTAGGCCATGGGCATCTTATGGACCATTTTAAAAATTTGTCCTTCTTGATTAGATTTACGACTTAACACTCGGTAAAAATGGTCACTTTAATATAAAAAAACCAACCAAAAGAATCATGTGTCTTTCATGCCCCATGCATTTAGTCAATGTGAACATTTTAATCAAGTTGAACCTTTTGAAAAACCATGATTTCTCGTAATGAAATTTATTCACATGGGATGAATCAATCAAAACATTTAACCCAAAACAAAAAAAAATTATGCACAATTCTAAACTACTTACTTCCCCAACTTATTAATCTACCTAACTAGAAAAGTACCTAGTTTAATTTACCCATCTAGGTCGACTTATGTACCTACCTACTTATATGAATAGGTATTTAACCTAGGAAAATAGGATCTACCTACCTACCTTTTCACCTAAATAAATAGGTAGGTATATAACTTAAGTTTGTGTGCACCTACTTATGTATCTACCAACCTAATATTAATATTTTGTATTAAATTCATTTTAAATTACCATGTGGCATATTTACATTAAACCACGTGTCATAATATAAAATCATCTAAGCATTAGAATTGAATGTTCGATATTATTTCAAAATAATAATAATATTTATATTTTAAATAATTACATATTAAAACACATGGCAACACATCATTTGCTTTCAATAGTGACCAAAATAGTTACATTTAATCGCATGTGACAATACATATACAATAGAGTCAAAATATGAACTTATATTTATTGAATTTTTCTTTCATCCAATACTTCATGTCATTTGCTATTAATGTCACATGCGACTTGTCTAAGGCGACTAAAAGGATTTTAATCACAAATGTCTTTTGTAACTAAAATTTAAGTATAGAAATCAATCAAAATTACATGTTTTTCTTTTAGAAATTAACAAAGGACAAATAGTCATTGAATGTTCAACGTGACACTTTTCATCTTATAGTCATTAAAGGACAAGTCATATATAATGTTGAGGTGTCATATAATGAATGACTAAAATATTCAGGTGCAAATGAGATCAAATAAACCAAAATTGATGTCGATTTTTTTCCAATTCTTGTTACATCTATTTATGTGATGCCACTTTAATTACATGTGAATCTTGGAAAGTTGTGCTTATTGAATGATATGGATATTGAAAAATCTAAAATGAGTCATAAAAGTTTCCAATATCAAAATTTAATTTGAACAACAGATGTTTAAAATTTCATTCAATAACATTACTTTCACAAAGTGCCCCTTAATTTTCATAATACAATTTCTTTCATCCTCAATTTTTGTAATAATAGGGTAATATTAGAAACATTTTAAAAACACTCAATTTTTCATTATTTTTCAACTTTTTGTTTATCAAAATTTAAGGTATTTTAAAAGTTCATGAATGTTTTACAACATGTAAATGTGATGCAATGTATATGTTGTTTACAAAAAAAAGTTGTAACTTATAATATAAGAAACTAAATTTGAAAATGTTAACATGTTTTGGTATGGTTTGAAATTGTGACAAATTTTCAAAACGAAACACAAAATGTAACAAAATTTGTACACTTTCAGAAATTTGTATTTATTCAAAATTGACTATAAGAAAACATATGACATATTGGGTCAAATATAAATTATTTAAATAAAAAGTTTCAAAATATTTCATTTGAAAATTCTTCTTTATGAAAACATGTTTTTTTGGCAAATGGATCTAAAAGGGATAATACTCCTAAATGCAAAGTAAACACATTGGTTCATGAAATGGCATTTGGATCCATATGATTAACAAACATTGGACCATTTAATTATTCAAATTTATACCTAGATTAAAATTACATTTTTGGATTATTATTAAGAAATAATTCTTAATAAATAGGTAGGTAAATAATAGGTTTAAGTAAGTCGAAATATGCAAATAATTAGGTAGTAGCTTAACTTGCTTAACCTGACCTACATAAACTATTTCACCTACCTACCTAACTACCTTAGGCTAGCCTACTTACCCTAGCCCTTGGGTACATTCATGATTGGGGTACCCCCCCCAAAACCCATAAGACCGAACAACTTAAGACTTTAGGCCAAGTACCACACTAGTAAAAATCAGCCAAAATGTAACCACTCCATTTATGATTACATGCTACTTGCAATCGTTTACAATTAGATTTGAAAATATTTGCAACTACAAGACCAAATTTTAACTATTTTAGTCATTCTCACAATTATGATGCAATTACTAAAAATTTCATCCTATTGGTTAGATTGATTTTACATTTATTTTCATCCATTAATAGGTTGATATGTCCCATTAATTGCAATAGTCAGCAAATTAGTTACATTCAAAAGGTATTTTACAATGACATAGGGGTGTATTATAATGTATGTACTAAAAAAATTTATATATATAATATGCATACGTATGTATATTGTTCATATAATGAATTTCAAAATTAATATTTGAACTTTGATTTTTTTATTCAAATCTAAAAATTGATATTTCAATTTTGGAAACTAATATTTCAATTCAAAAAATTATTGATTGATTATTAAAAATGGACATATTAATTTTGAATATTTTTATATGAATATAAAATTTTATATTTCAACTCTGAAAATTTTTCATTTAAAATTGAAATAATCATTTGATTTAAACCTGAAATTTCAATTCCAAATTATTATTTTGGATACTCAGAATTAATACTTCAAGTCTGAAAATTATTAATTGAGTCTAAAAATGAACATTTCAATTTTGAATATTGTTATTTCAATCTGAAAATTGACATTTCAATTCTGGAAATTGTTATTTAAATTCAAAAAACTTATTTGATCTAAAAATTGAAGTCTAAATTATTATTTCGAAATCTAAAAATTAGTATTTCAATTCAAAAAACATTATTGAGTCTCAAATTTGACATTTTGATTTCAAATATTTTTATTTGAACTTGAAATTTAATATTTGAATTCTAAAGTTTTAAATTTAAATTTTAAGAAATTATTTGACTTGAAAGTTGAAACTCTTATTCCAATTATTATTTTGGATTCCCGGAACTAATATTTCAATTCAGAAAATTATTAATTGAGTCTTAAAATGAACATTTAAATTTTGAATATTATTATTTCAATCTGAAAATCGACATTTGAATTCTGAAATTTTTTATTTAACTAAAAATTGATATTTGAATTCTGAATTAGTATTTTGAAATCTTAAATTTATATTTTAATTCAAGAAATTATTGATTGAGTTTTAAAGGTTTTTTCTACTAGTGCTATCTATAATAAATCACTTTTATAAATAATTATAAATTATTAAGTTTATTAAATTTTAAGTTACACTAAATAATTATTTGTATATTATATAATTTATATTCTTTTATTATAATTAATTAATTAATGTAATTAATGTGACAATACTTTAAAATCATGTAATTACTTCAAATAAGAATTAATTAGTATGTGCATAATTATTTTCTAATTGAACATAATTATTCACATTTTGTAATTTATAACTTCAAACCTGAATTAAAAATTTGGAAAAATTATAGTGTAGTTAGAATAATTATTTTATTGATTTTAATTTCACAATTTATTATATAATAATATTATTATTTTTAAAAATTGATTACTCATCTATGATAAATATTTTATAATAATTTTACAGTAATTATGAAATTAATATTATTTTTAATAAATTATTGTATTTATAGTTAATAATTACCAAGAGAGAAAAATTACTTGACCTACAATAATTTTTACAACAATAAATGTAATTATACAATAAGTAATGTGATTATTTGAAGAATAATTTTTTAAAAATTCGTGTAAGAATTTACTTTCTAATAACAATTGTTAATTTATTACTTATAATTTTAACATAAGTATTTTTAATTTTTAAATTTTAAATTATAGTCAATAAATTAATTTTAAATTAATTATATTATATATAATTGAATCAGATTCTAAAAACTAATAAAATATATTTAAAATCTTTAGTTATTTAATTATTTATGAATTATGTATTAATAACTTGTGAGTAACTAGATAGCTAGTTTGTTAAATATTAAGAAACTAATGGTTATTTAAATAATTAATAATGAATACTGAATGTTTATAGTGTATAATTTATAATTTAAATATATGTAGATTTAATCATTATTAATTAAATGATTATAGAATTATTTAATACTTGAATTATTTAAAAATCTAAAATCTAAGAAAGTAAGGTATGAAGAAAGTCTTGGAATTACAACTTAGTTTGTGAAGAAATTGCAAGTTCAAAACTTATCCCATATTATTTGTTCTTCATTCCTATTTTGAACACTATATAAAGGGTGTGGTCATCTAGTTTCTCATTAAAAGATTTGTGTTGATGGGATGAACTAATCAAAAGGTTCAACCCAAAACAAAAAAAACAAATTATGCACATTTCTAAAGTACTTACCTTCCCAACCTACTTATCTATTTAACTAGGTAGGTACATAATTTGACCTACCCACCTAGGTCAACAGATGTACCTACCTACCTAAGTATTTACTTATATGAGTAAGTATTTAACCTAGGAAAGTAGAACCTACCTACCTATTTTTTAACCTAAATAGGTAGGTTGGTATGTAACCTTGGTTTGTAGGCACCTATTTATGTACCTACCTTAGTACCTACCAGCGTAATAATTTTATTTTTATTTTTTAAATTTAAATGACACATGGCATATTTACATTGAACCATGTGTCATAATATAAGATCATCCAAATATTTGAATTAAATGTCCTAGATTATTTCAAAATAATAATAATAATAATAATATAAATAATCAAATATTAAAACACGTGGCAACACATCATTTGCCCTTAATTGTGACCAAAATAGTTGCATCTTAGTCACATGTGACAATACATATACAATGGAGTCAAAGGATGAAATGTATTTGTTAACTTTTTTTTTTCATACGATACCCTTTGTCATTTGCGACTAATTTATCACATGCGACTTGTCTTAGACGATTAAAAGGTTTCTAGTTGCAAAATGTCTCTTGTGATTAAAATTTAGTTGTAAAAACTAGTTGAAAATACATGTTTTTCTTCTAGTGCCACAATCTTTTTTTTCATTTTTTTCTTGGATTCCTATTGGTTAGTTCAAACAAAAAAAGGTGCAATTTTCAAGTTTTGGTTAGGGTTTGGCACTCCTCCTATTTCTTGTGCACACACTCTCTCTCCTTTCCCTCTCAAAAAGTGCCATTCAAGGTCCATGCTTATGCATTTTCTAACTCCCACCTAACATTTGTTGCTGCAACACCTTGAGCATATGTTGCCTTGAACATTTGTTACACCTTCTTCAAATTCCTTGCCACAAATCGTTTTCACGTTTAATAGCTCTCGCTTGAGCAATTTTGGTAAGCCATGGCTCCTCAATTAGTTTACAATGCCATTTTGCAGAAAGTTTGAAAATTGAAATTTTCTTTTAAATTTATTTTTCCGTTGTTGAATTTGTTGCACAAATTGTCTACAATTTGTTTCTAAAACTTTAATTTCTTTCTTATGATGGACGCAAGTTGGTTTGCAACAAACAAAGGGCTTGTGAATGAGGGTGTTGATGCTACAAAGTTAAACAACAAGGATGTGTTTGTTAAAGAAATCAATAACTTTTCCAGATAAAAAACCATGAAGAATGGGTGGAAGTATGATAAACCTTGATGTTGTGTCAAAGTTTGAAATAGAAAAGTTCTATTCCAAAGTTACAAGCAAGCCCAAGGATGAAAACAAATTATTATTTCTTATGTTTGCAAAGGCCATAGTTGCTAAGTCAAAAGGTATTCATGTGAATTGGGCTACTTATGTTACACATGTCCATGCCTTTAAAGGCTTGATTAAAATTGTCAAAGAAGAGTCATAGGTTAAAAAAAAGAAGGAATGTTTACTAATAGCAAGAATTTTTAACCCTAATTGACCACCGAAAGCTCAAAAATCTACACTTTCAATGTTTACCAAACTAACATCTACATGAAGCTTGTCCAGATCTCCAACATCCTTTGTTGATTCGAAATCAAAACCCAATTCTCAACTAGGAGTGATGATAAACAAAGGCTCAATGGGGAGGGTTATGCAACCTCCTAGGTAGTCGGTAGAGGACATGGAAGGGATTGAAGGTTTTGTGTCTTGCAAACAAGGTCTGTGTGATTTGTTGAAAAAGAAGTTGGATGCGTTGAAAAGCACAAAGGAGAATGCAAAGGGAGAAGTTTGGAGGAATCAGCTTTTCCTTTCTAACAGAAGTATGTTACATGATCGAGCATTACACAATGTTAAAAAAAGTCACAAAAAGACTGAAATGGCTAAAATAGTTGCTAAGAATTCTAAATAGCATTTAACTTGTCTCTTGCAATAAGTAGGAAAGTCACCCACAAATGGAGAGCTTGAAGTTATGGAAGAACAAGATGTTAAGGTTAGTGAGTTGAAAAAGCAAATTGTTTATGAGTGGAACCAAGTGTTTAAAGTCAAATTTGTTGAGGGTATAGATGAGAGGACTAAGAGATGTGCCCTTCAATCTTTATTCACTACTAAAACTAAGTGTAAGACAAGTGAATAAGAATTAAAATAACACGATTTTGAAATTGAAGCTACATCCAAAAGGTTACCATTGGTCGAAGCAAAAATTGTGAAAGTAACAAAACAGGTGAGAAAAATGAAGTTGGGAGGTGGTCTCAACTTGTATCCAATTCCCATTTTGTCTAATCCTATATTGCCTTAGAAAACTTCAATTATGTTGAATGCATGTCCAATTTGTGATCTCTAGTATGCATGTGACAATCACATTTCGATTAAATGTGGGCATTCATATCATCCATGGTGCATTTTGGAGCACACAAAATCAAATTCTACTTGTTTCCTTCTTGATTGCAACATGCCATTTTTTACTAAATGGTGTGATGTTTGTGGCATTCACAAGCATGTAACTCTAGAAAGTTTAACCAATAGGTCTAGTTTTTCAAAAGATTTGAAATGGAACAGCACAAGTATAATGTCAAAATTTGGTAAGATTTTTTTTTTGCCTAAGTTCAATTTTGAAATCTATCTTCCTACAACCTATAGAATGAGAAAAATGAAGAGTCTATTTTCAAAATTCTTGATGAAGTCTTGTATGAAGATTTGTCTTCTTGCAACTTTTTGTCCATTGCCCATTCATCATCAAAAAACTTATTCGAGTTCATGCCTATCTCAAATTCTTATATGTGAAGTACATTACAAGTCCTAATATGGACCTTCAACTATCCATGGTTGTTTCTAAAGTCCTACCTATTAGTTTGCATTTTTGAAGAAGTAAATTTCTTTAAGTCCTACATGTCCTATGTATATGATTCAATAAATTTCTTTAAGTCCTAGCTCTCCTACATATATGGAACTCATATATTCCTTTAATTTTCCTAATTATCTTGGTGCCATAATATACAATTCATGTACAAAAGTCTTGTGCTTATAAGTAGTCATAAAGTTTAGGAACCTTCTTTTAGGAACTTTAGGAATTTCAATGGAATCCTTTGTGAAAGTGGTATTTTGTCTCAAAAGTCCAAGAACCATTTTGCAAAAACTTCAAGAAACTTGATGAAATCCTTCATGAATATTAATAATTATCTACAGTCCTAAAGTTTAGGAAACGTTCTGCAGGTACTTCAAGAAACTTGATAAAGTTTTTTATGAAGATCAATAGTCATATGCAATTTTAGAATCTAAAAATCTATCTATAGGAATTGTAAGAAACTTGATACAATCTTAGTAGTTAATCACTACTTGTATAAAGTCCTAGTTAAATCTAAAAAATATTTCATCAGATACTTGTATCAAGAAATTTTAGGACAATGGATCTAACAAAACATTCAAGTAAGTTGATATAAAACTTAAATGAGGGAAAGTTGAACTCCTAACAACCAAGAAGTTGTTGTCCTTTTGCAACCCACCAAAACCCACATTTCATGTTATAATCTAGGTCAAGAAACTTGAAATATGTTTTGTTAAATTTATTCACTAAATTTTTCATTCAATTTTATGTATGAAAGTGATTCTACCCTAGAAACATTGATTTGAAACCCAACACCATCTAATGGTGAGATTCAAGTATGGCAAATTCTTGACATTAGTGAAAAAACCAATGTCCCTTTGATTTACACAATAGTTTAAGTTGTAGCACATGTGTTTAAGGTTTCTGTTGACACTATAAAAAATCATGGTTTTTCAAAAGGGTCAACTTGACTAAAGTGTTCAAATTGACCAAAATGATGTTCACTTTGACCAAAAGCAACATGAAAGACACATGGTTCTTTTGGTTGGTTCTTTTAACTAAAGTGACCATTTTGACCAAGTGTTAAATTGTACATCTAGTAAAAAAGGACAAATTTTTAAAATGGTCCATCAAGATGCCCATGGCCTACTCAAGTCAGCCATACTTAGTCAAATTAACCATATTAATTTAGGTAGCTAGCCTATTTACAATAATTATTAGGCTACCTACCTACCCACTTACCTACCATCTATCTACCTACTTATGTCCTACCTACTTACCTACCTACTTACCATCTACCTATTTATGTGCTATTTACCTACCTACGTATTTACCTCTTTACCTACCATTTATTTACCTATGTCCTATTTACTTACCTACCTATTTACTTACCATCTACCTACCTATGTGTGCTTACCTACCATCTACTTACCTATGTTCTACCTACCTACTTACCTATCTACTTACCTACCATCTACTTACCTATGTTTTACCTACCTACCTACCTACCTATGTTTATTTATTTGTCTACCTACCTATTATCTACCTACATACCTACTTGTAGTTTACATAAATAGGTATGTACATTTAAAAACATAGGTAGGTAGGCATGTGTACCTACCTATATATCTAATTAGGTACCTGCTAATCTACTTATAAAAAAATTGAAGTTCAAATGTTATTATACACATTAACAAAAAAATTCATGGAAGTTCAAGGAAACATGTTAAATTCATTTGGTATCATATTTTTTTACAAAGTTGTCGAGTGGTTTAAGAGCCAAAGACATTAATGTGGAGCCAAGGAGACCAAGGTTCATCCCCTTTACCAACATATATTATGTGGAGTATGTATATTTGTATACATACCTTGTACATGTGTGTAAATGTATAATACCTAGGTGGGTTGTAGATCGATGGGTAGGTAGGTAGGTATTTATTTTTATTTATTATTAACATTTTTATTTTTACAAATTGAGTTTTTTCTAAATTTTTTGACTACCCAATTTTTTGTCCGATTTGACTAGTAAAAAAAATCATTTTATGGTCAGTCAAAAAAACCACTAATCAAGTTGGATGTGTTTAAAGTGACTTGTTTAGTATGATTAAGTGGTCAAATTGGCTAAATGTCAAAATGACTGGTTTTGGGTTTAGTTTTCCAATCAAATAAACCATGATTTCTTATAGTGTGATGAGCTTTAAAATCAACCATGTCCAATGCCCAAATCAGATTCAATTCCACCACAGAGTCAATGTACCATTTACTTCAATTGCCCTACACAATTAAACTTGAAGTATGTAAATTTTTTAAAAATTTGAATTAATGTTTTGTATATAATGTCCTTTTTGTTTATGATTTGACCAAGATTGATATGTATGTTCTATCTATCAAATTATTGTGCAAAGTTGTGGGCACTCAGATTTTTGCTTTAATGTGTCAAAGGATTGATCTCATGTCCAACTTACGATAACTTAATGATGGTTAGAAATGCCTTGGAGCTTCTATCCCACTAAATTCGTCGGTCTTGTCATTGATTAGAGCATTTGATGCTTTAATTGGTACTAATGTTGCTTCTATCAAGTCTGGATCCAAAAGACCTAAAGTAGATAACTTGGCAAACCTTGATGTTCATGACAACAGTAAAAACAAACTGAATATTATGTCAGTTGCTACCAAAGGCCAAGCAAAGGATGAAAATCTTGTGGGTTTCCATTGTTAAACCTATAGTTATTAAAAAAGAAGGTGTTGATCTTATAGACATCCAATGTAATGTGATCCCTAAGTAAGTTGTTGTGAAGGCACCAAGAAGTAAGTTTCGCAAAAACCACAAACTTCATCTACCCTTGCCAGCCAAGAAATAAGAGCCTTTGGATAGACTAAAATATTGAAAAAAAACTCAATAAAAAAAGTAGGTTTTAACTTGAGCTTGAAAATTTAGCACTTTCAGTCTAAGTGCAAATCAAGAAACATATTTTATTTTATTTTACAAACTGTTAATGGCAATTTTAGTAAAATTGTCAAGATTTTGAAATCAAGTTGGGTCCATATTTAACAGTTTCTACAAATGTTAAACAATATGCATGCTTCAATAGTTGACAAAGATTGTTCAATTTAGGTTTTTTTGTTATAAATTGTTGGAAAATGTTGCAATAGTGATGCCCTGTTGTGCAACTCTTCAACTGGGAACTTCACAATGTGAATTTACTTGTTGTCATTAATGTGTCTTTGAATCCTAGATGTTCAAGTTATTTCATTTAGTTTAAGTTGGAAAATAATTGTCAATTTAAATTTGTAGATTTATCACATATGGATTAACATGTATTGAATGATTCTTTTGCAAATTGATTACATTTTCAAATGGGTTTTTTATTTATGGTGAAAGTGGTTGTAGTTGTCAAACCATATCTATAGTATGAACTCTTAGACATCACACAATACTAATATATTCATAACTATACTTACATGCATAATGGTACGAATTTCCATCATATTACTTTGGTTCTTTGGGGTCTATCAATTTTTATCAATTTGCATCTAGTTCCACAATTATTTATCTCTTGGTTTAGTACCTTTTTTACAAATTCCTTGCATATACACATTTGTGTGTATGTGGGAATCCAACTTTCTTGTACTACACCTATCCTTACCATAAGGGCTTCGACATCTTTTGAAAATAACATCAATTTTGCTTATATGCTCTACTATTCTTTCATATAAAGGAGTGGGAAGTAGGAATTAAGATCTCAATAACTAGTTATTAGCACATGTGCACATATGCAAGAATGTGTATCCAGATATGGATGTGAGTCTATTAAAGCCTTTAAACTTTGTCCACAATATATTTGGATATGAAATTTTAGTAGTTCATGGAGATGTCCACAGAAATGACATTGCAATGCCCTATTTTCTGAAATTTTGGCTATGAATGATCTTAATGTGACATTGGTGGAAGATCTTGATCGTGACATTTAAATCTTGTTGGCAATGACAAGCTTCAAGACATGATACTCCAAAGGTAAACCTGAAATTCAATAGCCTAAATTATACAATGAATGAATTAAGTCATGGTTTTTTTGTTCATATATCTATTTTGTTTATCATCTAATTCTTGTGGTGGAGTTCCATCATCTTGTGTGTTCACAATCTACATTTTTCTCTTTTTAATTAAGCTTGTTTTACATCAACAATGGAATCAATTTTGCCCATGTAATAGTCTTGATATATAAGTGAGCGGTCCTAGTCATTATTAGTTTATTCATATTGGTGGCAATCTTAACAATAAGGACCTTCATCCTTGGTCAAATTCATGGTGCACACATGTATATCCAAGTAGTAGATCTCTACTACCTTCTTTGATAATGTTTAATTTATAAGGGTAATTAGGATTCTTTAGCTAGATGAAGTATGGAATGAAATTACATTTTCAAAAATCACCAACATTTTAATCAAGAAGTATGTGAATATCTAATGAAGAGAAAAATCTACCGAAAAAAATATTTCATATATGTAATGGTCATTCAAAGTAATGTTTTAAAAATGATTTTGGGACAAGACATTCCTATTGTATACCCCAACCTTGAATGGACCCAATCTAGGTCAACCTAGGGTGGCCCAGGTTAACCTAGGCTAAAAAACTTATTTTTATATGTTTGTGATAACTATGTTTGTTACAAATAAAATGCGATGGTGCAATGGTTAAAAACTCCAACCTTCAAAATGGAGGTGAAGGTTTCAAATCCTTTAATTTTCATCTTGTATATTATTTAGTTTCTTAAGAATAGGTGGTTAACTTAACCTACATCATTTTTAGCTGAGGCTTGTCCATACCATTGTATGTGTCACATGGAGTTTTTCCTTTCACAAAAAACTCCACGTGGCATATACAATCACATCAGTAGTCACATATCATTTGTGACTACATATATGATTATATAAAATATTAAGTAACTTTAAAAGAATTAATTAAATTCAAATTATTTAATATAATTATTTAGTTTCATGTATTAAATAAATTATTAATATTTATAAAAAATAAATAATAATAATTTCATTTTTTTAATTTCATTTTTTTGATCCTATGAATTGTTGACAAATGAAAGCATTGTAAAGTATACAAAAAAAGTTGACAAAACAATATCAAGTTTAGAAAGAGGCATTTTTTTACAAAAATACAAGAAAATAGATTCAAATTTTACTTAAATTTCATTTTGAAGCTATTGAGCCTTCCATTGGATTTATTGTAAATCAATTACAAAATTTCAAAAACTTTGGAATAATAAAAGTAAGGAATAAGTATGTTTGGAATTGAATGGTCTGTATGGTGTTCAAACCTACTTTTTCATTGAAAAATTTAATGAAATGTACATGTATGAAATTATAGCATAAAAATCATTGTATATTCAAAGGCATCACCAAAAAACAAATCTACTTTATCTTTGGTAGAATATATTTGACACATACTTGAATTAAATCTTACACTGCAAAAAGTAGGTTTGAAAAGCTATTTGCATTTAGAAAAATCGACTTGAAACCTACATTTACAATGCAAAATTTAAAAATTGATGCGTATTAATGAAAAAATATCTTGTTATTTATCATTCAACTAAAAATATGGAATGTATAACAATTTTGTGATGGGTTTTGGTCCTATGTTTTGTTCACTTGACAAATAGACTAGCTTTAGATGTACACTTTACCATGTTTTCACCCTAACACATGTTCACCTAAGTTGAAATAAAAACCTAATTTATATAACTTAATAGGCTAGCTAATTTGGGTACCTAGGTTAAATAACCTAGCTATGTTTGTAAGGTATATATGGTCAACATACCATCAATGACCACAACTATGTCATTTATGAAGAGGTTTGATCCTTAGACCCAAAGGATAGATATCAATTCATTTGCCATCAAACCACCCCACTTGATGTGAAAATGTAATAGAATGCATTCTATTTATTCCATATTTGATTTTAAACATTACACAAATATCAACTTCGATATTTCATATCTTGATAATTGCCCAAATGGAAAATTAAAAAGTTTATTCCTAAAATATTCAATGATGAACACAATTCAATATATTTTTCTTCCAAAAACATACATTAGTTTGATTTATTTTTTAAATCTTGTTTAATTGAATTGCATTTTGATGATTATTAAGTGGAAAAACAAATTCAAGCACATGATTTATAAATGGAAAAACATTTTTTCTAATTTTTAATAATCAATAAATAAATTTTCTATCTCCCACATTTTAATCCTTCATGTCATTATGAAAATATTAGACAATGTGATTATAATATATCATAATTTTAATTAATGCACATATAATTTTTATAAATGGATAATATATCAATCACATTTTAGAAAAAATATTTTAAAATATAAGTTATATTATTTATGATGTATAATATTTTTATATTTTTATATTTTTAATCTAAAAATATTTTAGTAATGATGGATAATTAATGAATTTGATGGAGTTTTATATTTTATATTTTTACAAAAGTAATATATAAATCTTATCTAAAATTATGATCAAAATATTATGATCAAATAAACGATATTTTTTTAAACATCTTAAACTTCTATTTGATTAAATATATATTTCAGATTGATTATAATTGCAATATGCTGTAATTTTACCAATAAAATTTAACTTAAATGCATAAACTATAATTAAATAACCATCATATATAATATTTATAAATAGATCATAACTCAAATATATTAATAAAATATAATATTTTATATTTTTAATGTCAATAAAATACAAAATACTAATAAAAATTAAAATACAAGCTAATTATCAAGAAAATATTGTAATTTCAAAGGTCCCATATATGTTTTTATCAAGGTATTGTAAATGGAAATTTTATTAGGTTCAAACTGCCAAAACAGTTATGGCCAATTGTGAAAGCAACTAGGTTTTCATTCATCTAAGTATCCATTCAATATTGGATGAAAAAATGTGCACTTTCATATTTTTTCATCCAAACATGTAATAGTCACAAACTATAGTCGCATTTGCAATTTCATTTAGTTATATCAACATTGTAGTCGCATATGTGATTACAATAATCACATATATGACTACACACATTTATAATTAAGTGACACGTAAGATTAACTTGACTGTAGTTGTAAAAGTAGTTGATTTGGACACAAGTTGTATCTATAATTGTAAGCATATGGTTAGAATGGACAAAATTTCTTCTAGTGAATGTGGTCCAAATACTAGTGTAGTAGTGTGGTCCAAGTACTACTAGACATTCAACAAGTATTTTAGGAATGTATCTAAACTAGATATGGGATTTTATATTCGGTATTGGTATGCATTTTTACAGCTTCTCCTATGCAGATATTCCAGTCCTGCCTTTTTTTGCTTTCAGGGGGTTATACTAACACATCGGGTGAAGCTTGCTTTCAGTGCTCTATAGTCCTGAACATGCATTGGTGATGCGACCGTTTGGACAGGTTCAGGAGCTGATGGGTCAGTTTCCACCTATCACACCATTGTTGCTTTTGCTGAAGCAGTTCCTTGCTGATCGAAGCCTCGATCATCCTTACTGCCAGGTGACTGGTTTTTCCTTGTTCTTAGATGACAGCAAATTTTGGCAAGAGAAATGAGCTTTCATCTGGGTGTTTGCACAAGCAGGAAATGATTTGAATCTTAACAATGCATCAAGTAGACTGACTTACATACATGTCAGATGCAATCTGTGTGTCTTTCTGAAGAAGAAAATCTGAGTGTCTTTCTTTCCATCTGGCTATGGCAAAATTGCACATTCTATTACTCGATTCCTTCAACACCAGCAGCATCTTGGATGGCCTCCTTCCAGCCAGGTATATGCAATGCTTGGCATCAATGTATTGTTTTTGAGTGCAGAATATCTGTTTGTGTAACATTGTCCAAAAAGGCATTGCTGCATTTGAAAGACTGTTGTGTTTTATTCTGTGGGATGTATACCTCAGTCATCATTTTTGTTTGTGCAGAGTCTCGGGAACTTGTTTATGGACTTTCTGCACTTTTTTGGGTACCACTCTCTAACTGTCGCTGGGAATTCCTTTACATTATGCACCTACATCATCTTTACATTACAAGCACAAAAGAATCTTGATTGTCTATGTAATCAGTAAAACCATGAAGTTGAGCTTGAAGTTCATTACTGATGCTGGCTGTGATGTGGAAGGTGTGTATTTGATCCTTGACATATGTGTGTTCACATTCGGGCTGGAGGAATATATGTGAGTTGTGACCGTGGCCTCAGGTACTTTTCAATGAGACTTCCAATGGGTGTGATTCTTCTTTGAGGTTCATGCATGCAATCTAGCAGAGTCACTCTTTACAAAGATTCTGGGTTCTATGCTGCTCTGCTGTAAGAAGGGTAGATTTGATCCAATTGGGTATGAAATTTTGCAGCATTGATCCACTTTACATAGAGGACCTGTTTGATTTTGAGAACAATGCGGGCAGCACTTGCTTCCGGATGCAGCAGATTGTGAAGGTGCAGAAGCCTCCATTGCTCTCTCTACTCCATTTCTCAAACAAATGAGCTATTGTTCCATAGACTTGTCACTCAAATGTCAGTCGTGTTTTATTAATTTTTTTCTGTTGTAGACAAGGTGTAAAAAATCTGCAATGCATTTCATGTTGAAAACAGGCATTTGCAGATGCTTATGCTTCAGTGGAAAAGGAACTCTTTGAGGGCTCTTTGGATGGGACAAAAGCTGGAGAGAACTTCACTCTTTTGCAGAAGATTCTGCCCAGCATGGCTGGAAAGTTAGGAGGTTCACCCAGGAGAGAGCTGCTACTCTGCATTTCCCTTGCTGTGGCAACACACAAATAGGACATGACTAAGAGGTCGGTTGGGAACTTATCTTTTCATCTCAGTCCTTTCCTTTGTCATCCATGTGTTTGAATATACCAATTTGTATTGGCTGAAGTATGATAGATTATGGCTCCTCTGAAGGTTTTGTCTCTCCATGGTGGTCAGGTTGTGATGTTTTGTCCCAACTGCCTCTACTTCACACTCATGATTCATCAACCTGAATGTTGGGAGTTTTTCTGAGGGTTAGGGATCAGTTCTACATCAATTTTCTCAGATGTGGTGCACTGGTTTTTATCAGGTGGCGGCATGACTGTTTCCTGTCTTCACGCTGTTGCGACACTTGGTAATCTCAGCAACCCTGTACTCAGCAAGGTCCAGGCCTCTACCTGGGGGCACCTGCGCTGGTTCAAGTACTGCAATTCATTGGTTTCTTGCATTGCATAATGTAATCTGATGCTTCTTTGTGGTTGGATGTACCACCATTATCTTGGACTCTTTATCAACACAGCAATAGTCAAGAAAAGCACTCAGGCAAAAGCAAGGGTCCACAACTGGTCAAGGAAAACAGAATCAATCTGGAGACCATTCTTCTCACTCTTGCAAATGATGAGGAGTTCCTTCCAATCAGATACAGTGAAGACAAGCACATGATTGTCACCCCATCTCAACTGAAAAGCACAGTTCTGACCAGATGGAAACAATGGCTGCCAACTCAGAACCCCTTCTGTGGTCGAACCAGAGCCGTCAAATCGTACTGGAACAATTATGTCCTGTCTCAGTACCTAATAGCAGAATTTGACACTCTCAAGTGTTGTTTTTTCACTATAGATTTTCAGGCAGTCAATTAGATCTTGAACCCTTGCAAACAAGGTTCATGTAGTCAATAAGGTACTTGAGGAAGCTCTTTGAAGTTGCAGAAGTGCTAATCCTTCCAGCAAATGCAGCTCTTGTATCAATTTCAAAGTTTTGAAGTTTTTATTTAGACCAACCTTCATGAGCCTTGCATCCATTCATCTGATGGGATGGATTTTCATCTTTCGTTTCCAATTTGTTGGGCTGTTACCAGTGCTGGTGCAAAGCATGGTTTTGTGAGATTTATAACTTCTCAATCAGAACTGATATTGAAACTTCAAAGATGTTACTCATCCTAGGACTCTAATCCTTCAATCGCCTTGCAGGGCCAACCAAGGAATGAGCTGCTTGACACATGTTTCCAAAGAAGCTCAACTGATACCAGGTGAAGAAGATAAAGGGACCCAGACAACTGGTAGTATGATGCTTTCAGTCACGGAGACAAAAACTCTTCAGACAGGGAGTGTCATTTGTACTTTCATTCCTCTCCAAGCTCATCATTTATAGTGGAGTGGAAGAAGACAGCCTGTTGTTCAGAATTCCATGGGACCAGAGTAGAAGAAGACACTCTGGTTGGAGTTCAATAAAACCACAAGGATGTTAGATTTCTCTTGGCCTGATCTTCCAAGCGCTTCAAAGATGTCATACTTTATGTGCTTGAGTGCTAGCTGACATGATGACTGTTTGCAAAGGAAATCCCCTTAGCAAGATGGAAATGAACATCTTCCACCTTTCTCTAGGGTATGATGCAAGGTCTTTCTTTACAGAGAGCTTCTCAATGTTTGGAGCCTCATGATGGGACGCAAAATCTGGATGATGATGGCAGTACAGACCACCACCACCGATCCTTTACTCCCAACTCAAGCCCCAAAATTCTAGTAACAAAACAACAACACCAAATGTCACATTCTTCTACTGACACAGGCACATAAATCATCATCATCGTCATCACAAGTCCCTGACATTTCTAGTAATTGGCATTGTTAAGAGCTCATCACTGAAGAATGTAAGGCAGGGTCTGGAGTCGGCACCCATAAGAGAATGCTAACTAATTCACCCACCTTATAAATCCCTATACGCATCCTGATATTTTCTCTTTGAAAAGACAGTTGCATCATACATTTTTCAGCACCTGATTCTCAGTAGTAAGATGCGGGGGAGAGAAAAGACTCCTCTTTCAAGGACCACAACAACAGATGGGTAACAACAGAAGCACAACAATCCAGAGAAGCATCATGTTCAAGGATCAGAAGAGATGGATGGGTACATGGGTACTAACAGAATCACAACCTAGAGAAGCATGCTCAAGGATCACAAGAGATAGATGGGTAACAACAGAATCAGAACAATCTAAAGAAATAAACATCCTGTAGTAGAATCAATTGAGATGATCATTTACTGGATTTTAGAGAAACAATGGAAACATTTACTTGAGAAAACATAATATGAACTCTGCTTGCAAAAACTGCAAAAACTTTTCTTTGCAGTACAGCAAGCAGCATTTAGTCTGCCATCTCTGAGAAGGAGATTTTGCTACTGTGCTTGAAGACAGGATCAACCACCACCAGCTCATAGGTTGCAACTGGCATTGGTTTGACACTGGGAAAATGAACCTAAGGGAGATCCAAAGCTCCTTCAAGTCTCTCTCCACTTGCACCCAGATGAGAACAGGTTGCAACAGAAGGAACGGGTTACAACAGAAAGAACAGAGCTCTCACAGAATGCGAAGAAATGAACCGAGGAAAAAACATCGAGGAATGAGTAAAGAGGAAATGGGATCGAGAGCAAGTTAAGGAAGGAGCAGATGAAACATGCACGCCGCCAGTTTCCCATATTTTACTTCTTAGTTTGTATAGGGAAGAAGAAGAAACTATGAGAGGGACGAAAGGCAAACCCTAGAAACCCAAACCCTAAATGCATCCCTTCTGAACTTTTTATGTGGGGATAAGGAATTCTCAATCTGCGGTAAGAGTTTCAGGAATGTGCCAACATGGGTGAGGGAAATTCCAAAGAGAATATGCAGCAGCAGCAGCTTTGAGCTACCTGCATCTTGCTGAAGACCAGCGTTTGGATAGAGAGAGACAGATTTGCTGGAAGAAAAAGAAAGTGGGCAACTGAAGATGTGGGCCAGCACTTGTGCTGCTTTTTCAAGCTCCTCATTCTCCAGCACGAAACTGTGCACCATACCAAATTCCCACGAACTGTTGGGTATCACAAAAGCACCACCACCACCAACGAGCATCTGCACTGGCAACAGACATGGTGAGTTTCTCCTTCCTTCCTTCCTGGCAACAGACATGGTGAACTTCTCCTCTATTGTGATTTCAACAATTTTTTTTATTCTCTTTCAGAAGGGATTGGTAGTCTGAGAAGAGTTGGAAAGAAAAAGTGTTTTTGGCAGATTGTTGCAAAGCCCTTTTTTTAGGGCTTTCGTTGTTAGCAATTTTTTGGAAATCCGTTTCAGTATTTGCGGGCAGTATTGATAGAAGAAGAGTCTTGATTGATTCTTAGTGAATTCTCTCAACTTTTGTGCAACTTACTCTCTTGCCAAATTCTCGACTGTGATGTGACTTTTGTTGTGTGTTTGGTGCAGTGATTAGAGGACAAGCTAGTAGTAAAGACAACAAAGGCAAGGAAGAGGAAGGAGAGCAGATTCAAGAGTTGCGCACATGCTGCATTTGCAAGAAGCTCTTTCAACCAATTCACAATCATCCACAAGCTTGTCGCTACCACACTGCACACTTTGGGGGTGGGTTTGGAAAATTCTTTCTTTCTTTCTCCTCAAGCATCTTCCATGGATCCTTTCCTTTTTTTCTGTTTCTGGCTTATCTCCTTATAGTCACTGAGATGTCACTCAATGCGTCAAGAATGGCAATCCATGTCCACCATCATCTGCACACTTTGGGATTTGGAAATTCTCCTTTCTCCTCAAGCTTCTTCCATGGATTCTTTCTTTTTTTCTGCTTATCTCCTGTAGTCACTGAGATGTCACTCAATGCATGAAGAATGCCAGTCCATCTCTACCATCATCTAGACACTTTCAAGGTTTGGAAATTCTTCTTTCTTCTCAAGGTTCTTCCATGGATTCTTTCTTTTTTTCTGTTTTTCTGCTTATCTCCTGTAGTCACCAAGATGTCATTCAATGCATGAAGAATGTCAATCCATCTCTGTCATCATCATGAGCTTCTTCCATCAGAACCTATATCTGTAGAAGAAGCTCAAGAGTGATGAACCAAAAACATTCTAGCCACCTGTGTTCAAGAGTGATCAAATGTTTGCCGCTTGCCATTTCCATGTTGTTCATCTTGAAACTCCCTGAAAATACACTTGTGTAAGAAGACACAATTGCTGTTGTTGAAGTGGCTCCTGGATCTGCTCTTGTGGACAATCTGTTTCCTTGTGTTCTTTTTCTTGTCAGCAAGGTGCTGCTGCCCTCGTTGCACAAACTACATCTGCTGTAATCCAACAGTATGAACCCAGGCTTGGATATCCATTTGCCTTTGGTACCTTTGTTTCTCCAATGTAGTTTTTCTTAGATGTTCTTAGATTTGCACCACCAGAGAGATGTTGCTCTCAATGTGGAAAACCTTGTATTGAACAGGTGGGTTGAAGAAGCATCAACATCTCACTGTGGTTGGTTGAGTGAAGTGGCAATGTTGTGTTTTGTTTGTGTGCCAGGGGAAACAAAGAGAAAGTTTGAAAGCGTGTACACAGGGGGTACATTGACAACTGTTGGTGGTGGTGAGATAGTGCAGTATTGGCATTGCTGTGGTGTCACTGACCCTTTTGATGGTGGGTGTGAAGCTGCACCTCGTATGTCATATGATGATTGATTGATTTCTTTTCCATGCTTTTGCTTAGATTCATCCATCAACAAATAGATGACATTGCAGAAAAATGATCTTTTTCGCTTTAATGGAGAAAACAGAAACCATGGACATATAGGAGGTTGTGCCCATCACCACAAATAGAATGTTACAGGGATATTACCAGCTCTCTCTTGTAGAATTCCTAATTTGTTTATGCCTATCAACACTAGTATCCTGATTCGTTCCAAATGTTCTCCTCTTGAGTGCTCTTTGCCCCATGTACCCTACTATGGACCTTGTCTTTTATTAGCTATGGTCTTTTTGAGTGCTAGCCCACATCATGACTCCTCAAGTCTTCCCATTGCTTACAAAAATACAACAAAAACTCAGGATGCGAGATTTTGTACAATTGTTAAGCAAAATATTTTACCTAAGTCTTGAGGTATACATATTTGCTTAAGTCCTAGCAGGTTTGTTCTCTCTTCCCTTTAGCAATTCTACCAAGGTCTATTATATGGAATTTTCAACAATGCTTGTGAGTTCAAGTTTTGGACCCCTTATCTATCACTACCAATTCCACACCTTGTCTGCCTTACAACCTCATTCTCCTATCTACTTTTAATATGTAGTTTTTACTATCTACTTTTCTTCTCCTTTTTTGGCTCCCATCAAGGGTAACTAAAACTAAGTTACAACATGATCAAGCTTAAAACAAACCTACAATGACTCCCTCCTATTGTGCATAGCATTCCCACAACCTCCTTCCCCAACGTTTTATTTACATATCATCTTAGTACAAAAAAAAATGAATGATCCCCTTTCTCTATAGGGGTTTCTTCATATATCCCCCTTTCCTCTTTACTTGTCTTTATTGTCCCCTCTTGCTCATCACCATCATGCCTCCTTTCCTCTCCTTGATAGCAATAGGTTGTTCCAAGGTTTTGTCCTTCACTCTTTCATGATCCTTGCTTTTCTTTCTTTTCGTCATTTTTCACTCAACAAGGAGACACCTAGAAACAACATCCCTTTTACATACAAACCCATTTAAAGTTGAAAAAGGGTTTAAGGTTCAATTCATCCCAAAAGTGGTGAAGTCCCTGCTTCGAACCTTAATTATTAATGATTATCTACCTTTGTACATTCAGCTTATGCCCCAAACCTATCTCTTATATACTTATCATAACTTTACAAATGTCAAAATGCCAAGGTTCAAATCCTTTAATTGTCCAAGATTGTGTTGTTTGCATTTCATGTTTAGAATGTCCAATTAGGCTAAAATCCTACTAATTGTTGATTTTGCTTGGAATTTGTCCAAAAACTAGGTTACTTTACCTAAAATGTCTAGTTAGCTTAAAATTACACTAATTAACTAATTTTGTCTAGATCCTTAGCTATTCCAAGTATTCGCCAAATAACCTTGCCCTAACAACAATTGTTTGTTCAGATTTTGGGGCTCATTATTGTACATTTATGTGCACCCACCATTAGGAGCTAATGAAGTCTATGGGTATGTATGGTAGCTTGTCACTGTTATTTGTAATGAAGGTGATGATGGTTTTAACATTTTTGTGAACAACTCTTATAAGCTTACAACTTGTGATTTCACTCATTGTCATGTTACCTTCAAATCACAAAGAAAAAAAAAACAAAAGATTTGAAACGAATGTTTTGTTTGAAATCTACTTATCCAAAAAATAGATTCCATCATAAATGGGTATTAAACAATTACATCAATATGGAATTAAACTCTTTCGAGTTGAAACAACCTATAATAAGATATAGCAAAGGGATTTCATCAATTTCTTTAATAAAGTTTTTCTTGTATTTTCTTGAATCCCTATAATATGTTTTGGAAATATCTCTACAATTTTCGTAGATATGTATTGTATTAATATGTATTCATTAACATGATCAAATGAGGTGGAAGATCATCATGAGAATGGGATTTGATTGGCAAACATAAGTAAAGAAATCGGGATATGCAGGCGCATGCAATCTTTTGCCAATGATAACTGAAATAAACGAAAGATCAAAGGCACCACCAATAGGTACATTATCTAGTTTTACTCCAAAAGGAACTAACATCATTTCATGCAACTAGCTGAAGAGAAAGTTCAAACACATGTGCTCTTCCTTGTTAATTCATGTTCTTAAAAATGCACCATTCTCCACAAATTGGGTATCACAAGATAATGTTTCCAAGACCACATAATCATGAGTGCCTTTGTGTCTTCCAACCAATGTTTCTTGAGTGCTAGCCAAAATCATGACTAAATCTTCTCATTGGTCTCAGAAATGTGATAGAATCTTAGGATGTGCATTTTGTTTAATGGTTTACCAAAATTTTATTGATTATCAAAAGCCTTGTCTACACCCACCATAATGAGTTTGATGAAGTCATTGGGTACTTACGAAAGTTTGACATTGTTATTCATGATGAAGGTGATGATCTAGCATTTTGTGTGCAACTCTCACAAGGTTATTTATGATTGCATTCATTGTCATGTTATTGTTGAATTGTTGTTATCGAGATGCAATTTTAATGTACCTATCTTGCAACCTTTGTATTTAGCCATCCTTCTGGACATATTTTGCAATTGACTCATGAATGATTAGCTTAAATATTGTAGAACATTTTTGGAAGTTTTTAAAGATCTTTTGGTTTGACAATGTCACTTTTTGACCATTCCAAGAAGACACCGACTAATACAATGTTTTGCTTGGAAGGTTGTTGTTTTGATGGTTTGCTTTTGAATGCACACTTGCCAAATGCAACAAAATGCAAATTCAAGCCAAACACAAAAGGTTCAATGTGAATCTTAATTGGCCAACATGTAAGATTGCTACATTTGGCATTGGCTTTTTTAATACATCAATTATCATCATTGACAAGGTCAAAAAATGTTTGTAATCTAAATTTTGCCATGCAAATGATGAGGTATGATTTGCATGCCTTTAGAAATTCTTCATTTAGTAGAGTATACAAACACATGAAAACAAGTTTGTTGATGGGTTTGTTGATAATAAAAGAATAGATATACAATTGCATGATGTTAAATTATATTAAATGTTACACAACACTTTAAATGTTCTTTACTTGCAACAATACATTGTGTTATAAACATACATGAAACCATCAAATGGCAAATACATTCATACCCTTGCTCTCTAATGGAGTTAACAAGAATGAGAAATGTTAGAACTTGCATGTAGCAACTTGTATCATCAAACATAGGTAACAACCACCTTTTACAAAAAAAAACACGTGTATTTACTATTGAATAACTAGATTGCCCTAAGCATACTTGTTGGAGTGCCAACATTGCATGAAGACACATGTACACATTTATTAACTAAATTATTTCTTGAAGTTGAAGAGTGATTTACATGGTAAGAAAATTTGTAAAGTTGATTTGTAGACTCTCACTGATGAGCCTCTTATTATCACTTTTCAAAGTGAAACATATATATTCATCTCCCACTCGAGGCATTTTTAGAACTATGTCCCAACATCATGCACAAAGTTTTAAAAACATGTGAAATCTTTGGTAAGAATGTCTATTGTCTACTTGATTATGCCAATGTAAATGATGCTAATATTTCCTTTTTACTAATGATTTTTAAGGGTCAATGCATGGTAGGGTGGACCAATTTTGGAATAACACAATTCACTTTTATACTACCTAAATGTGATTCTTATGATCACATTCTTTTGTACATATTGGAATTGTCCATTTTGAATGTATAAGTTTCAAAATGTACATAATGCAGTTGATTAACATGAAATATACATAATTTTATAAGAGCTATGGACTTTTGAAATTGAAAATGAGGGTATGTAACACTAGCAACATTAAATGAATGGACTTTGATTTGGTTCTATGATGGATCTCAAAAAAATTCAAGGACTTGGTTTTAGTTTTTTAATTGTAACAATGAAATCAAGATTGAAGGTTTTGACTCATATCTAATGAAGCTTATGATCTATGGACTTTTATTTGTTGAAAAACAAGCACATTTTTTCAAAAGTCCATTTCATCTTGAAAAAAACATGATTTATTTTGAAGTTTTGCAAGTAAGTTTTAATCAATGAGCTTTACAAGAATGAAAATTTTAATGAAAAAAAATCATTTCCAATCAATGCATTATTGTTATTAAATTACAAAAAACATTTTAGGGTTCCAAAAAAATATAAAGGACTTTCAAACTTTTAAATTCTTGTCATTTTTTGGTCCACCTTACCATGCACTTACCCTTAATCACATAATATTTTTCAAGTCAACGTGTTTAATTCTTTTGTGAAATTAAAAATTGTGTCAAACCAACCTAATGTATCCTTGGTTATCTTTGCATCCTTGTTAGATTATATGTACAATACCATATTTGCCATGAACCTTGTTGTTGAAACAATTTTTTTTTAAACTCAAATTTGTTGTCACACAATTTACATCAATTTTGGATGTTGCCACACATGTTTTCTCTCTTTTGCACAACATAATATGATAATTGGTTCACCACTTAAAGATTTGATGGAACCTTTCTTTGACTTTTACCATCCAACTTTCTTACATAATCAATTTGACAATATGTTGTGAGCAATTGTTTTCCTCTTTTCATTTGCATATAGCACATAGCATGTTTGCCTTTTGCAAGCATTTCAAAATACCTTTCATTATTCTAAAATGCGCAACTCATGAGCAACTTGAAAATTTAGCAACATTGTTCACACCATATAATATACTAGGTCTTATTGGTATCACAACAAACATCAAGCTTCCCACTCCTTTATTCTATGGAATGTAACACTTTCTTCATATTCATTATGTTCACCTTCCAAACTAAGATATACATTGAATCAATAACAATGGCAACTAAATCACATATTGATACCTATACTCAATTAACATGTTGAACTTGGTCAATGTAAAGCGAACATTGTTCCCTTTGGTGAACATTGTTTAATCTAACATAATTTTTTTGTTACACATCTAGTGACCTCAAAAGCCATGTTAGTTTCATCTATTCAACCATGTTTTAAAATATGGTTTTTGTATTTGCCACATGAACCCATCATCCAAAAAATGACCATAATTGCTTTGGTTATATTGTAATACACACATGAATCAACTTCACTAGACATAAAATGGCACTTCATTAAGATATCAAGGTCCAACATAGGTATAAAGAGTCACTTGGGAACTTAACCATTGTTTAATTTCCATTGTGATAAATGGTTATTGAAGTTGATGTTGAAATTTTTTAATGAACTTGTACAACATTATTCTTGATGTATTATGGAACCAATTTGAAACATTTGATATCAATATATGGAGTGTCCTAAAAAAACACACACACACATATATATATATATATAGTTCCTTATAAAAGAAAAACTTCAAATCCTTTGAAAGTGAAATTTTTGTGAAAAACAAGTTAGACATACACTAATTTATGTTACATAATTTACAATGTAACATCTTTTTGCACCATAAAAAAAATTAAAATAAATAAATAAATAATTTAAAAATTGATTTGCAAATCGTGATTTTAAGCATAATATTGTGTAAAATATTAATTTTTTAAAGATTCTTATTTAAAGACTAAGTCCTATGAACAAGTGGTTCCTATTAACTAGTTTGGACCCATTTGCAAAAACAAAATCATGACTTAAATGCCTAATCCATAAAATCCCTATAATAATTTGTAAAGACTTATATTTTCCATCTTTGTTACCAAAACCAAGAAGTTACATCATACAAGTCTATTTTATTAAAATTTCAATTATAAAAGTTTTAACATCAAACTACACAATATCATATGAAAATCCTCAACACTAACAACCAACACCAACACAACTTTCAAATGGAATCATATTTTGCTACAAGAAAGTGTCTCCAAAATGGAACTCCTCAAATCTTTAAACCCCTTTTTCCATTCAAACATGACCTTGTGTTTCTATCCATTAAATCGTGCAACTTGAATTTCAACTTGTAAACACATTTGCATTAGATTGGATGCCTTCCTAGTACTAAGTTAACCAACTTCCATGTTTGATTTTTGATTACTAGATTATAAAAAGAAAATGTGATAGACAAACAATGTTAATAGGAAAGGGACAATGATCATAGCATTCAACAAACCAACATGGGTATATTGTTTAACACCACAAAATCAACACATGGTCATGCCCATTGGATAGTCTTGCCTCAAGACTCATTGCACTTCAAGGCTTATACAAGATCACTATTTCAATTGTATTGTCAAAGCCTCAACTTCATTAAATCCAAATTTATTTTTTTTGGACCCTTGAATTGCATAATGGAAAATTCACTTGAAAGCTCAAATCCAGATTTCACCAAATAGTTTCTCACAAACACTCCATCTCTTTCACTATATATTTTTTAATTACTAAAATGCTTCAAAAGTTATGTCCATCACACACACACAAATTTAAGAAAAATTTACCAGTTTTTCATCTCTAATCCTTCCAAAATATTCCAATTATAAGGATTGGCCTCCTCCTAAGAACACAACCATAGAGAAAAGTTTATAGACTCTAGGGACTCATAAAAAAAATAAGAAGAAAATTAAGTTAAAAATAATTAGCATGTATAACATAACACATGAACTAATTAGGTATACTATTTTTTTGTTAGACCATCTCCACCCCAAAATAATAAATGATCATTCATTTATATTAAAGTAAATTAGTATTTAGTAATCATTATCCCCAACCACAAACATCATAACCACCCCTTCAAACACTCAAAGACCATTTATGTTTGTACATTTGGAGCACTAATGGTCACTATCCAAATATGCAATAAAAATGCTTTTAGAAAGGGTGAAATGTGACCCTTGCATTTTACACTATTAATATTAGATAACAACAAAAGTTGCATTATCTTGTTGCAAGATTTAGTGAAAAGGGATGTTTGCCAATGTGGGGTGGAGATGTTCTTACACATGTAACACCTCCATTGCAAAAGAAGTGTGTGCCCTTGCAAACCACAATTCATGTGTTGTATGCTTGTAGACCTATAAATCATGACAAGATCTTTCCCAAAGTTTTTTATTTGTATCTTGCAAAGTGCTTACCTTGGAACCTTCATATGCATCCAACTTGCCTCTTCCATCGTAACCCACAAATTTATACAAACCATCACAAACACCCCATGCCATATTTTGGTAATAGTAGTCATGTGATATTTGCTTAAATATTATAAACATGGATGTTATACATTTATTCGTACTAATGTAGTACATGAATGATTTCGGCATAAAATTTTTAAAAATTATTTTGATGAATTTTAAAAGAATTATCAATTATTTGTGCTGAATATTTTAATAATTAAAATAAAATAAAATATATGCCAGTTGCACACTATGAAATTTGAAACATTGTCCTCTAAGTTTGAAATCTTAATAGTGACAAAATTTAGACACATTAGACTATCCTTTAAACATAATTTGGATATGTGTATTATTAGATATAACCAATACATGTTGAAATTTTCAAAAATTAAAAAATCCATTGCTTAAGTTAAAATATAATTTTCAATTAATTATTTGGCAATAAGTTACCAAATTTGATCAAGGATCAATACAATATCTAACCACATATGTTATAAATTTATTTGTACTATTTAAACAAAAATGTCATGCGAAAGATATGTGTGGTTGAACATTAAATGACATATATGTCTAAGTAATACCAACTTTTAAAAAAATAATTCACGACGACTATTGCCAAATTGTGACCTAGGAAGTTTTTTAGGACCTTCCTAAATTGATTCAAATCTTTGTTTTCTTAATTGGTCATTTCATTTTGATTGAACAACCATTGTTGCCACATCTAAAGCTATTTGCCTTTGTGTGATACATTATAAATTTTTTTTGTTGTAACCTAAACATCTACCACATTTTTGGATAATGAATGATGTAGTTCAACCATCATCTTCATCTTTGTGACCATCTAGGCTACAATTTGCTCCTTAATGACATTGTCTAATACCACACCATATAACAACCTTATTTGATCATCAACTTTTTGTAAGAATCATTAAATGAAAGTACTTAGTGCATCTTGCACATCGCATTCCCAAACATCACAAGTTGTAATTACAAATCCTAATCATTCACATAATTGTCTACAAAAGTGACCATAAGCATTAGGCCATGTTTCATGATCTTCACCAACCTTTCCATCATCCCATTGCATTATGGATATGTTGGAAAAGTATGTTGATGCTTAATACCATGTGTTTGGCATAACTATATAAATTCTCCAACCCGTTCAATGCCATTATCATGGACAAATTTTGTCAATCCAAACTTACAAATAACTCCATTATCCAAGAACTTGGTATTTGTTAGTGCCAACAACTTGCCCTTTTGCCCACTAATTATAATGGTGATCTACTACCAAAATAAGATGAAATTATTACCTCTTGGAGTTTTAAACAATGGCCCATCATGCCCAAAACAATGTGATAAAAACAATAAATCACAAATTGGGATGCTTTGCAACTCCTCCATGCCAAAGCACATTACACACTTGTTTTTAACCAATTGGCACTCTACACACTCGTAAATTACTTCATTCACTACGAAATCCAATAATGCCATAAGAAACAATATGATTTAACCTCTCATAATGTTCTTTTCTTACCAAATTGACCAATTTCCATGCACATCATTTCTTTACCAACATCCTTCTCTATTCTCTTTTTGGCACTGGCAAACCTTTGTAATACATGTGTTGATCCTAGTAATAATACTTTAAGATGCACTTCTTGATCCTACTCCTTTCCTCATATGAAATCCTAGGTATAATTGTTCCTATTTGCAAAACATCCAAGGTAGGTGCATCCTACTAGATCTCCATTCTCTTTTCCTTTAATTCTTGCTCATTTACAACCTTTGGCTCAATTTGCAACTTTTTCTTGGACCTATTTTCATTTGTGCCTACCATGCAAAATTAATTATTAGTGTTTAAGCATCCATGAGCAAATTGCTTTTCTTTTTGTTGCATGAATTCTTTGTGGACTCAAATCTTCATCTTTGTTCAAAATCTCGTACTTAATGACTAAACTTCTCCCACAAAAAAGTTGTTATTATTATGCCTCGACTTCGATCATGAATTGTAAAACATGCTTATAAAGTTGCTCTTCAAGCTTTCAAGTCTTGTATCCACAAAAATGAACCCACCAAGTTCACCATGAATTGTCATATGAATGCAACATAAACAATACATATATGTTTGAACAAAAGTTCCGTACAAATTTAGCACAAATGAATTATCCATTTCATAAATGCTTAATATTGGAGCATAATTCAATAGCCAACTTGAAAGTTGTGAATTGATAGCTTGAACTTCATAGAATTGCATAAGCATTTTTTGTGCCACAAATTGCACAAATAGGACAAAACATTGTTTTGAAATGTTTTGATTATGGTATCTTGTATAATGTTAAAACAAGTGATTAGATTTGTGATTCAAAAGCAATGTGTTTTTAAAGACATAGTTGTGTACAATGTTAAGTACAACATTTCATAGGTGTCCATGGGATTCAAAATGAACTTCAAAAAAGGTTAACATTAAAATGATTAAACACCATAAGCTTAAACAAATCTTGGGATGGGCTATATTGACATCATATAATACTTAGAGGGCACATATGAAATCATACAAATTATTGTTATAATGTAGCCAAGGAAAATAAAACTTTTATTCACACGCTCCACAAAATTTAATGTTCCATTTTTTTTACAAAGTCTTATATGGCTAGTTTAAAACATTGTTTTCATGATGTACCTTGCAAACTTCACGACACATTCCTTTTTCATATTCCTATATATCCTATAAAATGTTGAAAAAATAAAATATTATAAAACAAACCAAAAAAAATTACCCAATAAATATGTATCACTTAGCCATTGATCCTTCTTGCCTTATCATTTTCTTTATGTTTTCATGGCATGTTCAATTAGTTATATCCATGTTATATGAGATGACTTAAAATATATTGAGTTTTTTAACCAAGTAATGATATATGTGTTGTGTGGCTTGGGGAGTCAAGGTTAGAACCTTATGTGGCCCATCTTGGTTTTGACCAATTTTGGGAAGGTATATTTTTTTGTAGAAACTAACAAGTGCAAGAATAACAAATTTTCAAAAGAAAATACAAATAATCAGTCATGGTATGAAAAACATCTCAAAAATCAAAACCCAATAGTGGTAGGTATGGACATGTTCACCACTTAGTTCAAATTAATAACAATAATAGTTAATATTTCAATTTTGGTGGTAGTTGAACATATGTAGTATGGGTATTTTATCAATTGAAATTTTCATATAAGAATGCACAAAATAATTGAAAAAAAAAGAAAATATTCTTTGCAAAAACAATTTAACTTCTACATGAAGTAGAAGAAGATATTTTCAATTCAAGATAAAAAATGGTGGGTAGTTGTAACATTAAAAAAAACTAGAAGATTTTTTTTAAACCTAATTTTCCAAAGATTTACATGAAATTTTCTATGACCAATTGAATTGTGTGAAAAAAATTGAAGGATTGTCACAAAAAACAAAATTGGCAAAATTTTACATGAAAAAGTCTAGCAAGTGTTTTCATCATGGAAAAATCAAAAGATTTTCAAAATAAAAAATAAACCTGAATTCACAACCCTAAACTTTCCATTGCATTTGGAAATTAGCAACATTTTAATGAAATTAACATTTTCATTTTGTATTTTCATTTTTACTATATAATATTCTTCATTACAAGCCAATTTTGGTATTTGACAAGTTCAAGTCAATCCATATGACTACTATAGTCAATGTGTACACATTGTTTGTGCCATTGTTATAGTCACTTATGCCAAAATGACACAAACAATGGGTGTTATTTGAGGCTATGTAGTCGAATGAACATAGTCATGAAAATCATGTTTTGGTGTAATGGAATGAACATATGAAAGCATACAAATATTGCCAATGTAACACAAAAGCTTAAAAGACTATATTCATGAGGTGAACGTGTGAAAAATATAAATTAGTGTTGATGACCATGAAAACCCAAATAATCATCCAATTCTAGTTGTGATTAAAAAATAACCATGACAAATATTATCCATATATTTATCAAAATGTACTTGACTTCGATTTTATGTGAAAGACATGTTGTCAAACTCCAATATTGGTCATTTTTGCTCCAAGGTTTTGAGGTGAGAAAATAGTTTCAAAGGCAATTAACAAAATGTTTGTTATTTTTTTTTTAACATTGAACCAATTGCAAGCACCATGAAAGAGAATTACTAATAAATGTTGATAAGTTCTTAGAACTTGTGTCTTGTTTTTTTTTAATGCCAAAAATTGCTACTAAACCACAAGCTAAATTGAAATGTGGTGAACTTTTTTCAAATTCTTTTCTTGAAATTTGGTGAAACTTTTCCCAAAAACTAAGGAATATGCAACATAAATATTTTTTCTTTTCTGCATTTGTGTGGAATTTTGCATAATTGAAAGGTTCCTTGTTGTTAATTCAAGCATTAATTATAACTTCTCAAAAAATTTGAAGATAAGGATTTTGGGCCAAATAAGATATTAAAACAAGGTGGATAATAGGATTAAATTAATGTAGTAATCATACAAGAATGTTAGGTCTATGAATGCATAACAATGTTATTAGATAATTCACATGGTGTGAACATTACTAGTTTGATTTGTGGACTAAATAGTTTGTCAACATATAGATTCAATTCTGATGGAAGTGTGTATTTAGTATTCAATCTTTAGTTCCTAGCTCTTGGAGTTGTCTGTCCAATTACAAGTTCAGGTCATAATTTGATTACTAGGATATCGTAAGACCTTGGCCATTTCAACACATGTTTGTCGAATAATTAATTAATTTCTAAATATTTATTTCAACAAATGGAATATCTTTAAAGATTCAATATTTTTCTTCACAATATTGTGTTATTTGGAAGAAATAAAATTTCAACGTTTCTAAAAATTATATAATTAATGTCAAATTGGCCAAGGTAATAGGGATATTATTTATAAAATTGCAAATTTGTTTTTGTTAAATTGAGACCAAGAATGTTAACTAACATAAAATCCTAGGTGGAATCTTACATGCACTACACCAAAATGCGTCTTAATTCATTTTGGCTTTCATTAGATTTTGAATGAATTTGGACATTTTTACCATGGTGAAACTAGGCAACCCCTAGTGAACACGAACCAGTTGTTATGAACAGTGAATTGGTCCATTAGTACCTAGTGAAATAAAGTTACTTTCAAATGAAATACAAATTTACCAAACCATTTCACTTGCTAGTTAATTAATTAGATAACATGGAAATAAATTAAATTTAAATTATTTAATATTTAATGTAATATTTAATATTATTGATACTTTCATGATTTTTCAACCTATGAATTATTGACATGTTTTACTACCTATGCCAGGTTAAAAACCTAGCTGAAATACATAGGCCATGTAATTAACTTAGGTAAACACCTATTCTAAGTAAGATAATAATATTTAATTAACTTAACACTATTGACCACAAACACACCATTTGTGAAGTTTGATCCTTTGATTTCTAGGATGGAGGCGAACATTTTTACCATCAAGCCACTACACTTATTGTGATAATGTGTTACATTGCATTCTATTTATCAAATATTTCATTTTAAACATTACAAAAACATAAAATTTGAAAATTCATATTTTATTAAAATTTTGTCCAAATGAAATGATCAAAGTTTAATTTAAATTTTTTTTCAATAATGTACATAATTAGATTTATTTTCTTTTGAAAGTGTAAAATCGTTTGAACAATTTGTTTTTTGAATATCACTATTTAATAACATTTCAATGACCATTCTTTTGAAAAAGAAAAATATTTAATAAATGAATAAGATTTTTGCTAATATGATAATGCTACTTATGTTAAGTTACTTTCAACTATTTTATGGCTACTTTTCATTGTTCTAAGTTATTTCACCCTACATTATTTATAGTTATTTATGGCTATTCTTAGTTATTTTTTGATTTTTTAATTATTTCACCCTAGATTACTTTTGGTTATTTCACCTTAGGTTACTCATTATAGTGTTAGTTATTTCTTATGTAAGAAAACATGCACATTCATCGTCTTTGTTAGTTTTTTTTATGACTTGTTACTTCCAGGGTGATGACCATGAGTGATAATAATGAACACAACAACACTCATCATCATCTATTTTTTTTAATTGTTGCTTGCAGAGAGTGGCTACACTTTTAATGGTCCTTTATTTGACATTTGCTACACAATTGGTGGTTGTATTTTTCTTGTTTTTTGTTACAACTAATGGTAGTCCTTTTTTTGTCTTTTGCTATAAATGAGAGAGTGAAAAATGAACCAAAAACTAAAATAATATTATGTTGTTTGTGTTTTTGTTAGATGCAAATTTGAAAAAAAACAAAAAATGTTGGAGCAAATTATCAAGTTTTAATAGAAGTTGTAGATGGCATGGGAGGTGTCACAAATGAAAGACTTAGGAGATTGGGGTGATGGGACAGTAAACAAATGTTGAGGATGTGATTCCATTGGTTCCAAGTGAGATTATTGAAGAGGAACAAGCGAAAGTGGGTGAAGATGTTAGGGAAACATCTAAAGGAGGTGCCAATCAAATTGAGATATATTTGGAGAGAATTATTTTGATGATAGAGGACCAAGGAAATGTAGTTTTTGCTACTCCATTACCGAAGCAAAAAAATGCAAATGAGGATGTTGAACCTCGTGCACATATTGATGGAGGTGGCATAGCCATTGAATTTCACTTATTATGATTATTACCCCACCCATCCTCTCAAATGGAGAGGATGGGTGGGTTTTTTTGAGTCAAATTCATGATTGCAATACCTTCCTTAATTGTGGTCCTTAAACCTCTACCTACCCCACCTTCCTTCTCCATGTGAAAAGGTGGGTGGGGCATTTTTTTTTGGTCTAAGTCTATAAACAATACCTTTAAGCTTTGTCGGTGATATTATTATTTTTAAGGTTTGTTTCATTTTATGCAAATTTCAACACTGGAGTTTAACAATACTTTCATCTTGACGCACCCCCAAACTCCTTAAAATATTCAATTGTGAATCTAGATGTGAAAATAGCGGAAGGATAAAGAGTTAGGGCACACTCCCTAGCTCGTAGCACTTTGAGGATAGAGGGGCGTGCTGGAATTCCAAGATGGGGACAAGAATGACAAGCCAGTCAATTACTCACATGGACCTGCATAAACCAAACGACAAGTTGGTTAGTGCATAGTTGAAGCACTTTTGGTGCACAGACGAGCCACGGGCAAACACAGATTAACAAGACTCACCACAACTTGGACTTAAGGAAGCCACCACCTTTTCCCTTAGAGTATTCTATGTGCCTAGCCATGGGGCCAGCATTCAAATGTCATTTTGTCCCGGGACTCCCAAGTTGGAGTCCCGAAATTCTCGAAATTGGGACTCCCATAACTTTGAAGGTCCATAATTTCTTCTATAGACCTCTGATCGAGATGAAATCTAAAGCAAAGTTTCAGCCCTTGTCAAGATCTTTCCAAAATTATGTAACATAACACTTATATGTAAGGAAATCAGGGCGATTCTTCACGTTTAGTGGTCAGGAGTCAAATTTCCAATTTGACTCCCAATCCTTCTTTTAGCCATAACTTATGTTTTAAGAATCGAAATGGGTCATGCGAGCCCATTTTAAACATCTACGTTCCAAGATATTTCCAATGATATAAAAAACTTCTTAATCTAATGAGTTTTGATTCTTGCAATTGCCCTCTAAAAATTCAAAAGTTCATTAGGACTCCAACTCCCAAAGAAGCTCACTTGGAAGTGTGAGGGTTCATTCCCTCACACTTTCTTGCACTCTCGGGAGCATGAAATGTGACTCCTAGGTTCACTTTTGGCCCATACCTTTGCAAGCCCTTGCCTTGGTTGCAAACCCAAGGTTATGGTTGCAACACATCTTGTGTTTTTATTTTTTTTATCTTTCTGTGCAATATTTTCATTGTGTTTTATATTCTTCTATCTATCTATGCAATACCTTCATCATGTAGGGGATAACCTTCATTTAGAATATTAAGTTTCACATTAGGTTTTTTGTTTTTTTTTTAAAATTTTAGATGTCGTTGCCCCTCCCCCAATTGCCATAGAGGGTGTCCATTGGGTAAGGGATGGACCCAAATTTGCTTGTAGGGTTGATGGGTGCAATACATCCTACATGGCCAAATACGACTTGGTACAAGATTTGCATGCACACCATAATGTGACCATGGAGGCAAGCAAGCCTGGATGCCCATCTACTTAGGAAAAAAACTTGAAGCATCAAGATCATGCAACCATGAATGTGCAAGTCTTGAATAACCCTTTGACCCAATTTTGGCATAATGAATAGAAGGAAATTGTTAGGGCTATGAAGCAGGCAAACCTAGAGTGGGATAGGCTCCAAATTGATTTTCAATACACACCTAAAGTTCCTAAATTCACGTTTATTAAATTAACATCTAACCACATTCATCAAATTTTTGGCATGATTACATGGGGGTGTGGGGGCATCCCTTTCAATGTGCAAACTAAGCTAAAGTGTAATGAGGACCTTGCATTTGTGATTCAAACAACTCGAGTCGAGTATGCAAAAACACTCAAAGGCATTCAGATGGAGTGTGACTAGAAGTCTGCATCAAATAAGACAATCCAACATAAAGAGATTGGCTTCCTTATGCAACACCATGATTTAGAAATGATTCATGGTCAATAAATTTTTAATAATGCCATACTCAATTTTACATCATCTTGTGTAAATAGTTAAAAATAAATTCTCACATATTCTTATATGTATGTTTGATGAAATTATTCAAAAAAAAATTCTAGTCTTGCACCCAAAACCAAAAAACCTTTCCTTACCTCCAAAAATAAGAAGTTCAAACCTAGAAGGAAAGCAATATCTTCATGAAGGTACTATGTAAACACCATGGATTGAATTATTTTGGTCTAGGCTATTGGAGGGGTATTGCTTGTGCCCATAATTACTCAATACTCCTTTGAAGGTATATTATAAATCTTTTGGTTCCATAACATATCTAAAGATTCTTGGAGGGGTATTGCATAGCCGTACCAAAACTTAGAAGGAAAGCAATACCCTATTTGGGGTAATTTGCAAACACCATGGGCTTTTGGAGGGGTATTACATTGCCCAAAAAAAACTTAACAAGAATGCAATATGCCCATGAGAGTAATCTATAAACACTATGGATTGAATTATATTAGTTTGAGTTATCAAAGGGGTATTGCTTATGCCCATAATTATTAAATGCATGTGCAATACCTCTCTTTGGGTATATCAAAAAAAAATTAGGCTCCATCATATATCTATTGAAACTTGGAGGGGTATTGCATAGCCATACCGAAACCTAGAAGGAAAATAATATTTTATTTGAGGTAATTTACAAACACCATGAGCTCAATTATTTTGGTTCGGGCTATTGGAGGGGTACTACTCATGCCTAGAACTATTCAATTCACATGCACTCTTTTTAGGGTATCCCATAAAACCTTTGGGTTCCATAATATATATTTTGGAATTTGGAAGGGTATTGCATAGCCTTAACAAAACCTAAAAGGTAAGCAATACCCACATCATTTTGTAATAATATCGTAAACGATGAAACAAAAGAAAGTTTTTTAAAATTTTTATTCCATGCTCACTATATGATGCTAAACATATTGATTCAAAAAAATGAGGGTATTACAAAGTTCTTCACTTTGATGTTTGAAGGTCCATTTGAACAAAGTTAAGAAATTTTAATGCAATACTTGCATCATCTTGGGATATTTGTATTCACCTTGAAACTTGGAGGGGTATTGCAAGCCCTAACAAAACCTAAAAATAATATAATACCTACACCATATTATGACAATATCTTAAACCATGGTACAAATGAGGGTATTGTCAAGTTAGTCACATTATTGGTAAAAGGTAATGAAACTATCATTAAAATGAAGGTATTACAATTACACATTAAAATTTTGTTGAAGTAAACTTTATACCATCAATGTGGCTAATTAATATTGCAATACCCTCATCTACATATACTAACAAATTTGCATTGGTCCATATATGAATTTGAAAATGTCTTTCCACTATATTTAATGTTTACATAAAATTTCTAACATAATTTTTTATTAATATATTATATATTTAAGAATGCAAAAGTAAAATAAAAATCACACACTAAGAAATTAAATATATCATTATTTCATATATTGTAAAATATATTTTACATAGAATAAAAAAATCACACTAACCATACGTACATAATATTAGGTACAAATGTAAAAAAAAACAATAAAAATAAAAATACCAAAACCCTAAACTTGATTGAAGGAGGTCAGGGTTGTTGTTGAACATTTAAAAAAAAAAAAAAAAAAGATAGTCGGGTCATTATTAAAGCCAAATATTCACCCAAAAAAAAAAAAAAAAATAATTTAAACAAAAATAATATTCAATTAAATACATTAATAAAATATAAAATTTAAAAAACTTATTTTTGGAA
>Ga0116231_10001055_pt1 | contig 54462 bp, 36 predicted proteins | sample S1TSphgellanicum_2_FD_89695 | JGI IMG/M metagenome (GOLD analysis project Ga0116231, IMG submission 89695) | Host-associated microbial communities from peat moss isolated from Minnesota, USA - S1T2_Fd - Sphagnum magellanicum MG | ecosystem: Host-associated > Plants > Peat moss > Unclassified...
AAAAAAAAAAAAAAAAAAAAAAAAAAAAAAAAAAAAAAAAAACCCAAAAAAAAAAAAAAAAAAAAAACTTATCTCATAAAACAAATCTTGGTACTTGTCACTAAGAAAAGCTCCAATCTCCAAACCTCAACTTGCAAAATGCAAAGGGAAGGGTAGTACAAGCTTTAATAACATGATGAGAAGGCACATCAATAATAGTAACAAGAGTGCAAAGGGAGGCACACCAACAACGTACAACAACACAAAATGAGTTAACACTAGTAGCGTGAAAGGAAGCAATAGTAATGCAAAGATAAAGCACTATTAATAGTGTAAAAGGAAGAAATAACAACTTGAAAAGAAAAAATAACAATAGTGACGTGAAGGCAAAAGGAAGCAATAGCAATAGTAGGAGTCCGAAAGGAAATAGTAGTAGCAATGAAAGGAAATAGTAGCAACCTGAATGGAAATAACAATTGTAGCCTGAAGTAGTAGCAAACACAAGGGTGACATGCAAAGGAAGCGAATGACAAAGAAATACAAACACACAAGAAACACAATGCAAGGAGACCAAAAAAAACATGGGGCCCAAGTGTGAGCTTGTGCCCCTTTGTATAGTAGCAGCATGGCACATAGGGTTCAATGGTGACTTATTCTAACCCTCAAATTGGCAAGGGTTCTTTTTTTCCCTTCAAACCTAACTCGTAATTTGATTAAATAATTAATTTAAAACTGAAACCTAATTACCTATCTTTATATTCGGATCTAGGTGAGGAATTGATATCTTATCCCGATTTCATAGTTTGTGATATCTGAATCGTTACATGTTCAAAACTCATAACCTTGAGATTCGATGATTAGGATACCATCCCAAATATCAGAGTTTGTGATATCCAATATCATATCTGGGTCGGCTATCTGGATTGTCCAAATATCTGCCCACATTGGTAATTACCCCATTCTCTTCATCTATTGGGAAAGTTCACTACATCTTGAGGGGCTTCAGGGAGAAAGCCTTGGCATGTTCCAGTCAGCTTGCAGTTGCAGCAAGTGACCTAAATGCCTCTAAAGTTTTTCATCTTGCCCATTATGTTGGGCAAGGTGTTAGGCAAGCCTGTTATTATAGGCAAGGGTGAAACCATTCTCTGACACTAGATGAGCCCAACATAATGGGCACTGGGCTGAGACCATTCCATGGCATTAAGTTCTGTGGTGGCAGATTCAACAATCTAAAAGAAAATTCATGTTCAATAGAGGAATTGGTCACAATCTTATGAGTGCATGATTAGCACCGGAATGTTATGTAATATAATGTAGTGAAGGAAATGACAAATTCTTAGCTTGACAATTACAGTTTGATAATCATCCACAGCGAGAGGTCAATGCAGGATAGGAGCTGGCTGCTCTGGAGCTATAAGAATTCCAAGAGCACTCCTGCTTTCAAGTTCCAATGGAATAACTGGTCTATCGATTTTTGTGTGTTATTGAGTCTCCAGCATTTCTTTTCACCAGGGCGAAATTAAAAATGAAAAAAAATTGAAAATGAAAATAATTTTAAGGGTCTTAATTGCCAAGTAGTTTGAAGAAAAAGAAAAAAGAAAATTTGCTAAATTGCTATGTTTAAAAAATGATAAAAACTTTGTGTTTCGTATTTGGTTTATAACTATATTTGAATAATATTTTCCTAGGGATGATTCTCAGTTTTTTCTACATCTTGCTTTGGATGATTGACATGCAAGCTGGATTTTTAGAATAATCCTTTTAAAAAACACACTGCTATTAATAGTGATTTTGCGTTAGACAAAAGTTTTGTCCTTTTCTCAACATAAAAGAAACTGAGAAAATTATGGAATTTAGGTGTTTTTCTAGTATAAGTTCAACTAATTTTTCTATTTTTTGGAAAACTTCTTCAATTTGTTTAGAACACTGAATTGGGGGAAAAACAAAAGAACCCCTGGCTACCAGTGCTTTTTATTTTCAATTTTGTGAGGTGGGTGGACTACTAATCGTTCACAAGAGAAATGAGCCAAATTTCCCTAGAGGTAGATCGTAGAGGAATTTTTTAAAAAAAATCCTCATTTGTATTGGCAATCTCTAGAAACATATTATTGTCTAAAGATGCTAACTTCAGAGTTTTCTCCCTCAAAATGTAGGGACTTTGAGACAATTTCTCCCCCTAAAAATCCATTCTACCCTTATAGCACTAGATGTCGAGTTGTAGCCAATGATGGTGCAAAATTTCTCCCCCAAAAAAAACACACACACACACACACAAACAAAAACTTTGAGGTCTCTACATAAATTTTCTTTCTGTGGAAAGTAGATGAATTTATTTGAAGTTAAGGATTACATTATTTGTTCTTAATCTGCCAGAAGATTTTCAACAACCAAATGATCGATTTTTTTTCATAATTGACTTGTAGGATTCCATGATGCGGCCGGAACTGTGTCTGGAATAATAGTATTATTGCGTGGCTCTAATTGTAACCAAGGAAATGGAAATATGGATTCCAGCTGACCCACAGTACTGTATGGTGATGAACGTCCTGCTGTGGGTGAGAAACGTCCTGCTAGGTGCGGTGAACGTCCTGCTTCGACCAGTGAGGAACGTCCTGCTGCAACGGCCCGCTGTATTTCTTCCTCAGAAATGGATCGATCCGTTAACGGACGAAGAAGATTGAGACGGGTCCCCGCTGATGATCCGCGCATTGCAGCAGAATTGGCAGCAGCTTGCAGTAGCTGGAGATTCATGGGAGGCGTCAGCTGGGTCGTCGTCACTGGCGGCGATATTGAACGGGAATAGGTAATCATGTCCTGCTGTAATGGACGCAAGAAGGTGCCAGTGACGGAAGCTGTAGCTGGAGATTTGTGCTGCAGTGCCGCTGTAGTCTGCATTGATGCAGGCTCTGATTGTAAACGGAAGTTGGACGTTGTAGCTGGGTGCATGCGGGCCATGATGAGCTCATCTGGGTCGAAGTCTGATCCAGCAGGCAGTTCATGTCGCTGGTGCATGAGCTTGAACACTGTTGGGAACTGATCGTGCATACTGTCCTTCTGTTGCACATAGTTCATGAGCGGACTAGCTGCTGGCAGCTGCTGTTGCAGGTTTCGATTCGCAACATCCTGCGGTTGCGCATTTTCCATCGGCCGCTTGAAGCTGGAGCTGCTCATCAGAATTCTGTGCTTGAACTCCGGCGACGATTCTAATTCATCCAGCTGCAGCTCGGAGCTGGTGTTGGCTACCTGCATATAATTGTCGTCGTCCTGCACCAAACTTTCCATCGAATTGTCGACCTGCTGATCTTGATCATCTGCTAATAATAATTCCTGCTGCTGCAGGTCACTAGGCGCCGAGTTTAATGCTGTAGTCATGGGGAACTCGACGGGGAGAAACTGTACACTGCAGCGTTTGCCTGCTGGGTCAGACTCTAGCTCGGGGATGTGCAGCATCTGCAGACATCATCATTCAAGCTACAATGACGTAAGCCGGGAGCCCTGAATATCTCATATTCCCATCTGCATCTACATTGCATACGGCATAGATGCAGTCTTCTCCACAGAAAAAAATAATATTCTACCCTGACATGCAGATCATCATGAGCCTGCTGGTATCATCATAATCTTCAATGTACTTCTGAAATGCAGCAGCAGCTGATATTGCAGGTTAGCTAGATCTAAGAGACAAGTGTTACGCATGAGCTACAAGTTCTGCTAGCACTGTGATGATGAAGAGATTCAGTACTAGTGTAACTAGTCTTGAGTATAGTCTTGACTGATCTTGAGTATAACCTGATCTTGCATATGTGCGGCGTTTGCAGCTGCTGCCTGGCTGCTGATCTCTTGTGCAGCACGCTGAGCAACGCTGCTCTTCTTGCAGTAGATACGGCACAGCACCCAGGTATCCAGCTGCCATAATATCATCGATTCAGAGCTTTTACAAACCACATTGCAATGAGCATTTATCAGCTGCAACGCGGCATGACGAAGTACTCGCAAGCAGATCAAAGAAAAAGAAGAAAAACTTACTCGAAGAGAGCCCAGTTTGTGGTTGTGAGAAGCGGGACAAACGCCGTGCAGCAGGCGATATTCGTGCATGATCCAATTGGTTTTTATCCCCTTGGGTGGTCGACCTTCATAGAAAACTAGCGACTTCTTCACTCCGATTTCCCGAAGCTGCTGCTGCCCCGGTCCCTGCTGCATATTGTTGTTGTTGACGTTTCTGGTGTGGATGGGTTTATCAGTTCCTGTTGCCTTCCAGTACCCAGAAGCTGCTGCTCTGTTGGGTCGAACGCCATTGGGATACTTGCGGTCTCGCGGACTGAAAAAATACCATTCTCGCTCCCCGAAGATTGCTTTCCCTGCAGCAGTAGCAGAAGCAGCAGTAGCAGTTAGGAGATCATACTGTTCCCGGGAACTCATGAATCTCCACAAATCTAGTCTAGACAAGATCTAGTTGGAAGCTACAATTGTAAACTGCTGCAAGAAGAGCTGCATCTCATGTGATGTACAGACTAGATCGATCACATGTTGATGTGTACCAGGGAGTTCCCAGGGGTCGAATTTGTAGAGGTCGACTTCAGCAATGACAGGGATTGTGAACACTTCCGATTCAACTTTGCGCCACAAGTAATGGAGCACCAGCTCTTCGTCTGTTGGGTGGAAACGAAAGCCTGGAGGTAGCTGCTGTACTATTGTACCGTTGTTTCGAGCTGCGCCTCCTGCCGCTGCTGCTGGCGAGAACATGAGCTGCTGCTGCAGCTGCGGTGTCGGACTCGGGTCCGGCTGCAAATATATGTAGTTGCTGATCTGTTGTTCATCTCCTACTTTGGAACCTGCTGCTGCAGATGAAGTCGAGGCGCCGGTAATATTATTGATCACCATCATCTTAATATTGTCTTTCCTGTTCTCTTGATCGACCGCAGATCTGCTTGTCAAAGACCGTTCTCGAACCTGAACCGCTACATGCATATGATCTGCACTGATCTACATATGTCATGAGAGGTCATGAGGTACAACAATATGTATGTCAACTGCAGATGAATTATTCTTGCTCAGTTTTCTGGGTGTCAATCCTAGTAGTGGATCACCACAACTTAATGTTTCTTGGATCATCATCAGCTGGTTTCAAATCTATTTATACTAGTCTAGTTGCACCAAAGTAAGCCGAAGTTGAGAATCCTTGCTCATGCATGACTTCAGGATCAATTCTCCCCAGACCCAAAACTCGCGTTCACTAAATCCCTGATCTCCGCAGCTTCCTGCACGTCCCACGCCGGCTCACGAACCAAAAACAAAACCCCCTGGGCACCGCCCGTCCAAGAAACTGGCTCGCTCCCTTCCCCACCCCCAGTTCTCTTTCTCCCTCTCTCGCGCGCCCCTACACAGACCCAGACTCTCTCTCTCTCTCTCTCTCTCTCTCTCTCTCACACACACACACACACATACACACACAGTTCTGCACAGTTCCGCAAGAAGGATCCTCAGAAAACAGACAGGCTTTGGGCCTATTCTTTACGCCAGAATGTGCCCCCTATGCAGTAAGCCTAGGAGGCGTATCTTTGTTACCCTAGTTAGCCTTTTAAAGTCAGGTCGGTAGTTTGAGTCATAAAGGCACACCTGGGGTGAGTGGGGGGTGGGAGGTGGCGGTGAGAATGTGGATGGATGGATGGATGGATGGCTTCTTCCCAGGTTTCAGCAGATTCTGTTCTGAAATAGCTTTTTTGGTTCTGAGTTGGGAGTATAAATTGTAAAGGATCCCAAATTGAAGAATTTGATGTTCACATTTAAAGCAAATTTTGTTTTGTGAATTTGTCATCATTTTATTGCTCACAATCAGTAAAAGGAAGTAGAAATATTATATATGGAACAATGTGTTCAAGGTTGTTGTTCTTATTATGTTGATTTACAAGATTTATTAACTAAAAACTAATGCAATGACATATTAACATTAAAAGGTTAATATTATGTAACCCTATGTTGTGTGTAGTGACATGATAACCAAAATTTTAAATTGCAAAATGCTGAAACAATAACTATCAACTTATAGTAAAACACTTTAAAAACATTTTCCTTGTAAATTATTACAACACTTGTTCATTTTATAATATTATCACTTGAAAAAATTACATTGATAAAAAACTATATAAGGTGTTAAGTGATTCAAAATTTCAAACCCAAATGCATTTCTACCTCCCATGAAATTTCTAAATGCATCTAACAAATAATAAGGTTTTAAGCACATAATAATTTGATCTTAATCTAAGCTCCACAATTTGAAAATGTACATGCATCTAATAAAAGGAATTCTAAACCAATTGTTCCATGTGGGTATGGGAATTATGATTTCGTGTAATTATCACTCACACAAATATTTGTGAAGGAATGCTTGATGTTTAATTTTACTTGTTTTGTTGGTAAATGTTTCCAAAACAAGGAAATCTCTATTTTGAAGCCCTAACATTTAAAAAGGTTTGTCAAATTAAATATTCAACCACACCATGTGAATGGTGGAATCTATAAGTCCTTTAATATTGTGAGATGAAGTTGTTGAACAATGAATCGTGATTATCATCCATTGGTCGGTCTCATCGATGTTCATAAGGAGACACTTAATCAAAGTTTTCAACACTAAATATTCAAGTGCGCAATGTGTAGATTTTCCCATGACAGCTCATGATGTGCTAGGTAAACCCTGGCACCCATCAAATTGTTTTCCGAAACTCCCTTGCATGTTTGTACTTAGGTCTCCTTTTGCCCTTCCAGCATTTTCCTTGAAACAAACTTTTGGCTACTTTCTTTTTGTTTTGCCGTGATTTAGTTTGCTTGCCATTTTTGCTTCAATCCTCTAGATTCGATTTATGCTAGAAAGGACCAGAATTGACAAAAAGAAAAAGGGAGCACTTATTTATGTCCTTGCACATCCAATATACAGTGCGTTAAAATGCTGTACAATTAAATGGAGAGCAACTATGTAGCCGAAGTGGGCCACTCTGATTTGTTTGTGATGTTTTTGTATGAATGAATTTTATTTTTTTCCCTGAAACTGCAGATTGGTGCCATGACCTTATGAGGAGGACACCCTACAAACAAAACAAAAAAACCTTCACCTCCCCAAAAAAAAAGAAAAAAAAAACAACCTTAGAACAGGGACTCCATGGCATTAGGTCCTTATCCATGGGGTCCCACAACAATGGTCACAATCCAAATGGCAACTGAATTCACAGCCTTTCAAGTAGCATATTCGTGGTTAAACATTGATGATGATGAAGATCGTGCGAAAGCTTGACAAATGATCGTTGTGTAGAAGCTTGACCATGATGATTGTGTTTGAAGCTTGATAACGATGATTGTGTTAGAAGCTTGTTTGATGGTTTGATCATGCTGTGGAGCATAATGGGGTGTACTTGCTTCACGTCTGGGGAGAGAGCATTGCAGGGGACGGAGAACCAATGGAGAAAAAGGGAGGAAAAAAAAAAGTTAAAAAATCCCTACTACGGATGAAGCAAAGCGAATGTGAATTGATTGATTTTTGCCATGTTTGTTTGCTCTTTGCACTTCCGACAATATACATCCATCTCCTTTTGAGGACTTGGACATAGTTTGAGGAAACCATCCCAACCCACACTACTAGCTGGTGGCCACTCTTGGCTTGTTAATTCTTCTCTTGAGAGAGAGAGAGAGAGAGATATGAAGTTTGTTGTACATATATATCTGGAGTACTATTTCCTTACATATACCATACCTTAATTTGCAAAAAGATCTGGCCAAAAAAATTTAAGAGATTTAAGCTTATTTTAAGATTATGATCAACATTATTTCATTGGTAACCCAAGTTCCATGGGATGTATTCAGTCACTTGGTATTGTTTAAATGCACTAAAGAGTGAAGTTTCATCTAATTAGGAGAATGATTAATTTTTTGGTTGTAATTGTTATACCCAACGTTGTAATTAGTGTGGATTCATAAATAGTGCCACACTAACAACACTAATATTCCATACAATATTTTCATAGGCAACTCAAAATGGAGCTCCAAAATATAGTGTGGACCACATTTGGCCAAAATTGAAAGGACCATTTTACAAGTACGGGCCTTGTGAAAAGGTTTTCATCTTTCTCTTTGTATTTTGTCTCTTTTAGTCGATCACGATACGATCTTTGAATGTCAATCGTGATTACTTACAATGCTTATCATGTAGCCTTCTTGATGGTCTTCCCCCAAGTGTGTGGAATTGTGTTCTTTAAAGTTTGCAAAAAAAGTGTGTTTTATACGTTCCCAATAATCTTCATCGTGTTATCATAGAGTGTTCACAAACCTTCAATGTATGTCACTAGATGCCATTTGGATTTACGAGCCCAAAGTTTGGAGTTCCTTGTTACCTCCATAGAAGAAGTTGATTACTATCCTCCAATTAATATGTTGTTTATGGGCTTTTTTTTGGGTTGAAGTTGAGCATCCCAATGTTCCCAATGATGTTCATAGAGTTCCCAATGGTTTCTTCCATAAAATTGTGTATTGCATTTATTGTTTCTGTCGTCAAACCAATGGTTAGTGCTTTGGAAATAGCCTCCTTGGATGGATGTAAAGGCCTACAATCTCTCATCAACATTCCATCAACTCACCAAGGTGTTGTAACATATTTCACAAGATATTTTACAAGATCTAAAATGCCAATTAATAAATCAAAAATCACATAAATAGACCATTTTATTTTTTCTGGGCGAAATTTCCCCAAATTTTGACCTGAAAAAAAAAGATCTTCGCCTGTACAAAGGATTTTTAATGAAAAAAAAATGGCCCAAATTCGCCAGATTTCGAAGGGGAAAAAAAAAACCAAGTCACCAGATTTTATTGATAAGTTCTAGTAGGTAGCCAAGAATATATAAGGACCTTTTTTTTTTTTGGCCCCTACTTTCATATCTAGAATGTAGCCAAATCTGGCTAAATCGCATTATGGATGATTGCTACTATGGATTTTTGGCTAGATCACAAAATTGAAAAATAAAAAACCCATCAGATAGACTTGTCAAATCTTAAACAAGATGCAACAAAAAAAATTAGGAATTTGAATAATGTGAAGTAGGAAATATAAAAAATAAGAATTAGGAAAGTCCAGGTAAAAATAATCTATAATTTCTCACTTCTTGTAAATAAGACTTAGGAAATATGGAGAAATTAAGAATTTCAGAAAATAATAACTCCAATTCCAATACCATAGATTAACAAATGCTACAAACTAAATATTAAAGTTCAAATGTGGCAAAACATTTTAAAAATTGTGGGGAGGAGGGGTGGGGGGGGGATTTTGGCTATTCTTTTTCAGAAAAATGAGAATATTGTGACTTGAATAATCCTTTTCTTATTTTTATTTTATCGCATTTTCATGAAATTTTGCACCCAAAACGCAACTGCACATTGGAAGTTTAAACATTAATTCTATTGATATTTTCAGAAGTGCTGAAATTTTCCAAAATATATATTTTTTCAAAGAACCTAATTTTGTGAATGAAATTAGAGAATACTCCGAAATATTTTATTTTCGACATGGAATTTACTTTGTCACTTAATTTTTTTTGAATAAATTATTAAAAATCGTAGAGAATTTTTTTTATTTTTTTTAAGTTCTTAAAATGCTAAATTCCATTAAGAGAATTTTTTAAAATCATAAGTGACACACTCACAAATACTTAATATGAATTAATTTATTTCACACCAAAATTACTAGAAAATAAAATCATTTTAAAAAGGAAATGTTTTTTGTTTTAAATACACATTAGGGTTTAGGGACCAAATTCATCAAACCCTAAGATTAGGGTTTAGAGACCAAACCCTAAGTGGACTCAGGCGTTCTATGAGACTCTCTTGGCTTACGAAAACACAGAGAAAATCGCGCGGACACGGAAGAGACGATGGCGGGCGCGGGAAGAAGAATGTCCGGTTCCTTCGTTTCTGTGGCAAGATCTGTCGTCAGAATATCTACGAACAGCAGTAGTGAGGTTGTGGCAACTGGACGGAAGCGGGGAGTGGGAAGTTGGAGCATGGCACCACCTGCGATTCCGGTTGCAAAACCGGCTTCGTGTTCTTGCTTCTGTAGTAAATCTGTCTCCGGAAGCAAGCGTTCAGCTTCCCTCTTCTTCAGGTACTTTCTATCCGAGAATGCGAGATGCAGTTAACACAAGCATATGATTTTACAGCTCGCATATACATTCTGTCTTTCTGTATCAGCTGGCTGTAGAAGTTGCCCAGAAAATGCTTTTAAGGTTGAGCAATTGAATATTTTGCAACATGTACTTGGTTAATCTTGTGCAGGGCATATAGATAGGGTCAAGATCTCTCAACTGCAATGATATTGTGGGCTATAATCGGGTTCAGGATTGAGGCTTTAGGGTTTAGGATTCAGGGGTTTATGGTTCAGGATCCAGGGTTTAGGTTCAGGGTGTTAATAATAATAAAGATGAGGAACAGAGATGTGTAGATTACAATGCAATGATGTTGTGGGATGATGAAAACAGGTCGTCAGGTGAAATGGCATCTCTGCAGTCCCTTTTGCCATTGCACAGTGCAATTGCAACATCAAGAATGGTGACACAGCTCAGTACAAAAGCAGGGACAATGCTCCAGAATACACTCACCCACATGTCACCTGATCGGTAGAGTGGGGTCATTCCCTCTCTTTTTCTCTCTCTGATTTTTTTTCCCCCAACACTCTTTCAATCTTTGTCTGACAGCACCATCTTCCCTCTCTTCACTGTAGAGTATAACCTAAAAATTTTGCTGCAATTAGCACCTTCAGCACATTTTTTTTTCCCCATCTGGTTGTTGGGGATATTCCACTGTCCATGGAACCTTCTTAATGTGTCATGGTTTTGTCAGAAACTGCCCCCATCAATGTTTTTTGCTTGCATCACATTTTGGTAGCTGCATAGTCTCCCACTCCTGTCTAGTTCTCTCTGGTTTGAGGTCACCTTCTTGTTCTGTAGAAATAGTTCATCTGGCAGGCAATAGGTAGTAGATTGCAGATTGTAGCAAATTGCCAGCAATCATGGCAACATTCTGCTCTTCTGTCTTGAAAAGAATATCTGTGTCTCTAGCTGCAATTATCTACCAGCCTGTAATCTACAAGACTATTTAGTTTCTAGCACACACAGCAGGGAAGGTGAGTCCTTGTTGAATGTGTGATAATAGGTCTTGTCAGCTGTCCCAACTTTATTTAATTCCTGAGGACCAGGTGAAACGGGTTGTCTAGGTTCACCAGTCTGACTTAAACTATGTAAGGCATTCTGGCCACAGTGAAGAATGCCAAGTAAGTCCCAAATTTTTTGTATGGGAACTTCCTGTGGTTGGGAATGAGATGCAGATGAATTCCTCTCTTGTGGGTGCTCACTGTCTTTGTCAAAGTTGTGTCACTGATTTAAGAAAACCCAGACTCTCTCCAGCTGCATTGATTGAAAAATATGGTGCAATATCTTCCAAAGAAAGCTCCTGTCATACTGTAGTTCCTTCAGGTAAATCCACAACAAATTAGTGCCATTTTAATGGTTGTGCAAGTCTCCAACCAGTTGCTAAATCTTCAAAGTCAGCATGTTCGGAAGCAGAATTGCCACATTGTCCTCAAAGAGTATGCTACAGAAAGGTACTTATGCTTCCAAACTGGTAGCCTCTCTTGTTGACAGTGAGGATGAGTAGGTTATGTGTGATCTGCTGGAGTAATTCTCGAGATATTATGGGGATCAGAATGGGTAAATGCTCGATCACTGCAATTTGAATGTTCTAACAAACAGGACATAATTTTGTTGAGAGAGTCTAATTTTTTGTGCTCTGGACTGGACTTGCTGGAAGTTGGTATAGTGGAAGTTGAGTTTGAGGCTTGAACTCAAATTCAGCTCTTTCAACTTCTGCATGTGAAATCATGTGATGTTGAGCACTAACGGATAGTTTACAGTGTTGACTTTTGATCACAAGTGATTGAACATGGGCTACAAGAATGTTGAAGGCCGATCAAAGTAATGGGTCAGGTATAGGAGCTGGGTTTTTACATCAGATTAGTGGGGAAGCTTATGAGCAGGTCCTGGGCTGGTGGGTGTCATTGAATCATTTGTAGGAACTTTGACATGCCATAGGGCTTGCAGTGCATTTGACTTCTTGAAGCTGAAGTCTAAAGGGTTGAATGGGTTTGAGCACTTCACCTGACTATGTGTCCAATGCTCCTGTTCAGCTGTAGAGATTATTACACCAGTGAGAAATTCTAGAGGTTGAATTTTTGTAGTGAGACTAGGTTTTTGATTTCCAATGTGTATTTTGCACACTACCCTCAATGTTATCCTCTCTAAACCTCTGGCTTAGATGCTTGCTTTTCAATTTTATTTTTTTCTGAAGATCTTCCTGGGTTAGATCACCCAGCACACTGTGAGGGCCCAGCCAAAGGTGGTAATCTGGGTTCTCAGACCCAGAAAGATCCTCAGAAAATCTCCTTACCTTGTATAAAGAACTTTTAAAAACTTGAGCTTTACAAAAGTCGAAAGTTGTTTGGAAAACAAGTTTACATCTTTAGTGAATAGGTTCAATAGTGGTTTTGGAAAGGATATTCTGTCAGTAAGGTGACTGAAAGTGAACTTGGAGCTTTTTTAAACTTCTGTATGAAAGTTCCAAGGGTGAGAACACTGAAGAGAAAACAACTCTTCCTTAGTTAAAAACAATGTCATTCAACCAGTGTTGGGTGTGTATAAGCTTTTAAGCATACCTGATGGACAGGGCACGAAAAGAACATATGTGAAGCCTGAAGAGTCTGGGCAGCTTCTACTTTTTAGGAAACTTAGGCTCTCCAGGCTTAGATCTATGTGTATTACCTCTACACAGTGTTATGCATAAGAGGAATGCAAAGTGTGATGCCTGCTGGATATAAACCCAGACATGTGCATTGGCAAAAATCTTCATATTTGACATGGGAAGAAAAAACATATGGATGAGTGTTTTTACAAATATGGTCATGAAATTGTCTAACACAGTTTACTAAAAGAGATTCCAAATATTTTCTAACTAACTACTGAACTACCATAGATGATGAATGAAGATGGAAAGTTGTATTTACTGACGCCAGAAGAGCAGAAAAGTGTCACAAGCTTTGATTTTTCAAGTAAAACCAGTGATTTCTTATTTCATTTTCCCAATGCTTCCCCAAGAAACCTGAATGGCTCGCTGTTGCAAACGGTAGTTCAAAGTTCAAACCATTGTTGGTTGCAACAAGTATAAAAGTATACAGATCAAGCATATGCATTGCACATTGTTACTTACAGAATAAACACATATCTAAACCACCATCGGAACAAGAGACTACCAATGTCCTGTTCTTGATTTAGAAAGAACTCTTCAATTTGCATTTCGATTGCTTTTTAAATTTAATACTACCTCTGCTGCAGTTTTTGAAACGATTTTATCAAAGCTTCAATGCTGAAGATTTCCCAAAATATTTGGAGCTGCATCACATTCAGAGCTCAATCTGGTTTAAGACTGGGCCAAGATCTGTCAACATTAAACACAACTAAAACTAAGAATTATGTGTACTATACATTTTGTTCAACTAGTGCACAAAGCCCAAGAATTTGATGATTTGCCTAATATGTAAGGGCTCAATTTGGCACCTTTGGAAAAATTCACACCAAGAGAACCTGAAAATCGTTTGAACTCTTTAAAAGAGGAGAAGTCCCATCCAGGTCCCAGTCACAATAGCAAGAGGTCAGTTCCACAGTCCAGATCCAATTTGAGTTGCAACAAAATTATGAGACTTTGGTCTGCATACTGTAGAATTGTGAATCTCCGGTCCAGATACCCTAGAACTCATGCATACCCTGAGTCTCCCAACATTGGAGACAGCCATGTTCAAAATAGACAGAGAACACAACAACAGAGACAAGAAGGCTGCACAGCTCATAACAGGTTAGATTCATACAAGGCCAAAGAGGACAATTTGGCCTCATGTATTATCAAGGCCGGTCTCTAAACTGTAATATACCTAATCAGTCTGGTTTGTGCCCAAATCCTCCAAACTCTGTCAAAGTCTCATCCTGGTATTTGGCTGGTATCTGGGCCCCAAAATCCAGCCCTGTACTGATTGTTGATACCACTGATTGCTGATATCAAGGTTTATACCAGGCTCCAGACTATATGCTAGACTTGCCAGAAACTCCCTTGATGGGCCAATCAAACTCTGTCCTTTGGGTTTTTGTGTGGCCAAAGTTACAGCTCTATGATGTCTACAAATATTTTGCAGCATTTTGCAAAAGAAGTGCAAAGAATTCTGCAAATAGGAGCACATTAAGGAGATCTGCATGACCTGAGAAATGAACCCATTTTTAATCTCAGAGAAATAATGCCCATGTTGTGGACAAATCATGTCAATAGTTTAATGTTAACCTTTAATACAAAATCTAGGCTAAAACTATATGAGCAGACAAGGACAGGACCAATTGGAGCACCCACATTAAATCTATCAACAGATTGAGGAACCCAGGGACAAAAGATTACCTACCAGATGAACCATGTTCATGTTTGCTTGGGATTTTCTATGTGAAGGTTAATGAAGCTTAGGTTGAAGAAACAGCTAATATTGCTGACAAGATTTCCCCCATTGTGCGTGCATCACCCTCGCTCTGGACAGCCACAGCCTCATTGTCCCCACCAGACTCTAAAATCGCAGCATCCAATACCAACTTTTGTTGAGCTATGTTGAATATGCTCTCATCTACTGTGCCCTTTGACACAAGCCTGCACAGTTTCCAGCAGACATCCTACAAGTGATGATCCAGACATGGATACCCACTACCCTGCATTAGCCCAATACCAAAACCAACTAAAAACTTCAGAGTTTTTTCCCTACAACATCATTACTAACTTTGTGAGTTTGAAGGTTGCAAACTAATTCCTCACATGCAAGGAAACCTTGAAACATACCTGTAAATGGTGACAGGTTTTGTCTGGCCAATCCGATGGCAGCGATCTTCGGCTTGCCGGTCCATCTGTGGGTTGAAATCAATATCATGGATAATAACAGTGTCTGCACCAATCAAATTGAGGCCCTGGCCACCCGCACGAGTTGATAGGAGGAATACAAAGACATCTGAGTTGTTGTTATACTCATCCACTATCGTTTGCCGCTCTGTCACTGGAGTGCTGGAAAACCCAAAGAGATCACTTTGAGAACCTTTCTGACATAACTTTACATCCCAGCTCTCACTTTCTTTACACATTGACTCCACAGCCAAGAATAAATCTTACATTGGAACTCCATAGTGGTTTTGAACAAAATTTACACACAATGGAATCAAGAACTGTATTGTTGGACCTACTGGGGATGGACACTAAACCAGACCTTCCATCCAGTCGAGTATATCGGAAGCCAGTAACATCAAGTGCCCACTCCAAGATATCAAGCATACTGGTCCACTGACTGAAAATAAGAGGACGGTGACCTTCCCGCCTTAACCGGGGTAAGAGCTCTACCAGTGCCTGGAAACAAATGACATCCAATACATCAATATTCTGCACGACATTGTCTGTAAACTACCACTCAGAAAACTACCGACCAATGACCCTGTATTTGGCCTCAGCATAGACACCATTCAAGATGCATCACAACAGTCACCTTCAGAACTACGGCCAATCATGGGCCATAGAGTCAAAACAAAAGTCGAGATGATGAATCATACAACACGCACACTATATTGCATGGGGTTCAAGATTACCTGGCACTTTGCTGAAGCAAGGGCATGACATTCCTGGAGCCTTCCTTGACCACCAGGAACTCCACCATACAAAAGACACATCTGAGGAGGCAGAAAAAGACCCCACAACTTCCTTAGAAAACACATACTACAAAATCACCTTCCAACATCTAGCTTAATTGACTTCGGAATTCTACACCACAGCTAACCTACTCATGTGGGAAAAAATACCCCAGAATTTAGGAGGTCAAAAGTCCCAACACATAGCAAATCCATACTGGACCATTGAATGACAAAGGTCTCCAATGTTGAAACTGTTCAATTCTGTTGAGAAAAAACTAAAAGATAATGACCCAAGGAGGTCAAAATCCACCCCACCCACAGCTTCATCCATAGTGTTCACAACGGTGAGTATCATGCAAGTGACCCCTTCAGACCCAACAACATTCTAAAGTGAACACTCCCTTACACTAAGCTGGTATGCAACCAATTGCATCTCCATGAACTATTTCCAAATTGTTGACTGCAATTTGTGGGGCATGGTATGCACACTTGTGGGTAAACAACACAGTAGGCTAGAGATGGGTAACTTTCTTCAGTGAAACAAACCTTGTGAAGGGAAAAGTCACTGTAGGACATGAGTTCATCTCGAACCCGCTCCACTGTGCACTCATTCCCAAAAACTTGCAATTGATGGAACTTCTTTGCCAACTGCTTAACTGTCTCATCCGTGAAGATGCGTCTTATTAGCAAAGGATGATTTGCAAGCTGCAACAAAACCGTAACAGCAGCAGACAAAAATTGCCTGAATCAACATCTCTTTCAGCGGGCTGAAGGTGACCACTAAGTTACAGGCCACCTTCTCAAATATATTAGGTCAATTTCCATGGTAACACAATCTTCCCTCTATTGGGAAATTGCAAAGGCAGTTCAAAAATATGCTGTATTGGGTTAGGAGGGTTAAATCTTCAACCGAGTCTCCAGTCAGTAAGTGCTTGATTGTACAACACCCATCACAATTTGATAGTTGGGTTCTTGAATTTCTGCTTCTACTGCAGTGTAACCTATTCAGAAGCTTTGTACAAGCTTCTGTGGAAGTGAATCATCCGCTACAGAGTGGGGCTGAGCCTTAACAATCTAGCCCTCAGAAGACTCACCTTCCGCAATTGGGTGAAGATATTAGACACTTGTCGACGAGGCAAGACATCCGAGATATTTGAGGAAAGTGCCTTGGAAGCTTTGGCTGCACGGGCTGCACGGGCTGCCATAGCGAGGGCACGATACTCTTCCACAGCCTCCTTGTAAGCCACACCTTGATCCTCCAGTACATCCACACACATCACCTGCACCCCACACTCAAAGTGACCATCTGGTAAACAACTACATATACACTACCAACTCTACATTGCTGTGATTTCCAAACTGAGAAAACAAAACCCAAGAATTATACTTGTCATCAAGAAGTAAGAGTCAGAGTTACAGAAAACAATGAAAACATTTTTTTGTAATCTTCCCAACGGGGATTAACAAAGCATCCAGGGTGGTCTGACCCAGATAAGAGAAGAGGATGAGGGAGAACCTTCTGAATCTTAGGCACAAGCTGACGCATGACATCGCTTTTGAGGCGTCTCAGTACAAAGGGACCCAAAATGCCTTTGATGTGGGTGATCAAGTCCTTGTCCTCAACAACAACTCCAGTGGTGTCATTGCGAGTGCCAAGAAATTGATCCAAATCAACACCAGCTGTGTCGAAAACATCTGGCATCATAAACTCCAGAAGTGACCATAACTCCTGCCACCACAAACCAAACCAGGCTCCAGATGAGTAACTCCACCATTGACCTCACGTTCCTACAATTGTGCAGGTGAGCAGTTCTCGTATCTTGGGTGCTGGAAATGTGAAGCTGGAATGTAGAAGGAAAGGAACACAGCTGTTCTGTCAGATGTGCTGGCAAGTCTCAGGAATCGATTAGAAAGTCCAGGCCTGTCACATGCAGGCATACCTGATAGCATCACATTTTGTATACCAAAAAGACCAAGTCAAGGTTTGGGAAGGATTGGCTATGAGAGAAAACAAGTTTGTAGGAGTGAATGAAGAGCCTGCCTTTCTAGGACTGTATAGCTCACACTTAGAGTGGTGGTTCAAAGTCTACAAACCAAGGTACAGCCTACAATCTGTCAGAGAAGGCACAAATGTTAGCACAGATTCCACTTGCCAACCTGAAGAATTGGATGAAATTACCTGCAGGTCATTTTGCAATGGGGTGCCAGTGAGCATCAGTCTTTGCTTTGCTGAATGTGCAATGTCACGTAAGCGTTTGCTGCGGTAACTGCCTCGGTCTTTTAACAAGTGAGCCTCATCCATCAGCACACAGCTCCAGTCCCATCTCTTCAAAAACTTGCGATCGTCCTTCATTTGTTCACTGTCCAGAATGCCAAGCTGCAGAATATTTAAAGCTCTACCACTTTCAACAACCCTTCATAATTCAGCAAATGTGTGATGTGCAGGCTATGAGAGAAACATGTCTGGGGACAAACTAGAGAGAAATTTAAGAATCTAGGCATCATGACCATTACTAACCTCTGTCGCTCAAAGAGTGAATAGCAAGTAAGCATGACATTAAAAGGGGCTGGAAGCTTCGCCTTGGCCACTTTGCGAAGCCGCTCACGCAAAACAGCCCTCTGAGCACCATGGTACAAGAGAACTGAGAAGGAAGGGCACCATTTCTTTAGCTCTCTTTCCCAATTCTCCAGAAGGGAGGCAGGAGCCACCAACAAATGGGGACCTGGGTCTCCATCGAGGTGTCTTAAAACAGCAAGAAATGCAACAGCCTGCATACAAAGCCAAAATCAAGTTGAAAAGAGCATCAGTCTTCTGTTCAGAGAGCAACCCTTACACAGTATATGCCCGTGACACAACCCACAATCATCAAGATATAAACATCAAACCCCCTGATCCTGGATGCCAATTCTTAATCTGAAATGGCAATCACTGACCAAATCAAATACAGCATTTCCATTTTACATTTTGTCAATGTACACAGATCCAGCACAAATATGAATTCAACATTGATTACAGACTCCAGACATGAAATATATCCATGAGAAATACAGTCCTTCCACATCTGCTATTTTCTGGCCACCAGGGTCATGCCCTAGATATGCAGAATTAACAGCCTAGACCAATACCCATATACAGGTCAATTTGAGTTCATCAGTGTGGCAGAAAAACAAAGAACATAGGTAACAGCAGACAATTAAGTACCTGAACAGTTTTCCCAAGACCCATTTCATCAGCCAAAATTGCTGCAACCATAGAACAACAAATCAGTTGAGTGCTAGATTAGACCAAGATGGAAGGGCTTACAACATCAAGAGGGACATGGAAGGGTCCAAACTGTAGATTGCACTCTGCATTCCCTGGTGGGAATCCCTACACAATACACATCAGCCCTGAAGACAAGCCTTTCAATTAGTTAAGCTGGTCCAAAGTTCACAGGAACTTAGATGACCCATTACTAACAGGTCTTGGGTCATCCAATGAACGCAATTTTTCTATGGCAATTTGCATTGCCTCTCAAGGAAACATCAGATTCCACATACAGATTCAAATGACTTCAGGGCTTAAGAAAACTCTACATGCATCAATGGAAATTCTGAAGTATCCCAAAATGAATCTTCGAGAAAACTGTCCACAGAACAGTGAGTGAGACAATTAACTATTCTCTTGATATAAATTCGTTTCTCTCAAACTACTGCAAGGTTTTTCACAGCAACTGAGCATCACCTCCTCCCACTTTCTTGCGATGGAGCAAGAGCATGAAATTGACCCCAACAAGCTGATATGGCTTCAGCATCCGCCTGCTATCATCCTCAGGAATTCCACATGCAGCACATACATCTGTCTGGTAATCAACTCCAGACACACCCCACAACAATTAGTCTTTTGGGGCACTCCTTTTTGGTTTGTAATCAAGAAACTTCCTGCTGAACAAATCAGAAATATCTCTCATAGGAAGACCAGGACAGAAAATCATGACACAAAAAATTTAGCAGTTTAGCTGGGAGAAAATGCAGAAGAATCCCAAGATCCTTCAACTGGCTTTGCAGCAATACCTGTGTGATTATTTTAGCAGCAGAAGCATCAACACCTGCATAGCGGTCAGCATGTACAGCATCCTCTACCGAGTCGCCCACTTGCAGCTCATTTCGCAGACTGGCAGCGATCTTGTCACACTTTAGTAAGGTCTTAGTAATAGGATTGAGCTCCACTGAGCCATGACCAGAACCTGGGAGCTCCTGAGAGAGAAACTCGTCCTTGCTGTCAAACTCATCATCTTGGAGGTTCTTGCCACAGGCCTCTTCACCATTGTCATCGCCAAGGAGATCAATTGTCTCAATTTCTACTGCTGCAGAACCTGGGCAGTTCGTCACTGTTTTTGTCACTGGGAAGATATTTGTGTTCTTCCCAATGGTGGGCATCTCCCGGACCTTCCGCTGCTTCCGTGTTTCGGCTGATGGATCAAAATCTTCATCATCACTGTCATCCATTATTGCAAACCGCCGTCGCCGTCGTTTCTTCACATTATGCTTCCTAGTACTCTGTGGCTCAGGGGAACTCTGTGGCAAAGACCTTTCTTCCTGCAGCTGGTGCTCATCCTCCTCAAGTCCTACAGGCCTTTGTGGTCGCTTGATGACAATTCTAGGTCTAGGCTTAAATGCAAATGAATCAAGTGCTGGAACCAGGTTTTCATCAACCTTTGGAATACTAATTAATGGTCTGTTTTCTTCCTGTATAATCTTCTTGACACTCACATTTCCGCTTGCTTTCTGCGAGCCTGAGTACGAAGGGGTGGAGTTGTTGCCAAAAAACCGTGAGCTCTGAACCCTCAATTCTTCTGTGTCATCATCTGAAATCTCCTCTACTGTACACCTCATTTTTCCAACCAAATGAAAAGTACCAGCCACCTGACTCCTCTCTTTCAGAACTGTGATACAGAGCAGAAATTCCTGAATTGCGAAGAAAAATATTAGCACATAGTGGTGGCATCAAGCTGAGAAATACCCATATGGCAAAACGAGCAAAACGATGGGTGAAACAACAACGATGACATATTCCATCCATCTGCGAATGTTGGAAAAAAAAACTGTACCTCTGGCAATGCTCTGGCTCAATCAATTATAAGAAGCTCCGAGGTGCGAAGTGCATAATTGCTGTAGGCAGAAAGTTCCTCATGAGTGCACCCAGAAGAAAACCCTAAAGTGCGCGCGCGCGCACACACACACACCATCAAATTTCAGAAGACTCTGATCTCCACCTCAGAATGGATTCGACCGATGTCGCTCAACCCCGAGAGCTCATCTCATACTCTTGTTTTGCGTGTGTGCATATCTTAGACACAATTTGCGAGAAACCCATCAGAAGAAATCCCTGGGAATGGATGCTCTGCGGTTTTTGTGTAACTTCCTGATGAAAGGAAAAAGAAGTGGGGGGAGGGGGGAACGCGTTCTATGCTAGATTTTCAGAAGAAGTACAGGACATGGGGTAATGTGCAGAAGGGTTGAAGCTCGCCCCCAGACACACATGGAAAACTACAGAAGAAAAAATCTTTCAAGTAACCCTCCCCGGCCCCCCAATCCCAAAGCTCGATGAACACCACAAAATAGGAGCAAACAACAAACGGGGTGGTTCACAGCTACACCAGAATCACCCCGCTAAAAAACCAAAACTACCAAAAAAATACAAAAGAGAGAGAGGAAACAAAAGAAACCCTAATCCAGAAACTCAGAAAAGAAAAGATAACGAAATGCAAAGCAAACAATAAGATTTTTAAAACAGTAGTAAGGATCAACAGCAGCAACGGCGGCGGAGAGAAATGTTGTGGGGCAGGGCAGACGAAGTGGCAGACGAAGGAGCAGGAGGAGACGACAACGAAGTTCCCGCCATACCGAAAACCCTAAAACTTGCAACCCTAAAATTGAGGAGTGATTAACTAATTCATTCATTCATTCATTCATTCATTCATTCATGACATTATCATATTATGCTTTTCCTATTTTCTTTTTTTTTTACCTTTTTTTTTTAAATTAGTCTCTCTAGTCTGCCCCTCAGTGCAAGTGTAAAATTGTGTAAGGTCATTTCATAATGTATAAAATATTTTAATTAAAATACACAGAGGAAAACACATGGACTTACATGATTGGCACATTGTGTGAAACTATATATAAAATAGTGCAAAATAAATTAATCAAGGAAAAAGTGCACATTATCAACACTAGGGAACTTTGCCATTCACAAAGAAAGAAAAAAAAATCTCGAGGTGGAGACTTGTGGTTACAATTTGCCCAAATTTTGGATTGTTTATGCAAAGTCAATAAAGTTTTAGTCAATTGAGATTTTTTGAATGACAAAGGTCTCGATGTTTATATTGACACATGTGAATTTGCATGCGGATTTGAAGCAACTTGTGTGCTCTTAAAAGTAAAGATCATCTTGAGGCAAGGAAAATTCTTGATTTGAGAAATTGAAGTTGCCTTTTGCATTCCATGATGAGCTTGAGATCTTTGAGTCCAAATGCCCCCAAAGCCCACTTGCCATATCTTTACACACATGACCAAAACACATTGAATCATGAAATTTTGATGTTGCATTCATTGTTGTAGAATACGCCACTTAAAGTAAAGATCATCTTGAGGCAAGGGATGTTCTTGATTTGAGAAATTGAAGTTGCCTTTTGCATTGCATGATGAGCTTGAGATCTTTGAGTCCAAATGCCCCCAAAGCCCACTTGCCATATCTTTACACACATGACCAAAACACATTGATTCATGAAATTTTGATGTTGCATTCATCGTTATAGAATACACCATTTGGTAACCAAACTCAAATTTGTATACATTTTATGGAGAGAGAACATATAAAAGAAAGACAAAATATGCAATGAGTATTGTGATCATTTTTTCACAAAGAATCAACAATTATAACAAAATGAAGGTATCACACCTCCACCTCCTCTAGATGCTTAGGTTTTTAAAAAATAAGATATTAAAGCTCCATTATCATTGATAACTATAGGTTTTTAAATTGGAAGGTGAAACTATGTCAATTTAACTTCTGCAATATAGATAATAAAGGGTGAAGCTCACCTTAAATATGTTACTCATCAAACTTGCAATAATGTTAAGAATTATAAAATGACCATAACACTACCACTTACACTTATCAAAAATGTAATTAAAGAGCAAAAACCTTTCCTTGTTTATCCTTCCCTCAAGTTGTTTTTTTTTCCTTGCTGAATTAATTCCATTTGCACTATAACCATTTTTTTTAATCTTTTTTTTTAAAAGGAGGAAATACAATATGCATACTTATAAGGTATTGTGTATTAGGTTCATTTGTTCATTCTCCCACCAAAAATAAAGCTTGTAACAATATGAAGGTATTACATCTCCCAAGGTCATTGAAGATTATGGTTTTGTATGAAAATGAATATATAACATTGTAAATTACATTTACACAACAAAAAAAACCATACATGGCATCATGCAAACATATATGTAAATCTTAAAATATGTCTAACAAAAAATGTAAATGTAAGTGTGAAAACTTGAATGTGTACCAATGTTATGCATAAGTGTCACAACATGTAAATCTTGTGGAAGTGTAAATCATTTGTATTTCCACGTTTAAATGTTTTACATTTACATTTATATTGTTGTTTCATGTATAAATTCTTTTGTACACTTACATTTGCACAAAGCCAATGTGAATATTTGTCAAATACACCTACATGGTCTTGTGTAAATGTTTTAGGGCATGTAAATGTATATATTATTTATCTAAAGAATGACCATATCTTTTTGCAAACCCATATTAATTAGTTGTGGATGCATGTTTTGATGGTTTTTCTTTTACAATGGGCGATTTTGTTGGCCTATCACCAAAAACATTATGAAATTCGCCCCTCCTCAAATAAAAATCACATTTTTAACATTATTTTATACTTACATTGTTTTACATAGCCACATAAAACCTTAACCATGGAATTAGTCTTTTGTTAGATCGAAAAAAATAAAACAATGATATTTAAGTATGAAAATTGATTTTGTAAAAAAGTTAATAAGTAAGATGAATCTAGATGAATGATGATGTGATGATTGATGCAAAATTGGTGCATGAATGGATCAATTAGTGCTAAATTTCATTGTGTAATTATTAAGGATAGAAATTACTAAGTTAATTAGTGCCATGGGCATCCTAATAATTAAAGGATTACTAGTCATATTAACAAACTATCATTTACCAAGAATAAAGTTAGTGGGGTTAGTTAAATGAATGGTTGGTGCTAATCCACCAATCATGTAATGATTTCTAGGAAGGATTAGAATAACGAGGACCTATTTCCATGGAAGGTATGTGGACCTTGTGTGGTGTGAGAGAAGGGGGATTAGGAAGAGGATAGAAAGGGGTTGTGAATCATTCTATTATATTTCATTTTTCATTATTCTAATCTATCTTTTATTTTTAAGAATGGAATGTGCCATTAAAGAAGGGGAGAATATGAAAATGTATTGTATGTATTTCTTACAACGGAAAATGGTTAAGTAATGTAAGCATGTTACGTTGTGCCCCTTTTTACACTTAGAGTACTAGAGGAAAGGGGGATTTAAGTAGCCATTTTGGTTTATGTAGAAAATTTTATTATTTTTTTGGTACTTGTTCTTGTTGCATTCAATAAAAAATGAACATAATTTAGTTCTATGTTTTACATTTTAAAGTAATACATGTATTTTGTGGTAAGGAGGTAATTGCCACTAGAAAATAGTGGCCAAGGATGTAATTTTTCATTTTTGGGTTTTATAAAAGGTAAGATGTTGCTACAAGCGGTTAGCAATGTTGCCAAAAGGCCAACACCACCAAAGAATATGTAGGGCACTACAAAGGGTAAATAACAATAGTGGGAACATGGGATGCCAACAGACCCATTAGTCATCATTCTAATACATTAGAAGTAATATTAGAGGTTTAGAAAGTGGACCTCTAAATTTCTTTATCCCAAGTTTTCTTGTTTTTTATATTTCCTTTGGATTATACACCATTGGCACTATAAGAAAATATAGGGTTTTACAACTAGGCTTGCAACTGGGTTTTTTAGTTGCAATAGACACTCGCAATTCATGGTATTTATACAACCTTGAATGCTAACAGACAAGTTGCAACAGTTGCAATGGACACCTTTTGCAACTTATTTAAAACTATTGTACAACTATTTTACAACTAACTTGATGAATATATTCCTTCATATTTCATTCATCCATTTGAACAATGAATTTTGTTCCTATCCTTTGCAACTAACTTACAACTAAAGATGAAATGAGAATAAAAAATTTAGTGACTAATTTGCAACTAGGTGTTCAAGTTTGGGTTTCAAAACAATTATATCATAGTTGATTTTAGTATTACTAAACAACTAAATTACAACTTACAATGCAATTATACAAACTTCACACAATCATTATCATGTTATTCTAATTATAATAGATAATGTCAAATTGCATTGGACATCACTATTTTTAAACATGAAATGGATTTGAAACTTTAAATAGATTTACATTCCATGTTGAAGAAAACATTAAAAAAAAATAGAAAATGTTTCTATCAAAGGACAATTTAATTATGAATCTAAATATATTGCCCAAACTATTTATAACAAACATTTTTTTATATATAAACAAAACATGTGATCATAAAAATGATGACCCACAACAATCAAATATTGTCATCTAAAACATTATGTTTCATAAATGAATGTTTTCTTCTATTTTTGTTGAAATGGAGCTTGAACCATGCAATTTCCTTCAATCCACTTTATCTGCTTGAAATCTACCATGTTATGATATTTAGTTTCACATGTGAAATGAAATCAGTAGCATATCATAACATTGTAATATCAAAAATATTCAAATATTCCCTTCAACTTGAATAAAATTAGTTTATAATTATATTGCCACTAACATGCAACTTATTTGTCACTAAAATGCAATGTATGTAGAACATTAACACAAACTAAACTATAATTTGTACACTTGCAAATAAATCAAATATTGTGCTTACAATCAGGTAAACAAAATTATAATTTTAGGTACTTTTAAAAGAATTTTACCTTGTATACATAATTTTGATGTTGATGGATTAAAACATAATGAAAGTTCACCTCTATAACATAAAAACAACAAAAGTTGTCACAAATGTTCAAACACAAAACAAGACATATGACACATGATTATTATCAAAAATCACCTTTCATAAATTTCTCATCATTATAAGTTAAACTAAACTTGTACAACCAACTTCTAAATAAAATGGAATATATTTTCACATCATTTTTTTAATATATGTAAATTAAAAAAAGACCAAAAATCACAAACCTTCAACATCCAAAAATAAAAATAAAAACCTTCAACATGAAAGAACAAGAGCAAAAACCTTCAACATCCAAGAATAAAAGTAAGAACCTTTAATATCCAAGAGTAAGAACAAAAAATTTCAACATTTAGAACCAAAAGTAAGAACTTTGAACATCTAAGAATAAAAACAATAACTTTTAACATCAAAAAGTAAAAATAAGAACCTTCAACATCCAAAAGTATGAACAAGAACCTTCAACATTAAAAAAAATAATAAAAACCTTCAACTTTTCTAAAAACAAATATAAAAACCTTCAACCTCCAAGAGCAAAAACAAAAGCCTTCAACCTCTTTATAAGCAAAAACAAAAACCTTCAACCTCTAAAAGCAAAAACAAAAGCCCATAAGCATAAGCGCATGAAGGTCGTTGATGCATTGGGGCAAATTTGTTGATATATTGCCATGTGTCACTTGCTTAAAGGTTTCCCACCCAAATTTTAGATCTTTAAATTTCAAATTTTAAGTTGAAATGCAATTGCATACTAATTACAAACAAGTTGAAATGTCATATATATTAGGCGGTGGAAATGTATACATGTGGCATGATCATATGTATTACTCAAGGTCATACATTTGTTGCAAAGTAGTCGTTGATTAGTAATTAAATTTATCCTAGTTGTGATGTAGTTGTTATTTGCAATTAAAATGCAACTTGTCAACAAAATCAAACATGATTGAGTACAATTATATATATAGTGCATGCATTATATTATATAAATATGCATCTTGCAACTAATTTGCAACTACAATACAACTCTTTGATTTTTTAATGTGGCATTTATTTTTTTAATTTGTCATCTTTCCATGGGATAGTTGCAATGTAATTATATATTAGTTGTTTTGGAACTCTAGTTATAGGGTAGTCTAGTTGCCATGGACACGATTTCTCATAATGTGGAGTAACTTATTATCATGATGGTAGGGTGGTCCCTAAAGGATAATCCCTACCATCTTTTCATTTTTTTCACATAGATTACTATTTATTTATTATTTGAGCACTAATTGTGGTAGAGTAAGCTACTAATTATATTTTATATTAGTTAAATCCAAATTTCCTTATTATTCTTTGAATAATTATAGTAAAATAAGTTAATGATAATAGCCATCTTGGAAATAGGAATAATTTGCATTTGTTTCCCCTTGGCATCACTTTCATGAAAATAATAATGTTCGGGGATCACATTTTCACCCTTTTATAATAGTTTTTAAGGCGAAATTATACCTTATTGTTACATATTAATTTTTTTAATAAATTTTTTTCTTTATTTTTTGGGGTTTTTTATGGAAGGTACGTGGAATGTAGGTTCTACAACAACATCATTTCATATCACAAGGATAAAACATTTTTCCATTTGGGTTATTGACACAATGGTAGTGGGAAAGTTAATGCTGCAATGTGTTCAATGGCATGGGCACAAGTCAAGGCATTATTTGCCACTTGTGGGGGAATTATCCATTGACCATTAGATGATGTGGTTGTATTACACTTTAATGGGTCACTAGAAAATGTGGCCATTAAAATGCCAAACCCTTCAATGGAAGGAAAATTAGCTTCAACACTTCAAATGGAAGGGGTTTGAATTTACACACCACCTACAAATAGCACAAAGGGTTTTAATAGATCCACAAATTATGGTGCCCATCCTTTTTAACAAGTATTATTATAAGAGGGATTGAACTTAACAAAAAAATAGGAATTGGACAAGAAATGGGCAATTTTCTTTTGTGAAACAAACATTTTTTTCAAGGTTCTGCAACACCCAACATTCATAGAAGCTATGAAAGCAACCTCAGAATCTTGAGCCTACTATAAACCCCCATCCTACCTTGGATTGCACACAAATTTGTTGAAACAATCCAAGGTCAACATATCCAAACATATTGTTGAAAGGATGTGAAATTTCATTCATAAGTATGGAATGACCTTTTGTTCTGATGGTTGGGACAATGTTGCAAGGCATCCATTATTGAATGTGATGTTTACTTCTCCTAATGGGATGTATTTTTAGGTGCCATCAATAGAATGAAGGAATGTAAGGATGCCCACTACATATGTAATGCCTTGGTTGGATACATTGAAATCATTAGAGTGCACAACATTATACAAATTTCTATTTACAATGCTTCAAACATGCAAAATGTAGTTGATTTTTTTTATATGTCATTTTCCAAGGGTGTAGGCTATCTAACATGTACCACTAACAATCGTAACCACTATTTCATTGTTTGAATTTTGGATTATAAAAATATTATTGAATTATTAAAGAATTTAAAAAATTAATAAATGTTATTGTGAATACATTGTGTACATATCATTAAAATTTGGAATCAATCTAATGAATAAAAATAATGCAATTTACACTTTTAAAAACTTGTAACCATTGTTTAAAATCACAATTTGAAATTTTTTTTGACAAATTTTGGAATGTTTTTAATATACACCTTAACATAATAATATCAAAAAAACTTTAAATATTTTTAATGTGTTTTTGAAAGACATATTAAATTTTTAAAGAAAAATATTCTCTAAAAAAACAATGAAAAATGAATGATCTAAAGGGGTGGGTGTGGTTCCTTATAACGTGGTTGGACCCCCAACCTTTTAATTTCAAGGTTGTGTAACTCATTGTTTATATATTTTATTAGAATGTTGGGGGGAAAAAAATGGATGAAACAAATTGTGAAAAGGGCAAAAGTTTTTTTTTTCATACAACAACACCATGCGCCACTCTTAATTTTTCATCATTACGAGACCAACCTAATGCTTCAAAACCACATTGAGGTGCTATTTGCAACCAATCTTAATGATTGAAAGGTTGTTGAAAGTGAACCCTACTATTGAACAAATTATCAATGACCTTAAATGGACAACTTCTATCAACATGTTGCATAACACCCATCGACCCAACTCCTTCACCAAAGTAAAATATGTTCGAACCAACATAAGGAGGGATGGGTTTTGGGATACTTTTGACAATTTTGTGCACATGGCACATGATGGAATTGGTTTTAGTGACATTGAGGGCATTTGATGGCAAACAACCTTGCATGGGGAGAACATGGCTTCTCACAAAAACATTGAAAAAACATGTTTTATCATTACAAAATCAATCATTTTCATTATTATTGAACCTTGCAAATGTAATCAAACATCAATTTTACCACCAATGGAAGATGTTAATGACCGACTTACATTATGCAAAAGCCCTTTTTAATCCATACTTATTGATTAAAGTTCATGTCCATGATGATGTATATGCCAAAAAACATTTAATCATTTATTATGAAAAAAATTTAGTAGCCCGATAACCTATTTTCAAACTTTAAAAAAGCTTGCTAACTTTGTTGAATTTCGAAGGCCTTTGTTTGACAACCCCCCAATTGATGACCTTGACTTGCTTCCACATGAATGATGGGATTTGATTAGAACGAACGCATTTGCATTTGCACCCACTATCAGGTGTTTAGGACGTGTCCATTTTTTGATGTCACTACATCCATTTTTAGACATCATTACATCAATTTTTCTACACCCTCATGGATTGGACTATGTTTCATGCCAATTTTTTTGTTAATTTTATGAAAAGGGAGTCCTTTATATGATTTTTATATAATGAGTGCAAATGGGATAACATGAACCACACCTGCATGCTTAGGGGACTGTCTTTTGGGAAATATTTTTTGGAATATTTTCAAAAAATTCTTCAAAAAATTCTTCTATTTTTTTTTATAATTTCTTTATATTATTATGTCAAGGTTCGTGTAAAAGATTTTAAAATATATGTACTTTTCAAAAGTTTTGAAATATATTTATAAGTCCTTTTAGTGTTAAAAAACATGCGTTACAATAGTCAATGAGTGTTTTTGAAAGTTTTTTATTCATTAGATACTTTTCAAATTGATTCACATGTTCCAATGATATATTATGAACCTTATTATATAAAAAATTCTTATATTTTCAACACCAAATTAAATTACCATTTCTAAATGTGAAAAATTAAACACTTGTTATACTTATTGTGGTACATGGTAGTGTGATTGCACCCAATTTATTGTGATAGAAAATTAAAATCATTTAAAATAAATATTTCTACATCACAGACCTAAAACTTTTAACCATTGACAACTTAAGTGTCATAGTCCCTAATTAGTTACAAATGGATTCATTATGGGTGTTTGCACATTATAATGACCTTATATGGATGTCACAATGGTAGTTTTTCCTATATTCCCTAGATATTAAAAAATAAAAAATCATTGAAATAATAATGAAAATAATCCACTTATCTAAAGTTTATATCATAATCAACCTTCCAAGAATGAAAAAATCAAATCAAAATCGTAGATAGCCAATAAGTAATGAACTTTTGAATTTTGCCCACATTTTTTGTCACACCTGCAAAATTCATGGATATGGATTTTTATCTTATAATGTGTTAATCTTATGTGTTTGAAACTTTGGAACATTATATGAATCATGCTTAAGAAACTAAATATCCATTGAATGAATAAAATGTGATTTTAATTTATTATGTTATGGACTTTTAAAATCTCAAAAATTGTAATTATTTAAAAAACCTTTTTAAGCCTTTAAAAAAGATTATTTTTTTAAAGAAAATTTGTGATTTTTTTATGTGTTATAACATCATGTTTTGAAATTGGAAATGGAAAAAAATAAATTAATATCATCTAAATATTCATAGTTTAAACCACTTTTGAACTACACTAGAAAATGATTTTGAAAAGGGATTCTAATTTGTCGAAATTGTGACACATTAATGTGTTTTTACCCTTAAAATTAGGGTTTACAATAATAACACCATTTTCTCTCCAAAACTCAAAACTTATATTTGAAATTCAAAATGAGGCCTTATTGACCATTTCAATATCATATGAAAGTTTGATGGACTTTTAATGACACCAAAAAACAATGAAAAAAACAAAGTCCTTCATGTTCACATTTTTTGGCATTAAGATGAATTTTTTGACAATTGAAATTTTGGCTATATTATAATGATGTGTAACATTATTTTATAGAAAAGATGAATAATTTTATAAATAAAAAAGTTTATATTTTTGGCCTATAAAAATACATTGTGAAAAATCCTAAAATGGACTTCATTATGCACACAAAATTGTTCCACTCTAGCTTGCAAATGCCCTACCCTTAACATCTTGGTGTAAATGTATTCTACATTGTTGTGTAAGTGGAGGTAGAATTCAAACTCATTTGTCCATGGTAAAATGTGAAATCGATTCACATCAAAACATGCTAGGGTGCAATCATTATCTAACGAACCAAAAAGGGCATCAGATCGAAAAGAAAAACAATCAAAATTGGATAAATATTTATGTTTTGCAATTTAAAGCCATAGCAATCATAACAAGTTGTTATTTTTTCATTCATATGAATGTCAAGGAATTCAAATAAAAAATCCATTTGATGAAATTTGAAGTTTAAGTTTTAATTTAAAACCTTTGAAAATGAACACCTATGGTGTCAAATAGGAATCAACTTTGTAAAGGACTATAAAAAAAACTCATATAATAAAAATTATTTGATGGGAAAATAATCAAGAGGATAAAAACCTGTTACCCACATTGAAAAAACACTCATGTACCTTAAAATATGTGTAATTCAAAAAATTCAAAAATTCAAAAGACTTTTCAAAATTGATCCAAAATTTTAGAACTTTGAAAGCCTTTTATCACATAAAAATGAAGTATAATTTACATGATGTGTTAAAAAAAGTTGTAGCTTATTATAAAAAAAACATTAAAATGTAAATAATGAATTTTTGGTTATGAATTGAAATTGTTATCATTTTTATAAATAGAACATTAAATTTACAAAGAATGAAGACATTTTCAAAAATTCATATTCATTCAAAAATGATAAACAAAAAAACATGTCATGTATTGGGACAACTATAAGGGTGTATGCACATTATAGTTTTTGGTAGATGTAAAAGTCCCAAGAGTCCCTAACATGATTTTACATATTATCCATATGGATATGGTTCTAAATTCGAAAATTTTATTAATGTAATTTTTTACTACTATAATTTTATTCATTCATAAAACCTTTTAAAACTAGGTGAAAACCCATATTGAAATTTGTTCTTGTTAATTGGTATGATGAATTCACTTTGGAAATCATAAAAGAAAACCCCATAAAGTCCATAAGAATAAAAGCCCATTTAGATATTTCAATTATGTACCCATTAGACATATAAATTTTGATAAACATAAAAAAAATCATTTCAAAAGGACTTTTGAAAATAAAGTTCAATTTTGACCCTTCAAAAGTTCATAACTACCATTTGGTTAAGGTTTCACAAAAGATTTCACACTTAACTTTATCATTTCATTCTTCAACTCATTCTTAGTCCCTATAAACAATTTGGAATGAAATTTAATATGAATTCTTGGAATTTTTTAAAATCCAACCAATTGACCAATCCATTTTTTTAAATTTCAAAAAGCCCACTATTGATAATGAATGCATTATTTTCAAAAAATAATTGTTTAAATGTCTTCATAATTAAGTTGTTAATCTAGGATGGGTCATCATTTAATGTACTTATACTTAAATTATTCACCATAAGCATTTAAACACAAAACACCCTATAGAAATTACCATTCTAACACTAAAAGTGAACCATTATATATTGCATTCACCCATAAACATTTGCACAAAAAATTGTTCCAAAATTCATTCGTATGAAAAAATTCTTTTTGGAAAAAAAGACATGCAATCATTTTCTAAAGTAATCATGTTGGTTCATTGTATCTCGTTTGCACCTGCTAAAAACTTAGTGAACATTTACACTAATAGCAAGTTCTTACGAAAATGACCAATGTTAACCCAATTACATAATATGAAAATAATATGTTGTTTGAAAAATTTATGTTTAAGGTCAATGGAAATGAAAATGATGGCAAGACATTAGAGGAAGACCCTTTAATGTTAGATGAAGATCTAGACCAATATGACCCCTACAAATTCCCAATTAATGACCCATTGGAAAACATGTTCCATTCTCAAAATTATTATTTAATGTTAACATTTGGGAACAATTACAATCCAACGATGGGAACATAAATGTACTAACATGCCACCCAATGATGTTTCATAACAAGTGGAACCCCCCACCTCAAATAAATCCATTGAATAACAACTGAAACCCCCAAGGCATCCACCACAATTGTACATGCCCCAATGGTTAATGCTGAAATCACACACCTATAATCAATAGGTTCCACTGATTATGTATTCCCACATAACATGAACACACCATTAACAACAATGGACTCGACGGTGGGCCTAGGGATCAACCTTGTGCATTTGGTAGCCCAAGACACATTAATTGAAACACCAAATTTACAAACTGGCCCTTCGATCAATCCTACAAATAATGTAATTAAAACCACGGTAGTAATGGCATCAAACATATGGGCATGCCTAAATACCACCATTCAACCCTTGGATGTGAATCATCAACACATGCCCACTTATGAAATTAAAACACAATTTGCACATCATGGCACAAATTTTGACCACACACTAATTTCTGACTATTTACGATGTCAAATAGGTTTTCAACCCCAAGTGGGGTCAAGATTGGCCATGGTGGTTACTTCCATAAATCGTCTTCATCTGCCTATTCGAAATTCATCCACACAATTGTAAGTCATTCAAGGCAAAGCCCCATTGATAAAACAACGATGGCTTTTGGGTCAAAGCAAGATAAAATAAACAAAAAAAATAAACATCTCCACCTTAACCCTACGCTGTTCATATAACTACCATAAATTAGTATCAAATTAAATGAAAGTATGTGTCAAGTATCATTAGTTTGCTCTATTAAGTTTATAAAAATTTAATTCTAAAAAAATTAAAGGTAAATGAATTTTAAAAATAGATGAAAAACACATTTGAAACCAATTGAAAATTATGTGTTCAAACCTACTTTTTGGTTAGAAAAGTTAGTGAAATTGATATGTCATAAATTAAGAATTGAAGATCAACATATGTTTTAACAAATCATAAATAAATTTTTAAAAATTCCATTACAATAAAAGGTGTCCCTGTACACCAAATGATTTCATTAGATTTTGAGTGAATTCACTAGTTTAATGAATAAGGATTAGTGAATTACACCCAAATTTTGTAGTAGTGTTCCTTTTTGTAAAAACCTACTTTCATTTACTTGAAACCAAAAGCCCATAGTGAAAAGTAAACGTCAAAAGCTACTTGTATTTTGAAAAACCTACTTAAAACTTACTTTTACAATTGAAATATGAAAATCAATGCACATTAATGTAATCATATATTATATTTAATCATTGAAATGAAAACATTCAATGTTCCACAATTCTATAATGGGTTTTGTTGCTATTTTAAATCTATTTGTTCTAGTTTTGATAAGGTAATCAAGGTCAATTGATCTTATTTACACCCTTTTGTAAATGAACATGATTATTATCAACCAAAAACAAATGGCATCTTGGATATTGATGGATAACATCCTATTAAACAATTTTGACAAATTTACAAGTGGGGTGAAATATCATTATGACCTTGTGTTAGACAGACACTTCAGAGGTGTGGACGAATGGTGTAATGATGATGATGAGGACATCAAACATCAATGATGATGGCAATGAAGCATGAAATGATAACAACTATCATGAACAATGACCCCAAAATACCAATCCCACAATTGGTCATGCTTCCACATTTAAAATCATTAAGGTGTTAAAATCTTGCCATGTTTAAAAAAGTTAATGTTAAGGGCACCTAATGAATTGCTTGGTTTTGAAAGAAATAAATGAGCAAAAGAAAAATCTTTTTATTTTCCTTGGGTAAGCAAAAAGCTTTAACACATAGGGGGATTGTCCTAACTTAATAGGGCAGCTTCATAAACCTTCTATAAAAACAAACCTAAAGCAAACATACAATAAAAAATATTCACATATAAAAACTCAAATTTTTTCAAACATACAAAGGAAAATAACTACAAGAAAAAAATATTTTACGTCAAAAATTATTTTCCTATATAGTCCACAAAGGGACAAAGCTTTAAATACCTCCAAGAAAGAAGTTAGAAATGGTGGAATAAGTAGTTAGCTTAATCTTTAAAAAATTGGTTTTAAATATACACAATCTAATTTGGTAGTACAATTGGTTTCGGTAAAAAATTTTTTTGGTAAAAGAAATTCAATTTCAATAAGTAAATCCAATTTTGATGAAAACCCAGTAAAATTCCAATTTGGATAAAATTGACCTTCAACATCATCCCCCTTTTTCAATGGGGGTTATGTCATCATAATTACACTTCCTATACTATTCCTCCATAGTCTTTGTCTCCTTTAACCCACCATCTACTCCTAGGTATTTCGTTGTGGCATCAAGACTTGGTGCAATGGCAATAGGGACAATGGATGATTTAGGCTGTATCAAAATCGAAGTCCTTCCTTCCATATTTTGGTTTCTACCATCGAATTTGTTTGTTCATCCTTGGTTACAATTAATTTGACAAATATAATCTTTAATTATTTCATTCATTCATTTGATGGATGAATTCTATTCATATGTTTTATAACCTATCTATAACTATTTTACAATTAATTCAACAAATGTATTTTTTCATTATTTCATTCATCCATTTGAGCAATGAATTTTGTTCCTATTTTTTGCAACTAACTTCATTATTAGAAATCTTGTCGTTTGACGCGTTCCCAAGTCCCTTGCTAGACCCACTTGAGGGTCCAAGTACGTTGAATTGTGGAAAGTTGGGACTTGAGGGCCGTTCCCAACTTCCAACACTAGAAGGGGGGTAGAGGGGCATGCTAGAAGTCCCGGGATTAGACTAAGAAGAGGGACAAGTATTATCTCACTCGAATCTGCATCCAAAACCAACCACAAGAGGGTTAGTTCACATTCGGGAACACCCTTGGGTGTTGGGACAAGCCACATGCACTTGGATTCACTTGATTCACCTAGGCCCGGACTTGGGGGAAGCCACCACCTTCCCCCATATAGTATTTTCTACGACTTTCTGCCACACCTACATCCAAATGGCTCTTTTTCTCGAGATTCCCAAAGTGGAGTCCCGAAACTGTTCCGGTTTGGACTCCTGGGACTTTGGACGCTCATAACTCCTCGCCCCAAACTCAGATTGAAACGAGGTCTAAACCAAAGTTGTAGCTCTCTTCGAGAGCTTTCCAACGCCATGTCGCACTCCTTCAGCAGATGTCGGGAAGAGGTCGATTCCCGACTTTTAGTGGTCGAGAGTCAAACTGCCAGTTTGACTCCCGGCCGTTCTTTTGCCCATAACTTGGGTTGTAAATGTCCAAATGGCACATGCGAGGCTATTTTGGGCATCTACATTTCAAGACCTTTCCATTGATATAAAGAAAAACTTAATGCAAGGTGTTTTGGCTCTTGAACTCGAGCTCTGAATTTTCGGGAATCCCGGAGGACTCTAACTTCCCACTTTTGGGGGTGTGAGTTTCATCTTCACACTTATCCCAAAGTGGGGTTGCGACATCGTTTGTAACTAGTCACTATGCAACTGGCATGTAACTGGTTGCCATTTGTAACTATCTCGGTTCATGTTTACAATTATAAATTTCGTATTGTATAAATTTTTGGCCATACGATTATGTGTGCAACTAACGTGCAACAGAATGTGTACAACATGGACACGTGTCATAAAAATAATGGCCTAAACTTATACATAATTAAACTACTATACTTAATATATTTGCATAGGCTATGTATAATAATATTATGTACCTCTAATACTAAAGTTTACCCCATATTAACTTAGGTTAGCTTAAACTAAACTAGGCTAAAATAACCATGGCTAAATTTATTAGGCTAAACTAGTTATGGCTAAATTAAATAAATAAAATTAAATAAAATTATGCTAATTTAATTATGGTTAAATTAAATTAGGCTAAATTATTTATGGTTTAACTAAATTAGAATATATTTATTATGGTTAAATTAAATTAGGTCAAACTAATTATGGCTAAATTAACTTAGGCTAAAATATTTATGGCTAAATTAAATTAGGCTAAAACTAACAATGACTAAATTAAGTTAAGTTAAACTAATTACAACTAAACTAAATTATGCTAAATTAAATTAAATTAAATAAAACCATGGTTTAAATATGTATTGCAAGTTTTTAAATTTTATTTGTCAAATATATTTAAATATGTTTTTTAGCAAGTAGAATTTTTTGATTTTATTTTATTTGGAATATTTTTCAGAAAATGTAAATTTGATTAAACAAAACATAATTCATAATCAATTAATATGATTATATTAAATTTTATTATAAATATAAAGATAATAAATTATATATAATTAATAGGTATTATATATTTAAAGTTTATTATTTATGCTAAAATATTAATGTAAATAGATTACACGAATTAACTTACGAGTACTAAAACATCCTAAGTTAATTACTAATTTAAGCTAGACATAATATTAAAATCATATTTTCATTAAATAATCATAATTATTAAAAATATCCGACAATCATCTTTGAAGTGCAAAATAAAAAAAGTAATGAAAAATTAACAAGAAAAATTAATTTTTCTTTTGGACCCCTCCTACTTTCAAACCTCATAACTTTTTTATTTCTTATTCATTTCAAACGATTTAAAGTGCTATAGGAACACCACCTGAAGTTCTACAAATCATGTTGCAACTTTAATAATAACAAAGAAACGTAAAAGGAACTTTTTGGGTGTTACAAATCATGTTGCAACTTTAATAGTAACAAAGAAACATAAAAGGAACTTTTTTGGTGTTTAGGAATTGGCCTTTGTAGTGTTCAATGGTTTGTTTTTTTGAGTTTTTGACCCCCTTTACTTTGCGGGGCCATAACTTTTTCATTTCTAGTCCGTTTTTTACGATTCTTAGTGTGTTAAATGCACAAGAAGAGGGCTTCAAGTTTTGTTTTGACACTAGAAGCAATAGAGCCCTCCCCTGGTTGGTATACTATAAGATAGTAGTTACATTTAATGTGCAACTAAATTGGTTCATGAGGTTTGCAATGGAATTTTTTATCCCATATTCTTTGGTTTCCAATTTTATTTGGCTCCATATATAACTATGAGTAATAGCTATGCAATAATCAAATACTAAGTGCCATTGGGGATGAGTGAATATAAAAAACTTGACCTTTATGAAATGATTAATCCTAAAAATAAAATTGGATTATTGTAATCTTACCTATATAACCTAAACATGGCTACTTTCAACCTATTTACATATTTAAGGAAACCTACCTACTTAATAGGGTTTAATAATTGCCTACCTACTTATGCAACACGTGTCAACATTTTATTAACCATAAATTGGACGACTTAGATTTCATTAATTAATAATTAAAAATTAAAAAAATAGGTGGGCCTTAATTGCCACATGTCATCATATAATTGGTGTTTTAAAGATGGACACATGTTAAATGGTCAATGAATGTTCCATGGTGTGCCACATGTCATCATTTTAGTAGCAAAAAAATTAATAATTGAGATTAATCCAATGAATTTTTAATTTTAATTTTAAAATAAAATAAAATATTGACACGTGTCCACAAGCTAGTTGTCAAATTTTTAAACACATGTCATATTTTTATTAGATGCATGGTAGTTGCAAGGAAAGTTGCACATAAGGTGCAATTACATTTGGATTAATATGTATGGATGAACATGTATATTAACACTGTATATACATGTTGTATACATAGTGTCGCATGTAACTAAAATTTAGTTGCAAATGATAATTATAAAACCGAAAATTTCTACTAATGTTTACAACCAAAGATGAAATGAAAATAAAGGATTCAATGACTAATTTGCTACTAGGTGTTTAAATTTGGTTTTCAAAGCAATTGTATGGTAGTTGATTTTAGTAGTACTAAACAACTAAATTGTAACTTACAATGCAATTATCTAAACTTCACACAACCATTATCATGTTGTCTAATTATAATAGATAATGTTGAATTGCATTGGAAATCATTATTTATAAACATGAAATGGATTTGAAATTTGAAATACATTTACATTCCATGTTAAAAAATACATTACAAAAAAAATTAAATTTTTTTTTATCAAAATATAATTTAACTATGAATTTAAACATAATGCCTAAGTTATATATAATATATATATTTTAAAAATCTAAACAAAAGGTCATATCATAAAAATGATGACCCATAATAATCATTTGTCGTTCTAAAACATTATGTTTCATAAATGAACGTTTTTTTCTATTTTGATTGAAATGGACCTTGAACCATGTAATTTTTTCAATGCACTTTATTTGCTTGAAATTTTCCATGTTATGACATTTAATTCCACATGTGAAATAATCAATAGCATATCATAACATTGTAATGTCAAAAATATGTAAATCATACCTTCGGCATGAATAAAACTAGTTTACAACTGTATTATCACTAGCATGCAATTTATTCATCACTAAAATGTAATGTATAGAACATTGATACAAACTAAACTATAATTTGTACATTTGTAAATAAAATCAAATATTGTGCTTACAATAGGGTAAATTGAATTACAATTTTAGGTACTTTTGAAAAACTCTTACTTGTATACATAATTTTGACATACATCAAAAAACAAAAACCTTCAACATTCAAGAATAAGAGCAAGAACTTTCAACACTCAAAAAAACTAACAAAAACCTTCAAGATTAAAAAATAAGAACAAAAACCTTCAATTTTTTTGAAAGCAAAAACCTTTAACTTCTCTAAGAACAAATACAAGAATGTTCAACTTCCAAGAGCAAAAACAAAAGCCTTCAATTTCTCTAAGAGTAAGAACAATAACCTTCAACCTCTAAGAGCAAAAACAAAAGCCTTCAACTTCTTTAAGAGTAAGAATAAGAACCTTCAACCTCTAAAAGAAAAAAAAAAACCTTTGACCTCTTTAAGAGCAAGAATAAGAACCTTTAACCTCTGAGAGTGAAAAAAAAAACTTTCAACCTTTTTAAGAGTAAGAACAAGAACCTTCAACCTTCAAGAGAAAAAACAAAAGCCTTCAACTTCTTGAAAAGCAAAAACAAAAACCTTTAACCTCGAATTCGAAAATAAAAAACAAAAGCTTTCAATTTCCAAGTTATTTAAATAAATGATATTATTTATAACAACCTTTTAATTTTAAACCTAAATTGAACAAATAAACATAATCTTAGTTATAACACATGATATGAAAATTGCATCATTAAAAGACTAGGAAATAAACAAAATGTTTGAATATAAAGATTTAGAAAAAAAATCATCTTGAATTTTTTGACTTAAGCATAAGCATATGAAGGTTGTTGATGCATTGGGGCAGGTTTATTGATATATTGCCATGTGTCATTTGCTTAAAAATTTCCCACCCAAATTTTAGATCTTAAAATTTTTAATTTTAAGTTGAAATAAAGTTACATACTAATTGCAAACAAGTTGAAATGTCATATATATTGGGGGATGGAAATGTATACATGTGGCATGATTATATGTGTTATTCAAGGCCATACATTTGTTACAAAATAGTCATTGATTAATAATTAAATTTATCTTAGTTGTGATGTAGTTGTTACATGTGATTAAAGTGCAACTTGTCAACAAAATCAAACATGGTTGATTATAATTAAATATATAGTGCGTACATTGTATTGTATAAATATACATCTTGCAACTAATTTGCAACTATAATATAACTCCTTGATTTTTTAATGTGTCATTTTATTTATTAATTTGTTGTATTTCCATGGACAATTATGATGTAGTTGTATATTAGTTGTTTTGGAGCTTTAGTTGTAAGGTAGTTTAATTGTTACAGACACAATTTTTCATAGTGCATGCAAAGGCAACTGAGGCGATTGAAAGGGTGTCACATTATTGCTTTGCCATTTACATTTAAAAGTATCAAAAGGCAAAAGAAGAATTATGGAAACTCAAATATTTCACCATGCAAAAATATAATCTTCAAAAAATCCTCTAGAAGGAATCAAAATCCTTCAAGATATTATAACTCTATAATTAATCTCCAGTTCCAACACAAGCCAAAATATTATCTTTCAATAATTGTCATATAAAAAGGGACTTATTACCTAGGGGCCAAAATCCATTAAGCTATTATAATGAATTTAAACATTATTTCCTTGCCTTGGTAGGCAAGGACAAAAAAACACAATGCACAAGTAATGTTGAAGAACCTTGTCTACAAGGTATTAAGTTAATTTACTCACGATAACTAGGAAATTTGTTCTCCAAGAATAAAATATTCTTCAAGATTGCTTATTTGGGTTGTTTAATTTGTGTAATACCAATTTCAGCACAATGCTCATTACAAGGGTGAACTTCAAAAACCTATATTTTATTTTTTAATGCATGTGGAATTTACATATGAAGAATATACAAATTCCTATGTATAGAATGTTGGGCCACAAACAATCATTTGTCTATGATTATTAAATGAAAAATTCAATAGCATGGATAATTTAAAAAATAAAAATAAAGTTTAAATCAAGCACAATGGGGTTAGGTGTTCTATTTGGGCCGACATGAACATGATTTTGCATAGGAGGTGGAGGGCCAAAAATGGAAGGTTCATTTCTCATTGGAATTCTTGGATTCCATCACAAATTTGGGTGTCTATGATGCGGGTTACAACACGTGTCGGTTCTCCAATTGAGTTGAGAATCGGGTCATGTGTGTCAGCAACCAATCCAAGTTTTTGAGCAATTTGTTTGTGTATAATGTTGTGTCTTGGGTTCACTCCATTTAATGTAGCTTCTATGTTTTGACTTAGCACCCATGCCATAGTTTGTCGATGAATGCCAACTTTTTGAAAAATGACATTAGTTATGTACTGTATTTGACGCTCTTTGTCTAACTTGTAGTCTAATGCATCTTGTCCAACATGAACGATCTCTTGCCCATCAGAGTTCCATCATATTCCTTAGGGGTGGATTTTAGTGTGAAATTCTCTTTCTTCTTCATCAAAATAATCCCCCACTATTTGGTAAAAGAAGTTTCAACGGCCATCATCTTCATCAAGGTAGAAATGTTCAATTATAGCCATTATTTCTTTAACAATTAATGTTTGGATGGCATTGGCCCCATTTTGCACAACCCCATTTTGCACAAGTTTTGTAATCTACCAACTTGAAGGTCGATTTAAACCCCACATTTCAAGACAAGTTGAGGTATTTGTTAGTTTGCATTCCCAACTCTCAAGCATGGATGCAGCTAAACTAAATAATTGGTACAAGCACTGATGGAATGGTGCCCTACAAGTGGGACATTGATGTTTCATGTACATTTGGGTGATCAAACATGGTGGATGGAGCAGATGTGGGCAAGTTCCTAAAGCCCATCCACCATCAAGGTCAAATAGATTTAAACATATGCAACATGTAATGCCATCATATGTGAAGTGTTGTGGCATTAGCCACAAGAGTTGACGATCAACTTCATTTTGATGGGCAGATTGTTGGGTGTTGTATTGCCAATCCATATTTGCTTATTGGACCCAATTTATGCTCAAGTTGCCATTGGTATGCCATGGGTACTCATTATGAAATAGAGGGTCCACCTTTGGCCATAATGTTAATTGGAACTCCTGAAGCTAGTTTGAACATCCATATTCATCAATGGTCTTGAGTTCATTGGCAATTTGAGCTTTTTGGAAGGCAAACACAAGGGATGCCAATTCATCATTTGTTGGTATTCCTTTTCTAATTTAATGTTTTGATCCAAGATCGTTCAATGTTGTCTTTCATTAATGCACCATTTAAATTTTTTTTCAATTCATTAAATGTGATTTAATACATATAAATTTTTAAATTTTTTTCAAGTTGTTGGACCAAATATTTTGATAAATTACTAAAGATCAATTTTTATAATCTTTGTTACCTAGCACATGGAAACATGAAAAACAATGCCATTTTGGGGCATGTAGATTTTTTTGGAAATTCATTAGATATCACTAATAAGAATATATTTCATTATATAATGTCAAAAAATTCAAAAAATATATTCATTTAAATATACCTTTGAGCAAAAGTTTCAACTGAAATGTTTTAATTATATTCTAGACATCAATGTTCTATTTAATTTTATGGTTTCAAGAACTTTGGCAATTTGTTTATAGTTTTGGGGAATTTTTTTCCCCCAAATTTGTTTTAGCCACTATCCAAAAATTCACATTAAATAATTAATGAATCTAAAGCAAAAGTTTAAAAAATGATAAGATATTAGTTATTTATTTATGCATTAATTATGTGTTTAATCATTTACAAACATATAATATGCTTACTAGGTACATATGTTTATCTTCTAGTTCTTTTCCCTTTTCAATCATAAGTTTTAATGTTTCAAATTGTATATTATTAAATAAATATATGGAGTTCATGAAGAAGATTTTTAGTCACATAGTCGTATCCATGAAAACTTTCAGTCATGTGGTCATATCCATGGTTACAAAAATATGACCAAGCACAAAAACATGGCATATATGACTATATGATTAAAAATGGTCATTGGTCATATTTGTCTTATTCATAAATGTCAAATTTTGACGTAGTGTTATATACCCTTGTGACTATATTTCATTACAATCCATTTAGATAGTTGTGGGTGCATCTCAATATGGGAGCATCCTAAACCTCAAAGAATATTATTATTTTTTTGTGTGCATTGGGCCACTTTGATTGGCCTTTCATTAAATATTCCCCATATAAAAGCTTTTATTACCAATACAATACTATGGAAGTGCTCCTTTTAACACACTTATATACAATAAAGGAATACACTTTTGAAAAAATAATATGAGACAAATTTTGACGCTATTGGGAAATATTTTGGGTGTTTTTTACTTGAGTATAATTTCCATTCCAACCTTTTTTCATTTAAATTTTGGGTCTAGGTTTTTACAAAAGCTTGGATACCTATTGTGATTCATATTAATTGGTTAAATTAGTTATGATACATCTCAAAAAGTTTTTTTGAAGCTTTGAATAATCCTCTCAAATAAAAGTTACATCTTGTTACACTATTTTACATAATTGTCTAAAATCATGTAAATATATTTGTTTTACACTTGCAAGGTTTACACAACATAATGCAAACTTACATGGTTTTACAATTACACTTACATGACCTATGTTATACATTTCCACAAAGTGCAAATAAATTTCATTATGCCATTTACATTTACAAGGAAAATAAGTCTAAGCAATATAAGGCCTCACTCAAGAAGGTGAAGGTACTAGTGTAAGGGCTAGTTTACCCTAATCACAAAGTGAGGGGGCAATCAAAGACAAATTAATAATAAGGTTGTGCACCAAGAGCAGCATATCAAAGAATCCTTTTGGCTTTTACATTTGCACCTGGAACCTTTTGTGTGTCCTGAGTGATTCATGGGACAATAAAGGAGCCTCATGAATATAGGTACCTGCTAACTAATTTCTCTCTCATTGCCCTCTAAAAAGGACCTAGGGTATCATATATGAGACAAGCATGCCATTCCAAGAGAGACTTTTGAGCATGTCCCCTCTCAGCTTCTCATCTTCATTGGGTCATGACAAAAAGGCATTGATCAATCCAAAGCAGATGCCCACTCTACCTCCAAAAGTTTGGTGTTAGTATATTCCAATAATCTGTCAATGAGCACACACAACAATTACACTGTCAAAAGAATGTTATTTAAATCAAAAGAAAAAAAGAAAAGAATGTTATTAATAATAGTAATAATAATAATAATTATTATTAATTATAAGCCTACTAGATTAATGTGCTTTGTTCACTTGAACTTGGAACCAATGTGTGGGGTGACAATTGGAGCTACTCCATAGGCTGCATTTTAAGCCTTGAGTGAGCCAGCATTTTTACACTCCTGCCATGACAAAAACCAAAACCCTAAATTTGTGTTGTTTGCTTTAAAACAAATTATAAACCAGTGTTGGACGGATATCTACTTTTGACCCAGGGAACTAATAACTAGTCAGATCCAAAGTAGGGTATTGAAAATCAACATGTTCAGTATGAATTTTGATGGGAATGAACATAATATCCTACCTCTCTCGTATTCACTTTGTAAATACCCGTGAAGACCCTGAAAGTCTAATAACTTTGGAAGAAAATTGATACCCTACCTATTGAAGGGTTACATTTTAGGCAGGCAGATTATCTCTAAACCTGTAGGCTCACCCCTTTTGTCACTTGTAACCTCAAACCCCACAAAAAGGTTACATAAGCCCTCAAAACTTACATTGACATCGTCTTTATGGATTTCTAAGTTGGGTATTTGGAAAAATTGACCCTTTGGCACAGTGGGCGGTTATTTTAAAAACCGTTCCCAAGTTATGCATACTAGATGAATATTGCCCCAATAATAATACCTTAAAAAACTGGTAACCGAGTACATTGTTTAGATGCCCAAATTGACACCAAGTGGGTCTATTGATTTTCCAAAAGCTGGATATTTGATACCCAGTGTGGTAATTTTAAAAAAATTCAAAATCACAAAAACCTGCCCAGATGGGTATTAACAAAAACTAAGAGCTGGCCAACACTGTTGCAAACATCTTGTCCTAAGACTAATAGCCTAGGTACACAATTTAACCATCTCCCAAATAAATAGTAAAATTAAACAAATTTACACTAGAGTTTTAAAAAAAACAAAAAACCCCAATTATTTTTGACCCAAAAATAAATAAATTCAAACCATCATTTTATTCTTATTTTTTCGATTTTTTAATGTTGCACAAGTTGGTCCATAAGAAACTTCCAAAAGAAACAATTCCGAAAAAACTTTAAAAACAAGTGAAAACAATCCTCAAAATATTGGGACCTACTGAAACAAACGAAGAAGAAAAACTACAGATACTATTGTTCCCTAGACTCTGCTGCTGCCATGTGGATGTTTGTCGTCTATGGTTATATCGATGCTTTGTCGTGGATGATTTATGTGGGATGTGGATGCCTTGTCGGCAACGATGTGATTATCTGGGATGTGGATACTTGTCGATGATTATCGTCCATGTCGATGCTTTTACGTCGATGCTTTTATGTGCGATGTGGATGTTTATCGTCGGTATCGATGCTTGTTGTTGATGTTGATCATGAGAAGTAGAAAGAAGAATAACAAGAATCAGCTTCTTGTTCTTGTTCGTTGATGATTGTCGACGTTGATCATGAGCAGAAGAAGAAGATGATGAAGAAGAAGATGAAGAAGAAGAAGAAGAAGAAGAAGAACACAGTTAGATTCTACAAACTTGTACAATCTATGAAGTCACGCGTGAGGAAAACAATTTGATCTCGTAAACTAATCTTGTGACAAGAAATTTCAATTTTATTAAACCCTAAACCCTAAACCTGCATGCATGCAGCAGCAGCAGCAGGAGGAGGAGCTGGTGGACCGTGGACGTAGCTAGCTAGCAGTAGTAGTGTGAGAGTTAATTCTCCAACTGATAAATATTGTTACAATGGTCCTGCTGCTGCATCCAGCTTGATGATGGACGCAAAATTGCAGGGGCTGTAGGAGAAGATATATTATCGACTGATCAGCCAACTAAGCTGCTAGCTAGCTGTAGAGAAAAAAAGTTTCTCTGTTTTGCTCATAAAAATATGATTCTGCTTGCAGGATCCAGGTCCATTCAAGCTGGCTGACTACCCATTTCCTAAAACCTCGCGGGCCATGATCGGAGCCGTGATCCGTACCGAGCGCTAACACTTTTTTTGGGTGAATGCAGCTGATTCAGGACTAAGTACTGTTCGGATGAAGAAAAGCTGTCGATGATCTTGCTTGCTGCAGCACCTTGCATCTCCAGCTTATGGCCACTAGCTAACAAGCTAGAGTTCATGTCTGGGAAAGAAAGCGCCAGTTTGTTGGATCAAGAAGCTGCAGTTGAGAGCAATTTAGCAGTGATCGATGTGGACTCTGCATCACGGTTCATCACTAGCTAACTAAGGGCGTCAGACCGTCTGTATAATATCCATCAGTGCTTGATCATCACTTCTGATCCGTGAAGTTCCAGAAATCATCAACCTCGTGATGCAGGCCATTGCTGGAGGAGAAATGCTGATCGACATGAGAGGGTAATTGCCTGGACATCACTTGGAGATGAATGGTAACGTCTCCTAATGAATGGTCTCTTCGCGTGCCACAGGTGCCGGTGGACGTGGAGGGAATTGATCGCATATTCATCAGATGCGCCTGATCCCTCGCGGCGGCCGCTGCAGCGCCCCCATGAGCACCTTCGAACATCCAATCTATAGACTCGACGTCCGCAGTTCTTACTAGCTCGCCTCCTGTTGAGGCTCCAAATTGTGGCATGTAACTGTTGCTGCTGCTGCTGCAATCGACAGCCTTCGTGCCCTGGCGCTGCAGTAGCTCATGCTGGCCCGATCTGAAACGATTAGAAGAGGAGGCCGACGGATTGCATGAGTTCATGTTGTAGCCATGATGAGCGGCTTCGAATTTTGGAATCTCTGCAAGCTGTTGGAGATGGGGAAATGCAGCAGCAGCAGCTGCAGGATCCTGATGACCCATTTCGTCATGGTACCTGCTGTAATTGTCCGGAAGCTGCTGCTGCTGCTGATTGATGATCTCCTGGTTACACAAGTACTGTATCTGTTGGTTCTGATGGCTATATGCTGCAGGAAGATAGCACATCACCCCTGCTGCAGCTCCTTGGCCGCCACCGCCATCGCTCATGGAGAGTTGAATCTCTGCTGCAGGGGAGTTCACGCGGCCTTGTTGGTGCGGCAGCAGCAGCACAGCTGCACCTGCTTGCTGATCCGGCTCCATGGAGCCGGCCCTTGTATCGACGTCGCTTTTGGGCTTGCAGTTCTTGGTCTTTCGAAACACACGACAGACAACCCAGCTACCGTCTTCCTGCAGAGAAGATCATTCCAACAGTAAGCCGATCGAGCTCATGTATCCGCGACAAATTCTTCTGGAGCAAAATCAGACCAAGAAGTACACTAGGCAGTAACGTTGGCGCGGGGGCCGTCGAGCATTACACAAGGTGTGGTCATGTCTGCAAGGTTGCCGTCCAGGCGAAACTCGTGCATGATCCAATCGGTCTTCTCTCCGTGAGGTGCGCGGCCTTTGTAGAACACGAGCGTCTTGCGCTGGCCGATCAACTGCTGCAGCTTTGCCTCGTGAATGGGTTTGTCGCGCCCAGTTGCCTTCCAGAATCCGGCAGCCGTCGCACGGTTGGCTCTGTTCCCAGTTGGATACTTCCTGTCCTTGTGACTGAAGAAGTACCAATCCGTCTGTTTCGTGCTCCAGCTGCTTGAATCCTCGTCTTCTCCTATCTTGCATGATTCTGCACGCCGACAGACAGAGATTTCACACTGCGAACTTTATTAGTTCCGGGTTGCGTAAGAAAATCCTAGTCGCGGAGAATCTTTTTTCGCAATTCTGATGTAAAACTAGCTAGCTGAAAATCTAGATTCAACACAAGACATGCTGCTGCTCCAGGGCACATGATAACTGAAGCAATGCATTATGATGATGATGAGCGAGCTCAGATCATGATGTGTCGTGAATCGTGATTAGCGTATAAGAAGAAGCTGTAGTACCGTGAAGATCCCATGGCTCCAGTCTGTAGAGATCGAGGTCGCGAATAATGTCGAGAGCCTCAGATCTGTTGCAGCTCGAAGTACTTGCGATTTTCCCATGCAAGTAATGGGCGACGAGTTCTTCATCAGTGGGGTGAAACCTGAAACCCACTGGCACTTGCATCATCGACGTTTTGCTAGAGAATTTGTTCATTCTTCCGCAACCTGCTGCAGGAGTACGAGCTCCCCGCGATGTACATCTGCAAGATCCTGCTCCGCGCCCTCCTTTGCTAGCTCCTGCACACGTAGGATCTGCACAACAGTATTCTGTATCTAAATGCAGAGTTTGCAGATCTCCGCGTCTCGTTATTTGGAACTTCCAAGATTAATGTCGTCTCAGGTTCTTGTAGGCCTCTTGCATAGGACGGACTTCAAGCTTAGAATCCAGCATCATGGGAGATGCATATTCTAGCATCTGGTGGCGTGCTTCTAGCCATGTTTCTAAGGATCTGGAGTCCTTGTGGAGAACGTGTTGATCTCCAATCACAATACATTGAGACACGTCGTTCTCCGCCCCGATGATCAATGTCCTCCGAATTGCTGAGTCAAGCTTCTCCAGGAGATACATCGACCTATTGATCAACAGCTGGGCACGGCTCCTAAGAATCCTCAAGCACGTCTACAAAGCACGTCGACAGTCGAAGTAGAAGCAAGATCACGCGTCGTCGAGCAGCTGTTATAACGAAACAAAAAATTGGTAGGAAGACCACTAGCTAGCACCAATTCTACACGGTGATCATCATCATGTTAGTTGCAAAAGCTACAGGAGTTCGTCTCATCATGAGACGCCATGACCAGCACTTCCGACTAGTCCTGAGTCGAGATCAGTCGTGCCTACGTTTCAGGAAACATGGTCCCAAACAATGATATATCATATGTGACGAGATTGTGCAAACCTATATCCACTCTGCGTAACTTGCACTTGCGTCCGGTTTTTTCCTCCTTCACGCGCACACGTTCTTGCAGACCCGGCCTGATCCCTGTGTGTGTGTGTGAGTAGGGTGATGGTGGCGAGCAAGAAAAACAGAAGTTTCACTAGAGGGTTATATGAACAAGAAAAAGTTAGGGAATCTGATCGAGCAGATAAAGACTCCAGCAGCGACGAAATTAGAAAGCGAAAGTGGATATGATCATGACGAACTCATACGCATGTTGCAGGTGGCAAAAGCAGCTGCAACTTAGACCGGAGACGCGTCCTACAAGCAGCTTCACGCACAAACAAAGCTAATTTCAGGCAACAGCTTCACGCACACGATTCAACGACGATTCTACTACTACAAGAAACACATCTCACAGAATCCACATGAAGGTAACAGTAGTCGCGGAGCAGAAGCTGCATCATCATCATCATCATCGTCATCATCATCAATGCACCATCTAGATTGCAAATGCAGTCACATTTGAACTGCAAGTCAGATCTGGTGCTGCACCTCATGCACCTGTTGCTGATACTGTTCAATTGACTACCGATCATCCGTGATATTCTTCAGATCGCTTTCTTTCTATTCACGACTTGCAGACTAATCATCGTCATGTTCTCAGATCAGATCATATACAAATTCTGAATGCGATACTAGCTGATCAAATTCGCGATCATAAACAAGCGCACCACAACGACATTTCTTCTTTCGCCATCTCTCTTGTGCCTTCGCGCGCGCGCGCCCACACAAAAAACTCTTTCCCTTTCTCTTTCTCTCTTCAAGAGGTGGGAAGATCCTTCTTTTCTTTTGCACAGTGGATTTCTTTTTCTCTTTCTTTCCTTCTTTCAAGTTCTTCTTCCCGGACTGACCGACTGACCGGCGACGGCACTATCGTCGTTGTCGTCGTCGTCGCCGTCCGCGTTGGGTTCTTGCGCGTGTGTGTACGAACCAACCGCAGTTAGAAGCTCACCACAGGTGAAATCTTCTCGATCATGATGATTTCATTCTCCTTTTCTGGGTCCAATTATTATTATTATTATTATTATTCCTTTTTTAAAAATACTAGTTTTGTGATGTAGCCTGCCTATTCAGAGGGTTTTTCTCCCCCCGCTCCCCCCTCCCAATTTTGTTAGATCGAAAATTAGTTGAATTTTCGTTGCAGAAAACAGCAATATTATTCATATTTACAAATGGAAAAATGGAAAATTTCCTCCTTTTTTCTGCTGTCAAGGAATGGGAAAGATTCTAGGAAAAGAAAACCTTGCTGCCAAAGTGGCCATTATTCACAAGAAAATTTTGGTTAAATTTGGATATAAATGAGATATGGAGATATAAAATATTTAATGCAATAGTAGTAGTAGTAGTAGTAATTTTAAAAAATTAAAATTATTGTGATATAACCAAAGTGGTGAAAATTTGGCTATAAAATGAGATATGAAAGTTTTGAAATACTTTATGCATCCTTTCATGGCTACTAGAACTAGCAATTGTTTATTTCTCAAGGCGAAAATAGAGTTATCCATAAAGTGAGGAAAAGACAGCACCAGAACCCTGAGTTCGATCATAAACAGGGTGAGATTCACCCTGAGTTTGGCTATAAACGGGGTGAAATTCACCTTCAGTTTGGTCATAAATGGGGTGACATTCAAAAAATTGTGAAAAGTAAAGTTAATGCAACCCTGCAAAACTTATTAATAAACACATTATAGATTTGTCAAAAATGTCAAAAATCGACCATATATAGTAGGTTGATTGTATAGGTCAATGTCAAAAGTTGTTTGTAATAGGTATGTCATGGCGATGGGAGGAGGTGTGTTTTGAAGGGGTGGAAGTTGAGACGGTTCTAGACTTATGGCTATCATCTGACTTAAGATGGAAGGTGCTCGCATCCTTGGCAAAGTGATTGAACTTTTAATGAATAAAAGTAATCAAAACAAAAAGATGTAGGTCCTCTAGCCTTTTCAAGCTTTTCAAATGGCATTAGCACAATCATGTAAAAACACATTGGTTTGTTTGTTTGGGTGTCAATCACAATAGCTCTTTTTTTTGTTTTGAATTATGTTAAAAATAACAAATCTTTAGGTTGCACAAGATTGGAGAAGTAAATTTGTTCATGTTGGGTCAGCAATGACAATGTTAATTAATGTGCAAATGTTATTTTTAACGAATACAACGTTACTTTGTCCATGAAAAGAGTTGAACGTGAGTGAAGGAAGCACATGTAGCTGTTTTCATTTCATGTGCAAATCAACATTTCACATAATGACAATAAAAATGTTGTAAATTGCATCATGGGTTTCCTTGTGCTGTTAGCATTGTAAGATATGAATATTTGTAGAGTTGATGGGATGTGTGCACACATTGAAAGTTACTAGCAATTAAGAGATGGAGAAATCTGAATCATATTTGAAATGTCATGAAAAAAAAGTTAATCGAACTATAAACCAAGCATTTACTCCTAGGTTAAAACATGATAATATTCAAACATGATAAACCTCAAATATTTCATCAGAGAGCATGCTGAAAAAAATATGATGGTGTAAACACTTTGAAATAAAATATTAAAGTCAAACCATATGTTACCCTGAGCTGTTTAAACCAAATAAAATGGTTTTATGAGATTGAAGACTTTGGATAGTTCGAGATAAATTCCAAAACAAAAAAGATTGTTCAAAATCAGTAAATTTTCCATATTAGGTTCCACAAGATAATAAATATGATGAACAAATATTTTTTAAAAAATTAGTGTAAATTTTTCCCTTCATATTTTTTTCATAACCAAATTTGACTAAAATCTTCTCATGGAAGTTTTTTAAAAACAATTAACAAGTACTGGCATCCTTTGCTTTGCCTTATTTGATTGTAACTTGCATGATTCTGGCCCCTTGTAAAGGCACGCAACAATGGTGGCAACCCTAGCAGGTGGTAGTGCTCAGCCAACGGTTGTAAAATGACTGTGAAATTGACCATAGATTTTCTTCAAGTGGGTATGTGCTCACAATCCAATCTGATATTTGAGTAGGCAATTGAGTGAAACTAATACCAATCTAAGTCCATGCAATATTCATCCTCTCTCTCATTCAAAATTATCACTTAGTAGTGTAGAGTTTGTGTTTGGTCAATTTAATTACTTACCATTATGAAGATAATCATCCAAGTTGGACCAATAATCTTATATTCTGTCTCTCTCCCAATTTTTGGGCAATGAATTTCTTGTAGGCTAGACTCTTTGTTTGTGTTTAATAACCTTAAAGAGGGTAATGGGACAAAATGAAATCTTCAAATTGCCGATTAGTTGAAATTTCAGGAATAGGGTTGAAGTCATGAAATTCAACCCTATTGAATTTCTACAAACGTGGGTCGGGTCTTTATTTTATAAATTTTTTAATGTTTCATAATCCAGTGAAGGGTCAAGTGAAGTCATCAGATTTGTCCCACACCAAGTATCAAATAATCGGATTTTGAAAATGATATTTTGAAAGTTGAAACTTGTCTAGGATGAATTTGCCTGTCTAGGCAACACCCCCATGTTATTAATTTCCATGGTTACTATTTCAGATTCCAAAATAGTACCCGCGTAGTCAAATGTAAAAGTAAGCTTTTGTACACAAAACTTATCCCCAACACAAATCCTTCCAACTGGAGTTCTCACATGGGGGCAAACTCACACCTAATAAATTCATGCCGAAAGTGAAGCTGAAATCGGAGAAGTGCTGCCAAATGACATGCAACAGCTCAAAGCTTTTAGAGTTTAAGGATTGATTCAAGAACCTGACATGAGGAAACATGAAAGTGTTTGTTGAAACAATTCCTTGGGTAGAACCACCCCATCATGGAGAACCACCCATCACAGATCAGTAGCTAGCTGGTGGGTGAATACTCAGATCACCCAGAACAACGCCTCTAATGAATCCTCATCAAGCAGGTAGCAATTCAGAATCACCCCAAATTCCAAATTCATGGTTCATGTAAAAAAACTCTCTTTCTTTATTTCTCTTTGTATTTTGAGGGATCTTCCCCCACTGCATTACTCCCTAGGGATCTTCTGCTGGGGGGAGATCTCACTATATTTCTAGGTTCCCATGTTCCCACGGAAAGATTTTTGATGGGATAGATCAGGAAAATTCAAAAACACAAGGAGAAAAGGGACAGACCAGGCAAATTCGAGAAAAAAAGAAGGAAAGAATGGAGGAAAGAAAAACAAGAGATTTATCGGCTTCATGCGACTCTCCCTCAGTAAACCCACTCACTCGTGTTGGAACCTCCCCTACAACAAAAATTAGTGGACACCTGTTTTTACCTCACAATTTTGGGATGAAGAAGGTTTTGGAGTTCAGCCATTTGCCAACTAGCAATTTTTCATAATGACGACTACTAACCTTTTTCCCTTACAAAGGTGCCAGACTGTTTCACATAACTGATGCATGTCTGGGGTGTTGACCCCCCCATGATTGGTGATGGGTTTGTAAAACTATGAAAAAAAAGTAGTCAGGGGGTGGGGTCAGTCACCCTTTGTTTGATGAATAGTATTTTTTTTTTAAAAACACACTTAAAAAAGACTGTCCACATTTATCACCCAAACGGGGGGGGGGGGCCCAAGTAAGGGGGGCGGGGGGGAAAAAATGGAAAAAAAAGGGGAAACTCAGGGGCCTGGCTGGTTTTTTTTTGTTGGGGGTGGGGGTTTTGGGTTCCCTTTTAAAACGC
>Ga0116231_10001056_pt1 | contig 54453 bp, 28 predicted proteins | sample S1TSphgellanicum_2_FD_89695 | JGI IMG/M metagenome (GOLD analysis project Ga0116231, IMG submission 89695) | Host-associated microbial communities from peat moss isolated from Minnesota, USA - S1T2_Fd - Sphagnum magellanicum MG | ecosystem: Host-associated > Plants > Peat moss > Unclassified...
AAAAAAAAAAAAAAAAAAAAAAAAAAAAAAAAAAGGATTTTAAAAAAATATAGACTAATAAAAAAAAAAAAAAAACAAATAAAAAAAAAAAAAAAAAAATTAAAAAAAAAAAAAATATCCACAAACAAAAAAAAAAACAAAAAAAAAATAAAAAAAAAAAATTTAAAGGGGAAAAAATTAAAAAAAAAAAAAAAAAATTAAAAAACCCAAAAAAAAAAAAAAAAACTAAAAATAACATAAGATGGATTAAACAATAATAACCTATCATAGTTTAAGGTCGAATAACTTACAATAGTCCATAATAGCCAATGGTATAATAATTTATAATAACATGGGGGTAATAACAAAAAATAGCCTAAAATGACATTAGATGGAATAACCTAAAATAACCTAAAATAACATAAGGTAGAATAATTTAAAATATCATAAGGTGAAATAACCTATAATAAATTAAAGTAGCTGAAAATAACTTAAGATATAATAACCTATATAGTATTAACTTAAAACAATAAAAAATAATATAAGATAAAATGGTCTAGAATAGCCTAGGGTGGAATAACCTATAATAGCCTAGGATGGAGTAGCTTATAATAACCTAGAATAACATAAGGTGGAATATCTTAAAATTGGACATTATTTCTTCATCAAGTGTAGGTTGATTCATGTTTATCAACATATTAAAGGTCCAATGTAGATAGTTAGTGATTAACCTTCCATTAATGAGGTGTATCATTGTTAGGTTGTCCTTGAACATTAATAGTGTAACATTATTAACCATTTACAAATGTTTTACAATTTGTTTCAATGTTATTTGTGGTCTCGAATACCTATAATTGGATACATTGTTTCCTTCACAAACAACATTATAGTAATCAATGTTTTGATTTATTCATGTTTAAACAAATCATATTCTACTGTAGCAATAGGAATAAGGTTGGTTGCATTGGGATCAATGAACCTCCATTGGTTGTCCCTCATGATGACATTTCTCATTTTGAACTTCCATGAATTATAATTAGGTGATCATTTCAATTTGTTGATTTTTCGTCCATTACGTCAAGTTGAAACTTTGCTACTAATTGATTAAAAAATGGACAATAAACCCTATTCGAATAGACATGGACAACTATTACTTATGGGACGTCCACAAGTAGCACTTATAGTTTACATACTTGGTAATCAAATTGTTCCCATGAATATACAATCTTGAAGATTTATGTGGAGTGAAAAAATAAAAATGCATAATAATGTGACCAATCACAAAGCATAACTCATATGAAATTTTAGATGTGCATTGCTTATATACACCATCAAAAAATTAAAAGAAAAAAATTGTAGAACAAAGTTCATATGAGATTCAATGAAATAATGTTCTTTAAAAAAAAAAAGTGTAAAAAATGTAATACAACACTACAAACAAAGCAAGGTTCATAAACACCTTCATTGTTTAATACCTATTAGCTATGATACCATGTTATGACACTAATTAACATTTGTTGAATTGAATTACCACCGAGCAAATGAGTAGAAAATTATAGATATATGAACAAAATGTATGTAACTCCTTATCATGCATACGAAACACAACAATTTTGATGTATGTCTTAATCCAAATACCTAGTAAAATAACCTACACATTGTTAGTAAATAATATTTATTCAAGGGGTGTAACAATTCAAATATTATTAACAATGTTGTTTCAATCTCATTTCATCAAATGTGAACAAACTTAATGATCCTCATGTTATTTTACCATATTTTATGTAATTCATGAGTAAATGTGGCTCAATCATTTTTTGTTTTTGTTTGAAGTATTATCTCATGTTACATTTCAACACAAATATATTTTGATAAAAATCATGATTATGCATATGCATATGAAAAAAACTTGAAAATGATAATTCAAAACACTGAGTAAACAATATACATGTTAGTTATATGAAAGTCTTATAAACTTATATTTGTGGTACAAATGTGTTTTTGGCATGTTGCAAAATTAAGAGATCAATGTTTAATGAACATTGTTTTAACACAATTTTTTTTGACTAAAACATGTTGCATGAGAACATGGGCCTTGAAGTTTCTTTTCATTACTAAAATTGCTATGGAGTTTTGAAAAAAAAAAAAAAAAGAAGCTTTGGTCATATAACATTTTAGTTCAAACAAGCAAGTAGGTTCCATTTATACCAAATTATAATTTCACAAAATGAATTGGTGGCATTTCAGGAATACATTAATAAAAATATATCAAAAAGGTTCATTTGATATGTTAGTTTTCCAATTAGTGGCCCTTCATATGTTTTGCCAAAAGAATTTATGAAATCTTCACATGAATTCATCACTAGTTTCATTTGTAACAAAGTATTTATTGATTCATATTATTTGGTCATTACATCCTTTGCATTAAATGAGATTGGTGATTAAATCCCTATTTGAATATTATCAAATCACCTAAATCACAAAGACATCTATATATAAAGTACAACTTTTTTATTAAGATGATTTTATTTTGAAAATTGAAAAATAATAAACATTATTTAAGGAACTGTGTTTGATTATTTAAAATTAGTGAAAACTAATTTGATCAACATTTCAATTTTTTGATTTAATGAATAATAATTAATATCTAATCAAATTTTATTTGACATGGTAGGTTCTAACGAAACAATAAAAAATCTACATGGACCATATATCTTTGTAAGGTCATGGTTTTTGGTATTATAGTAAACAATTGGATTGTAGTTTTATGACATTACAAAGTTGCTTTCACATCTATTTGAGGTGGAAAAAAAGTTCATTTACATGTGATGTAGTTTTTTCATTACAATGTAAAAAAAGGTGCATTATACACAACAAGCCTACCATTAATTTAAAATCAACAATTGATATTGTATGATAAACTGGTCATAATTAAGGAAAAATACATATTAATATATTTTAATGTACCACATCATGTTGTTGTAAAAGAAAAAAATTCATGATTATTTTTTTAATTTTTTAACATCACATTAGTTATGAAAAACCCTAAAGGATTTCAAATTAAATGATGACATTGTTTAGGAACCTATTTAAACATATTTTTTAAAAAACTACCAAACTAAAACCTATTAAAAAATGTCACAACATGATTTTCAATTTTTTGAAAATCTAATGATTTTTTTCTCAAAAAACAAAAGTGATCACATATTCCTTTTTTGTATTTATTTTTCATATTTGTGCAAAATTTCAAACCAAAGAAAGAAGAAATGTGTATTTGAATGTTTTCAATCACATTGTGACATTTTGAAAGAATTACATGAATTTCGCATATGATGAGTGCCATAACTATTTTTGGAGAAAGTAGTTTCATATTTAGTTTTGTGATTGATTTATGGATTGGTGATAAAGTTGCTTGAGGCTGGGTGCACATTTAAGAATGTGGAGAAGAAAAAAAAATGTCAAAAGATGAATATGAATCTTTTTCCAACCTAATTAGGATGAATCATCTCACCTAGTTTCTAAGGGAGTAAAATCCCTTGAAGCTACTTTACTCTATAATGATTTTCAACACAATATCCTTGCCTTACAAGGCAAGACCAATAAAACTTTAATTCAATCACTTTGTCACTTCACTCACTCTTGACCTTTCACAATGGCGATGTAACCATTAATTTATACAAAACACATAATTATACATCGTCAAATCAACAACTTATTAGCATTATCCATAAAGTAACCCTGTCTTTGGGCCTCCTTTCATCCCTATCCCCTCTTTCAGTGGTATACACAAAGCAAGGGAATTTTATTTAATCTCAGTATGAAATGCTGAAACTCAGTTTACCACAAAAATTGATGGTTTTTTTGAGTTTGTCCCCCGGACCCCTCCCCCTCCCCCTCTAACAATAACTTGAAAAGAGCAAATTATAGGCTATTTCTTCAATTTCTTATTATTAGCAACCTTCAAAAGATCAATTGTCAAATCATTGGGAACATTGTTAATGTGAATTGTTACATGTCGAAAACAACCTAGGGTTTGAGATTGTGAGCACTTTGTTTGGCACCTCTTTAAGAACTTTGGCAACACTAATGGAATGGAAATCAGGGTTAGAACACCGATTTGAAACAAACTATGTAAATAAATTGTCATCTTGTTTATATACCTATTGTCTAACCCAAAAAAGGGTAGGTATTAATTTACTATGGAAACATGGTTTTACAAAAAAAATAAAAAATAGGACTTTTTGTGGGGAACTTTCATTTGAAATTATGGGAACATCGATGAGCACAAGTTTCCAAACAGAGAACCGGATAGAATTTGTAGCTTGAATCGTCACCATTGATTTGCTTAATTAATTAATTAATTAATTAATTAAAGTTAATTTCTGCCCACCTTGAGGCTTGGCCCAGATCGCTTTGAAGCATTGGACCGTGCCCACCGTCCAAGACGCGCGGGGAGCAATCATAGCCGTGGAAGCGTGTCAAGATTACATCCCGGTGGGGGGGGGTCGGGGGTGTGCTTGCTTCCACTTCTTTCACGCACAGTTTGCTCCGCGATCACCAAACCCTAATTTTGTCTCTGCGGAGTTTGTTCCGCTCATTCTCTCCTGTCTTCTGTCTCCCTGCGCTGTTGCAATCCCATCTGTGCGCTCGCTCAGGTGGGCATTTAGATTTGTGTTAGGGTTTTTTTTTTGTCTCGACCTTTGTGTGCCTAGAGAAGGAGAACTGTGTGTAGAAGTGGTTTTCTGTCTTTGTTCTTATTGCGAATTTTTATTAGTAGGGAAAGGGAAGGGAACACGAACGAGAGATAGAGAGAGAGAGAGAGAGGGATTGATGGACTCGGACCAGGGGAAGTTGTTCATCGGTGGGATCTCATGGGAGACCACAGAAGAGAAGCTCCGCGACCATTTTCAGGCTTACGGCGAAGTGGTGGAGGTTGTCATCATGAAGGACAGGGCCACTGGCCGTGCTCGCGGCTTCGGCTTTGTTGTTTTTGCGGATCCCGCCGTCGCTGACCGCGTTGTGAAAGAGAAGCATACCATCGACGGCAGAACGGTAAGTGACCCCCTGCAAGAAACCCTAGTGTTGAAGTCTGTTGAGAGAGAGAGAGAGAGGTATGTTGGTATGCGGTATTGTGGTAGCCTATGTCTGGAGAGTGGTGAGGGGGAGAAAACAAGAGGAGTGATGGTCTGGTAAGCACGTTATAACTAGTGTAGCTGTCTCTTTCTTTTTCAACATTATTTAGGTGGAAGCGAAAAAAGCCGTGCCCCGGGATGAGAAGCAGAATGTGCCTAGGAGCAGCAACGGTGGCCAAATGCCAGCGTCGTCCCACCCTAGGACAAAGAAGATATTTGTGGGAGGCTTAGCCTCTTCTGTCACTGAGGATGACTTCAGACAATATTTCGCGCAGTTTGGTACTATCACAGATGTGGTTGTTATGTATGACCACAACACTCAACGGCCTCGTGGTTTTGGCTTCGTCAGTTTTGATTCTGAGGACGCAGTGGAAAATGTTCTTCTAAAGTCGTTTCATGAGCTCAACGAAAAGATGGTGGAGGTTAAACGAGCCACTCCCAAAGAACTTTCTGCAGGCACAGGCAGAAATATCAGTGGCTTTGGAGGCCAAGGAACAGGCAACTATGGTTCGGGCTATGGCCAAGGCTACTCAGGTGGTGGTGGCAGTGGCTATGCTGGCCGGGCTGATAGTCACTATGGTCAAAGTCCTGGAGCTGGTAGGGGTGGATATGCTGGCTATGGTGCTGGAGGGTATGGAACAGCTGGTTATGGTGGCAGTGGAGGCTATGGTGCAGGAATGAATGGTGCTTATGGAGGAAGTGGGTATGGCATGGGTGCCGGCTATGGTGGCGCAGCAGGGGGCAGCTATGGTGGTGCTGGATATGGTAGCACTCCAGGTGGAGCTGGTTATGGGGTAGCTGGCAGTTATGGGAGTGGAGGAGCTGGTAGTGGGGGAGCTGGAAGTGCCCCCGGGGGTGGGAGAAGTGCTTGGGGAAGTGGAGGGGCTGGATATGGCAATGCAGGAACTGCTGCAGGCTATGGTGCTGGTGCTCCTGGCAGCATGGGTGGGTATGGAAATGTGGCTTGGGGTTCTGGTGGGGCACGTGCTGGTCAAGCCACTGGAAGTAGTGGCTACAGTGGGGCTGGCTATGGCTATGGGAACAGTGAGAATGGTTATGGGTCCACTGCAGGATATGGAGCACGAGGCAGTGGCTATGGAACAAGCACAGGTGGCTATGGCAGCTCAGTGGCAGGAGGAGCTAGTACTGGGAGCTATGGGGGAGGGGGATATGGGGATGCATATTCTTCAGGCTATGCAGATAACACATGGAGATCAGCTGGAGTGGACTCCTACAATACTGCTGCAACAGGGACAGGCACTACAGGCAGTGGCAGCTATAGCATGGGGAGTGGAGCAGCAGCTGAGGGGGCTACCACTGGAACAGCTGGCTATGGGGGAGGTTATGGCGCCACTGGCAGGCAGTCACATAGAGGTCCTGATGCACGCTTCAGGCCCTACCCTGCTGCTGGTGTTCGCACTGGCTAGTTAGTTTACAGTGTCTAGTGTCTGTTGGTAGGCTTTCACTTTTAAAACATGTTTAAGTTCTTGTAAGCAAAAAGACCCAGCTGAATTGGTACATGTGAACATAATTTTAGTAGATGTGGGTAATCTAACTTTTGCAGATGCTTCAGGATCCATGGTGAGCTGTCCAGCACGTTTTGGACTTAAATGGCCTTGTCATGTTGTGTTTGTTGGGGACAGTCAAGGTCCTACTTGGTTCAGTTGCAAGCAGTTTCTATGCTACACCCTAATTTCATGAGTTCTTCCAGAGTCCTGCAACTATATAAGTAGATAGTGTCTTTGAGATCTGAATGTCATATCTAGAATGAACAGATTGTGTTAATTGTTACAGAATAAATCCATGCAGATGTATGTGTTTGAGAAGTTGATCAACTGGTTGTTAGCTATTCAACAGGTTGATGGTGTTAGCTATTCAACTGGTCGTCCCAGAAAGGTGATCTGAGATGGAGATTTGACCCCTCCTTTGAGGAGGTTGTCATTTCATCAGTGTACTAGAGAAATCACCAGTTGCTATCTGGCCTCAGATGCATCTTAGAGGTTTTGGAGTCGTGTCTTTATAGCTGTCTTTTGATTCTGGGGCTTGCTTTGTTTTGGATTTATGTTTATGGGAGAGTGTCATCTCCTTTTGTGAGATGTTTTGTGTTCATTTTGCTGGATGGTGGAGGAAGTATTGATGTGTGAATCCTTTTGTCCTCCTGAATACAGGGGTTGCTGCCCAGTCTTAATAGGGGGACACAATCTCGACAGTAAACCCAGGGTCTGAAGTCTGGAGCGCACATGGCCAAGGTTGTGAACTGCTGGGGGTGGTTGGTTGGGTTGCTAAGAGTTAGAGAGCTGGTATTTATGTTCTGCCAAGATTAAGGAGGATATTTTCTAATTTGCTGAAAAGTTTCTTAGTGGACGGGGGAATTATTGTGGCTCTCCTTTTTGTAGCATGCTGAGTAGAACCTTGGTAGGTATTGTTATGTGCCATGCGCCAGGAATTATCAAGTCTACTGTCATATGTAGTGGTATTCATTCCTTAGTTTGGGTGTTCTAAGTTCTTGTTTGTTGTTTGACTAGTCCTTGTCATTGTAATAGCATATGCCCAGGTTGAATCTGGGCAGATTGAGGCTGAATAGTTATTGGGTTGAGATTGAGTACCAGAGTCTTGAGTGTTGATGCATGCCTGCGTAGTAAAGAAAGTTGCAACTTTCAATTCAGCAATGTGCTGCTACATGTCTGATGTCCTTAGTGTGATTCACTCTGCCTATTTTTGTGAAATGTTCTGTATGTTCCACTTCAGGTTTTCTTTTGGCCAGAGACTTGTATCAGTTTCTGTTTTTTGGAGATTGTAGTCATCTGGTGTGATCCTGTACAATTTTGAATAAGATATGCTTTATGACTGCAAAGGTTGTTTTGTCAGGCTTGAGATGCATAGTTGAAGATTTTGCAATTTTACATGTGGTATAATGGCAGGCAGTTTGTGTCTAGAATTTATGGTTGCTTCTCTCAGGATGTGGTTTTAGGATGTTTTGTTGTGCTCTACTCCAGAAGCGTCAGAATCCAGGTCAATAAAGTTAAGTTCTTGCTGAGATTTCAGATGCAGCAGACGACTCTTGATGTGAACCAAATTGCTCAAGAAATTTGCCTTTTCCTTCTCTAACCAGGTTCCACTTATTCAATTTATCACACTATTGATCTGAAGCAGATCATCTAACCAGATCACTATTGCAGTGTGGGCTACACTGCTGCAAGATTCAGAAGATTTTTTTGGTGTAGAGTTTTAAATTTTTATTTGCAAACATTTTGGTGCATTCTCCATGTTGGTTTAATCATGAAGCATTGAAATGGCTGCTCGGTGGGGTGTATAGGTTTCATATGCAAATTCCTTTGATTGCCGCTTCTGGCATCATATCCTTAACCGAGCAATGTGATTGAATTTGTTATATTACAGGATAATGAATGCAGCAACAGCTCTTGGTCCAGGCTTTCCGACTGTTTCTGCAAGCCCTTTAATCTTCATATATCAGGGACCTTGCCTCTGAGACACAGCCTGCTTGTTGTCCAATAAAGGCTTACGTCAGAGATGATGGCAATCTGGTATGTGTTCTCTGAAGCATAATGTCTTTGTAATTATTGTGTTTTGAGTAACAAATTAAGTAAGAGATTGATTCAATTGACTATTGAGGCTTGTAGATTGCTGAGCTCTTGTAATTGTGTTTTCTCCAAGGAAACTACATGAGCTTGATGGATCAACAAAATCTACTTATCAACCTACTCTGACCTGAGATTGAGAGCCCCTCAGTCCTTTGCACGATTCACCCATCCCAGGTTCTACCAGATCTGTTTCCAGGATCCTTGTTAAGGCACTATTTTGCCAATAACAGTAGGTGAAGGCTAGTTGTATGCTTTATGGCTTGGGGTTCAAAAGCTTTTGGTGGTTGTAAATCTAGGCATGCCAGCAATTGGAATGCACGAGAGTTTGCACATGCTGCTGATGGAGGCAATACATCTCAGTACAATGCTTCCGAACCACAGTATCATCAGCAGACTATCCCAACAATTACAGCAAGGTATACGACAACCTCAGGCTTTAGTCTTATCCAAATCAGAGTTTGTTTATTTGACAGTTGGGCATACTGAGATGTGATGTAGGTTTTAGTTTTAAAGTTTTGTAATTTTGGTCACCTTGTATTTCTTCATTCCAGGTCTTTCTTGTGTATAAGATAATGGGAGTTCTTTGTATATATAGCAAGAGTGGTAAGGCATACAGGTTCACTATCAATATTTAGTGACCCTGTTATGGTTCATGGCCCAGAGGCTCTGTGATACATTAATTACCTCATCCATGTGTGTGCAGATGTAATGCTAGATCAAGGCAACACCTTCAAAGAAACAGATGAATCAGTTCTGATTTGTGAACTGTGCTCTAGAGTTTCCTCTCTATAGATTTTAAGTTGGTTTTATAACTCAGTTAAGCATTGAGATGGTGCATGTGAATTTCTAGGTAACTGTTTGATATGTCCTGTCAGCTGTGTTCTACATGAATGGCAATAAATCTTGAATGATAACCAGTATGAGTAGGAGGTTACTGATCAGGCAACAACTGACTTAGCATTGGTTTTGGCAAGAGCTTTGTGGCTAGTTCCTCCCTCTTTGGGCTCTCCCTCAACCCAATTTGAAGGCATTCCATCCAGCTTTTGGTCTGCTTGGACCAATCCTTGATCTCTCAGTGCCCTGGAGGTGCTCGTGAACAAGTGTGGAGTCCAAGCCTGTTGAGAGAACCACATTTCATAGAGGAACAGTGACATCAACTGGTGTCATTCAGTCTCAATTCAAGCGATGATGGAAATAGTGGATCAGTTCATCTCAGCAGAGCTCAAGAAAGTTGAGATAAGTGCCCCAAATCAAGTCTGTGTCATGCCCAAAGCATAACATGGTGACATGAACATTGACGGTAGTCTCAATTTCAGACAAGCTAATGTTACTCTGTTAGAATTTGCAGAATCTGGTCCAGATCCACAAAGTGGCACTGGTGAAACCAACACTTACTGGTTGCTGGAATCATGTCATCATGACAAGGATCTGCAACATTCTCTGTTACTGATAATGGTGAGACTGCCACAAATCTTACAGAGCTTGGGTACATGAATCTGGGACCATATCCTGAAAATCTCAAATCATGTCTTCATGACAAGGATCTACAACATTTTCTGTTACTAATAATGGTGAGACTGCCACAAATCTTACGGAGCTTGGGAACAAGAATCTGGGACCATATCATGAAAATTTCATGGGCAGTGGCAGCACTGAGGACCAAATCAGGCATTGCGACAAAACTCTTTTGTGGAGGAACAGAGGGATCATGCGTTTCCATTATTTGGCAACCCAATCTGGCTTGATCCTAGAAGTTAGTACTCCAACTCCTACTCTTGATTGTGTTGAGACTCATATTCAATGCTTGTAGAGGATGCGTGTGGAGCTTTTTAAGTAGTTGCTCCTGCATTTTGAATACTTGAGATGCCACTGTCATACATTCTCTGGTACTATCACCATGCAAAGCTATGCCCATATTCATATTTGACAATCAGCAGATTTCTTCTCTGAAATATGAAACAGAGATTGTGTTCTTGCTGTTATGCTCAAATGTGCTGAAGAGTCTTTTTCTCTCAGAAACTTGATACTTGTGTGGGTGGGAGGGACTCTGTTGTTATTCTTCACAATTTTTGCGGTCTCTAAAAACGAAATCAACCAAGAAGCATTGCTGCTTTTTACACTTCATTGTGCAAATGTTTGACATTTTGAACGATCAGATGTCGATATGAAGAATCTCAATGCTTACTATTCACATCCATGTCAATATGCCTAAACTGGGAAGCCATCACTACAGCTGCTTCTTGGTTCTATTTACCCAGATATACCCACTGATTATCAGTAGGGTGTATCCCTTACCATGTATTTTCTTCAAACTGATATAAACCAATGAAGCACATACTTGGAATATATCCTTTTGATACCAATGGGTATATGTAAGATATACCCTACAATTAGGGTTTTTTAAAAAGAATAAATTCCATTGTATTTGAAAACTGTCCTAATAATTTCAAAAGTGTGAACATTTTTTTGTTCTTACTAAATAAATAAAAATTAAATACCCATTCTATACCCAGAACCTAACCTGATGAGAAAAAAGGAGTCCTAATATACCCTTCTTATATCAAGAACAGTATACCCGCTCAACACTGGTCCAAACTCATTTTGAGTGCTTTGTGGAGTCCACTACATCCATCCAGTGGAAACTTTGATGCAAGGGTTGTTAAAATTGCACACTTAAATGTTTTGTAGGTATTACATTTTAATGCAAGGTGGACCTTTAGATTGTGATAAACTTACACTAAGCTTTTTAGTTAATTGCCTTCCCTGTTAAAAGAATCCAGCTTTGATTGATTCGATTATTGGATTTGAAATTATATTTTAAGATTTGTTGAGGTGAAATTAAGATACAACATAATAATAATCTGATATATATTTTAGTTGGAAAGGGTTTTTTAACCTTAAACTTGGGCTTACGATCGACTCCCACAAAGGTAAAGTAAATGTGATTGACATGTGAGAAGATTCAGTTAACTTTTGGTTTAAATAATTAGTTAATCAATTATATGGTTTTTTTAGTTTTTAGTTTTTATTTCCATTGCATGCACTTGGAAGGACTGAAAATACACTCCTTTTAATGACCATCTTGTGAGGATTTACAAAACCAACTATGTCAACTTCAAAATTGAACAAAAATGGGGGAGTTGGTGTGCTTTCAACCTCAATCCATAGCATGCCTTCTATTTTCACAATATTTTCACAAAATCATAGAAATTGGGGGAGATTTGAAAGAGAAAAAAAACAATAGAACAAAAACCAAGAAAAGAAAGTAATAAAAGATACAATTTGAATTGCCAACCATTTGTTTATGGACATGATCTTTAAGTAGCTAGTGGTTGGTGCTTCGATTCACACACATGTTCATCAACCTCCCCCCCTCCCCCACCCTCGTGCATTGCACTACATTGCATAACCTTGCCCTATGCAACACTGCATAACCTTCCTTCTCACACCACACTACATGGCACCTTCCTTTGCGCGCACACACATAGAGTCTAGAGTCTAAACACAAACAACAACCCTATAGGGATCCTTGACATGGTAAGTAAATTCACCACAATATTTCTTTCAACCAATCCTAATTACGTATTTCATTTTGTCCCCTATTTTGCTGCTGCTTTTCTTTTGACTATCTTTCTCCCCTTTCTTTTCCACCTCCTCTTCTTCCTCACCAAGTTTAAGACAAATCTATTTACCAACAAGTATTGCACATCTTCATGGAGGTTGAGCATGAAGTTCCTAGCGTTTGTTAGGAAGAAAAATTCTTGTTATGTTATTTCCCTACCTTTTTTTGGGGGCTTGTTTATTGTTTCTTGGTTGTTTCCTTTGTTTTCCTTTCACTTTAGTCTCCCCTTACACAACATTAAGTTACAGTTGTGGTAGTTATGATTCACTTCGCTGCGAAGCTTTTTTTTTGTTTGTTCCATTTTGTCTTTGTCAAAACAAGGGAGACACGTTTATGCCAAGGGCGATATAAGATCACATGTTCCCTTGAGGTGTTATTGGAAAAGGAAAGCGTTGTTGTTGACTCACATTAAGGCTTCAAGAAGGAAGGGACATTAATCGACCATGAACCTAACAATTATGATTGAAACTATAAGGGCCCAACTCCTTAAATATGTTGTTGGGGCGATGGTGGATGTCGATATGAACCTGATGCCACCAAGAGTTATGGGGAGAAAAGCTTGTTTATGACCTAAAAATCTTTCAGGGCTATCAAAGGACCATAGACCCATGAGGCTTCCAAACATTTGAAGGAAGGAATAATCAAAATAAACAAAAGACTTTATGAGGGTGGGAATAAGAGGTGTGCAACATAATAAATATAATGGATGTTGTGCGTAACAATGAATTAGTATTCCAAAGGCTATCTGAACATCATTCAACTTAAGGAGAAGGTCAACATGCCAAAGGGCGAAAACATGGTAAAGTAAACAATTTTGATCCTTGTTATTAAAAAAAAAAGTAACCATAAACAAATTTTAATGTATTGAAAGTAGAAATGTTTTTTTATTTAATGATTAACATGAGGATACTCTTTACTTTTATCACAATGATGTTGATTAATCACATATCTAATATGCATTCAAGTATATTTTTGAAAAATAATTGTTATTTTTTCTACTATTTTAAATTATTCAAACTTGTACAAGTAGGTGAAAGTAGATGAACTATTGAATATTTTTTAATTTTCAGCATGATGTAGCCCTAAAATGTACTTGTAAGTTTTCAACATTTAAATATTATAGTAAAATACATCAAACTTCTAATGGAAAAGTAGGTTTGAAACTCAATTTGACTAATCATTTTCAAACATACTTGTTATTTATTTTTATTGTGCCAAAAAAATTCAGATTTGTAATCACCTCCTTATAAACTCAAAGAAAGGAACCATGCTTTTATTATGTTATTTTCAATTATTTTCAATCTCCTTTCTTCTACTTTTGTCAAAAATTGGACCATTTTTTTATTGCTTTGGAGATAACTACTTTTTATGTCTACTTATCATGCTTTCACCCCAAACATCTTCTAGCAAGGTATCTTTGATCAAGAATGACTTGAATGATAAAGAGCCCAATAAAACACCCCCAAGATTTTAATACCTTTTGATGTTGTGCTAAATTAGGATGGGGTGTTGAAGTTGGGCGGTAGGTTTAAGGGGGACCATGCTACACATTTTAAAAATTGGATAGAAAAACCTATCCCACAAATTTAGTTTGAAAGTGTTCATATGCAGATGATACAATGGAAGGGGGGCCAATGATGTGAGTGTCATTTACAATGGATGGAAATAAACAAGAACGGAAATGGTTAGTTGTAAAACATAATGCTACTAAAGTGAGTTGAGGCAAATAATGCCCCTTCCAAATCATCACCTTGATAGGTTCACATGGTAGATGAGATGATTATGACATCACCATCATGATTATAATGACTATAAAAAAGGGAAATTCAAATGCATAAAATGCATGAACAAAGGGAATGAGTTGTATGATGTCCCCACTTGCTACATGAAGTTCTTGACCCCTCTTGACATTGAATTAAAGGCATTCACCACATCTAGTTGGAGAATAACCCAATCAAGATGAAAGTCCAAGGTGCACCAAATGCCATGGATTATTGTTTCACATCCACCTTTGGTTGTTACTATGAATTAGTGTGGGGATAAATGTGTTTGTAAAGGCATTGCAAAATTGAAGGCATAAAATGCGGCTCGTGAGTCGATGCAACATTTCCCTTATGATAATGGGATGAATTCCACCTAAAGGCTTGGTCATGGTTAAGAGGTGAGCCACCCAAAGGATATGTGTAATTCAATGTGGAATGTGACCTTGTGCGATATGAAAGCAAAGTTGGAACAATTGTGGGAATCCATTTGCAAAATCTTATGAATGAAATAGATTTGGAAGTGTTCGAAAACCATCCCAAAGTGACCACTTGCAAATACATTTGGCATGCGTTGGAATGTTAGTTTGAAAAAGTTAGATGAAAGTTCAAGGTCTTGGTTTGGTTCGTAGTTTTAAAAAAAAAGAAGGAAATAAGTCGTCTGATTCAGGATGTAAAGTGGTGAGAGCCGAGGTAATGTTAGAAGATGTGGGTGTAGGAAAAAATGGTGCCAGAACATTTATTGTTGAAGAGTATTATCTTACATGTCCAAGGCCTAAATTGCGGAGAAGGCATTTATGAGTTGGAGGATCATGTTGGGCATGAGGCATTAAACACAAATTTGTTGCCAAAGCGTGGGTTCGTGAAGAAAATTCTTCTTGCAAATTTTTCTAATTACTTGTTAAAATTTGTTTAAGTCAAATTCTCATTTCCCTATGCCCAATGGCACCCCCTTGAGGGGCTAAAACAACACACCATTAGGGTAGTAAGAGGAGCAAATGCGAAACTACCACATTGTAAAGGTCATGTGCCAACTTATCTAGTGAAAAACAAAATGCCATTTGTACATCACATTGTAAGGTGATAGGGATGTGGTTGTATAATTAAGGACAACGAAAACCAAGATGAAAAGACCTAGGGACATACAATGTCAAAACCCAAACCTAAGTTGATGTCGATGAGTTGGGGCTAAGGGAGGTTATTGGGTTAGAAAGGTCATGTAAGTTTGCATTAGATGGATTGGATGCTTAACAAAAACATCGATGACAAATTAACCCTTGAAAGGTAAATTTACACTCATAGTGACGCACTCCCAAGTCCTAGGTTGAACCCATTTGAGGGTCCAACTATGTTGAATTGCGGAAAGTTGGGACTTGAGGGGTGCTCCCGACTTCTAGCACTAAAGAGGGGTAGAGGGGCGTGCTAGAAGTCCCGGGATTAGACTAGGAAGATGGACTAAAATATCAAGCATGAATCTGCATCCAAAACCAACCACAAGAGGGTTAGTTCACATTCGGGAACACCCTTGGGTGTTAGGACAAGCCACAGGTACTTTGGACTACTTGACTCACCACGGCCCGGACTCGGGGGAAGCCACCACCTTCCCCCATATAGTATTCTCTACAGCTCTTCGCCGAGGCTACATCCAAATGGCCTTTTTTCCCAAGACTCCCAAGTTGGAATCCTGAAATTGTCCCGGGTTGGAGTCCTGGGACTTTGGATGGCCATATCTCTTCACCCCGAACTCGGATCGGGACGAGTCCTATACCAAAGTTATAGCTCTCGTCGAGAGCTTTCTAACGCCATGTCACACTCCTCGAGGCGACGTCGGGAAGAGGTCGATTCTCGACTTTTAGTGGTCGGGAGTTAAATTGGCAGTTTGACTCCCGGCCCTTCTTTTGCACATAACTTGAGCTGCAGATGTCCAAATGGGCAATGCGAGGCCATTTTGGATGTCTACGTTTCAAGAGCTTTCCATTGATATAAAGAACGCATCAAGGCGAGGAGATTTGACCCCTCAAATCGTCTTCTGAGTTTTCGGGAGTCCCGGAGGACTCCAAGTTTCTACTTTTGGGAATGGGAATTGCATTCTCCCACTTTGCCCAAAGTGAGGTTGCGACACATAGGTGGGGCAAAAGGCTTTACACGAAGGTTGTAGGTGTGTTAGGAGGATGGGGGTAGGTTGGGGGGTTTGATCATGGGCAACTAAAGGGGTTGACAAAGTGGAAAGGGGAGAAGGTTCAACATGTGTATTATTTAGAGGGATTGGGAAAGTGTTGGGTTGGGGTTTCACATTCATACGAAGGGTTAGGGGTTGATAAGAAGAAATAGTGGGTGGTGTGTGGTTTGTTGAAATGGTATGGGGGGTTGGTGGGTGGTGCGTGGTTTGCATATGAAGGGGGGTGGGGAATGGGGTTATGGTGGTGTATGAAAAGGAAAATGGGCAATGTGAACTACGGGGTTCGATAAAACATGATGAACTAGGGGGCATGGGACATTTTGTGCCCATGAAGAAAAGGTTTATAAAAAGCACAATTGCATATAGGCTGCACATTCTAAAAATTACCTATTTCAACACAGTAATTAAAAACCTATAGAGCCAACCACATAAAACTAGATGGATCAAAAGGAAAAAAATAATGAATTGTCACAAATATGCAAGTCATGTTTTTAAAGATAGCCAAATTTTAATTTTGCCATAACCTTCGACACCATCATCCTTACTATACTATGTTTAACACAACCTATACATTTTTGAAAACTATTGTGCAAGGATTAGGGGCCTAGAAACTTTTAATCTTTTATTCTTGGGATTACCCAACTTTAATAACAAAAAAACACCATAGACTCAATCTTTTGCTTTTAAAAAAAAACAATGTAGAAAATATATTATTGATGAACAATTAACCATTATGTATTCACATGTTCACACTTACGACATTTTTTTTTCCTTCTATTTTTCCTACTTCCTTTGCTATTTGTCTAGGATTATGACAAAAACCAAGAAAAACCAAGATTGTGGCAAAGTCTTTCTCTCTTTGTGGTAAAAAAACCTCTATTGTATTAATTTGTAGGTAATGACCAAATTCTTAATGATAAAAAAAAAGTTAGGCTTGCAAGAAACATAAAAAAAAAAACCCAACCCATTACAAAACAAAACCCAAAAAAAAGAAAGGGAAAAAACACAAAACCCACCCTCCTTTGGACTCTTCACCTTTGTTGTCTTGTTGCTTGTTGATGTTGGTGTTGCTATCATCACTATCCTCCTTTTTTGCTCTAGAAAGTGGTTGCTCTCATATGCTTCACCGTGCTTTAAGAAATAGATTTATAGTTAATCCTCATAATGAAATGCAATTCAATTACCAACTAGGCTTCTTTTTTAAATAATGGAATTGGAACCCCTCTTTATTTTTTCATAAGGGCCCTCGACTGCAATTTTTTCCTCTTTGTCCTTCTTTGCATGCCTTTCTTTGTTTCTTCACTTTGCATGGCGTTAACAAGTGAGCACAAGAAGCAACGATAGTAGTGACAACAAAGTTGTTGTCGCCATAGCCATCACCATTCAAACTGTAGCAAAAACCTCACTACCAAAATGGGTTCCCTTCCAAAAAGAATTGATTAAATTTTCACAAATTGTGTTTGAGCATATTTCTCTTCAACCCACCCACTAATTTGCAATAATAGTGCAAGTATATTGATGGAACATCCCTTTTGCACACTTGCAATACTTGAAACAATTGTTTGCAAGCTTTTCCTTTCCTCTTTTCTCAATGATGGCAATGTTTCTAAGTTTGAAAGGACCATTCTTAAACACATTTCTCATTTTTCACAACATTTTTTTGGAAATGGCAATGCTTTCTTAAGAGGAATTTTTTGTGAATTCCTTGTTATTTACTTTGTTGTAGAACTCCAAATTAGGATGATTGTGATTCAACATTCTTCGATCCTAGCTTTGTTGTTTTAAGACCATGGCACTACAACTTAATGTTAAATTACTAGTAAACAAGGTTTAGGCACTTGTGCAATGATCATGTAGTTTCTTATAGTATCAAGTCAAAGCTTTGATTTTTTTTTACTAGGTCTATTTATTAAAAAAACACAAATAAGTTTATTGTGCTTATTAATTTTTTATTCCTTATATTTTTTCATTGTGTGATCTATGCAACATATTTTTTGCCCTTTAATTTGTGTTAGTGTAATGTGGTTGGCAATGTGGGAAATTATAATTTCATTTCAAGATTATTTTCTGTTTTTTCTTTTCATAGGCATTCCATGTTCAAGAATTTATTGGGAGAAGCTTGAATCAAGTTTTGTCTTAGTGCAAATGGAATACATAAAACATGTTTTACATATGCATCATCTTGGGTGTTTTTCATGCAACAATGGTGTTGTTGATTTTGTAAAACAAGTTTAGAATGTTTTCAATGAAGAGATTTTGAAGATTCATTTTTCAACATTTTAGAAAACAAGATCTTAAAATGAGACAACAAAATAATTTGATGAGTTTTGTCCCATGATGCAATTGAACATGATGTTTTTCTATTGGTTGTTACTTACAAAGTCCTTGGCAACTTGGTTTAAACTAAGTCAAGTTGTAGGTTTGGATTGTTAAAACACAATGTAATACAAAAAAATTAATGCATATAACTAATACAAAAAATTTATCAAAAGAATTTGACTATAAGATTTTCATTACAAGATTTGATTACCGATTTTTACTACCGTATTTTACTTCTATTTGATTTAGATTTCTAGTTTTAAAAAATTACTTGTAAATCTAGAAAATGATATTGTTAGTTTCTTTTGATTCTTTTTAAACTTCATCTTTTTTTATAGGGAAGTACCATCATTCACTTTATGGCTTTCCTCTTTTCTAGGGTACTTATGCATGTGTTTGGGTGTCAAGGAGAACCATTGTTGATTTACGCATTTCAATATAGCATTTTTGCATTTTTTTGAACTTCAAGATATTATTACATGTTTGTTTTGAAAATTGTGATATTTTTTAACAAGTTCTGAGAATGTTTTGATTGTTTGGAAGTTCACATGTTGAAATATTTGCAAAATAGAAAATTAATAGTTTGTTTGCTATTGATTCTACATAATTGATAGTATATTTTGCTATAGATTCTTATGAATTTTTTGTGATCTATTGTCACTCCTCATTTGGTAATTTGTTTCTAACACTTTTTTCTTCATATTATTTATCCCAATATTTGTAGGACTATATTTCAGCATTTGTAACTTTGTTTTTTCCTATTCAAATCAAATAGATCATTTGGTGGCCTTAACAAATATGCTTTCGTAATGTTAATTATTGTTTCACTTTCTTTGTAAAACATTTGGAAGAGCTTTTCTACTATCTTTGAAAGGCACCTTATGTAATAATGTCCCCTCGAAGAAAGAGGCATTTAACCTAACAAGAAGGTGTAAGAGGCTTGTTGTAATCAATAGATTCCTCTTGCTCCTACCACCTTATGATCTACGTGTATTGAGTTTGTTGATAACATTCGATTAGTGTTTCATGATGCATAAGGTCGACATGTGTGATATATTAAAAAAATATGAGGTAGGCTAGATTCAGCTATTGCCTCATCCTAACCCCTTTACTCCAATAATGCCCCCACTATGAGCCTTACTCTCCATAATTGACCAAATTTGAACAATATGTTGTTCCATTTTGGCTGAATAATGGATGAAATTGAGGTCAATAATTTGGGTGAACATATTAGTGCATCTAGAGATATGTATGGATGAGACCACTAACATGTCAACGAATGATTAATGTCTATGGTGGCAAATTATGCCATTTTCTTATTACATGATATGATATATCTTTCCCGCAATGATCATACACTCATAATATTGACCAAAATGTGTGTTTTTTTAAACATGATTTTTTTTCTTTCAATTGTTGAATCTGCAACCCCAGACCTTAATGTCATGAAATGGCTTTGCCCTACCCATTATGTTGGGGACATTGCATAGCTTGCCATAATGGGCTAGCCTGACACTATACGCAACATAGTGGGCAGCACTTGACCATTCTATACTAGTCAGTAGTAGTTTAGGTTCCACATGGTCTTATTGATATATAACATGTAAATACTAACTTAGCCTCTTGGACCACCCCAAAATACTCATACACATTTCGGGCTTTGCTTTTTCATACATCAATCTTGATTTTTAAAGTGTGAGTGTGAGTTTCTAACATACCATACTACATAATTAGAAACTCCAACACATGTTTAGTTTAGGGTTTAGGGTTTTTATGATTAGTTTTGAAGATTCCATATTGACAAGAAGAAATATTCCTCAGCAACTCCAAAAGATTCCTTAATTCCTTTCCTCCAAAATAATTGTTTTGGGTGAAAATTTCAACATTCATAGAAGTAACATGATTATTAGGTACTGCAGAATGTGAGTTTGATGTGGCACAAAATGATGACCCATTTGAGAGAGAAAGTGCAATCCAGCACCCATGTCAGTGTTGGCAGGGAAGAAGAGAGTTGGTAAACATATTACCAAAATATCAGTATACTTTTCTTCTTGTTCAGAGTGAAGATCTGATTTCCTTTTTTAGGACAGAAGAAGGTTGACATCTCCAGCTGCTAAAAGACTTTTGGTACTGCAAAACTTGCAAACTGTTCCATTGAAATTTTGACAAAACCCAAACCAGTTTTGGAGTCTCATTGAAAAGGGCCAGCTTTTCATTGAGTATAGCAGTTTTCTCCTGGAACTGGACCTTCCAGTTGCATAGGAACATCTTCAAAGGGGTAGTAGGGATGATAAGTAGTAGGGTTGCAAAAACATTTACTTATCAATTAGGGTAATATATTTAGCCCTAGGTAAGATGTTTCTAATGTGAAGGTGCTCATGTTTACAATGCCAATTGCAACTAAGTGTCTAGCCTAACTTAACCTCCCTTGCCAATATTGTTGTACTCCTACCCAAATTATATGCATCCTTATTTACCCTATTGTTCACCTTACATTTAGTTCGAAGATAGCCCGTGGGTGTGAGTAAACGAATGGTAAATAATTTACCCTTATCATCCTATGAATGATAAAGGAAAAATGTTGATCATTTACTCTTACCCTTAATTGACAAATTTGAAAACCTATATATATATCTTTTACCCTTGGATTGGAATGTTTTTGAAGCCTCTATACTTTACTTGATTGGTAGGTATACATTTTGAAATATTTAACTTATGTCTAGTAGTAGCTTGGACCTAGTTCATATCTTAAATTTGATATGCATGCCCCTTGAAAACTAGTGTTGGTTGGTTCTTGGTTTTTCGAAGGAGTGTTGACAATCAACTTTGACACATTGGCCTTATTTGTAATTTGCCCTCATTTATTTTCAACATGGCATGGTTCTAAGTTCTAATGTCCAAACATCTAGACCAAGTTTGAAGGTCTAATGTCGAACTATTTAAATGTTGTATTACATTCAAATATTGCGTGAATGAAGGGCTTTTAGTGGTTGTTGTCATTGGAGATAGATGCCCATATTTATACATAAATCTTAGGGCTAAGACCTAGAATCATAATAAAAAGGTTCTTAGTCTTGGACCCAGCTGGAAACCCAAAAAATCTACTGACATTGAGTTTTTAGGGTTTGGATTGCATTATGGAATAGCAATGGGTAAAGAACCTATCACCACCTTTCGAAATGATAGTTCAATGGTACATTCCCAATAAACAAGGTTGGTGTAACAGGCCCAATCAAGAGTACAATCACAAGAAAAACAAGCAAAGAAATGAACTGAAGCTTCTTCAAGTCCACTACTCGGACAAAAATCTCCTCGCAACAACAGCTGGGACTCAATGTTGTGTACACATATAGACACTTAAGGTGCATTCACACTTGGTGTTAAGGACTCTAGTATTAAGTCCCCTAACAACAAGCTAGTCATTTAGGACCTAATAAGCCTATTTACCATGAAATTTTTATGTTAAGTTGCTAACATTCACTTACTATTAAACAATCACCCATTTATCATTGGGTGCCACCTAAGATGCCACCTAGATTTTCACTTAACATCGATTTAACATTTGGTGTGAATGCACCTACCTTTAGGTCCTCTTTTACACTAGGAGTCAGGGTTGAAAAAGCTTAGGGCCGCCAACTTTGAGCATTTTTTTTGGCTTGTTGTTTGGTCCCAAGTTACTAATAAATGTTAGAACATTGTCGTCATGATATTAATAAATGCGGGAACATTGGTCCCAAGGGTTGCAAATTGGCCTTCCCAAATTTGATGATATCCTTAGCCTTGCGGAGAATACAAGGCCATAAAAGTTCAGCATTTAGTAGTAGTAACTTAAGGCAGATTGAAAAGAATTTTTAAATATTTCAGCCTTGATTGACTCCTAGGGTAAAGCCCTTGGGGGGCTGATTTCAACTTTTGCACCAATAGGAATGCTTGATTTGAGTTGAACATTGGCCTTGATCCTAGTGTAAGGTAGGCCTTAGGCTACGTTTTCCTTTCAAAGAAAGCTTATTTTATCAGCACCACAAACTTACCTTTGGCAAAACAATTGTAGGACACATTTGAGGTCCTATACCTACTATTGAACGAGCCGGACCAAATATATTTGGCCCAATTTACCGAGGAATGTGTTGAGCTTGGTGGGTAATGTGTTCTTTGGGAACTCTTTGGGAACATATTCCCAAAGTATAACTAATTTTTAAAATTGTCAATTCACATTTCAAGCACCTTTATTAATCGTTTATTTGATGATAGCAAAAAGATAAATAAATAAAATTATTTATTATTATTTTAATATATTATAAATTGATAGCAACAAGATAAAGCCACTAAAATGGCTGTCTATTCTGCAAAGGAAAAATGCGTGTAAAAGTGTCGGAAAAGGGCATAGAAACCCGAATTACACGTGTAGGATAAAGCCCCAAGGTGACTTGACATTCCCAAAATGGGGGCTTGTAACTAAACTAACAGGTTCACTAACAGGGCTACTAACAGCTGCTAATCTCCTGCTAGTGATCTTTACACAACGGTAACCAACTTTAGCAGCCCTTTGCTTTGAAGGTTTTTCCTGGGGATCTGTCCGGAGGGCTTGCGAGTTAAACTAACAGGCTAACTAACAGTGTCACTAACACTAACAGCTAGTGATCTCCTGCTAGTGATCTTCTTGCCTCACTGTAACCAACGTGAGCGGCTCTCTTTCTTGGTAAGGTTTTGTCCTGGGCTATCCCGGTTGCTTGCAAGTTAACTAACAGGCTAACTAACAGTGTCACTACTAACAGCTGCCGATCTCCTGCTAGTGTTCTTGCCCAACCGTAACCAACTTTAGCGGCCCTAAGGTTTGTCCTGGGTTGTCCGGGCGCTTGCAAGCTCACTAACAGGGAAACTAACCATTTCACTAGCAGCTGCTAATCTCCTTCTAGCGATCTTGCCCAACGGTAACCAACGTTAGCGGCCCTTGCTGTTAAGGTTTGTCCTGCGTGTGTGTGCGTGAGAGAGTGAGAGAGAGAGAAAGAAAGGCACGCAAGCGAGCGAGCACGCGGGCTCGCAACGTACTGCAGAGCGGGATTTGCAGAGAGGACAAGAGTTGTTGTAAGGGATCATCGTTTGATTTGGAAACTACTACTACTTTCTTTTGCTTAAGGTTGTGTGAGACAGAGTTTGGGGGAAAAGAAAAAATGCTCTTGGAGTTTGTGGTTTGTGGACGTATTTTCAAGGAACACAACAGCACTGCATCTTCTTGTGCAGTTTGTTGTTCTTGTTCTTCTTTGAAGCGAGTCAAGTTTTTTGAATATTGAAGAAGAGGAGGAGGAAGAAGATGATAACGATTAATACTTAATTTGAGAGTTAGAGGGTTTGAGCTTGTGTTCCATTTTTTTTGGTTTGGTTTCGGCTCGTTTGAAGAAGGGTTTGGTGTTTCGAGGAGCAGAAGGAGGTGCCGGAGCTCTTAAGATTTGTTGCAAAATATTTGGTTTGGTTTGGTTCCTGTGAGTGAGAGGGGCTTGCTTGTTGAACGACGCATGGGTGCTTTGGAAGAGGAGCTAGTCGTCTCCACGGGGCTCAACCATCAAGTGTCTAGGAAGCAGCTTCTCCAGGGAGCTTTGGAAGATGAAGTTAAGGTGCTGGGAAATGGTGGAGGGAAGAAGAAGACGATGAGTGGGGAATACGAGACCAAGCGTGTGAGATGGCAGGGCGTTGAGTACAAACACACGAAGAGTCCCCACGAAGAAGAAGAAGAAGAAGAAGGAGAGGAAGGAGAAGGAGAAGATATGTTGCAACAAGAAGAGTTGGGCAAGCGGACGGATACAGTTGCTAAGAATCTTCCACCTGGTAGCAAAATGCAACAGCAGGCTGCTAACCTTCTGCTGACAAGGTCGCTCTCGAAGAACAACAGCTTCTTCATGGGCCAAATCTCTCCGAGAATCATCAGTCCGCGGGAAACAGCAGCACAAGACATCAGTGAGCTCCGAGAAAAGGCCAAGTTTCTGGAAGCGGCACTCAAGGCAAAGAGCATGGAAATCGAGGGATTGAAACTGAGTGCCCGTGAAAAAGAGACTGATCTTCTTGACAAGATTGAGTGTCTAGAGCTTGCCAATGAGCAGCTGCTGCAAGGGGGTTCCGATGAAGAAGGTACCGATCAACAACTGCAGATGGAACTCACACGACTCCAGAAACAGAATGCACTCCTTGCTCAACGGGAGCGTGAGCTCCAGTTTCAACTCAGTACAAAGGACATGCTGCAGAAAGAAGTGAACCACTTGCAGGAGCTCAATCAGCAGCTCATGGATGACAGGCTACAATCATCATCAAACGTGGATCCCAACTCCTTGGAGGAGCCAGTAGGGAAGCTGGCAGAAAGGATTGCGTTTCTTGAGACAGAACTCGCAGAGGCAGTTGAAGTGAACAACATGTACAAATCGCAGCTGCAATCTGTTTTCTCAAAGCAGGAGAATGTCCAAGTGGCGGCCTTACAAAACTTTGGGAATGTAGATGACATCATAGCTGAACTTCTGGATCTGCGACAACGAACCAAGATGCAAGAAACTGAGCTGCAGGATCTTCGAGATCGATTCTTCCTCATGAGCATTCACCTTGCTGAGACTGAAGCCTCTCGTGAAGAGCTTCTCATGAAGGTCAAACGGCTTCAGAAGCTCCTCAGGCACTGACCCTAAACCCTCCCCCAATTGCTGCTGCTGTTCTTATTATCATCAAAATCCTACAGTACTCAAAGAAAATGTTGAAGAAGGCATGCAGTAATTTTTGAGCTTTCTTGATGCCCTTGACCTCAAATGGCTGTGCCACCACCCCTCTCTCTCCCATGCACACACACAGAAGGTTCTCTCTGTCTCTTTGTGTCTCTGTCTATCACTCTTTCTCAGAGGTGATGAGGTGATTTTGATTTTGGCTTACTTACTTAGCCCAATGTCTGTAAAGCATTATGTTTTTTTGCTGCAAGAGCAATGCTACCAACAACACATATGTATGTCATCCTTTTTACGTTGCTGACAGGTTTGCACCATGTACAATAGTTTTGAATCTATATTGAGCAGCAGATTTCATGGTTTTTTCCTCACTAACAGGTAGCACCATGTACAAACAGTTTTGAATCTATTGAGCACATTTCATGCTTTTTTCTTGCTTGCACACTTGCTTCAACATTCTGCTTGGCATTGATCCAGCTTAATTGTCATTGCAAATTTTTGTACTCTGTTTCTTTTTCACATTCTTTCAACATTAGACTGGGAGGATTCACAGGCTGATAGGATTCACACTTTCTCCTTTCTCTCTCTCTCTCTCTCTCTTTGGGTACTTGGTTTGTTCCTGTTCCTGTAGCAGTCCACCCTCTTTGGAGGATTCTTCATTTGCCAAGACTTGGGTCCTTCCATCTTGTACCTTTTTCTCCCCCTTTGTTGGATGCTTTGTTTTCTTGATGATTGGCAGGTTTTCATCTTTCTCTAGTACATAATGAACTGGTAAAATTTCACCCACACTAAGGCATCCTCCTCGTACACTTGCATATCACAGCAACTTGAACCAAGTACCTTCAGCTTGACTCTCCAAAGATTGCACAATTTTCCAGTCTACAGATTTCCATGAAAGCCAGCATCCCTATTGTGAAAAGGCTAACAAAAGCAAAAATAATTTTGGAATTGCAAATTAAAAAACTATTGAAAATATATGGAACACAAATACCCCAAAAGCTTCCATCATTTTCGGCCCATAAACAACAGGTTTATATCCCATTGTGCACATGTGTACTTAACCATTTCAGTTTTTCTCAACCATGCAGGGACAACAGTAATAGAAGGAGCTCCATATCTATGTTTTGAGTTTGGAACAGTGTTGGTCTGGTATTGACTTTTGAACATCTTCGTGTGGTCCTGGTATCAGATTTTTCCCCCCTGGTATTGGGTTTTTTTCTAAGACTTTAATACTAGTGTGGTCCAAAGATTGATTTTTGGCTGGTATGAAGCAGATATATATATATACCTACTAATCAGACTGGTATAAAACTGATACAAGGCTGGTATTACCTCAAGTTCCTACCAGCCAGGTTTCATGTTTCCTTTGCAATTATTCAAATAAATTGGCATAGCCATGGTGCGCAGTTGCAGGAGTTGTTACAGTCTTCCTTCTTTCCATAGCCCACCAAGTAGTCCTCTGAGTTGAGAATGTGTGAGTCCTTTGCTTTGAATCCCCTGGTCATACACCTCTTTGCCAGCTCCATGTACACTACTGGGATGCCACTGTTGGTGGCTGCACATGCATCCTCATCATTGGCACAATACACAATACTTGTGAGGTCTTCCATACACATCAAGAATGTGATAATGCTTCCTACTCCTTTTGTATATTGGTATGAGATAGTATGGTCTAGGCTCCACAGAATACTTTTGTAGTCTCTATTGAAGTATCCATCTGTTACACGGACAATTGTAGGACAAAAGTCACTCGCACATACTTCCAATTTCAGTTGTGGATTGGATTCAAGATAGACTTTGATAACAAACTACCGTGTCCTTTAGACTATTCTTATTTCAATGATGTTATCACACACATGCCTTCATCTTTACAAAAAGAAAAACCTTGAATAACAAAAAGGCAAGGATGGGAACCCGTCCACAAGAAGTACAAGGCAAATAGAAGCTCAAAAACACAAGTCACAAAAGCATAAAAAACATCACTAATAATACACTAAGAAAATAAAAGATCACAAGCTAAAAGGGCAAAGTTTGCCACAAAGCAACTAGCTAATGATGGAGGTACACTAATTGCGATGTGTGAAAGAGATGAAGAATGCTTCCCAAGTGCAGCAACATGGTGAAGAATCACTATGGCATGCACATGCTAGAAGGTTATGGACACACATTGCCAAGAATAAGAAATAAGCTTCGTGAGAACTAAAGAAGACCATTAATGATGGGCTATAGTGGCCTAAACACAAGAAGTTAAGAAAATTCGAAACATGAATGAAAATAATCATAAGTTTCTACGGCAAGGGGAATGAAGTTGTCTTTTGATGTGCAATCTACATATGATCATTTTTTTCCCCTAATCAACCATTTTGCATGCATAGTTGTTATGGATGATGCACATTGTACCATATTCGAGCAGGTCGAATTAGCTATGACAACATCTATTAAGGTTTTAAAGCCAATTCTAGTGGTCAAAATATTGACTTGTTGTCGAATATGGTGGGGAAAAAGGTTTGAAACCTTTCTCTATACATGTGTTTCACTTTCCAAAACAATAATTGCGATGGTTTTTTAAAAAATATTGTGAACTACACTACATTCACTCCCACACAAGCACTAAATCAAATGGATATCTAAACCATCAATGATATGTCCACATTGATAATGTGAAAGATGTGTAATAGTGCGATGTGACAAACCAAAGTGGGTATGTAACAATGTAAGGAAATGAATAAAAAACAAACGAAATGTAGGTGTGGTAGGATGGGTTAATAACCAAGCGTTCACAATTAGACTTGCACAAGATCAAAATTGTGTTCACATAACATTAAAAGGAACATCTACTAGAAATGTGGAAAACTTTTGCTCATGTAGGCGGTCCATAAAAAAATGAAAAAAATGAAGATACAATTATAACATAAGACTTTCAAAAAGAAGGACTTAAAAACGAACAACCTAAGGTAATAAAGTTTGGGTATCCCATAATGCCAACTAGAAAGGAAAAATATCAGTTTTGGCATGTGCCACTACATCGAAAAAAAATAAGGTGATCATCTTGTTGGAAACAAATGACAAGTGTAAGAGTGATCAAAACTCGACATCTAAGAAATCAAAGGCAATTAGTCAAACCATTAAAAAAAGGCCAAACCCCCTTTAAAAAGCAAGCAAATTGACTTGACAACGAGCCAAATGACCCATCGTGATGCCGAAAGATTTTGAGCCCAATAATTTTTCTAACATAACTATGGTATGCGAATTGAATTCAACATAATGTCACAAGATACCTAGAGACAGAAGTATAATACATAATAAATAGCTTAAATGTTGGGCATGACAAAACGAGAGCAATGCAAAAGTTACATGTGGATCTGCAAGCATAATGAAGCTAACTATGGTGTTGAGATCGTTCTAAAATGCCTTTGTAGTAAAGGATTCCACAAATGGCATAGAATCCATTGGTGCACATATAATACAAAAACATTGGAGTAGGTGTAAGAAAGTATGGTGGAAGTGATATGGATGGGTCTAATCCTTGTGGAGACCAAACAACACATTTTCCCAACAAATTTGGAAAGTTTTAATGTTGCAAACTTTGCTTGAAAATGTGAAAATGCGAGTACTACATTTGAAACATGATCAATAATATGCATATCATTAGTGAATGACGGAAAAACATAAGTAAGGTGGGTTGTTGTAGTAGGATGGAGAATGTGAAAATGTGTTAAAATGAACAACACTCCATGCAAGGGATCCCCCCATTATGTACTAGACTTGGATAAAATGACTATGAAATCCTTGCATAAAAAAGCTTGCAAAAAATAGTGGGGATGGGCACCCATATAATTGTTGAACAAATGGGAAAAGCTAATCCAAGGTACCAATAAAAGATTACAAGTTTTGAAAAATGGTTGTTTGTGTTAGTGCTTGTGTGCGACATAGTCATGTTGATGGAGGTGAAAAAATATCCTTAGTTATTTTCAAAAAAATTTGGGAAGTTAAAACTTGAGCTTTAATTTCATGTGTTTTTCTTACAAAGTCTCCCATTCACCTGCTATGTATCAATTGAAGCAAATGTGAGTCTATTGGTGGTGAACAAAACCTGGACAAACACTAAGAAGGGAAAAACAAAAATGCATGTCAAATTGCAATGTCAAATGAGTTAGTGGCCATATGAACTAAAGGGATGTTGCACATCAACACAAAGAGGATATGGAATATGGTGGTATGAATGAGGGTATGGGGAACCTAGATGGAAGGCATCAATGATATTTATAAATGCAATCCATGCACAAGTGGAAGAAGGGGGGAACTCAATAATATTGAAAGCATTGCATCCCCTATAGTTGACAATTGTCTTTGAATAAAACATGTTAACTACTAATGAATTAATCTTGCCCCTATTATGTAAAGATGACCACATGTAAAACATGGAACATGGGGACACAAAGGGTGGGGCCCCACCGTGAACATTAATGGGTGGGGAGTAACACGTGGCTAATGTAACAAACTAAGGGTAGAAAATGTTAACGTACCCTGTGATGGTGAAAAAACTAGTTGAGGCAAAGTAGAAGGGATGAAAATGATAAGATGATTAAGAAAAGTTAAATCGCCATGGTCCATGAGGGCCATCTTGACATTCAACTATGATTACAATGCCCATCATCACTTTGGGAATGGTGAAAATGTATGGTTTGCCATTCCCAATGACACTTGAATCATGCCATCTAGTTAAAACCTTAAACCCACATCACGCCTAGCTATAACCCTAAATCTTAGACCCTAAGCCCAATAGAAGAAGGTTCAAAAATTGGTCCCTTATACAAGCTACATTTACCTTATCATTGACACAACACCTAAAATGTAGAAGAGTTGGTCATGGACCAAAAGTATAAATTACAATTCAAACCCTAAATATATTGAGCATGCCACTAATCATTTGAAATCTTCTATTATCAAGTACCTATGATTTTCCCATAACCTCAAAGTTGTAGGGTAACAACTAACAAAAGTCTATTGTTCTACCTCTATTACCCTTATAAAAAGTTAAAAGTGAATTTTCTTATGAAAACCTTAAACACCATGCACAAAAAAAACAAATTGGTTTAAAAGACATGGCTAACAACATTACTATATCAATGGACATGGTGTGTAATCCTATCCTCTACCCCTGTGGTAGTGGCAAGTCACATAGTCATTGTAGCTTTGCTATTGCTATTAATGGCCAACATAGTTGTCACCATATCAAAACTAGAAAAATAAAGATTGCTTTATGTAAGCATGTGAGCAACTATGTTACACTATAGCTATAGACCAGTGTTTAAGCTTTGGAAAACTAACATCAACCAACATTTGAATATATTTATTTATTTTCTGTCTTGAAATAAAAAAGCACACGAAACCCCACCACCACAAGAACAATAATGGGGCATATATGCAACCGATTAATAGCTTCTAAAGAGTATTATCAATTGTTGTTCCAAAGTACGAGCTTCATTCTTTCACAAACTATGATGAAAACATTGTTTATGCCACATCCATTGTTAAATGTAATATCTCTAACTTTTTGTTCAAATTCTAACAATTTTTGTTGCTTCTAAACTCCTACTAGCTTCAACCAACATTGCTACTACTTTAGACAAGATCTACATTACATGGATTGCATTCAATATTATTGTTTTCACTCCAACACTCATTGTAGATAATGATTACTATCTTTTAATGGCATCCTTAGTGTGGTGTTGTTGTGTGAAGTTGACAACAACCGCTGTGATGTGTGGTTGATGATGGTGTTGTTGTTGTAATTCTTATAGCATTGGGCCTACCTACACACCAAAATATAAGCAAAACAAATTTGGAGATCTTTACAAGGTTTGGGCCTCATTGTTTTGGGATTCTAATGCCTTTGGAAACATGATTTGGATTAGGTCCAAATGGTGGTGAATAACATATGAAGAGAAAAGTGAAAAAGCCATTGAAAAACTATGAATACATCATATTAAAATAATAAATTGGGGTATCAATGAAGAGAAGTTAAATTTAAGCTCAATTTGTGATGATGTTCCAATAAATTGCATCATCACAAGTTAATCACCATTAAACACCATAGTTGTTTTCATGTTGCAATTAAAAGCTTTAACACAAGGATTTACAAAGTAAACTATAAGGGTAGTATTGCCCCATTAGGGAGTTCAAATTGTGATGGCTCTATGCAAATATTTGAACATAATTTTGGTTTCAATTACATTGAATGTTTTGATTGTTTGGTTTATGATGTTAATATGAATAAAAGTAGCTTAAGAAACTATGAACTTATTCAAGTTATTTGAAAACTTTCATCCTTTTGTCATGGTCATGAAACTTGCATACTACACCTTGAATAAATTTAGATTTCTATTGGTGCATAATAAAATTATCATCAATACCATTTAACACATACCACTATTTAGTGGCCCATTTTTTTGCGAAGTAAAAGTTTGGATGATCATTTAACCAAATGTTTGTGTGGAGTAAATGGACACTTAATGGTACCATTTAGTTCATGAACTCAATACACATATGATTTAAGATGAACCAAAGTGAAGAAGGCACGAAAGGTGGGTCCAAAATGTCCATTTGATTCAACATGAAATGTTGGGAACAAAATGGTCGAATTTCACAAATAGCACATTGATATTTGCAAAGGTCTAGTACAACTCTCAACACATGTCCATACAAATCTTTTGAGGTGTTGGTGTTATTGAGAAGATATTGAATACCACAAAAGCTGGGAATCTAAAAATAAGGCCAAAAAAAAAAAAAAAAGTTGTCTACATCTTGTTATGAAACAAAAAAAATTAACATTGTTGAGCCCTTTCAAATTTGCATTTGAAGGTGGAGTGTTGGAATAATGAGATAGTTTGGGGTCATTGTGACCTAATTTGTTAATGTGGATCAAACTTCCTTCTACATGTTGCCATGTGGCCGACAAAAGGTTGTTTTGTTTTGTGTTGGGATATCATTTACCTTAATATATTCATAAATATATAATGAAACAAATATATGTACTTTATTTAAACAATTTTTTTGTTATTTAATTTTTTTCCTTACCTAGTTAATAAATATTTTAGACATATCTTTTTTTTGTCCTATCTGACTAATATATATTTGAAGTTTATCTTTACTTAAGGAACTTGTGATTATTTTGAAACATGTAAAAAAGAAGAATGTTGGGTGGGTTAGATAAACTAGATATGAAGTTAATTTTTTTTAATAAACTTTTTATATTCATGCCTACGAACACTATAAATTGAATGTAGAAATTTTGTGATTCTGGAAAAAATTTCAACCAAAAAAATCCAAAAATTGATAATAAAGTGATTTTTGAAAGTTTCAATCACCAAAAGTGAAAAATAAAATTATTCAATTTAAAGCAAAATAATTCTAGTTTCCATCAACTTTGAGAACCACATGAACCCATCCCCTTGTTTTTTGATTCAATATAGATCATGAATTCTATTATTATCAAGCCACCATTGAAAAAAACTTGGAAGGATTATGATGCAAGTTGAAAATAACATGTTTATTGGGTGGCATACTTTAAATGGGCAGAGTGAGAAATGGTTAATGGGGTTTTGGTTTTTGTGAATTACATTGTTCCCAAAACCATTATCGATGGGGCCAAACATTTCGTGTTTAAATGACACAGTTTGCAAAAGCACATGAAAAATCAACAAGCATGACATGTTGTCTTTAATAAAGGTTTGAAAAAAAATCAAGTTTATTATGAAAATAATAACAAACATTCCTCAAACTTCATGTTATTTGCTATTCGATGACCTCAATTTGTTTTATGACACATGGGTGATGGGCTATGCAATTTGTTATATTCTTACACATTTTGTAAAATGGGTTGCCCATGGTTGAATATGAGGCTTCAAAGCTTATGTTCAACCACCTAAAGGTGGAAAATATGCCCGAGAAGCATTGGAGCAATGCTTATGGGTGGGAAAGTGGCAAATACTTTCACCTTTAAGTTTTGAAAGCTTTAAAAGGGATAGTGATAAGAACTAAATATTTTTCAATCGCCAATGATAAGGTGACTTCAATTGATAACCAATTTGATGGTTATTTGTTCACATCTATGTGGTAGATAATTGAGTTCACATTCCCTTGTTGTTTCTTGCATAGGTGGTCAATTGATGCTAACAATTTGACAAAATGCATAATGCATTTTTTTGTTATAAGAAAGAGGTTTGAATCACAATTTTGTAGCATCAAAGATGATTGGTTTCGGTGTAAATGGTACGAATGTTTTCAAAGTTTGAAATATGGTGTTTTAAATTAGATTTACAAATCATGGGGTCTTTTGAGTTTGGGCATGCATTATGTTTCCAACTACACCAATTTTGTAGGGTAAACCTTGTTTGTACTTTTCCTTTGGTGCATCAATTAAAGAGGTTTACTTCAAGTTTTCTATTAATACTTCTGCAAGAGTCCAAAGATGCATTTGGAGCTCATCAAACTAGTTAACATCATGAAAATTGAAAGGTTTAAACTCTTGAAAAATGTGAAACCAAGATGGATTTCCATGCCTAGTTTAATTTAGATGGTCATAGTATAATTTAAAGTGGCAATGATTGAATGACAAGGGTTAAGATCTATGTAAGAAAGGAGGTTTGAGATTAACGTGTGGATGTTGTGGAAGCAACAACAAGAAGTTTTCCACAACCTTAATATACATTTTTTTTCTTGGATGTTGGTTTTGTGTTTTATTAACCAATTATGTCATTTTTTGTTGATTTCACATGCATGCATTGAATGCCCTTTTGGATTTGTCAAAAAATTTCCAAAGTTTTTTGTGTTGGCTTGTTTTGCAAATGGTTTATTTCTTTAAGTGTGTGGATGTTAGCAATTTGCATATGATTTTCTCACGTTGGTTTTATTGTAGAAGAATTGCTAGATCCCTCTTGGCATAATTAAATAGTTGATTCATTTTGCATGAAATATTTGATGTAGTCGATATCATATACTCACAATATTAGCTTTAGGATGGTGTTGAAGATTCACATCTTGCTATTTTGAAATGCTAATTTGCAAGTGTCAACATGCATTTTCTAAAGGAAGGTGTTGTGCTAGGTTTAGTATTAGAAACCTTTTTGGTTCGACATTTGACATGCAAGAAAACTTCTTTAAAATCACTATGAAAAGTCTAACAACAAATGTCATGCAACTTCCCTTTGATGGCAACTCTGTCACATGGTTGTGGCATATGATATTGTCTTCTTCAATGTTATGCCATAATTTGCTTGAACATTTGAAACTTGCTAAGATAATAAGTATCCTTGTTTTCCAAAGTGTGGAGAATAAAAAGTGTTTTTTAATTATGATTGTTGAAATCCAACCTTCATAATAAGCTAGGTCCTAATCTTCCCATAGTTGTGAAGATGTTTTGGCAACACTTTTTCATATTAGTTCAATTCCTTTACAAGAATGCAATTGAGTTTTGAAAGAATGAAACAAACACAATGAACATGTTTAGTTTTATAATTTATCCTTTTGAGTTTTCACATTTTGTTGATTAATTGTTAAAGTTTTCATGATGTAAGCCCATTTGACGTTTGTTTTGTTGAAAATATGGAGCTTTAACTCCAAGCTTTGGCTATTATGTTCAAAACTTCAAAGTTGAAAGGTGCCATCCATGATCCCATGTTTGTTAACCCAAACATTGTTGCCTTCAAACTCCCATATCTTTTTTATATTCTTCATGTTTTGAGCTCCCAAGTTCCAAGTTCCACAATGATTAAATATTTTGTTTGATTTTTTTATAAATCGCTTATATTGTAGTGGACAATCTAGAGGTTCAATTCTTCCATAAATGACATTAATTTAATTTAATATATTGTTTCTGTGGCAAATTGATCTTGTAAAATTGCAACTTCGTAACTTTCTGAAATTGGATCCGAGAAAGTTTTTAAATTGCAATCCTTTTTTTTTGCAATTCTCAATTTGCTAAAACTTAGTTGTCTTTGTGTTGTGTGTAGTTGGAAATTGAACTTGTCAAATTGCAACTTTGTAACTTTTTTAAAATTGGATTTTAGAAAGTTTAAACTGCGATCATATTTTTTGTGCAATTCTGAGTTTACTAAAAAAATTTAGTTGTGTTTGTTGCATTTTTCTACCAAAAAATTTCTGCTCCCCCTCTGACCCCTAGCCAAATTTGGCTAAGTAGTCTTGTGCACGATCGCCAACCCACCTACTTCACACATTTGGAAAATAAAAAACACTGACTGAAAACCTTCAATATCACTTCTTTTTCGAATTTTTAATTTTTAATTTGGCTTTTTGGCGAGATTTCGCCAGTAAAGAAAACGCTGGGTCACAGCGCTGAAGAGACAGAGAAGGCCTTTGGGAGACGTGCGCGATTTGCAGTGTTTTTTCGAGTGCGAGGGAGCGCTTGAGCGAGCAAAAGGCGCAAGCAGAAGAGCTGGATCCAAGGAGCAATGGCTTCATGGCTGCGTGCTGCAGAAGGTGAGTTTCGTATTCGCTTATTTCTCCTTTCTCTGCTCTTTCTTTTAAGCCAAGCATCGCTTCATTTGCTGCGAGTTCTTCGACAGCACAATGTGCTTGAACTTGATTCGCGAGGACCTCAGTCCTCCTCCTAGGGTTTCTGTTGTCTTTGGTCTTTCTTTTCCCTCAAATCCCGGCTCTCTGCTCGTTTGGCAACTTCTGAGACTGTTATTCTTGGAGGAGGTTTTGAGATTCGTTAGATCTGGAAACCGACATATGCTCGGGAGAAAGAAGGAGATCGTTTTTCCTTCACTGGCTGCTCAAATTGTGGATAATACGAGTACAATGCATGCGGATATTCATTCTGTGTCGCAGAAGGTGAAGCTGGATATGATCGGATTTAGTAGTAGCTGTTTGGTTCCGTTACTGGAGCCAGACAGGAAGGAGAGGAGACTTTTGCATTTTGCGAAAAAGCACTGGAAGAAGATTTTGTCTTCGGAACATTAGTGTTAGGAATAATTGGACAATGAATATGAGGCTTTAAGAGTCTGGATTTTAGGAAATCCGGAGTTGACTTTGAGCTGAATTCATTTTTTTCCTGTGTTCCTTCCCAAATGCATATGTGCCATGCAGAGCTCAAGAGATCAAGATGTGCACTAAGATAATTGTGCTTGTTTTTTAGATGGAAAAAAAGAGGTTGCTGCTTGCAAGGGCTTCATGTGGTGCAGCAAGTCTGTTTCTAGGGTTTACAAAGAATTTTAGGTCAAAAGGATGAAGAAGTAAGTGTTTGCAGAATTATTGCAGTGTGTACAACATTGCAGCAATTTCACTGTTAGAATCTGTAACAGCAATATGAATTATTGAACACTAATGAGTCAATCTTTTGAGGTTACGGGCCTTTTTGCATCATGAATGTGTGAATCTAAGCTTTGGAGGATAAACATTTCCATGCAGGGTTTAACAGGCTGGATTTGGATTGGGGGGATTGAAAGTGAACTAAACCTCTTTTTGCTAAAAGCCACTCCACAAAATGCCGTGTGATTTTAACTATTCTGAGCATCTTCTTCTCAGTGCTGGTCTCATCATGCCCAGGGCAATGGTGATTGTCAAAAGCCTGATCTGACAGGGTATGGTTGTCTTGGACATGTAGAGCTGTTTGAGGTGGTAGACCGCAAGGCCAAGCAAGCTGTCATTCGGCTTCCTGAGGAACTGCCATTCTTGCCTCAAAATACAGGTTTTATTCTTGCCAGCTTCTGTTGAGGTGGTTCTTTGTTATTCATCTTAGTTATCTTCTTCATTATTTTGGATGGACACAATGTTACAAAGTTCTTATTGCTAGCATACTACTGCTCATCTGCAACTTTCTGTCCTTGATTCTTTTGTGACGCATTTTGTTGCCTGTACACTTCTGACTGATATTCTCTTATTGTGAATTGACAACTGGCTCAAGAAGGTCCAGAGCAAGGCACACTCAGCAGATTGTCATCTACTGGTTCAGTGGATACGGTGTGATTTTTTTAACCTCAGCTTCTTGTTGTTCAGAGGAATTGACTTGCTAGCGCTGTTTCCTAATTAGACACAGCATTATAATCATTGACCAACTGAGATTGTGTTCTCATGTCAGTCAAGGTTGGTTTGATGTTGCTTTTGCATCAACCTGTTATAAGTTCTGCCACATTAAAGGTGATCATTTTTGTCTGCAGGGTGTTGTGCGTAGAGTAAGCCAATCTTCAGTGCCCACTACTCCCTCCAAAGCCACCCCTTTTCAAGAGAATGGGGCAAGTGGGGGCTTGTCACAGAGTGATCATCACAGCAATCTTCTTAGCACTCTTGACAGGGCAGATGTCAGAAATAGCTCTCTGGAGGGAAAAGCTGCCAGTGGTGATGATGTCAAAGATTTGGTGCCTCAGGCAGTGGAGAGTCTGGAATTTGTTGCAAATGCAGAAACTGAAGAGAAAGAAAAACAGATGGCTGCACCTGGCAGTGAGAGAGAAAGAGAGGCCCACATATTGCAAGGTGCAGAGGTTTCGGCAGCTGCTGATGGAGATGCTTCTTTGAAGTATATCTCTCTTTCACTGCAGGAAGTAGACAGCAAGCACCAGTCACCAAGCTCTGAAGGAGAGTTGGCTGAAAGTTGTGGTAGCTCGCATGATGAAAATGACACAAAGCAATCTTCAGTGGACTTGCTGTCTGACCAGGTGGTTAGTGATGAAAGAGTGGAATCTGTTGAGTGTAAGTTTCGGGCAGAAGAAAATGGCACTGTTGTGGTGGATTTGTTGACAGTTGAGAAACCTCATGTTGAAAAACCAGTTGTGCCAGTTGGGCCAAATGTGGACTCACATGGTGCTGAAACTGAGAAGAGCACAGTGGCAACTGTTAACGTTTTGGAGCAGCAGCAACTGCCTTCTCCGGTGGATGAAAAGATGCCTTTGGAGATGCCAAAAGTGGAGGATCAGCTCAATGAGGTAGTTCAAACACACAACCTTCTGTATGTATGTCCATTTTCCTTAACAGATGCTATTGGCCAGTTCCATTTCAAGTTATGTGTTTTTGATGGAATTGATCCTTTGGCTTTTCTGACCAGCCTGTCAACACAGGTTTCTGAACAGACATAATCAAGACCTAAACCAATTGAAATGGGCAAATCTTCAAAATTAAGAGACTTCAATTCTCCCTTTATGAATTACTTGTAGTAGGCTCATTCAATGTATATGCTGGCCCATTGAGTGATTTCTGAGTTGTCTAGGAATGGAGAATGAGTAGCTTGCATGCTGTGTGAAATTCTGCTCTATGAGGTTGATGTTGTGTGACTCTTCATGGCTTGTGAATTCTCAGCTGACACACACCAGTAGTTGAATAGAGGACTTTCCTTGATATTTGTTGTTGTAGAACCACTTAACTGTGTTTGCGTAAGCAAATGTGCAGGCACGTGGGTTGTTGACAGTGGCAGTCTCCTCAGGTCCATCCAAGGAGGCCAGATTAGCAAGGGTATGGCTATGTTCTAATCCACTATTAATGAACAATTTTTTCTTCTAGCAAAACCAAGCAGTTCACATTATTTGAGCATTGCATCTCAGAAGGAGAAAGAAAGTTTATAGAAGTGGAAGTGATATATTTTTTGGAAAGACAAAATTGATTACAACAAAATTTTTATGTCCCCACAAAATAATTTAATCATCGTCACTGGTAGTGCGAAGCTGTGTGGAGCCCAAATGTTTATAGAAGTGGAAGTGGTACTATCTGTTGCTCTACTGGCTTCATTTATATGTGGTTTGTTTCTGGTTTCTGAATACTTGCTTTGCCACCCATAGAAAAAGGCCCATTTTATGAATCTGCTCATTAATACAAGAAGATTTGGCCTGGATGCAGGTTTGTGCTGGCCTTTCCTCACGGCTACAGGAGTACAAGTCTGAAAATCTGCAACTGGAAGAGCTGTTGCAATTTGAGGTGAAACTGAATGCTCCCTTCTTATGTGATTTTTTGGGATGGTTGGGTACATGCAATAGAAGTGTCATATTACAGATCATCTTCTTTGCAAAGTGCAATCTATACATGTGTTGAACCTGGTGAATGTTGAATGTGAACATCTGCATTAAATCTTTTGCAAATCTGTTAAATGTCAGTCTTTGCTCCAGTAACTGCAAGCAGTGTCTTACAGGTGCTGTACCCTGGAGGGTACTCTGTAAATAAGGCTAACATAGAATACTCAATGGTGAGGTGTCTCAGATATGTCTCCAAGTGGAGCAGTCTTTAGTTTTATCAACCTATTGGAATTTTTCTGTTGTGGTTAATGCTTTTCTTTTTCTGACTGGGAAACCAGAGGGAAGAAAGGAAATCCTTTGATGCCAGGATGCGGCAACTACAGCAAGAATTAGCAGCAGCGAAAGAATCAGCTGCAGCAGTAGAGGCTGGGATGGTAGCAGCTCTGGCCTCAAAGAATGCTGAAATTGATAGCCTGTCCAGTTCTGTTGAGAGTTTTAAGAGGCAAGCTTCTATGGCAGAAGGCAAGCTGGCGGCCTTGCAGGTTGGGCTTTGATGTCCACCCCCAAATTGCATCCTGCTTGTCATATCATATCAAGAGTGCTATTGTTTCCCTTCTTGCAGTTATTCAGTGTTGCCTCATTGGGTTCCATATAGAATCTTTCAAGAAAGTCAGTGCATTGTCACTTCCCTGCAATTCCTTCAAAATTTTTCTAGTTAATGAAAAAGGGGACCTTTTGCAGACAACTGTTGAGGCCATGAGCAAAAACCGAGACATGACAGAGACTAGGATGATCCAGGTATACTTCCTGCCTTTGCAACTGGAAAATCTCATGATGTTAATAATTACAAAGGTGAACAGAATTCTCCCATAGAAATCATTCTCAATGGTCAATGCTGCTACTCATGTTAGATTTGAGGGGCATTTTGTGACAGGCACTGCGTAATGAGTTGGCATCAGCAGAACATAGGGTGGAGGAGGAGCGCATGGCTCACAGTGCCACCCGCCATGTAACACTGCATTTATTTACCTTTGGAAGTTTCTCTGCTGGTAGTCAAAGGCTTCTGATAGCTTCTTTGCTACTTTGTTGAAGCTTGTTGTCCGTGCCTAGTATACCTTATCAGTTTTGTTTACCTGTTCTTCATTTTTGATTCGGGCGTGTTGAAAATCCAGTTACAACTGTCTCTGATTCGCAGGCAGCTGTTGAAAGGGAAACAGAGCTTGAGCAGCGCATGGCAGAAAGCAACAGTGCATTGATGCGCATGCAGGTATCCTCATGAGCCATTGGTACTGCATTTTCTTTACATGGTAAACAGTTACAAATTGAATTTGATGGGATGCTTTAAAACCTTGCTATACTTGTTTGGGTCATTGTTAGCTAGAGGATATTTCTAGTTGCTGATATCCATAAGTGACCTGGTCCAATATGTATCCAGTGTCTGAACACACTGGATGAGCAATGCAAGTGCTCACAGTTTCAGGTGATCTAAATGAGCTGCTTGTATCATGATCTGAAAGTGATCATGTCTGTGGTTGATTGCAGAAAATAGTGGATGAGCGCAACCAGAGAGTAACAGACATGGAGCACAAGTTAGCCATGCTTGAGGTGAGACTGTTGATTCTGTTAGGACAGTTTCTTGGTCTCAAGAACCTACACAGGACTTAGACAGGGCTTGCAATGCTTGATGTACTGTGTCCTGTAAACTCTTTTAAGCTGCTCATTGTGTGTTTGTAGCAGTGTTACTGGTATGCTATTTGTACTTGTGTTGTTGCCAACTTGCAATCCTTTCAACCCGACTATGAACACTATTTTGAGTAGCAATGAGACAAGACATACAGAAAACTAACATTGTGGGCTTTGTAGGTGGAGTGTGCTACATTGAACCAGGAATTGCAGGAGTCTCAGGCACGCCAACGACGTGAGCAAAAGCGGCCTAATGAAGAAGCTGTGCAGACTGCTCAGGTACAAGTTTATGAGGAAACACAGTTGGGTCATGTTTTATCTGTTCTGATTTTGTGAAGGGCAATTTTCTTGGGTCTGCTGCTTACTGTAATGATCAGGATCCATGGAAATTACTTCAATGTTTTTGGAATTTCCTGAACTTATGCAAGTGCAACCAATGTAAACCAAAAAATTAATTATTATTATTTTTTGCTGAAGAACTTGTGGGAGGAGATCAATGAATAATAAAATGGCTTTCATTCTGATGATTTCATTCTCTTGTGGCTGGTCTCTTGTCCCTCTGAATGGAGATTTCCAAGAATATGGCCAAGTAGAGTTTGAGAAAATTGTTCCTTCAGGTTAGCTAGATTTGTAAAATACATAGATAGCGTATAACATACCTCCTTGCACTGTCTTGTAGGTTTGGCGAGAAGAGGCAGAACGTGCACGTCAGTTGCAGCGGGAAGCTGATTCCAAGCTCTCTGCCATGGAGGCAAGTTGCTAGTTTAGGTTTCCACAGGAGCTGGTTTGACAACATCAATGCAAATGAATTGTGAACCTGTGTTAGCTCATGTGGAAGTCAATTGCATCATATGGAACCACTTGCCTATCTGTATCTTCTGCTGTCCAATTGAAAAGTGGGATGGGCATCTCAACATTTGACTCATGTACTTCTGCTAAGAGAGTTGGGGGATTGTGGGATGAGCAGGCAGAAATGCAAAAACTGAGGGTTGAATTGGCCAGTGTGAAGCGAGAGGCAGATCTTGGATCCCTGCAGGTGTCAAGTCAGAACATCCTTCTTTACAGTTTGCCTTTGTATGACTTGCTGGAGTTTACAATGTTTGGCTGTAGATATACATTATGTTACTGTTGCTCTTTGTGATTATTGTGGAGATATTTTATGATTTTAGCTGGTCCTCTAGCATCACTACATGGTATCTGCACATGGTACTAGTCTTTTCAAGAATTTTTAAGGCTGAATTGAACCTGTGGGCTCTGTCCAGGCACAATCTGAACTGGAAAAGCGATTTCGGGAACTAACTGAGCTCCTGGTAAAAGATCTTCATCTGATCTTCTGCTTGAAGATTGTGAATTGAGGGGGCATAGTTCACTGCACAACTGAAGATTGCACAGCTTTCAAATGCAATTTGAGAAAGTCATGTTCTGTTGTGTTGTGGTGGTGACAGTATACCAAGCAGACACAGCTTGAAGTAATGTCAAGTGAGAAAGCAGCAGCAATGTTGCAGCTAGAGCAGGCCCGTCGCCTCCAAGCAAAGGTGACTCATCTTTCTAGTTTGCAAGTAAACAATGTGATTCTAGAAGTTTACTGTTAACCTTCATGGTTGTTTGAGATAGTGTCACTCATTTACATCTGGATTGGTGCTTGTCTGAAGCAGTACTGTGGTGTTGGTAATTTTGCTCCTATATGCAAAGACCACAATTGCATCTTGTTTTCTATCCATGCAACAAAAGAACTGAAAATTGTTTTGGATAATGGTCTTCTTCAAGGTGCAGGCTGAGGCTGAGAGGCAACGGAATGTGCGTAACATGTCATCCTTTGAAGATGAAAACGAGTTGAAATCCTTTGAGTATGCACATTGAACCCCATGATCTGTGAAGCTGCAAGTTGAGAAACCTGTGTATACCTCATTCCTAGCCAGTTCTTGGACTACAACATAGGTGCTTTGACATGGATTGAGAAAGTTTTGCATCTGGAGGCAACTTTCTTGCCTTCCAGCAATAGGAAATTCATTTTCTAGATTATTGCCTTAGATGCCCCTCATTTTTCCAGCAGTTAGAAATTCAATTGTTTTCCATCCTGTTACTGCAGATATCTGGGGCTTCACCAGCGGCGACTAGGACCTGTGGGGCCCAGTGTTCAGGTAAGTCTATGCAATCCTCAACCATGGCAGACTATTGCAGTGTGTGAAATAGGGTGGGTATTGATTCTGGTTTCTGATTGCTTGTTTCCATGAAAACTCATATTTTGGTGTCAGTAGCTTGGTGGGCATAGGCAATCTTTGATTTTTCTTTATACTGGCTGATTCAGAGAGCTGCCAAGTTCTTGGACTCTTCAGCTGTGACGGCAGGCAGATTCTTGTGGCGAAGACCATTGGCACGACTTATTGCTGTCCTATACCTGGTTTGTTCATCTCCTGTGAGCAGTGCTTGTCACACACTATAGCTTATCTATCTGAACAAGGTCAATGTTAGGCTGCTGGTTGGCATCAAGCAAGCTAATACCCCAAGTGGTGGGCTTCATGGCCATCTTGCAAGTCATAGTGGGTTTAATTCACCACTATGCCTGCTAGATGTTACATAGCATAGCCAGCCCCACTATAGTAGGGTGTACTGTGTAAATTGTCCACCATTTGGATACCCGGTGGTCAAACCTTGGGGACAGTTGGGCAACTGTGCTGACCCTGTTATAGCAGTTTGTAAGCGGCCGCCTCTGAAAGGAGGCAGGCAGAAGCCCTTCATGGTGAAGAGCCACTCAGTCAAAGATTAGTTGGCAAATGAAGTGTCTTTCTTTTTTAGGCTGCTGATCATTCTCATTAAGGTATCCCTCCAGAGAAAAATTTAAACCCCATTAGAGTGCATTGCATTCATTTCATGTTTGAAGGGCACATGTCAACTTGCTATTAGGCAGGAAATAGGGACAAGGAAAACAAGAGTTGGTGTGGTGCAATTTATGTCAGTTTTGACATCACAGTTTTGGCTGCACAGGTTTTCATACATATTTTTCTCATGTATGTGCTCCATCGGTTGCAGGTACAGACTCACATCTGCTTCTCCAACTCCATTAGAGCTTTGTCTGGTTTGCATATGTCGCTTAGAGTGCAAAGATGATGACTGAATTGCATTGCTTCAAGAAATGCAATAGAAACTCAGGATGGTTTTTATATAATTTTCTGCCTGAAATTTTTGGCAGATTGTTATATACTTATTTAGACTCACTGTAAGGAGCTCATGAAGTCTGTCAGTAGGGAGTCATTGCAGCTAGTCACTGCTATTCATGGTGAAGGTGATGATGGTCTGATACTTTTGACTGGGACTAAAGATTATGAATGCACCCATTCTTGTTGTGTTAGTATTTGCTTTTGTTGGACCTCACACAAAGGTGTCCTTCAAAGTAGTACTGTGGAGTTTTCTCTGCAATCTCATAGACAGGTTTCCATGTTTGAGAAGTGAACCAGGGAGAACACCTTGATTGTTGAGCTATATTGGCCTAGAAGTATCACTTATAGAGTTCCTGTGTGTCTGATGTGGCAGGAACAAGCAGATCGGCCATCTTCTAGAGAAGAACTTGAGGCAGCGAAGGCAGCAGGATTACTCCTTCATGGGAGACCCTAGTGTTTGGACTAACTTTTTGTAGGTTCAACAGCAGCAGCAGCAATATAGAAAACAGATGGTGCATCTCTCATCTGTCAAGATTCTTTCCACATAGAGATTAGGCTGTAATATCAGCAAGCACCTCTGCCAAGGTAAGCTATACACTTTATCTAGATAGCTAAACTGAGTGTCATGCTACCAATTGGTAAACAGAATCACAAATACTAGAGTGTTACTGAAGGGACAGGGTTTGACATTTTTGAGTGACACTCATAAGGTTATGACCACTGATTCTTGTCGTGTTAGTTTTGGTTTTGGTGGAACTGACACAACAGTTCTTTGCTTCAAAGTGATATTGTGGAGTTCTCTCTGCAATCTCATCTTAGGTGTATGTTTCTGAAGGGGACAAGAATACTGTCACTTCAATTGGGTAGCTGAAATTCTTCAGCACAATTCCAATCCTGCAAATGGAGTGTGAAATTGTTAAGCTGGTACAAACATTGGTGAAGTAATAATCGAGGAGACGCAAGTTTGGAAAGGACCAATTTGCAGACCCTTGGTATAAATTTCATCCTCATGCCATTATCTATTTGAATCTGAGCCCATCAGTTTGCCAAACAGAAGCCATCCTTGGATTGGGATGCTTGCTTGTGGCATAGATTTGCTCATTGGATTATCTCTTGAATAGTCACAAATTTGATTCAGAATCCTATTTAACTTTGGGGTTTAGTTCTTCTCACTCATGTAGTGTTTTCTGTTTGCTTTGAGAAACCTGCACATGTATATAAATCTGAACTTGCTAATAGTCAAGCTAGTGGCTTATGGTTTTGCTTGTTATTGCTTGTTCTTACTGCCTATGGGTTTTGCTTATTGTGCCCATTTCAGTGTCCTCAGTATTTCACACAGTTATTAAACACACTCATCATCTTGATCAATCTCATATTGGGCAAACAATTATCTATCGAAGCTTTTCTACTCTTCCTCAAATTCTATTCCATGTCAATCATGAAGTAAAGCACCAGCAAAAAGATTCTCGTGTATGTGGAGGGCACATTATCAACCATGCAAATTTTCCTCTACAAAAATACAAGGAAATTCTAGTGATGATGGTAATCAGAATCAGTTTAGATGAAATGTATAGGTTTCATTAGTGATCAACATAATGGCAATTTTGAAGGTTGTTCACTTAATAATTATGAAAACATTTCATATTTGCCTAAAAAATTCATTTCTTTCAATTCTTTCATCAACTTCATCAACTCCATGTGACAATTATGAAAACATTTTATAATTATTTAACTATTTTACTCCTTTCACCCAACCCAGTTACATGGATATGAAAATACATGTGTCTTCTCAGAATTGAATTTTCATAATTTGGTTGGATTAAACTCAAAAAAATTATAAGAAGAATTCAGTTGAAACCAAATTGAATTGAATTTGCTTTCAATTGAATCCAACCAATTTGTATTGAATTGAATTGAATTGAATCAAATTCAATTCAATTAAAATTTCAATGAGATCATTAACGATGTTGAATCCAAAGGAGAAGAATATTGTGTTTAGTTTAATTCAATTCAATTCAATTGAATATGAATTTCATTCAAAATATTTAAATTTAATTTTAAAATTTTAAATTCAAATCAAATTCAAGTGAGTTGAATTTAATTCAAGTTGCATTCATTCAATATTAAATCATTCAAATGGAACGTAATTTTTACAAAATCAACTCATCCCTTTGTGGAGCCCAAGTGTACAACCTTGCAAAATACTAAGAAAATTACCTATCAACCTTAAAAGTATTTTCGGGCATACAAAACCCTTTTGTTTTTTAACCTTTCAATTTTTTAAATTGATAGGGCCAATACTCAATTCCCAAGATTAAAAAAAAAAACCTATAAGGATAATAATACATTTTTTTTCACTCTGGCCTATGTTAAGGTAGGGTATATTAACATAACCTTATTGAGTTTTTACTCTTTGATTTCGTAAATTTACCCAAAAAAATTCTGTAAGGGTGAAATTACTCTAAGGATACCTTATTGAAATTTACCCTCTGGGTATATAGGCAAAGTAAGGGTATATACCCCCCCTACTACCTATCCTTCCAAACCCTAGCTTCTTCGTCAGAGTGATGGAGACAGTCGTAGTGTCGAAGTTGCAATCGCAGTTTCATTGCCGTAAAATTCGGCAAATGTGCGTCCATCGCAGTGGGAAGATGAACACGTTTTAGACTTGCACTGGCCAGTGTGCGAGTGTGGTGGGGACAGAGATTTTGCTCCTGGGGTTTTTGCTTACGTTGCTTGATTGCTTGCTTGCTTGCATGTTATTTGTCTTTTGTAATTGAGAATTGGAAAAAGGCAAAAACAAACATTGGTTCTGATTCTTCTTGTGACCCCAGCAGAAAGGATGCTATATTCTTCTGTTACCAGAGCATTGCTCACGACCCATTTACAAGTAACATCAGGATCTGTATTACAACAGTCAAGCCGAGTAATTTGTGTTTCCAAACCCACCACCCATTTGGGTGTTGGCGGTGTTGATGTTTGCAAATCCTTAAAGGGATCCGGAGTTTCTTGTGTTCGTGTTGTTACAAAACCCAGCTTTCATTTGGGTGTTGTTGGTGAGGCCTGGAAGAGTAGCACTTGTATTAGGTCGCCGAGATTTGGGAGTTTGGTAATTCCCAGGGGAGCAGCTTCTCCTTCAGGAGCTGTAGTAGGAATGGCAAGTTTTGGGAAGTTGGATAAGGATTTGCATTTGCAGGTATATGAGAATGTGGAGGAGCTTAGCGACAGCTTGGCGGAGCACGTGGCTCAGTTGTCGGCTTCTGCTGTGAAGGACAGAGGCGCTTTCACTGTTGTGTTGTCTGGTGGCTCCCTCATCAAAACCCTTGGGTAAACCATCTCTTCTTAACAACTTCCCAGTGCTGTTGTCCCTTCCAGTTTCAGAATGAATCCCTTTGCGTCTGATGCTGCTGCTGCACCTTTGATTTTTGGAGGTCTCCCTTGGGTCTTTGGAATCATTGTGCTTTTTTGCTTGCTTGCAGGAAGCTATGTGAGCCACCATATTTGCATACAGTAGACTGGGGCAATTGGCATGTCTTCTGGGTTGATGAACGGGTTGTGAAGAAGGACCATCCTGATAGCAATTACAAGCTCGCCTATGATGGGTTTTTGTCCAAGGTAAAAATAAGCACTTTGTTCTTGGTGTTTGATTAAATCCCAAGTCTTGCAAGTCACATCCTTAAAACCCTAATCTTAGTCATGGCTGAGCTACCTGGCAAGCTCAGTCTTAGGTGCCAAAAGATGATGTAAGCCTCATGATTGGAACCATGTACTCTTCTCAGAATGCATGAAGAATCAGTGACTTTTGAGAGTTTGAAATCTACAGGAGATGATATATAATTCAGAAGTTTTGTGTAGTTGAGTGTATCTTGGTGATGAACATCCTGGTGTAGTCAGTTGATCTGTTAGGAACAAGAAAAAATAGCTGATGTATTTTGTACATGCTGAGGAGTTGGGATTGTCCATGGTTTTAGCATCTGAAAGACAGTCTGAAGATTAGTAGAGTAATTAGCTTCTATTTGGAGCTTGTGGCAACCAATCTGGCTGGACTGTGATGTGTGCTGCCATTTGTGTTCAAGGAGGCCATGATGGTAGCATAACATATCCTAACTGGAAATCCAGTTCACTGTCTCTTCGTGCATAGATCAAAGGTGGGGAGATTGTATGGACAATAATAAGAAGCATGACCACCTGTGTTGATGCTGATATCTGGGACTCACATTGTCATCTTTTTGAACCTGCAATGATTCATGTGAGCTCATTATCTGTTGTTTCATAAGGGATTATGTCCTGAGAGAGACATCAGTAACTGACTATCTTGATTGTATTACTCCTGCTGCAGGTACCAATCCCATCAGAAAAGGTGTATGCAATTAATGACACACTGTCAGCACAGGGTGCTGCAGAGGACTATGAGTTTGGCCTCAAGCAGCTTGTGAAAACTGGAATCCTTGCCAAGGCAGACACTAATGACTACCCAAGATTTGACCTCTTGCTACTGGGCATGGGACCTGATGGGCACTGTGCATCACTCTTCCCCAATCATCCTCTTGTTCATGTGAAAGAAAAGTGGGTTGCTTCCATCACAGACTCACCAAAACCACCACCGGAGAGAATCACCTTTACATTACCAGTTATACAGGCTGCTGCAAATATTTTCTTTGTTGCTAATGGAGAGGGGAAAGCAGAGATGGTGGCCAAAGTTTTTGGGGAGGAGTTGCCATTTGGTCAGCTCCCTTCACAGAGCGCCCGCCCTACAAATGGGAAGCTCATTTGGTTTGCTGATAAAGGTGCTGCATCAAAGCTTTAGACATAGACACTACTGGTCAGGCACTACCTAGAAATACAGCTTGGATCCATTTACAGGATGTTTGAATTTCAGGCCAAACTAGGCCTCAGGAAGCTTGTGAAACTACAATTCTAGCCCTTTGATTCCAGTATTCTAAGTATTACGGTGAATCTGTGGGTGAAGAGAAAATTTAAGGTCTTCCAATCTAATAATTGCTTGTGTTTAATCTTGATGGCTACATTCAAGTATGACGAAACCAAGCAGGTAATCTGCATATCAGAATTGCTTTCTAAAAAAAAATATGAATCTTGCGTTTTGGGTTGCTTGAATACTAGTGGTTTTTGGGGATTATAGACATTTCAATGAAATATGGGTCTTGAAATTAGGCACAGCACTGTGTTCATCGCCTAACAGACTAGTATGTGCTCACATCACAGGTTTCTCTTCTTCTTGTACACAAGTAAAACTAAACCGACAAAAGAAAAAGCAATGTAGATGTTAGTTCATGGTATGTGTATTATGCTGTGTTTGTGTGTGTGTGTGTGTCCCATTATGAATTGAATGGCATGTGTGAGGGGGTGCTGACATGGTTCCTTGACCTCATCTCATTTCCCTGTGTTCAGTGTGCTTGTTTTTTGGAATAGGAAGTGTGAAATTTTGTTATTGCTGTCACATTGGTTATTGTGACTTCCATATCTCATGTGGGTAGTCTGCAGTGGAGAGTTTCAGGTCCAGTTTCAAGTGTCAATTCATGCAGTGTCTGTTGTGTTGGGTTTTGTGAACTTAGATTATCTTATTGGAGACCATCTACCATTTTTGGGGTTTTCTTCAAGCCATGACTTTGGACAGATAGGGTTCAGTATGTTTTGGTGGCCTAGAACTATGCCAATTCATGCTGCATCTGTTGTGCTGGGTTTGTGTGAACTCATTGGAGAGGGACATCCAACCATGGATGACATCCACCCAGTCCCTTGTACAGCATGCTACAACCCAGCTGATCAGTCCTGGCCAAGCAACACTATGGTATGGCTGCTGTGATTGTACGCCCAGGATGCTGCATGACTGCCTGCCCTTTGAGGAGACTTTGAAAGATGGTGAGCAACAAAGGAAGCAGTATTGTGGACAACACCCAAGATCTATAATTTCCTCTAGTTATTGATATCATGTGTTATGTAGTTTCTACAAATTAGGGAACCCATTTTGTTCATTTTGATCATACAATGATTCTTTGTTGTGGGTCTCAGCTGTTCATAATTCTGAAGATGCTTCTGATCATGAGAAGGATCTCACAGTGACGCGTCTTCTTGGATGACTATCAGAGCTCCACCTCTGTGGTCACTTCATCATGGAATTGGCCTGCTCTTTGGAACTTGGTATGCAATGAAGTTTCATGGGCTTCTTCTTGAATACTTACCGACATATCTCACATGTCTGTAAGAATCTCTAGCTTTGAACTCTGTGAAACGAGACCCAGAAAAGCTTCCTGGCAATTTCCAAGATTGTGACACATGAATGCACTACCTTTTACTTGAGACAAGGCTTTGTGACTTCAGATTGAATTGAACTGAAATAACCCAATGTTTCTTGTCACTAAAACCTGAAATGTTCAACATAGTTTTGCAGCTTTCAACTGCATATTTCTATAGAGCATTCATATGAATATGAAATCGAGTTCTCATTCTTGCAGCCCATTCACATGGTCCTGCCAAAAAGTCTAAACTAATGTTTGGTGGGTAACAGGGTCAAACCCTGGTATCTCAAGGTACTCATCCTAGTATCAAAGAACCAACCAGACTAACATGATCTGAGGCAAAATTACCTAACCTTGCATTGTTACATGCCTGGTAAGGACTCAAGATAATACCAGCTTCATACCTAATTTAAACTAGTCATTTCTTTATAAACTTCAACGTACTTGGCAACCCCCTTCAAAATAGTTCAATTTGCCAGCCTAAAGAGCATGAACTCGTGTTCAAAAGTTTGTATTTCATGATTCTGGTTTCAAATCCAATTGTAGCAAAATGCTAGTTCCACAATTTGGTTCTCGGTTTCACCAAAAGGGTGCAGGTTCAAGTTCAAGACATAAGAACTTGGACCTGAACCCTTAGGTTTAACACTGCAAACTGGGGAACCTACCAACACTAATATATTCTAGTTTCATATGAACAAAACATAAACCTTGAACACTCCTACTAGGACTCGGCTGATATGAAAATTTGAAAAGATATCTAATACCAACACTAGGTTGATATGAAAATTTTAACAAAGATCCAATATTAATACTAGACTCATATGATTTTTATAAAAAAAAATCCAATGCTGGTACAAATTGGTATGTTCAAAAGTTGATACACACCCAACTATGGTCTATACCTTTTACCCAAACATGTTAACCCTACATTTTTTTCAAATCAAGTGAAACCCATGCACAAATTTTGTGATTACAAATTTCTAATTGATCCAATTACTGACAAAGCACTTAAAATTGGAATAATGTCTTTGATTAAAACCAAGACATTGTTAAAAAAACATTGAGGGTTCACCTTGGACATAGAATCATGGTAAACTCACTACCAAGTCTTGAAGTAACTCTATCTGTAATGAACAATGTTAAGATCATAAAAGACAAGAATAGTTTGGCCATCAAGAGAGCCGAAGTTTCAAAGAATTTTGTTAACATAGGGTTGTTAATCCACACAAAACATGTGATGAGTAGAAGCACGAGGTGATATGGAAACCTTGAAAAGGTTCAAGTAGGTTGGTAGTGGAGGAAAACATGATGTGTGATTTAGTATAAATTAATAAAATTCGAACAAAAGGATTAGAACTCGCTAATAAAAAAATCAAAAAAAAGAAAGCAAAGCTCATGTAAATCTATGATTCATCAATAAACAAAACTTTATCTTTAGTTGGGCTAACATATACACAAAACAATGGTGAAAAAACGACCATGAAATGAGTTCCAATGTTGAATGATTGATGTACACATTGAGGGTCCGGAGTGGTGACTTCTAATCCATCATGACCAATGAAGTGATTGAACTTTGTGATTCTAATTTCTAAATGCATATTGTAATCCAAAGGTCAACTTGTGAATGAATGTAGGAGCTCTGGTTGCCTAAAGGCAAGATCCTCATATCTTGATGTTTGCTTCATCTACATATCCTTCAAGATTTTTACATAAAGAAATGTGATATGATTTTAGATGACATCAGTTGCGTGTTGTGTACTATGAAAATGCAAAAACTTATTCAAAGGTGGCAAGTATTTGTTTTCATAGTACATCACATGCAAACTTAAGGTTTACCACCTTTGAATAGTAAAACATATTCAAAGGTGGCAAACCTTTCCTTTTATATAATAAATAAGATTTTTGATGTACACAAAAACTTATCACAAGGTGGCAATTTTAATACCTGCTTAAATTTGATGCATCATGGTGCATATTTGAAAAACATTTTGTGACAAAAAAATTTGTAGTTAATGGTGGGTTGCATTCTAAACTATCATTATGTTGTGCTACAATTGATGGGGTTACATTTTCTTTTGAAATTGATTATTTCTAAAGGGATTGTATACATGTCTCATGGTATTTTTCACAACTTCATTTAATTTAATTTATTTTCAAAATAAACATTCTAGTTATGGATGGTCAATTTAAGAGTTTTGAAAAAATTGACCTTGGACCAATGTTTTTTTTGGGGGCAAATTTTCACGTTGTTGAGACCCAAAAAAAATAGTCAGGTGAGAATCTTACAAAGGGGGTTTTGAGATTTTTTGGCCAAAATGTTCAATATTTAGAGAAAAAGACTATCAAGAGTTGCCACATTTAAGTACTAGATTCATTCATGGAGGTTGCCACTACAAAGCGGGATTTTGAAAAAAATAAATATGTAGCCCACCTAAAACAACCACCACGCTAATTAATGTTAGGGATCCTTGCCAGTGGACCTACTTGATGAGTTCGAAAAAAAAAAAAAACAAACCATGCCTTAGATTAGTAAAAGGTACCATAAAAAATCACATTTCATAATGTTGGCAAATATTGAATCCATGCACATTGTTGTGGCTCACCATCATTTGATAACAATAATGCTTCATGATCATCCATGGACATATCACACCCAAAGTACAACAATTATGTAGCATTCCAAAATTGAGAACGTTCACAATACCCATGACCTCATCATGGTATATATGTGCATCAAAAGGCTGCCATTCCCTTGAATGAAAAGTACCAAAATAATATGAAATGAAAAGCTATGAAACTATTATAGAACTATTTATTGCGAGGGCACTCTAACTATATCGTATTGACGACTAGTTCCTACAAAGCCACTTCCAATCCGTATTGGATGATGACAAAAATTACAAAGTTTTTGAAACTTGTTGCACACCACCTTGACATATACCGTTGGTTCAACATGTATTTTCATGGTGAAAGGTTGCCATGTAACCAAATTGAATAAGTTGGCCCATATTCGTATAAAATCCTAACATTAATGATCAAACATGCATCACAACATGATATCAATTGAAATGATAAAAAATGCTCGCGGCTGAACAACCCTAGTATATGGGTGGCTTTGGCACTTGTGTGTTGAATAACTAATATATTCAAAAAATATTTAAGTTTGGAATATCAATTTTCAGTTTTGAAATTTTTGGTGTATTAGGAAGACCAAATCATACTTATGAAAATCAAGCTAGTTCCCACAAGTTTCATGCTACCTCAAAATCACATTTTATGAAAATTTCAACATAAATGGCTGATAATTTTTTCAAAAATTCGACCAAAACAAATAAAAATTATGCTGAAACCACCAATGTACTACAAAATACAAAAAGCACATGACTTATATAACAAGGACAATGTTCCCAATGTGAAGGAGGTTTTTGATCCCAACAAGTTCTTTGATCATTGTCTAAACTTCTTTTTTCCTAATGGAATGTCAATCTTAAAAACCATTAGGTGGTACATTAGGAAAAGTTGCAAATGCTCAAATTGTGACATTAGCATTGTTCAACATGATTAGTGATCCATGGTATTAGTACCAACTCCAAATCCACAACAAGAATAATTTACATAACAAAAATTTATGAATTACAAACCGTATAAGCCTCATTCTCAAGCTAGATTTGTTTGGTTTCAATATCATATATTGTAAAGGAAGAAAGTTCCTTTCCCTGACTCCGGACGGACAGTGGCTACGGACAGTAGCTAAATATAGCAAGGACGTTGTGAAGCTTCTCCTTAATCTGGACGGACAGTAGCTATAGCGAGACTTGCACATGCTAGCAGTTTAGCTTCTTGGAGAGGGAGGAAAAGGTGTAGCAAAAGAGCATGCGCGCTCTTGAAGGGAATGGAGCAGCAGTTGTATGGCAGTAAAGGTGAAGCGCCCGGGCTTATAATAATTGCAGCCCCAACTACCCAGGCCCTGTGTTTCTCCGGGTGTCAGGACGAGGACGGTATGGGATTAAAGTGAGATGCTATGGAGAATATGTTGGGGAATACATTGGGAACTTGGGCAACATATTGGGAACCCATTGAGAACTTAAAGGGAACACATTGGGAAC
>Ga0116231_10001057_pt1 | contig 54428 bp, 48 predicted proteins | sample S1TSphgellanicum_2_FD_89695 | JGI IMG/M metagenome (GOLD analysis project Ga0116231, IMG submission 89695) | Host-associated microbial communities from peat moss isolated from Minnesota, USA - S1T2_Fd - Sphagnum magellanicum MG | ecosystem: Host-associated > Plants > Peat moss > Unclassified...
ATACCCATTCATTGCAGCCGCCATGCAAATCACTCAGTACATCACCCCTCTCCCAAATCAACCAAGCTTCCCATTCAAAAGTACAGTAAAAGCAGCCGTCACGAAAACAAACGGCTCAACTAAACAACCGCCCACTTCCCTGATCAATGACACCCAGAAGTTGATGTGACCTAATTTAGGGTTACATTATATTGATTGATGTCTCATATAATTATATCATTTAAATTAATCATATTTTGTTGAAAAATCTTGTCATCATGCAATATTTGTATAAGTGTGTTAGGATCTAGAAAATTATTAAGCCATAATAATGTATGGATATGTAAACTACCATTTTTTGTAATTTTATAACATCCACAATGAGCTTTTATGTGACCAAGAACACCAAAATTGTTGTTAGATAAATTCTTTGTGTTTTTTACATGTAACATATATTTGAAAATAACATTGACAATAGTGTGTACAAAGATAATTTGAGTTTTTGGATTTATTGTTGCATATTTGCATCTTTCATTTTTTGTTTAATGTATTTTTGTCATATAATAAATCAAGATTTCTGTTTTGTCCACTTACCCTAACAAAAGATGATGAACAATTGTGAGATTTAGAATGAAAAACTAACTTGGTGTTCCTATAAATTTTATCATACTAAAAGAATTTATCTCTTTGTGTTGCGTGACTACTTCCAAAGGCCATGATGTATTTACTAAAAACTTTTAAATGTCATGATAGACTACACATATATTTTTTGGAATGTATGTTTTGTGGGTTAGTAATAATGCCGTCAAAGTCTATAGTTTCTATTTCATTGAAGAGTTCTCTTTCATTCATGTTTGATGATTTTGATACTATTAATTTAATTCCAAGGCAAATTTGTCTACATTGTATTATGTTAAATACCAAAAATGGAAATCAATGATGTTTTGAAAACTAACAATGAATTTCGTCCAAATTCATTAAATGCTTTACATGAGTTTGTAGTGATAATTTGACGGGTTTGTTATTCATTTTGGAGGCACCAATTTTGAAAGGAAATAAGGTGGGAAACATGTATGCCATTAGATTTGGGTTGTTGTATTCATTTATCATTATGGTGTGATGATTATAAGATAAAGATTATGTTGTAAATTTTGGAATGGGTTATTCATTTGTTGATCTTGATTTATGTTTATGCCATTGAAATCTATTAGACTTGATGTTTTTATGACATGTTTAGTTTCCTCGCACCTTTTTGTTGATGTAGGTCCATGATATTTATATAATGTTCAACATCTACAAGTTCAATATTTGTCAATTAAAACATTGATCTCATTATTGGCTCTAATACATCATTTTTAGGCAACATGTTTAAAACATTCATATTCATAATTATATTTTTGTATCTTATATGATTCATTTTTAACCATGTGAACCATATGGTTATAGTAGATTTATGTACATATAATAATTTGCAACTTCTAATTAATTCTATAGATGAGTGTTAACTCCAAACAAAATGTACTACAATAATATTGGATAATGATTCTAATGACAATGATATTGTGTTTAAAACTTTTCCCACATTTTTGGAATCTTGTGCAAAACTTACAATGCTTCTTTTGAATGCATGTTGACATGTTGTGCTCCCTTTATTGGTATATCTCAATTTGACCAATATGGTACAATAATGGTAATGCGTTATCAAGGTTTTTTCTACCATCATCAATCTTGATAATATTTTGAATGTGATGCCAATCCATGAACCATTGGCTAATACAAGTTTTGGCATTTTATTATTTTTCAAAGAAACATAACAAGTTTTACATCTTGAAAATTCATGTTCATTAGTTGGAATACCTTCATTTGATAGCAAAATTCCTTCCAACTATGGATGCACATGTTTGGTGTCATTCAATAATTCTTTTGGGATGAATTCGATATCATGTTTGAAATGAAATTTGGGATTCATTTTGAGTATTTTTTGATATGTTTTTAATTTAGAATCAAGATTTGAAATATTACATATTATTAATTCATGTGTAAATTTCTTTTCATTGAAATGCAACAATGGCCAAATTCAAAGTTGGAATTTTTTATGAAATTGTTAAATTGTTTTAAACAAGACATGTTATTATGTATCTTGATTTGTGGTAGAAAAACTATGATTGATATATTTTGTAAATATTTGAATAAATATTTCGTTTTTTGGCATTAACAACATTTTTATTTTTTTCATATTCTTTTTTTAATTTTTTTGAATTGTTTTTCCTTTCTTCTTGCCTTTGAATGTTCTTTTTTATCTTATATATATATATATATATATGGAGTTTTTTCCTATTTTAATTTTAATTTTCATTACAAATAACTAATAATGAAACTCAAAATGAATAAAATTATTGTATTGATTTTTTATGTTTGATATGTGGATGCAAAAATGTATGAATTATTCTAATATTTTAAAATGTAAATGTTCATAATACAATTATATATTTTTTATTTTATTATAATTAACTAGATTATTTAAACGCACATGAAACAATATAATTATGCATGATGTGTAATGGTGATTTGAACATTAAAAAGGAAATAAATATTCACATGTTAATAAATGAGTCTTATAAACAAATTTGTTTTTTTGTCCATTTAAAAAAAAGGTTTAGGTTTTAAGGTTTAAAGATATTGTGTTCATATGATAAACCTATGAATATCATCATTGTGTTTGATTAGGTTTACCTGATCTAATTTTTGATTGCTGCTAATTCCAAAGTTAATTTGTGTTGTTTGGAAATGAAATGCCTCCAATATCTAATGTAACATTTGATGGAAATTAGATCTCCTTAATTTAATATGTTTCCATCAATTACTTTATTATCCTTGTCAAAAAATTCAACTATGTTAAATTTTTCTGCGTTGTCATTTTCTATGGTGGTTTTTTAATTTTTCCATGCTAGTTCAAACAATCTCAATGTTGTTGTTGTGGTTTTTGTTTTCAACAATTTTTTTGTGAAAGCAAACTCTTGGTTATCATGTGGAGTTAAAATTGATACATTTTTCTTTCCAATATTGACTCCATTTTGATATTTTATGTTTATATTATTTAATGCATTTTGAGTCATTCAAAGATATGTAAAATGTTGCATTCGTAGATGTGTTAGCAAATGACACTTGATTGTAATTTTCTCTTTCCCCCACTTAATAAGATCTTGCACCTCCAATGAATAATGCAAAACTTGTTTCTTTTGTCTTTGGGTTGAAGAATTTGTTGTGATAGTTTGAATCTTCTAGTAGTGCACCCAATTCAACAGCTTTTATTTTGATGATGTGGTAATCACGCTTTTTGTATTGATCATAAATTGTTTTTCGAATGTTATATTCTTACAAATAAATTTAATGATTTATAATTTTTAAATCATACATTTAATTTATGAATTTTTTTGTATTGTATAGATGTAAATACACTTTCCTTGATTTTGGATGGGATTGTAATTTTTGATTTGTTGGGTTTTATCATTTTGTAAATTTGTGACAATAAATATATGTCATAAATGTGTTTAAATTTTTTATGTTATAATGAAAAATTATGACATAATTATGAGTGAACATTTTTTAAAAATATGACTTTTCATTTTATTCAAAGTTGTAAAAATATAATGAAGGTGAAAGATTCATCATCATATACATTGTTCAAATTAAATAAAAATTAATTGTTTATTTTTATGGTTTGAAAAAATGGGTTTATTTTATTTAAAATCACCTTTGATGAAAAAGGGAATGTCTGAAATGTTTGTTGATGTCTAATAGTTTTTGTTTTATATCTTCAAAATCAATTAATTTTTTCTTTTTTTGAAATTTTGAATTTGCATAATGAAAGTTTAGTTTTGAAATGGGAATATTCTTTTGTACAAAATTTCATTAGGGTCAAAGCAATTTGTCACGTAAGGTTTTGAAATTTGTGATATGCACGTCTACTAATTTGACAATGATGATTTTGTAATTTGTGAGTGTTTAGAGAAAATTTAAAATTTTACTTGTCACTACAAGCGTTGTAATTTAACAAAGAGGAAAAGGAAGAAACTAGAGCAAGGAGAGAGGAAAAGAAAGTGAAGGGATGTGCTGAAAGAGATGTGAAGGGACTTATATTGTAGGTAGCACAAATAGATAGGGTTGTTTTTATTATATATAAATTAAGAAAGTGGATTGGTCAAATGCATTTACAAAGTTAGTGAAATGCTCAGTAGCACGCCTTCTTCAAGCGGGTCATTTGTGTTTTGGAAGTGGATTTGAAGTAGAACTACCACTTTTATCAATAGTTTGAATTGTAGTCGTAAGTTTTGATTACGAACATGAAGTTAAGATTAATGAATCGATTGTATTAGAGACATCTGTGAAGTCATACTCAATCTAACCCTTATTTCATACCTTGGCAATCCCTTGTTTATTCATTCACTTCCACTTGATTGTTATTTGTAAAGTTTCTCAAAAAGACTTTATCGACTGCCAAAACTCAAAAACAATGGATACCAAATTTGCTCGAGCAAAGATTGATTGTGATTGTGTTCACTTGATTGTGACTATGCAGGTGTGTTAGCATGCAAAAAAGAGCTACCATCTCCAGATTTGCTTTGGGCAATCAGAATCAATGCATTTGAATTGAGTCTCTTTCATGGGCTCTTAAAGGAGTTGGTTTTGACTATGACACCCAATGCAAATTAATTTACAAATTTGATGTTCACCCAGTTTCAACCCTAGTTGGACCCCTAATGAATAGTTTCATCCTTTATTTGGGACGTTTTACAAATAAATTTATTATTATTTTAAATTTAAAATATATTTAAATTTTAATAAAAATAGGCATAAAAAGTTTTATAGAGCAACGTGGAGCTTTAATGTACAAGGATTCCATTGTTTTACAAACATTTTTGGAGTACGAAAAGTCAAGATTTTGAGTTTTTAATTCGTTCGTCTAGGGTAGAACAGCCCATGAGTGATCACTTTAAGGTAGGGTTTGCTCATCATTTCGGCAGGAGGGCCTCATTGTTTATGGTATCCAAAGAGTAGATGGAGCCCTTGTCATGGTGCATCTATCACACTAAAAATCGGCAAAAGTGAACTCAAGACAAGAAAGTTACAGACCCCCCAAGTAGGGGGGCTGGGCTACAGATAATTCTGGACCAAACAGCTCGTAGCCTATTTTCAATCCCCTCATAAAATCCTTAAATATTACTTTGTTGCCTTTAGAGTTAGAACATGATTTGTAGAGCTTAAGATGATGGAGATTTCAAACCAGTTAAAATCGCTCAATTTGAACAAAAAAATGAGAGAGTAATGCACTAATGAAGTAGGAGGGATCAAAGCTCTTGAACTAAGCTCTTTCAAAGCTGTTTAAACTAATTGGTTGTCTTCCAAAGTTGTGTGTGTACTGGAAACTCTTGCCAAAACTGGTGTTTAATGATCATTACCTTTTAGATGCCTCCAACAATCCCTTTGATCTATATATTTTCAAATAAAAAAGATTATCCTACTACATTGACAGCAGCTTTGATACTAATTACATTATTTTCAGAAATGTTGAAATTTTCAAATAAGAAATTCAAATAAGAACAATTTGTGGAGGAAACTATTTAATCTTCAAGAATGTTCTATTTCGTGAAATGAAAGTTTCAAAATTAATTAATTAATTATTCAACAAACATGTGTCAAAGTTGCCCAAGATACTAGGCTAAACACTAAACACCCCCAGCGCATCCTATGATTGTAGAGTTAATTACAAGGCATTATTGACAGATCTCTATACTCAATATTAAAGCCAGAATGAGGTAAAACTTTTCCTTGAATGCAAGACTTCCAGATAAGGACTCAAGAACTTGGAAGGAAAAAAAACACAAGGCAGGAGAGTTAGAACGAAGAACAATAGGACCAACACTATGAACAACAGTGACAGTCTCTCACTTGTTGAGGGACCATCAACAGTACTAAGCACGATAGCAACATCTCCTTCCAGATTTCAAATGTTACCTTGCACATAGCAATCCACTCACATCTAAGACCAATCCATAACATACCTTTAAGCTCTTCAAAAATGTGAGCAACAATGATCTAAAGATCACCTCTTCAGGGGTAGCCATAGTATGAATTTTTTTTAATGTAACACCTTTGCTAAAGCCAAGAACTTTTGTGGACACGTTGTCACCAGCGCTAATGATTCAATGTTTTATAGTTATATTTTCTCTGCACTCCTGCCTCCCTCCCAACCATTCGAAGCAAACAGGAAACCAATTTTGAGGGCCAAAAAGGGTCCAGAATGCAGACCACATCATTAGAAAACACAAGACAAAGTGGTATGGTGGTACAGAGTTCCAACAATGCCATGTCATTTCCAGGTTCCTCAAATCTCCATCATCAGACCTGATTTTGTTCAGTTGGAGAAAAATCTTTTACAGAGCTGATGTTTCATCAATCTTGTCCTACATTAAAAAAGAAACTCAAAAGCACCTCTAATCTATTTCATTAGTAAAGCAAACCACTGACCTTGATGGCCAACTGTCATTGATAGGAAAACCCTTATTACCTGACTTCAAAACTGATAGGTTTGAAGTGGGACAAAAGGTGCATAGACTGCTTTCTGGAGAGAGGATGTCAATCATGCAATTTTAAGGGAACCTAAATCCTCCACAAAGTCTTAACTGGCTGGTTTATGCCCTGTGTTGCGTTTGTGCCGACTGAAATCAGACACAAATCGAAAGGTTAGTCCACAACCTGCAAGGGTGCACTTGTAGGGTCTTTCACCTGTGTGTACCCGCATATGCTCAGTGCGAGCCCATGCCCATTTGAATGACTGAGTGCAACCTTTCCAAGGGCACTTAAGGGGCCGATCATCAAGGTGAACTCTTCGATGCTGCAGGAGGTACTTGTGCAAGTGAAAATGCTTCCCACAACCCTTCCAAGTACAGCGATTTAGCATGTGCAATTCAAGGTCCTTTTTAGTGTCAAACCCCATGCAGCAGCCATCAAAGCTACACTGGAATTCTCGCTCTTGCTCTTCACATTGTTTAATGGCTTTGGGTTTTCTTGCCTTTCTGCGCTTCTCAGACTTTCCATCTTTCTTGTATGGACCAGGATCTGGAGAGCCATGAGCATCAGAACCTTCACATTCCATGTCTGTCATGCTAGGTCGTTGCCTCTGCAACCTCATGCTTGCACCTACAGGAATCAACCTACTAGGGGTTAGATATGCATTAATGGCTCTGCAATAACTATTATCCCTGAATGTGAAAATAAACAGTCTATAAGAACTTTAAAAGAACATCTTGCAAACTCAGGACACCCATGGAGCTTTGGCTCATTCCATCAACTCTGATGAGCATGTAGTGTCATCAACCCCTAAAGATATGAGCAGATCAAATCACAGATGGGTCGATAATGACATCCACCCTTCACTACAGCACACTCCTTAGGGGCTACTCGACAGTTCAGTTATCAAGGATATTTAACTTGATTCTAGTTCTGCAGTTACTAAGTCAAATATTTCATCACAAGATTTTTCTTAATTGCGCCTTGTGACTCTTCATGATGACTTAGCTCTTTGATTGGACCAGCAAACAAAAAGACCTTGGACATTCTGATCAACACATAAGTAATCCATGGTATTCTGTACTGATGAAGTCCCACAAGAAGATAAAGGGAGGATCACCAACCTCTAAAGCCACCAGAGTGGGGCAACATGCTATGACCAACTTCAACTCCCAATGCACAAGCATCACTCTTTAGGCCTGAAAACTTATAAGTGGCATCCTGAAAATCCATGTGAGATGAAGGCTTCCCTTCCTGTCTTACAGGCGAGACCTGTATACAACTCTTCCAACCCAGACTTTTGGTCCGCCTGCCTCTGACCCTGCCTAGTCTGGGGAGTACACATGTGTCAAAATGCAATGATCGACCTGCAATAGAAGGGGGCCATAGGAGTTTTCTCTCTTGCTCTCCAGATGCACCCTGAAATGAAGACTCTGTGCAGAAAGTTGCAGCTAAGTTGTTATTATCAAGTGGGCTCTGTGGGATCAAGTGGCAAGAACTACAGTGGGCCTCCAACAATGTCTCACTTTCAAAAACCTGTGCACAATCACCTGCACTGCAAGAAAATACACTTCCCCATTTATGCCCCTTGATGTTGGAAGCACTCATAACTTTGCACTGTAGCTGTCTACTGTCACAAGTGATCCTCACTGGCACAAAGTCCCCGTCACCAGGACCACAATCATCACCCCTCAAAGTTTTCTTGGCATCACCTCTATCAACCAGCCAGATTGGACTACTATTTGGAATGTGGTTCACACAATACATACAGCTCAACATATGTTCCTCCCCATTGCTTGCTCCAGTCAGCTTCAATTTGCCACTGTCCTGATGTCCTCCCATAAAGGACTTTCTCTTCAGACACAAAACTACCTTTTGTGTGCTGACCTTGTTACATGAAAAGGTATCCAAGGAGGAGAATTTGTCAGCCATAGAAAGAGAATGTGACACAGGGGTGCTTTGCTGTCTGCACAACCGTTGAAGTGCTTGTATTTTGGCTCCACGTTGAAGATAGTCCCCTACTACAGAGCAGCAATTGCCCACCTCACATAATTGGTCATTGGGAGAAGGTTGCAGATTATTGGTCTTATTACCCTCCTCCAAATCATTTGGATGAAAAATTTCCTGCTTATCAGCAACTACTTCACAAGCAGGTAAACAAGAAGGCAGACAGTCAACCATTGCAATTGGAACTTCACACCATGTATCCTCTTCTTTGTAAGAGCCCACAGGAGGCTCAAGAGGGATGGCATCCTCCCTGCTATGCAAGAAGCTTGTGTTGCTATTGCTGTTGACTGTGCTAGTTTGCCACACTGTACATACATCTCCAAAGGGAACAGCTTTCTCCAAGGGTATGGTCACATCAGCAACATCACTCAATGACGTCAACAACACACATGGAACATCAGCAGAAGCTTCCACAGTGCCAGCTTCTACCTCCCCATACGGCAATAGAGGCACATCTCCAGGGGGGTTGATTGTATCTGACAAATGATTGTGGCTCATCTGAGACATATCACCTACAGAGAGACATTCATCCCATTGTACAAATCAGTCTTTGGAATTACCAACTGCACAAAGGCTATCCAAATACAATTGAACAGACATGTACATCTATCCCTCAGCAGTGATTTCTGATCCAATGTAGGCAAAAACTTGCTGTAATATAGCCACCTCTACTTTGTCCTTAAATCACGTACCATCTGCATAGGAAGAAGGTTGGGCACCAGATGCCACCACACAGCCACCAGTACTTTGAGAGGAATCATGATGCCACTGAACACCACCAGGAGCCAGTGTCTCAAGCTCTTTGTTCTCCCCTGTTTGTAAAAAGTAGTTGCTGGAAGACTCTGCTAGGTTTCTGGTGGCTATCTGACCTTTCATTTTTTGCTTACCAAGCCTCTCCCATACTGCCAAGGCCTGCTGAGCTTCATATTTGATGGATTCTCTCCTCTCTAGCTTAGTCTTCCTCAATGTTGTTCTTCGTCCTGAGACTGGGATTTTGCCTGAGTCATCCTTAGCAATAACACATGCCCCAGAGTTGCTGTTATACCCCAATGGATGTGTCACCCCTCTGCACCATTGGATGCTCTCTTCATTTGAGTGCTCTCCTAGCAATGTCTCCATCCTCCTTCCCAACTTTGTGATATCAAAATCAACATCAAGCTGTTCAGGATTATGATGGGCCAATTCCAGAGACTGTGACACCTTGCAAGACCTCCCCACCTCCAAAGGGGTTGATATATTTTCACCACACAGTGACACAGAAGGTAGGATGGTAACTTCAGTTTGGGATGTCAACATCTGACAGCCACCAAGTAAGGGAGGCAACTGATCCATCTGCAACCCTTGGCCACACCACTGCCCCACCACAGTGCACTTTTTCACCTTTGAGTGTTTCCCCTTGACCCTCGATTTGATTCCTGGGGTCCCAATCCTCTCATGTCCAAGATTGATGTCAAGATCATCCACATTGCTGGAAGTGGCATTAGTAGTATTGTGGTCAACCAATCCCAACTGTGTAACCCAATCCTGATAGCCTTTATCCTCTTCAGCTCTAAGGGCTGCACAAATGGTGCTCAAGTCATTGTGAGATGCCTTTTCAAATGCAGTAGACCTCCACTCGTGCTCTATTCCCATCTCTGCCGCTAACTGTTTAGCTAGCTGTTCTGTCTCTGCATAACCTGTATTGACTCACCCACTGTTAATGGCTCACCTCTCCCAACAGACAGTTCTCTCCTAGTTGAGGCCTTCACACCAGAATTTATTTGCTAAGTCCTTGTAATCATAAACTCTGCTGCTCTTTGGACCAAGTCAAAAGGAAGGAAGAGGGCAGGGTGTCAGAGGAGGGAATTACTTAATCCCTTGGGAGTTTTATCCTTGCATTACTTCTCCCTCCAGAGACTTCAACACCTTATCTATTTAAGTCAAAATTCACCCCAATTTTGGATAAGAGAAGGGGTCACAGCTCATAGAATGCTATGAGATGCTCCATTGTTTCACACCAGTCTAGGGTTCCAACATATAAAGCCTTGGATGCTAAAAGAAAAACTATTTCTTCTAGGTTAAAGTACAGATATTTTAAAATTGCAGAGAAAACTCCACAATAACACTTTGAAGCTAACAATATGTCAGGTCCAGCCAACTAAAAGAAAAACAACAAGAACAAGTCTACCCATAACCCTGAGTCATACACAAAGTACCCAGCCTCACCTTCATCATTTCTAGGGGAAAATTCCAATAGATCAGGTTCGAGAACTACCCAACTACAGTCACCCTGACCTTAATTCAAACTTTTACACAGCTGACAGTTATATACCTTGACAGGAAAAGGGTTAACAGTAAATGGGAGCATCCAGATGCTTACTAGAGTGAAAGATAACAAGGACATGAGATCCTCCAAGTGGTTCCAATTGTCTCTGGGCATCCACAGCATGTTCAAGACACAACACTTGCGGTGTTGAGGCACCCCTGTACCGCCTGATAATAGTTTGAAGTTCCAATGCTATATCTATTGCATCCTCTCCTCCATTCACACCATTTTTTTCATTTTGAGTAGTCAGTGGACGATGAAGCTCACTAAATGTAGCTGCATGTTTTGAATCCCTGTCCAAAGGATTGATGTACATAGTACTACTCTCTGCTTCACATCCCATTCTGAAGGTTGGAGTGTTGCATGTGTCAACAGCAAGGTCGCCTCCTCCAGAAACTGCGTCATCAGCTATAGAGACCTGAAAAGACTTACAATTGGCATCCTCCTCAGAGCTCACGAGAGCATCAGAATCTGGACAGATCTGACTGCTGCTTGTCAAATCATCAGACGAATAGAAAAAGTCATCATGAGTTGACCAACAAGTCACACATTCTCCAAGTTGTAAGACTGCTTGTCTGCTCCTGTCACTAACTGAATGTAATCCTCTGCCGCCACCATCAGCAGACATGCTGGATGCAGCAGGGTCCTCCAACTTCTCCATACTTGGACCTTCGATAGATAAGGGCTCAACAGGTAAAATGTCACAGATCAGCTCCTGCGCTTTTGAGCCTGGGAAACAACCCAAATCTAATGCTTGCGGGTAGCACAGACCTTCTGTGTCACCATTCCCACCTGCTGCTACAGGTACATTCTGCACAAGTTCAGTGTCCATCTCCATGGCACACTTCCCAACTGCTTCTAGTCCCTCAAAATTAGTAGAATGAGAAGGGGGACCTTTGCTTCCATTTACAAGGACCACATAATCAACAGTCATATGCTTCTCTTGATGTTCCAATCCAAAATCTGAATCCAAAGCATGGTCCTTCCATCCATGCTGCATTGTATTCTCTCCAACTGTTTTGCTCTGGCTGTCAACTGAATGTTCTGAAGATAGTAGACCCTCACCAAGTAAGAAAGCATCATTCTGGTCTACAGCATTGATCATAGTGACCTGAGATGCTTCAAGGGCTTCTGATACAGAAACCGGTTCATTAGAGGTAAAGATGGAGGGTGTGTCCTGGGTGTTCTGATTCAATGTCCCAATGCAGTCTGCACCTGGGAGTGTGCACAATAAATAACCTTCAAGGGAATTAGATGGCAAACCTATGCTGGTTGCATGTACATTTCCCAAACCTGTTTGCACTTGGCAAATGGCTGTGCTTTCTTGCACTTTCTGCTCTTCAAAACAGTCATCCTCAGTCTCACAATTAACACTATAAACAGCTGTCAAGAGCTGGAGTGATGAGAGTGCTGGATCTGAATCTGATACACAAACCTCAACTGCTCCACTTGAATCATCAAACTCTGATTGTTCTTCACACACTACAAATTCATCACCAGTGCTCCAAATGTCATCTGCCAACCTCTCCATTATTCCAACTGAAATTGATGGGGTGGACACAGAAAGCTTATATTGTGGGGCAGCTGAACCAACATCCTTGCCAAGAGATTGGCCCTCCACTGGGACAACTGAAAGTACTGCCTCTGATGCATCCCAGTGTGATGTGCACAAAACATTTTGCCCATCAAATTCCTTCAGATTGGATCTGCTCTCCCTTGGTGCATCTTTGTCTGATAATACCACACCTTCCTTCTGCTCATGATGGGTGGAAGCAGTGCTTGACCTGAAACTTGCATCAGCTACTTCCACCTGATTGAAAAAGGATTCACCTTCTACATTGGGGGTCATGGCCAAGCTCCAACACTGATTATTACAGTCCCCAGTAAACAGCTCCTTCTCAGGTACCTGGGGAGTCAATATTCCACCTTCTACACTCTGCTCCTGACAATTGACTGGAGCTGTTTCATGAGGAGTTTTTCCTTGGTTGAACTCAAGAAGGGGCTTGCATCCCAGAGGAGGAAGCAAATCATCCAACTTCGTATCAGATTCAGGAGACATTGCTGCTTGCAAATTCTGTTTATTAACTACATTCTCTGGATGGTTGCCTGCTTTTGGTGCTTGCCAGGACTTGAAGACTGAGGCTGCTGCCTGTGATGGCTGCACTACAGCCAACCCTGCATAGCATAGAATTCCACATACTGCACATGGTAATGTGCCCCAATCAAATGGCGACGTTGTGGCTACTGGGTTGTTTTCAGCAATGTCTTTCCTTGGTGAATGGACTTCATCTTGGAAGGTACTGCAACCACCATCCCAGTCTTGACAGTCCAAACATTCACCAGAAGATGAGGCAGCAGAATCCAAGTAAGGGGTAGTCACGATAGCATCATGCAAACATGAGGGAGCACCTTGTATAGCACCTCTGTCACCTTCCACCAGTGGATCCACCTTCTTTTCAGGGCACATAGTCCTGAAATGATCTTCAGGGTCCAGTTTGCTAGAGAAATCGTGCATGGAAGTACACCCCACAATGACATTGGAGTGCATCAGACTGGGTACTGGCAGAGTTACATTACAAACATCACTCAGCAGAATGCAGCTGGTGACACCATGATCAATGAGTTTGCCAAGCAGACTGTTATGGGAAATTACATCGTTCACAAACACAGTCTTCACGATCTCCTCACCGATTCTCTTCTTCTCTTTCAGGCATGAAGTCCGCACTTCTGTTGGTGAGCTCAAAGGTGGCCTGGAATCACCCCATAATTATCCTCATCATAGAATCCTTTTTAAGCACTAATCTGCATCATGAGTCAGGAACTGTTGCCAATGTCCAAAAGTCAAGATGGATGTGGAGTGACCAGTGAGAGATCTATATGGTTGAGCAAAAGAGATCTTCCAGAATTACACTATTACACCAAAAAAGGAAGAGCTCTCCATAAAACAAGCTAAAAACCTGGATGCAATAGACATGGCCAGCAAGTAAAGGAGTTGCTGGTGGGAGAGCATGGGAAGATAATTCATGGCTGCCCGCCGAGCTGCTGCTTCCCTTGCCAAATCCAGCCATACAGGGGTTGCAAAATTTGCTGCCTCACCACAGTTGAAACCTGTGAACCACATCCCAATCTTAGGAATTTCCTCCATTTGAGAAACTTTATGTCCAACTTCTAACAACTGGTGCAAGACCTCAATACCTTTGATGTACTGGAAAACACCAAAACTCAAGTGCAGTGAAAAATCAATGGGTATCAACAGTGATGCCCATTGATGTCCCAACATCTACAGTGGGTGTTGACATTGGGACAGTGGAGCAACCATATTGATGTCAACCTAACATATGGCTGCTCCACTGTCCTGCTGTCAACGCTCACTGGTCTCTCTTTTACCAGATATTGCAAACTGTCTGTTTTGAATGTACCGTGAATTACAAGCCAAAATAGCATATCCAGACAAGAAAATCCACAGCAACAAACCATGACTGAAGCCCAAGTGGTAGGCACGTGGGAAAGTAACCACATACTCTCCAGCATTCTGCACAAGTCTGCCATAAAAGGAGCAAAGTTACTGAAATCATCTTTAAAAGGGAATCCAGCATTTTATCATTGCCCCAAAATACTAAATGACACTTGTGACTTAGAGAATCTGATTAGGAGGAACTACCAATTCATTTTTTATGAAAATGACTAGCACAGGCACCTGCAACACGGTACACCGGCAGCCACCAAAATTTCTGGTGACATAAGTGTTGTCTTTTCCCCCAGCCGAGCAAACGCATCTGACCACATGAGGAGATGCCAACTGAGTCAACCAAATCTGCCTTAGTGAATCATCTCAGAGCCTTATCTACAAAAGGACATCATATATGTATAGCAGGATGTTGTGTGCCAGGCCCCCATCCATGGAGATGCTCGTCATATGTGTAGGGTTCACAATCTGAGCTGCTACAAAAAAGTGATGCTTCTTGATAAACAAGCCAATCAATCATCCAAGAGTTGCTGCATAGGTATCCACCCACTTCCACACAAGACATCACCTAGTTCTTCATAACCCCAGTATAGACTTATCCTATAGTCTTTGTTGATCACTGTTCATATTGCCCTCATATCAAGTTGCCATGGAAAAGGACAGTAACAAATGGAAAGTTAAGATACAGCACCCCAATATATTACACACTGCACATTAGCTCGCTCACATTCCAGAGCATAGGCCCTTGACAACTTGCCTCTTGAATTGAGCTCGCCTCCATAGCCATAGACCTGCACAACCTCTTCCAGAGCAGTTGCTGCCTCCCCAGGCACTGCATACCAGGTTTTTGAGGCTCCCATGTGCAAGTAATTCAAACTGTGCAGCTCATGATCCTCCACATGCCATGCAAACCAGCTAAATAACATTGCTATGTACACCATTGGAGATGTCACACCTACACCCATCCCACCCACATCCAAGTGTTCCATCACACCTTATACCATGAGCAAAAATCTGTCATAATAAGACCTCAGAAAAAGTTGACAACCATTGCCATACATTTACCTGTGCATTGGGACAGTTGGAGCCAAATTCAGGACACATAATTCTCATGTTTCCAGCATGATGTATCAAGGGTTGCAACGAACCTGGCACTTCATTCGGCATAAACTGCAGCAAAGAACCCGGAGAGCGGGCAACATGTCTCATATTCCAAGCACTATTGGAGAGCTTGCATCCATCACTATATCTGGTCTGGCTGTTTGGTTCCAAACCCAAACCCCTGGGATACTCTCCTTCCTTCCCTGTCTCGTCTTTCTCTTCACTCATATTGACCTTGTCCTCCTCAACTTGACCTAAGCCTTCCTCGGATGCTTCCTCAGAATCCACACACCTCTTCCTTTTGCGTTTCTTACAAGATGTCATAACTGTACACTCACTTGTTCCTCTTCCAAATGCAGAACCTGGAATGTCATTTGCATACTCAATGGAAATGGCCTTCTCACTTTCTGCTTTCCAGAATAATGCTTCAACAGACAGAGGGGCAACCTCTTTTGATGTTCCAAGACGGTTTCGTGAAAATATCTTGGCCTTCGCTTCAAACTGGTCCAGAGTGTAAGATTCTCCACTCTGCCAAACTGACTTCTGTGACACAAACTGCGGAAATGCCCTCGATTTCCTCGAGTTGCATCCCAACTGCTGCCACCGTGTGGTAAACTTCGGTTTCCAGCCATCCTCCATATCTAGACCTCCACTTTTTGCTACCGTGGCAGTGATGGTCCGGGCGGAGCCTATGCTTCTAGCCATGGGTGGCGACAACCCCTCTGCTGTTTTGGTCACCGCCTCGTGGGAGCGAGACAGCGACATATTGAGATTGTTCACCACCGCTCGCTTGGAAGCTTTCACAAACGGAGGGACGATCTTACAGATGCCGAATTTGCTGGCTTCTTGCTCTATCGTCAGAATGTATGCTATGGGATCCAAAAACTCTGTCTCAGAGGGATGGTACTCTGGTGCAAGAGGCAAGCCTCTGAGCCATAGCGGCACCTCCACTTCCACCATTTCTTATCTCCTGCTACACACACTCGCTTCCTTCTTTTTACTTGTTCCTTCTCATCTTCCCCAGCACGCGAGCCGGCGTTATAACAAAGGCTCCCTTTGCTATCTGCCTCACATCCCAACAATTGTTACTTCACCCATTGCAAACTTCCTTCTCGTCAATGCGAAACGAGCCCAAAAGAGACGAATCACGGCAAGTACATCTTCCTTCTCTTTCTTTCTTTCTTTCCTTCCTTCCTTCTCACCCAAGTGTTTTGTGCTCAGGCTCGCTCCCCGCTTATGACACTTTTTTTTTTTTTTTTTCTGGCTGCCCACATTTCAGGTACCTAAGTACGCAAGCGACATATTAGGTACCCAATGAGGCTCTCTTGTCGGATCCAGTCCACCTCTGTGGCATCAAGGGAAGGGGCGTGTCCATGGGAAAAACATGTTCCCAATATGTTTTCATTGTGTTCAATTGAGGTTCCCTAAGTTCCCAAGATGTTCCGTAAAATGTTCCCAATAGCACCTCAATTTTATCCCATATGGTTTGCCCAAAGTTCAACTCTCATGTATATAAACTGAAAGGGTACATCAATTGGTGAATACATTTGTTCCTATTTTGCAACCAGGTCCAAAGAGATGTTTCCATTGGGGGAAGGCTCAATGATGTTCCAATACCTTTTGACTATTTTAAGTATGAAGATGTTGTCTTTTAAGACTGAATTTAGAGTGAAAATGAGCTACGTGTTTCTACCAACCCTGCTTTACTGAACCAAAGTGTAGATTAATGGTTTTGTTGACAAAGGATGATTCTACTCATTTACACCAAACTTGGTCTAAAAAATTAATTTTGTTTGTTGGTTTTGTTTATTGACAAAGGTCCTTATGACCAGGTTAATAATAAACTACCATGCATGTTTTGTATAAATATGTAAACAAGTATTTGATTTAAAAAATTTGGTAGTCAAATGCCTCCAAACGCACATATAAAAAATGAAATTAACATGGTCCAATGATTAAAATCCAAAGTTGGGAATGAAGTGAAATCACACCACAAAAAGCACTCAAACAAAGTTTCAAAAGTGGTGCCATGTTTTCATCATTACACAAAAATTAACCTATTTGCTATGAATTAATGCCACACAATACTTAGATAGAATTACAACTACTTACATACAATTATGTCTTTTCTCATGTCACAACACAATACCATTTTCCACACAATACCATTTTCCATGCCTTTCATCTTTGAGGCAGCTGGGCTTGGAAATGGTACTTTAGTTGAATCCTTCTTTATACTTGTAACAATTATCCTACATGTCCCAGGTGTTATTGTGTTTGTCATGGAATGTCATGCCCACCACAACACATACCACACCCAAAGGCACACAAGATTCAACAAGTTGGGTCCAAAAGTTTTAACTTTTATCCTTGGTTTCAGGATTGTCTACAAGCAAGTTGAACATAATACTTATCAAACAATGGTAAAAGGTGTTCAACATGTGCATGATTCAAATGAAGATTTGAGAATCAATCTATCTAGATGTGGAAATGAAACATATAATTCAAATTACATGCGCTTATGAAGATCTCAACTTGCAAGTGGGGGACACATGGAAAATATCCTCAAAGTGGTTAACAACCTACACCAATCCCATTTACATCCCATTTCACCATTTAAAAAATCACATGCCTTTAAAGGCTTCAATTTGGGGGGCATACAATCAGTGGATAACTTTGAAATTTTTACTACCTTATTCCAGATTTTTAAATTACAAGTACTAGCCATTAAAAGAGTATGTCCAAGCAACATACACTAAAAGATCATCTAGAAGTCCCAAATAAGAACAATCCATATCAACCATGTCAAGGTGTGATCAAACAAAATCATTTATTAGGCCTCCATTATAAAAAAATGTACTTCTGAAGTGGTATGTCTTCTTGGCAAAAACTTGCACTTTCATTGTTGCCTCATATTGCCTACAACTTCTTGGTTGTTCATATATGACTTTTCCATGCCAACCACTATTTTGGTTGCTTCCTCTTGTGTGACAATCAAATTGGCAAAATTTTGCAACATTGAAAAGGGTAGGGTTGGGTGAGATATTTCCTCAAATATTAAAGTTTTACTATGTCTATTTTCTTTCCAATGTTGGGTCAAAGTATGGTTGAGGTACCCAAAAGGATTGTCTTATTTTATATTCACTGGACCCCCATTTTATAGATTTCACAGAGATTTGGAATGAACCCATGATGCCTGTAACTTTGTGATGTATATTTATGAAAAATGATTCAAAAGTTATCAAGCTAACAAGGTTATTGCCCTTAATATTTAATATTCAACTTATTTATGGGTCAAAACACAATTATGGTACCCTTTTGGAACACTAAGGACTCACTCCTAGGACATTCAAATTCACCTTTTTCTTCATTTTTCTTATGAACTATCTTAGATTTTCCCTTTTTTTCTCATGTCAAATGAAATAATTTTGTTCCAAATTTTTTATATAGACATTTAGAATATCTATTTTTTTCACTTATGAAAATAAAAATAATAAAATTTATCCAATGTGGGCCATGTTTTATCAATGGCCCAACATTCACATAAACTTCATTTTTTGAAATTGTTTCCATTGCAATAAGGCGCTTGGTTTTTGTCACACTCATAGATTTTACATACATTAATACCTAAGGTGTTTGTGGTAAGAATCTTGGGCCAAAAAAAATTGTTTAGACATTCCTTATGAATCCTTGAACTTTTTTTTTTAGAAAACAAAGTCCTAAATGTTTTTCCAAGATTTGGTAAGAATCTTGAAACTTGTTCAAATTTGACATGCTATGCATAAAATAATACCTTAGTAATGTATCTATCCATGAAAAAAATCAAACTTTCGATATGAATTTGTTATTAAATTACAATAACATGTTTTAAGTGAGGGGGTCCATAGGGTATAAAAGGAGATGGTCCTTTTTGGTACCCCAACCATGTTTTGACCCTCCTTGCCAATGTGGCTTCTTGCTAAAACAAAATTCAAGGCAACAAATGACTTGCTTGGCTATGGCTACCATCAACCAAGGGGTCATGTTTGGCATTTACACCTCTTGAACCATAAATATAAACGTTCATGGCACTTCTTTTAGCTTACATAATATAGAAACCATGTTAGGGTATAATCACAACAAATGTCAATTCATATACTTATGAACAATGATTAAAAAATAATCGGGTTTGCAGGTTTATTGCCTTTAATATTAAAAATTCAATTTTTTCATTGCCAAGGAGGCTTCTTGTTAAAACAAAACTTAAGACAACAAATGACTTGCCTACATATGATTGCCATCAACCAAAGGTCATGTTTACATTTTTGTGTCTTTAGAATTTGATTTAGAATAGCCCATGGCATATCTTTTATCCTACACATAGTACAAAAACCATCTTGTAATTCATAGCCATGCAACAAATCCCGACTATGTGTATATATGGCCAAAGATTTTATTAATAGAACTAGCAACCTGCCAACTTAAAGTAATATAATGGTAGCCCAATCATTATGTTTGTTATTATTTTCAAGCAACAAAGGTACATGTTTGTGTGTAATGATATGAAAGGTCAAAATAGCCTACTAGATATATACCTTAATGAATTTTGTATCATTAAGACAATTCTAGTGAAAGCATTTGAAACTACCCAACATTCAAAACACACCAAGGTAAAGTTAAAAGTTAGTCATGAAAGCCACTAAGACACCACATATTGTAAAGGTCATTGGTTGCATTATAAAACAATTATCTATAATAAAATTACACACAATAGGCCTCAAAATGTTTAGGTCAAGAAACCCACCAAATTTTTGTGGTTGACCATAGACTCATGGTTGTTTATTACATGAAATGCACTTCCCTCAAAGGTCTTGTCCAAATCACAAGGTTTCATCCTTGTTGGCATGCATGGCACCTTGGCAACTTTGACCTCTTTATTTTTGGTATTTTCTACAACATTTGTAAAGGCATTAGTTTTCGTCATTGTGGCAACAATTTGAACCATCAAGCTTTCTAATGTGCTAAACCTATGCTACCAATTATTGGCATCACTCCCACTTGGTGTGCATGGGGATACTCCTTGGGGCTTAAAATTTGAACCTCCCTATATTCTATTCACACAAATCCACATTCAAACAAATTACATGACATCACAACCACATCTAGTTTTCAAACCCATGTGCCTTCCATTATTGCAAATATTTTAAGTTAATGTAAATGTACCTACTGTTAATTGTTCATTAACAAGTTTAAAAAAAGGTGAAGTTTAAATAATAGTTTTTACTATATTCATAAATGGAAAAACAACACACTTTGAAAGTGTTGAAACACCACATCTTGCAACCCTCTCTCTTTTGACAGATCCACATTTAACTCAATTAAATGGGTGTCCTAATTCAATCTCCTACACCAAGTGACAACATGTATTGACATCAATTTATGAAAGAGGAATAACCTAGTCTGATACACATTAAAAAAACAAGAAATGATAACTTGTTTAAACACACAAATAAGATTAATAAACATGAAAATACATTTGTACTAAAACTTTACACCTTGAATAATGTAGGTAGCAACTCATTAATCTTCTTACTACACCCACCTCCCCACCATGGCTAAAATGACTTAGAGTGTTGATAAGTGTTTTCATGGCATGATTATTGGTTGCCTCACCTTGTTTTGCCTCTAAGGCAATAAGCCATTTCAAGCTTTCCCAATTTTCCTCTACATAATCAGATCATGCCTTGTTGCACTTGCCTCAATAAGAAACTTTAAAACATCTTGTTTATTCTTCAAAAACACGTTCACTTGTACTTTGAATTCTCAATATGACAAATTGTACCCAACATATTCCCAATCATCTTCTAATATACTTTTCACCCAATTCATCAATGCATGGGGTTGGGCATTGATGTTGTCTATGCTAGGATCCAAAATATTGCAATAGCCACACAACATGTTAAACCATATACTTATGGGGGGGGTTTCCCAAATGAATCACATGTCACAAAAAAAGGTTTTTGCCCATTAACCTTTCTAATGATGGCTTGTTTGCATGCATTACTAACTATTGTCCTTTACGTATTTCATTGTATAGACTAGTGCTCTTTTTTGGACAAGCTAAAGGTAATTACAAGTCCTCTTCCCCTAATATAACATCTTTTGTGTCACATGTGGTTGGACAAAAGTTTGTGTTCCCACAATTCTAATTGCATTAAAACAATTGCCCCTTATCCATGTTGATCCAACAGCTGACCATGAAGTATGTTTTCAATCCCTCCTTGTTGTCCCACTTAACATACATGCCTAATGATGCCAATGTATCATGCTAAAATTGCACAATGGATTCCATTGCCCCATTATGTTCAAGTTCAAAAACCCACCCAAACCCACTTGAATTCCACAACATAGGTTCCCCAAGTTTGTGGACAAAACATTGTTCATTAATCTAGGCATCTAACCTTGAACCCCACCATTCAATGCAATAGGCATTGCTCCCAATTCATATCCCCTTTAAGAAATGACTACACCAAAGACAAATGTAAGGGTTGTATCAAATGTAGAGACACATGGTTTAACAAGGTGAATGTTGTTAAACAATGGCTTTTGGGATGTGTCACCATCCCTTTCAACATTTGATTCATTACCAACATATGATTTTTGCCCGTCATTTGGCTCCACTTCAAAGTCATCAAGGGCAATGTTTTAGATGACATTAGTTCATCATCCATCTTTGATTTGCTTGCAATTGCTCGTGACATGGTCTTTTTGAAGTGTGGTACTTTCAACTTCCATGGCTTTGGAGATTCAATTTTTTGCAAATTTAATGTGCAAATAATAGTGGCCCAAGTCCATATACAAGTGTATCACATCCCCATGGCCAAAGCCATCAAATCCACCATTTCTGTACTTTGATCCCATGGCCATAGCCAACAAACCTATGTAATTGGACACACAAGAGAGAAAGATATATACATACAAATCATTACACTAATTAAACTCCAAAATAAAGTTTAAAACTTAGATGACAACCTAATTAAAACCCACAAATTGAACATTACTGGTAATGGATTGTAATGCATGGGAAACCCAAACATAAACATGGTAGAAGCATTAGTTTGCATGCAACTCAAATACATGTCACCCAAGGCTAGGATATATAGCTAAAGATGAAAATAAAGGAAGGTCAAAAGAGTGGCATCTAACCACAAATGTAAAAAGTTTGCATGAAATTGGATGGATGAAGGTCAACAAGTTCTTAACTTGTCACAAATTAAATAAACATTTCCTCCCAATGTGTACACAAATACCAAGGTGAGTCTTCCTTTCCCACAACGAAAGTTGTTTGTATTGAAGTTGTTGGTTGGCAAAAAGATTCACTTGATTGCATGGCATAAGAAAATGGTAGAATATGCCATACACATATGTAACCATGGCCAATCCTACCTCACAATTTCCATTGGGGAATTTGGCCATAGATTTGGATTCCCATAGAAGATAACCAAAGCATAAACAAAAAAAATTCAACACCCATAGGAAACAACTTGGATGAACTAAGAATTCAACAAAATCAAGATGCAAGGGGAGCTAAAAATAAAGTTGAACAAAGTAAAAAATTCATTAAAAAATCAATTATCTACATTTATCAATGAGTAAGACCATCACTACATATTGGACACATAAATCAATTTTGGAGCTTGTGACCTTTATGTTATGAACTAACTATAACATTGTTCAAGCTTTACATTCTACATCATGATGTCTTTCCAATTAAGTGGACATGCTAATGGAATTTCTTTTTAGGGCTACAACAAGAAGTAGAATTGGAAAGCCTCCAAGAATGTAGTGCAAGCAAACGATAACACATTGCAATAGATGACAACAAATGAAATAATGCACTAGAAGAAAGTAAATGCAAGTCATGCAATAAAACAAAATGTGGAAAGGACCAATGGGTTTTAGAAAATTTTCTAAGACTATTCATTTGGGCTTATGGAGCTTCAACAAAATAGACTTGTACAATTTCAAGTTTCAACCATTTAAAAATTACAACCGGTACATGTAATCAAAAAGTTGACAATGCTTGGAAATCAACAAACCCATGGAAGTATCACACATGAACTATGGTTATTAATAAGAAAAAAAGAAAGCAAACCACATTTGAAAACAATAGACCTAAGTTACATTCACACACCCAAGCCCAATGGTTATTGTCAATGCCAAAAATGTTAAACAACCTTACCTTTCCTCTTTTTCTTATGAATTGATTTGGTCGATCACCTAATTTCCAATGTTCAAAATCAAAAATGTTTGATGAACTTGAAGAGGGCTCCTCTCCCACCGAGAACTCTAAACCACATGAGTTAGATTAACGATCGCCACTTGATGTTGAAACCTATTAGATAGTCTCAAGGGGTTGCTTTTTGCATTGTGTGTCACAACCCAAGTTTTTATTGTATTCGAATCCAAGAAGTTCCTTCACCACCATAGTCCTTTTTAAGGTTGCAACATGGACCTTGTAGATACCATTGATGCAATAATTAAAAAACAAGACAAATGTGTTGTAAATAAATCCTTTCAATGTTAAAAACAATCTTTGGGTGATGTCCTTGTGCACTTAAGCTACATTAACCTTAAAACCAATAACTGTTTAAAATGAGAAAGACAAAAAAATCGAAGGTTACTTTGGAGGATCAAGAAGGAGGTTCAATGATTGCAAAAAAACATTATTGCATGCAATGTTTGTAGCTTGTAGACAATCGTAAGTGCATGAGTACAAGGAAATGGCATCAACTGACGCCATATCATTCATGTGTGTGACATTTCAAAGTCTACATCAGAGCGTTGAATAATTCGCACTTGTAAATCATGTGCGCAATTGTCGATTGTGCCATGTCCCATCTTCCATGAATAGACAAATGAGATGGATGGAATGTGGGAATGAATATTTGTTTGACATGTACACTTGTATTCATTTTAATAACCAACTAAATCATATGGAGTTCACTTTTTGTTGTCATTTTTGTTAGGAATTTTTATTATGAAAATTGTGGTGATTTGTTCAAAATGTGGTGATTTATTTTAACCAATTTTTTAATAACCCATTTTTTAAGGAAGTAATTTGGATCATTTTTTAATATTTTTGGCAAATCAATATATATACATTTTATTATTTTATTATTTATATATGATTGGGTTTTCCTTTTTTAATTTCCTCTCATTTGGTGATGGAAGTTGACTTTGATTTTTTGGGTTTATTAATAATCTCCTCACAAAAAATTGGGAGCAAAAAAAGGTTAAAATATACTTTGATGTTGTATAAGGTTGTTATTCAAGGGTTGGTTTGTTTAGTCGTCATTCTATTGTCTTTCGTGCATTGTTTTTAGCTAGTGTGGTGAGTTGCAAATGCCCAGTGATGTTCACGCCATCATGACGATTGAACTATACACATTAGGCACATTTAACATCAAAGCTAATTACTTTGACTTTTCACGCTTCTTGTTTAGTTCATTTTTTAACAATCCCAAGTTTCTTATTTCAAGTCATTAAATGCAAGCTATTTTTTGCCTTTTATTTTTATTTTTATTTTAAAAATGTTCGCAAACATGAGAAAGGAAGTGCATTATTCAAATACATATGCCAATACCCAACAATAAGGGTAGTTGAATTTGGTCAATAAACAGTGAATTCAAATTTCATTATAAAACCATTGCATTAATCATACGAGTCAAAATTTCTACATGTATAAAATGTGATTTTTTTGGGGTCCTATCTTGAATTATCGAGTAATAATCTAACTTATAAAAACAATGAGTTTAGTTAATCCAAAGTGACAAAGTGATAAATGTATTAAATGTTCATGAGAACTATGCATGGACATGTCTTGATTTGTGGTATTTGTATTGTTGTTTCATGGTTTTTGTCACAACCCTAACATTGGGTTCGTGACTAAGTGTGGAATGCAAAGGCCCATGAGGCCAAGTGAATGTGTTTAGGTGTGAAACACACTCTCACAAATGGGGGAGAGTGCAAGGGATGGAACCCAATTATTCCCAAGTGCATTCCCACTTTGGGAGTTGCACCCGTGTAGGAATTGCAAATGTTCAAAACCTTGGTTGGGAAGGCAAACAAGCACCAAATTGGGCCCCCATGAGACTATTAAAAAGTTCTTGACACTTAGATGCTAAAAGTGCCTTCACATTGTTCATTTAAACCTGATTTGAATGAATTATGATCAAAATAAAGGGTAGGAATCAAATTGGGAATTTGACTCTTGACCACAAACTCCTTAAAAGAAGGGGTCAAATGAGTTCCAATTGGGGAGTGTTATATTTTTTTGGAAAGATCTTTTTGAGAACTATAAGATATTGCCCTCAAATTATCAAAAAAAAAATGATTTGAGAAATATATAAGCGTTTAAACTTTTGGAACAACAAGTTTTGGGACTCCCACTTGGGAGTCCTAGGGAAAAGTGACATTTGGATGTAGTCCCCGCAAAGAGGCACAAAATATATTATAAGGAGGGGAATGATGCCTCCTCCCAAAGGTTGCAGGCTATGTAAAGCTTGTGCTTGAAGTTGTTCATACTAAATCCACTACACCACTTCCATTCAACTTACACTAATTGCCATTTTTTCTTGGTTGTGTAGGTTGACCTCATCTTGAACTTTCATTTGTGAGTTCATCTCGAAACTCCATTGCACCCTACTACCCCAAAGTGCTATGAATTAGGGAGTGTGCCCCAACTTTTTTTTTTTCCTCATTTTTTTGTTATGGGACCCACATTTGGGTCTTTTAAGGGGTTTGGGGGGGTGTCAATTTTCAAATCCAAACAATTTTTTGGTGCCTTTTCATTCTCTAACAATTAGGTTGTTACTCTTTTAAAACATTCATGACCCCAACTTAGTTGTATTATCTTCCATCTTTGGAGCCATATTGCATTCTTTCATGTTTTGTCCTTGAAAATTGACAAATTTAATGTTTAATGATCTTTTTATTTAACACACTAATGTGGATGAAATTACATATGAAAATTTTGCATGCATGGATCTAGACCAATTGGAGCTAAGCAATAACCACTAGAATGTTGCATCCACATTCAATTTGTGGAAGTTCAATTGGGTAAAAACACACTACATTAAACTAAAATGGGTTATTGAAAGTCCATTTTTAGAATCCAAATCCAAATTTTTTTAAAAAACATTTAAATGATGTTAAAGTTCACATTTTTTTCCATTTCCAAGATCATACCACCATAATTTAAACATTTAAAAAAACTAAAAATATCAAAATGGATTTTATGAATTTTTAATTAAAAGAAATTTGAAAGATTTTTTTCTTGTTTGATTTTTTCATCTTCAGTGTTATGGTACTTCAATATGTGGTGGTGAAAAGTTATAGGCTATTTCCAACTCCACTAGAAGAAAAAAAATCCATAATGATAATTTTTTTGTGGTAGTTTGGATTGTGACATTTGATGTACCATCCTTTGTAAAATCCAATTTGGATTGAACATTTATCTTTTTTGTAATTTTATTTTTGAGTTTGAAATATTAGAATGCAAGTTTCAAGTTTTCATCTCACTTTTGTCAAGTTTCTCAAATAGATTTGAATACAATGCAATAATACTTGCCTCACCTAGAAAAAAATTACCACTGTGATTTCCAAAAACGTCCATTGTAATTGTGCTTTTACCTAGTTGTTGATGAAACTAAATTGAGTTTATGTCAGGTTTCTTCAAACTACCCAAAATTCCCCTAGTTTCATCTAGGTCCATTGTTGGTAACATGACATGGTTTGCTTCTATATTCTCATGTTGTTTTACATGTTCACAATGTCAATCTAGTGGTCTAAATCTCCTCTATATGAAACTTCACTTATTTGAGCTTGAGGAAGGGGGATGTAGGATCTTCTATGATTTGTTTATTTAACCCAATGACATTGCGGTTCAAATTGCATATAAAACTTTGGCATGTAGGGATTTAGGCTGGTTGGAGCCAGACATAACCATTAAAATGTTGCATCCACATTCATCTTGTTTATGAAACTCAATTGAATTTGTGTTAGCTTTCTACAAACTACCTAAAATTCCCCTAGTTTCATTTACATAAAGTGTTGGTAGCATGATATGGTCTGTTGAATTACATTTTCATTTTGTTTTGAGGAAGGGGGATGTCTAATCTTTTATGATCTATTTATTTAGCCCATTAACATTGTGGATGAAATTGCACATGAAACTTTGGCATGTACGAATTTCAACCAATTGGAGCCATGCATTAGCCACAAGAGTGTTGCATCCACATTCAACTTGTTTTGACTCCATTGTTGATGAAACTCAATTGAGTTTATGTCAAGTTTCTGCAAACTGTCCAAAATTCCTTATTGACATTAGTTCTTACACTTAGTGAGATATCAACTTGTATAAAAACATACTAAGCATCAATTTTGTGAGCTTGAGGAAGGGGGACGTTTAAGGAATATTAAATAAGACTTAACCAATATTTCATTTGATGGATGCTAGGGGTTTGAGGTGGCTTTCATATTTCTAATTCTCACACATGAACTCATTTGATGCTAGCCATACTTGTTTAGAAAATCCTCTAGCATTACTCTTCAATTTCAATTTTGTTTTGAGAGGTTCATTGTAGTAGGAACAAAACTTGGAAAGTGATTAGTGAAGTTGTGCCATGTTTAACCTAACTGATTTGCACCTTTTTTATTTTTGAATCCAAAACATATCACATAGGGGTTAACATCTAGTGTTTTCACATGAAAAAGACAAGATGAACCAAATCCCAACATATTTGAAATATATATATAAATCAGTTACACAAATTTTGGTGAGGATTTGAGTAATGGTTGCCCAAAGGTTTTTGAGTGGTTCACTTGAAATTATCAATTTTCATATATGTATATATGTATATAGATGTATGTGTGTATTGAACCTATTGTTTTAGATTTCAAAAGATTTGGTCCATGCATCTATTACACATAATAAAATATCTTAACCATTGAACTACCACAATGATTTTGAAAGATATGAAGAGACTTATAGTTAATTTTGAAACATTCAAAATGGGGTAGTTGGAGCTCACATTTTCAAAAATAAAATAAAATAGACAAGAATTGCTTGTTATGAGTCATAGGTATAATATCTTTTCTTGTTCTTAGATGGTTAACCAAAAAGCTTTACAAACCATAGCCTACAATCTTCATACTTTTTCTTGACAAAAGCTTGGGGAAAAAAATTCACATTTTGACGATGAGGACATTTGTTTCTTGAAGGTTTTCTCATGTCATTCACAAATTGGGTCAAACAATGACAATGATGAATCACAAGAATTTTTTTTTACATTGCAATAATTTTTACATTAATATGCACCATGTGACCTTATGCATGAAGATCAATTAAATGTTAAATGTTGATTAAAGAGTGGAACTATGCAAGGCAAATTTGTTTATTCAAATAAAAAACACAAAAATGTTTAATCAAATAACGGTGTGGAGACAACATTATCATGTTTTTATGATGATGAAGTTGGGTGTAAACACAATACAAGAATTCAACCCCATCTCTTTAATATTTTGCTTAAGAATTTATGGATTAATCAATTAAGATGATAGAATAAAATTGGATTGGTAATTTAGGCGGAATATTTTTAGATTAATTGCATATTATAATATTATGTATGTATCAGTCTTGTGTGGGTATATATTTTTTGATATATCATTGGGTAAGGGCATATTAACATTCATTTTTTTTTTCAAGTTAGGGTTCAAGTGTACCAAAAAAAATATTTGGGGTAGGTACCCCCCTTTATCATATACCTATTTTGGGGTTCAAAATGGTTATGTATTTTTAAATTTAATTTAAAATGAAGGAAAATTCTATATTTTGGAATTGAAAAACAAATTTTCAGAAGTCAAATATAACATCAAAATGCAACAATTGAATTTTTTTTTATTCATCCTAGATTATGATGAACATGTTTATTATTGAACACTTAGTGTATCAAAAGACAATGACATCATGGTCAGCATTCACTTGGTGTTAGAGTCTAAAATAATTTGTAATTCATATTTTGGTGTTCCAATAGACTTTGGAATCATCTAATTCTATTATATAACTTGAAAATTATGGCCTTCCAAAGTAGGTGGGGTTAATTTTGATGTAGTTAAACTATTACCTATGTAATTATTTAACGGGTAAGTTTGGTGATTTACTTGTTAATAAGATTTCGCAGTTTAATTATCATTTGGTCATAGTGTTTTACTTTCACACGAAAATTTATGTGAAAGTCATGTGAAAAGTCTTTGCACTTTATTATGCATGTGATGTGTAAACTTTAAGAAATTTTTTGTTTAATTTTCTTTTGGTTAATATATAAGTGGGTGTTTGTGACCTTTGAAAACACCTTCATTTGATAAAAATAAATTGTTGTATGAATGTAAAGTTTCATGGAATAAAATTGTGAAGGGAATCAAGATTTTAGTTTTGAAAGGTTTTGATGTAATTTATGTGAAATTTATGGTAGGAGAATGGTGTGACACATTATTTATACAAAGACAATAGAAAGGTGAAAAAATCTATGCAAAAAAAAACATAGATTTCCATAGCTATGTAATGAACATACATAGTTTCAATCTTAAACCCGCTTGTGATTTAGAGGGTCTTCCATTCACAATATTTCCTTGCCTCACATGTACCATTCTTAACATGTGCACTTTTACCACATGTTAACAATCTTCAATTTTAACCCATTGGTTTGCCCAAAGTTTTCACCTTTTCACCTATATACTTGGGCTAAATAGGAAATGTTGTTTCTTCAAAAAGAAATTTATATTTTGGGAATTTCCAAAGTTTCAATTATTTTAATTTTTTTGTTTTTTCTTGTGTGGGCGAATCAAATTGGCTAATTGCTAAAAAACAAAAGAAGGAACTTGAGAGGCAACTCATTTAATTAATAGAGTTATCAAACCTTAAAGTTTAAAACATATTTGCCTTAATATTTTTTACTTGAATGTTAAAACATATCTAGCTATGGATACGAATATTTTTTTACATATATCTAGGGTTATGAATAAAATATAATTTTTGAAATTGACATATCCTTGGGTATGGCCTTCAGTAAGGTATGTTGATTTGAGGAAAATATGTTAAGATAAATAATATATCATATTTGTACATGATAGATATATTTGGGTAAAAGATATACCCACACAACATTGGTACGTATGTATATAAAATGAATATATAATGCCCAAAAACATTCTTTTACAAAAGATTAAGTAACAAAACCACTATTTATGCTTTTAGGTACTCTATGTTCATTTAATTTGTTTCAAATCTATACAAACGTTCCCATAATACATATGAAACATTAGTGTAAAAAAATATTAAAAAAAATCAACATTAACCTACCACTTAAAAGCATGAAAAATTAAACAATTGTTACATCTCTAGTGGGTTCTAGTATTGTGTTTGGACCAACTAACCAAGTTGCAACAACACATGCATGTCTCTTGATGGCAAGATGCCACAACCCACCTTTGCAAACTAAATAGAAAGACTCATCTTTGCAAAGCAGCACCTGTCCAAAGATGTTTGTAGAGATGTGAACCAACACCATGAGGAACACTAATTCAATACAATCAGAGGAAAAAATGCACCTGTTCATGTCAAAGGATGAGGATTTGCAGTGAGGATCATGATGCAGCAGCCATACAAGACATGAAACTTTCTAACCAAAAAGAGCCCTTTAGACAAATTGCTATCCACCGTTAATGAGATTGGTGAGAATTAAAAAGGATAATCAACTGCAATCAAGAAGACATAAATCAGCAAAACTACATCCCAAATAGCAATATTCATGAAATGGTCAGAATTCCAAGGATCGATAGACTCAATTGGTCCATAATGGGAATGTATCATGCTTCCGCCTGCTACTATCACACCTGTTACTATCAAGCACTAAGTCACATCAAAAGCTTTGCTAGACTACACACATCTTTACACTGATCCTACTAAAACTTGCATATACTAAGTTGTTGAATACCAATCCACTTATGTATTTGCAGTCATGGATAAATCCATAGATAAGCATTCTCAAAACTTTCTAAAATACTCTATATCATTCAAGAATGTACTGGAATGGAAAAGTTGTACATTTAGCACAATGGAGTATTCAACCGACTCAATCAGAAAAAACAATGATGCTCAAAAGTCCTTGGTGAGGGTAAAATATCCACCATATAGTATACACAGTAGTGTTGTATGATACAAAGTCATTGATCATACCCTTTGGATTCCCTCTTCCTACATAAGCTTTTGTTTCACTAATTTGCTTCCATCTGCGTTCAACATGGATATTTTGTCTTGTCTAAGGACTGGTCAGCTCTGGCAATGACTCTGGGTTGCTTGGAAGTGCTGTGTTGGAGGGGTTTATACTGGACGAGTAGTTTTGTGCACTCCCTAAGGGTCCTCTTTTTTCTTGATAAGGATCAAGAATTCGTAGCACCTGCATCATGACAACCCATGTTATAAAAGGAGAACTAATACAACTAGGATGGCCTGAGATATGTAACCTGCAAGACACATGGTGAACAACACCCATCTTGTGCATCTGGGTGATATTCTTGTCTTGTGGCATGTACAGAATTCCTGTGAGTTTTATCAAGTTTCATCAGGCAACATAAACATCAGAAAAACTCTGGTGAATTCTCTAATTCGGATGTGGCCACATGCCCAGTGTGGGATAAATATCTCTGAGATTGCAGGGAAAACTCCAAGAAAACTTTTAAGGTGACCATTTGTCAGTTCTAGCCAAACCAAAAGAAACACAGACAAGAATGAAAGAGTCTATGTTCACGAGTCGCTCACAAAGTAGCAGACCATTACCTTTATGGTGAATGGGATTGACTAGCTGCCCTTACTTCCCACTACTTACTCAGCAACCCATGGTGGTCCAGTATGGGTACATCCCTATGTGTCAGGGAATGGGTTAATTAAAAATAGGAAGCTTCAAACCAGATCAGTTATCTTAGGCAATTCCATTTTGGTTCCATAATATAATAACATCTCTATGAGATTGCAGAGAAATCTCCACAAAACTTGAAGGTACAACAACACAGGTATAGCTTTATGGGTTTGCTCACAAAGTGTCAGACCTTCACCTTCATCACAAATAGCAGTGATGAGCTGCCATGACTACCCACTGACTTCATCACCTCCTGACAGTGGGTGTAGTTAATAGGTAATATAATCTGCCCAAAATCTCAGGCAACCATTTTACAAAATCTGCATCTTGAGTTTATGTCACAATTCCAGAAGCATGGGAAGAGTCAGCCATGATGGCTAGCACTCAAGAGACAGAGCTAATCAAAAAAGTCAATTGTACCATAAGATAATGCCAGTGGGTTATAATATTTGCAGACAAATACAATATAACTGGACATCCCTTTTGACATCATGGGAAGGATGTAAAGTGATACAAAAAAGGATATCCAAGCAGAAACAAGAGAGAGAGGAGTAACCTGTGTCATGCGAGGGCGCATAGCAGGATCTTTCTTTATGCACTGATTGGCTGCATGCATCATACAGTGCATTTCATAGTCATCATAAGACAACTTAAGCCGGGGGTCAACTAACTCCTTTGCATAATTGTCCAAGAGTGGTTGTGCCTGTCTCATTTTCAACCATTGCCACTCATAAACATAGATAAAGCCTTGCAAATCTGTAAACTTGATAGCTAGTGTATTTCAAAGTTGTGAGTTTATAGTTTTGCAACAAGGAGAAAAACTGAACATGCAAATCACATAGGCAAAATGGACATCATTACTGACCCAATCTGTCAAAGAAACTTGCTCTCTATTAGAGTTATAGTTGATTGCTTTACGCCCAGTAATGAGCTCCAGTAGGACCACTCCAAAGGCATAAACATCAGCTTTGTCTGTAATCTGCCCTGTTTCAGCATATTCTGGTGCCAAGTACCTGCAGCCCACAAACCCACACCACCAAATGTTGCTGATTTTACTTTGTTGTGGAGGATGTTCTCTGTAACTCAAGCCATAAACATACATATCACATAATACTGGAATTAATCAGCAATGGAAAGCAGCAAGTGATACTTCCTAGAACTTTCACATCTATCACTAAAACACTTATCACCACATGATAAAGGGCAATGACAATGCAAGGAACTACAAAAACTTTCTCAAAAGAGTAAGATACCCCATTGTGCCTATAACTTGAGTTTCCTCTGCCTTTTCTCTGCTTGACTGCCGTCTTGCAAGGCCAAAATCTCCAACCTGTACTTGACACAAAAGACTCCACTGATGAGTAAGAAAATCAGAGGAAAGAGAAGCCAAGCCATTCAGAACCAACAGGGATGCAACCTCACAGCACTAGATAATGCCCCAGCTGAATACCACCATTAATTACTAAATGCACTAAGGAGTCATGCAAAAACAAACCTGGTCCATAGTGAGGGAGAGATTTAGTGAGGAGATGTGCTACCCACTTATCTTCAGTAGGGGCACATAACATTATCAATTTCCTATCCAGAACAGAATCAATTAAAATAGTACACTTCAAATTCAGAATGAGACCCTACCATGGGTATGAAATCATGAGTAAGGAGAATGTTATTGGGGCGCATGTCACGGTGGACAATGCAACCAACCCGGCATTCTTCATGCAAGTATCTTAATGCTTTACCAGCACCAAGTGCAATATAATATCTGTGCTTCCACTGCAATCCCTCTTTGTTCTTTGCTGCCATCACAAAGATCCCAGAAAAACACCAGAGCCAATTAACATGAAATGAGAACATACAAGAATTAACATCACCTGGAAACTAATCTTGGATTGCAAAAACATAACAGTTTTCTATACACTGAATCCCTGAACACACAATCAGACATGTTCATTGGCATTGTGGTGTTCTATATTCACAGAAGGTTCCCAAAAGTTGAAGTAGGATAGGTGCTGAATGATATTCCTGCACCACTCAAATGGAAATGGTAGCGCAACAGAGTTGCCACCAGAATTTCACCACCTCCACTACCTTTTATGTATTATTCCACTTTTTAAGACAGCAGGATTCCTCCTCTGAGTTGATGATTATAAAACTCAGCTGCAGGTAAGACACTAATCATCATGGCAATCTTGCACAGATACCATACAAAATTTGCTGATCATGTGTCAACCCTCTAAAAAAAGCTAACTGGAGAAGAGAGTGGGGATGGAGGTTATACACGTACATGAGAGATATTGATCCAGTGATCCATTACACACATATTCATAGACAAGAAGGCGGAGATGATTTTCCACACAGTAGCCTATCAGTGTTACAAGGTTTCGATGCTGAGCGCAACTGAGGACCTCAACCTCAGAACAAAACTCTTGGTCACCTTGTGAGCTTGGAAGCCTATGCTGCTTTACAGCAACCAACTGACCATCCTTCAGTCTTCCTTTGTAGACCAAACCATAGGCCCCTTCTGCCAGGTAATTCTCTGCACTGAAGTTGTCTGTAGCTTCTTGGAGATCAATAAATTGAAATCTCTTCACCTTCCCAAACTCAGGTGACTTCTGGTGACAAACAGAGCAAAGAGGTGGTGTCCCAGGGCTTTGCTTCTTACTGGATACTGCTCCTTTTACACTTGATGTTTGTTTCACTGGATCATGGCTATTGCTAGGATTCACATCCTTTTGTGGAAGCACCTTCATTTCAGTTCTTTCCTCAACAGGTGAGTTCTTTGCACTATGGTTTTGCTTGCCTTTTTGCTGCATTCCTGCCTCTCCTTCTCTTTCTGCTGCAAAATGCTGCAGCGAACTAGGAGTGGGCTGCACTTGTCGATTTCCAGGACTTGTGTCAAGTAAATCAAATGCCCAGCTTGCATCCACCCGTCTTGGTTGCACAGAGATAGGACCAGGATGTCCTCGGTCCTTACCCCTTGATATTTTCATGTCCATCAGTGCCTCTAATGCTGCTATGGATGCATTCAGCATACCTGGGTGGCTGGAAGGGAGTTCAGCTGAGTAGTCAGAGGCCAAATTTATACTGCCACAGGGCCTGAGTTCTGACAAAACAGAGTCAGGAGAGTGAGGGAGAGAGGCTGGTGGGAAGGAACTAGACAAGATGGTGGATGGCCCTGACATGGGCAACCATTCTGCACTTTGTTTTCTCAAGGGGTGGGGAGGTAATTCTGCATATGGGCTTGGATGAAAAAAGGATGATGCCTGGTCTGCAAGAGACTCTTCTGTAGGACTCATAGGTGAACCACCCATATTCTCCATCTCCTGCCGAATGTGGCCAGTGCCATTATAACCTGTGTCAAAAGGGAAAAAAATGTCTGGTCACAATAAATTGGAGAAATATCCAAGATTGACATAGACAAAAGAAGCAATGTCTTCAGGTGCCTACAGTTGTCAAGAATACTGATTCCTGTCCACACTTCCCAATGTAAACCGCAAAATCAATGAAAAAACCCACCTTCTCTCAAGTAGAAGAATGGAAAACAGTATTCCTAGTCAGAATGTCTGACACCCCAGATTGATGGAACGTTAAGAGCATGTTTATTGATAATCTGTGCTTCCCATGAGATGGGCATTTATTGCTTCCCAGACAAGGAAGTTTGCACTGCCATATTGCTGTGGATAGGTCCCCAAGGAATTTTTAACACTAATACAATATGGAGAATTGGCTTACATTGTTTGGAACTTTCATTGAAATGGGCTGAATCAGCTCCACCACCCCCTTGGCTAAGCCAGTTTGTAACTGCAAGATCCTGTACATTGGATATCTCATTTCTGTACCCTGTTCCCATCCTAAGCTCTGGTTGGTGAGGAAGTCTTCCAGAAACATTACCAGACTTGTGATTTAGCCTCAAAAATTCCCTATTGCTGAACTTGCCATTTAAGATGGACTGATGCTCTGCTGTCAAAGGTATATTGGTATGTGCCTGAACCTGTGCCCAGTCAGCATGAACAGAAGCCTGAGCCTGAGTCTCTAGGCTTGATGCCAGGGAAGGATGCCAGACTGATGTCTCAGTGGCAGACATACAGCCATTAACTGAAATAAACCCATGCTCAGACTTTATGTCTGTGTCATTCATTGGTAGCCCATGGCGTAAATGCTCATAATCATTAATAGTCCTCACACGTGTGACAAAGCAAGTGAGGTTGTCAATGTAATATTTCTTGTCCTTCTTCATATTCCTGCACAAAAATGGAAGCAAATCACATTGCCTTGCTTCATCCAAGACCTCTGAATCACGTCCTTTGTGCTCATAGAGTTAAACCTGAAATTGTCTCTCTTCCATGGGTCTCTACGTCTCTACCACATCACAAGATTGGAGACATTATAAAGCACAAACGAAACATGCTGAGGACACACACAAACAAGAGCAACAAAGACATATCCACATCCAGAAACACATGCAGATCTGTGTGTTTATGAGAGTCTCAGTAAGTATTTATTTTTCTGTATACTGTTACTTCTTGTCAAAACCTGTAACTTTGCTACATGGAGAGAATGTCAGGAATTTCACAAAACTGGAAATTTTGGAATAAGCACACGGAGAAATACAGGGAGCTACCTGTCAATAACAACATAACGGGCCTTAAGGTTTTTGGCTTCTTCCACCACAACCTTCTTAGGGGCAATGTGTGCCTTCACATCAATCTCTAACTTCACCTGAAAGCAAAACCACAACTGTAACTTTTAACCCAACATTGGGCTTGATACGAACAGCTGCATTCTATGTACCACCAATCTAACATATGTCAAGCCTCAAACAATCTGTGAAGTTCAAACACCTATGAAAAACCAGATCAAAGAGGACAGAGCTGTTACCCCCAGCTTCTCGCACTTTGAGACCATATGTGGTATACTTTGAAGCATCATCTTCTTCATTGCACATTCATTGTCTAAAATTTTTCGACTTGATCCATTCCAGATATTCTCATCTGCTCGAGACTTATAACCCACTGCACAATGCCATATCACATTGAGGCTACCATTGAGCTATTTGGAAGCTAGTGAAAAACATGACTTCAACGTTGCAGCAAACATACATCTGCAAATTAGAATCTCATTTTCCACGAGCCTTGCAGTTGCAATGTGGGCCCTGGACAAGAGAGACACACAGAGACAGAGTGACAGACACAGACAGTGAAGTCTCTCAATACAGCTGGCAAGCTGTGGAGAGAGCAAAATTCATAGTTACTACTGTACCTCAGCAAACCTCTAGAAATTGCATTAGCAGCTTTGGAGCTCACGCAAGTAACTTCACTTATTTTGACCATCGAAATCAGGACATATGGCCTTAAAGTATATCTTTGCAAGCAAGAAATTCTCACTTGGATTCATGATGTGGTGCAGAATTCCGAGCACCTTCACAGTATCTCCTCTCTGCACCACGCAACTGAGCGCCCAGTCCAAAGCGCTTGTGGTAAGCTCCTTGTTGACGTCCAAGACCACGAGCACCAAGCTTCCAGCTCCTGCGTCCACTTTCTCCTCGTCTGCTGGCTGCCAGGCACACGGCCCCAGCCGCGCTTCGAAGCTGTCCATGATGCCGCTGATCACTGCCGTGGCTGCAGCTCGACTAAAGATTAAACGCGGCGAAGCGAACAACAAACCTCCGATTCCCCTCTTTTTTCAGGAAAGAGGCTTCGCTTCCTGAGAAGACGGCGGCCAAAAATAGGAGTTCCGTTTCCAGTCCAGGAACACCGAACTTCTTGTTCTTCAGCGACGTGTCTGTACAAGGAATCATAACTTCTGCATATCTACAGCTATTAAATCAGGCAAAAATGCGGAACGAAACAATTGCCTTTACACTTGGTGGGTCTCAATCTACACGAGGAGGAATTGCGTTTATCTTTACTGAAATGTACAAGAAACAAGCCCAACAGACAAACAAGAGATCAGCGTAATCGAATCTGTAAGAATTATACACACACCTGCATGCTGGAATGCCATTTGCGGAGCTCACTAATGACGACTATGAAATTCTTAGGTTTAGAGCTTCAAGCTGTTGTTCGAAATTCCTAGCTTACGGCGCATTTTCTGGCCGAGTGCCAGGGAATCGTAAATCACTCTCCGACCAACATAAAGCTCCATGTTTTCATTCAATTCTATCACACGAAAACTGCCGATGACGATACCTGGCCTAAACGGGATGATGCAAAACCGTCGAAAATGAAGATCCACGAGAAGATAGATCACTGCGAGAATTTGTTGACAAGGAAACCAAAGGAGTAGGTCAACAGGATGTGCACGTGCTGGGCGCCCTCGCAGCAGCCTGACATCGATCGACGCATCGACGTCGTTTCACGCGCAGCGCATCCTGGAACTAGAGTACACAGCATATCCGTTGGTCCGCTTCGCGATCCGCTCCACATTCTACGTCTGGGCTGTCCGGGCCTGTGTCGTAAGGGACGGAAACACTAACAATATCTGCCCCTGTTGATGAATATGCGCATATGGCCGGCACCTCCGCCTGGCGTTGCGCGAAATGGGTCGAAAAAGTGAAACGAGGTAGGTCGTACCAGAAGGTAGGTCAGGAAAGGAGCAACCCTAAAAGCTTCGTTTCTTTTGATTTTGTTTCGTGGATAGCCTCTTTGCTGGTCAATAGAAGATGGGTCGCGCTCATGATTGTGAAAACCTTGGCTTCTGCCTGCCTGCTCCTTGAAATTCGCTGGCCGAAATGGCGGCAGGCACACAAAATGCGCACATGCACACACATAGTCTGCCCACCTTTTTTGCTGCTCCATCTAATTTTCTCTCCCTGCCCTCTTCCCAATTTCTTAAAAACAAATTTTTGTGGAGGCTTTACTGTCCACCCCTGGCTTCTTGCAAGCTGCTGACCTCGGTGTGGGTGCAATCTTACTGCCTTGAGAAGAGTTGCTTGCAAATGGAGGAACCTGTCTGTTTGGACAAGGTGGAGCATCATGTTCTTCAGTATCCTCCAAGTTGACAGGCTCCTGCGCAGATCCACCCACCGAATCAATTGGAACACCATTGTCCATGCCTCTAGTAGTGCCATAAGCCTTGGCAGTCTTGCCCCAATTAAACATCGCTCAAACCATGGCCATTAGCATTGACCTGCGTCGGATTCTCCATGCTCTTGTTTCAAATGATTAAATTTCTTCCGCATTTTGTGTACTTTGGACTGAACTTGAGCCCAAGTGCGCGGAGGGGTCAATGGAAATGCCTCCTCAATCTTCGATAAAATTTCTTGCCACTTTTGCTGTGTCAAGCTGTTCATGCTATTGGCAAGAAACTTCTCCTTAAACAAATCCATCAACAATGCTGTAGAATCATTTTCCCAATCTCTCTTGGATTTGGGTGGAGCTGGAGGTGCTATGTGAGGCACAATGAACAAGGGAAGTGAAGAGCTTGAACCCATCATCATCAGGGACAGGAAACTTGGCTCTTGAGACGGTTCCATGGTGAAAAAGACAGAAGAAAATGTGATTCAAAGAATTTTTTTGAGAAACACAGTGCCTGTATTGTGTGCAGTGAGAAAATGGCTATGGAATGCAGGCAGGTGGGCACGGGAGAGCACGAAGGTGAACGGTGAAACTCGTGAGAGACTCGGGCAGAGTGCTAAACGGAGCGTCGCAGTTCGTGGGCAGGCCGGAAGGGGAGCTACAGTGGCAGGCAGACGTCTGCCGGGTGCGGCCGAGCAGAACGTCGGGATTTCCTGCCTGCCAGGTTTTGTGGCTGACCGCGGGCAGATCTGCTTCTTGCGCGGGCAGTCTGCCGCGCTTCTTCCTTCGTGTGCGCGACCCAAGAAAGAGAGTCTCGAAGATTCTGCCGTCAAGAGTGACATTGAGAGATAGAGTGAAAGAGAACATGATTTTGGCGATGTGCTTGCACCAAAGGGCGCTTCCTTCATTTTTTTCCTTTGCCTATGCTTCTGGGTTGTGAGAGAGAGAGAGAGAGAGAGAGAGAGAGAGAGAGAGAGAGGGGCTGGGGCGTAAGAAAGATAGGAGGAAATTCGGTGAAGCGCAGAATCGGATTGATAATGAAGAATGTGGATAACTCGGAAATTTGTCAGCCGTTCGTGGCGGCCGACGAGGCTGCGAGCGGGGGAGACGCAGATGTGTGGGACGTACCGTTGTGTGAAGTTCAATCTTGAGTGTCCGGGTCTCAAGGGCTTTGATGTCGACGATGTTGTAGCACAGGTACCGTGGATTGCATGTCGTGTGTTCGCTTTAGGATTGGTGAGGAGACGTTTCGTTGTAAATTTTCAGCACATCAAGCATTATTGTTTGAGAAAGTGCAACGAGGCACATAGGATTCGCGAAGTGTTAACGTGTCGCCCAAACTTTTGGGCTTGACCATGAATAGATGGATAGAGGCAGAACAAAAAGAGCGAATGCAAAACAAGATGTGTCGACAGATTGTCCCGGGGAGGATGGAGCCAAATGTTGCAATTGATCACATTGATGGTACGCACAATCTTAAGCTCGTTAATACCAAATAGTTTCTTGTGCTGGTCTGTGCAGTATATGTATGCAGAAGGGTTGTGTTGCACTGAATTTGTTCTACCACCTTGAACCCTTAAACTGCATTGAGGATATAAATGGCACCCAAGTACAGGTGGGGTACAAATGATCAGTTGGTCCCTTAGTTTAGTTTCTTACATTGGTGGGTTGAATGGTGATAGGACAGCCAACTCACAAGCTATCATCATTGCACACCAGAAAACCCTGAAGCACATGGGGAACATTGAATTTCTCCTCAAGCAATATATGGCTGTTCAATGGCTGCCTGTAATGCTTATGCTCTTATCATTTTCATGAATTTGGGACAGCTACAATTGGGTTTCATTGTTGTGGGAGGCAGCTCCAAGTTGCTTATTGCTGGTCAAGAACTTGAAGTCATAGCAGCCCCAGTATGAGTACCTCTGCAAGTAGGTGTCTATTGGAACTAACCAGTTTTTATGGCAAATGATGCAATTGCTAGCAAAGCAAATGTTGTTAGTGAGTTCCTATATGCCCACCTTCTTGAATTGAATATAATGGCAGGTGCAGTGTCAACAGTGCTATTCTGTCAAATAGAGGTGCTGATGTCATGATCTTTGAATGGACTTCTAGTTAACTATTCATTTGAATGCTTCTCAACAGTGCTTGCTTGCATGTGTTTAGGGTCACATGGATGGTCATCTTGCGCTTTTGCATTGCATGACAGGAACTCTCCTTATTGGTGAATACTGTGTTGGGTAAGTAGTACATTGGGGATGAGTAATTCAAATGAGTATCAAGACTTTACCATTTAAAATCCAGTTATTTTGGTTGACATCCAAAAGAATTTATCAAAAACCTCCAGAAGCAAGCTAATACAGGTAAGAGTAAACCCTAATCTGGCATTGGGATCATGAATTCTTGTTCTGGGGGCAGAAGGAGAGTTGCAGCAAACAAACCTGGGATATTGTAGTTGAAGAACTTAATGGGTGCAAGAGCAGGTAAGGAATCTGGATCTGATTTCACAGAGCACAGCAGGTGCATTGACTAGTGCATACTAGTTTTCCAATACTGCATGGCAATTGTTTTGCTGCAACCATTTGAACCTTAGGTTTGTTATTTATTTGCAATGCATGGATGATCACTCACTCACAGTAATTTTAAGGTCAGGAACTGGTTCTGAAACTCTAAATCCTTTGTGCACTATCGGCTAGTTGCATGTTGTATCTGAGGTTGACAATTTGTATTGAAGTGCTGCAATTGGAGAAGTGCAGTTTGTATCTCTCATCAGTTTCTTCTGGTACTTTTCATGTTGTAGGATAAAGTTCCTGTTACAATGGGGAAGGTGGCTCCAATATTTTGCAACAGTGGATTGTTGAAAGTGTCTACAACCAATCGACATCTATTAGAGAGGAGCTTCAAAGTCTGGTGTCTATTCATGAGAGGATTGAAATCAGTGTCAGTATGCCCAGCAGGGATGGATGGAGGGATGTCACAGAAGAAGCAAAGAAGTCTACAGGAAGGCACTGGTGTTCTAAGATCACGATTGTGTGGTAGGACATTGGTAGACCTAACTTTGGCGGTATTGAATTTCAGAGGCAACCCAGAAGAACGAAAATGGCAACAGCAATGAAGTTGAAGGAGAAGGTTGGGATGGTGATTCTAATGATGCTGGTGATGGGTATGGCTTCAATAGTAAGACAGCAGTGATGTGCAGTACCAAGGAGCATTTTGAGGATGCAATGACAGAGGAAGAACAACAAATGGTGAGTCAATCCTTGAACTATTTGAGCCTAGATGGAGGATGTCCCCTCTTTACTTAATTCAATGTGATGAATATGTTGTTGTTCAAGCTTGTGAGGGATATCTGAGCATGTTTCCTATTCACTCTAAATCATTTGCTAATCTGGGCGTGAGCACGAAATTTCAAGGGAATGGGAAATTCATTACTTGGACAGTTTCAATCAAGCATCGACAATTTCAAGGTTGTGCAGGACCCATGTACATGCAATACTCACTCCATTTCCTTTCAGAAGTAAGCACAGAGATCCATGGCAGGAACATATCAGCTGGAAATACTTGTGCCTGGAAGTCCAATATGTTTAAGGAGTTAGGGTCTGTCATTTGGATTTAGATTCAGACAGCAGTTGCCAGAGAATTGTCCTCAACCATGAGATTATATCCATAAAGATACACAGTGTTTCACATCATGACAATCTACTGTATCCATTCTTCAATTTTTGGATTTTGCAATGCTCACCCTTGAACTTGATCAATACTGTTTCTGTTCCCAGTGTAAGGTAATTATTTTCTACATGACTGGGAGAAAGATTCAACTTAGATGTCTGATAATAGCAGGGCATTTCATATTGCCTTGAAACATGCATGTGAGCCAGCATTACCAACATGGTGTTTCCCTTCAATTTACTGTATTTATGCTTGGATTCTCAACTTCATAATTCTTGCCTTTGTACTTGATCAGTACCTTGTTTCTGTTCATGGTGTGAGGTAATCTTTTCTACATCTGTGGGATAGTTTGTGCACTGGAATGAAGAAGCTGTGGCTCACCACAATCTTCTCATGACTCAAGTACTAATGGGAACTGGGTACCATAGGTCTCTAAACCTCAGCCCATAGACACCATTTTAGCCCTTGTCCAAAGTTAATGGAGTCACAAGACATATCACAGAACCGTATTTAAGTTACAGCATCCCTTACAGACACATTTGTTCTAGATGGAATCACAATAGAGATATATACCAATACATATAGTTTGTGTACACAAAATATTATCTAAATCCACAACTTTTATTTTTTTCATCACTGCTGCAATTGTTATTGCCTTTGAAGTGCATTGTCTGGTTCTCATTTGCTCTTGATTAGAATGAGTGTGGTGTCTTTTGTTGTAAGTTACCAGAGGTGTTTCTCGGCAACAGTATGCAATGTCTGTTGCAGGTTGCACCTTTGTCAACAAATGTGAAGGCAATCTTCCTTTGCCTTCTTGACCAGGTAAACCCCTAAAAGACATGGAAGTCCTTGAGAATAAACACAACTTTGCAACACTAAAAAGAGAAAGCAAAGACCCTATTCTATCAAGGAAGCCAAAAGAGGGCCCCATTAGTGTAGAGAGATAAAGAAGAGAACTACTACAAATCCAGCACTACAGACTGCAACAAATTTGTCAATTCTTTGTTTGCATGTTGGTATGGTAACATTCTTTTGCATTATCAACAAAAGTTATGTGCTCAGTTATGCAGGCTAAGTTTCTCATATGCAGGTGAGCCTTTACACCACTGAAGGATTGGAGAGAGCAACAGATGCACTGAATGAGGTTACACAACATTGGAACTTTTGTTCAATTGGCTCAACAGTCAGCTGTTGGTTGGCCATAGCAGCTGCCACTTACAGTGTGTGTCAATCCCCCTTATTGCTGAAAAAACCAAGAGTTCTATTTTTATTGCTTTTGCTTAGTTTTGTTTTTCCTCACATAATGTGCTCCCTTACATCTTGTAATTGTCATGCATCTGACTAGGTTTGGCACTAAAACAATCGCTGAATTGCTATAAGTCATATGTGGTTGAGAATTCTTAAGGGATATTACACATGAGGGATGGGCACTCCTCCAAGTGCAGTGGTGGCAACACCTATTGCAGGGGGTCCTGTTTCATCAGCAACTCCTTTTATGTCAATCTCACCACTAACTCTGGGAGGTCGCTCATATCCACATGATGCGGTAAGAGGGTGAAACCTTGCATGTATGGGTTTGATAATAGTGTTTTGGCAATGCAAAACTTTGTGCATTTAAGTACTCAATTTGTAGTAGCAAAACTCAGATCCCCTAACTCCAAACTCACATGGTGATTGTTTTTTTTTTTAGTATCCTTGAGTTGGGCTAAGGTTGTGCATATATGTTGTTTTTGATCCATGTTATTCTCATTGCCAAAATCTGATATTCTTACATCAATTTGAAGTAGAGCAATGTTGTTGTTTTTCCAGCATGGTTCTAGTAGATTACAAGAAACTATTTCAAAAATTAACAGAGATATATGAATTTGTTGTAGTTCCAAACTTCACAACAAAATATTATTATCCTTCAAAAGAAGCAAGAAAGTCTCCTAGATTTCGGAGGTTATAGAAAATTTTCATCTCCACCAACATTTCCTTCTTGAGCTAATGTGAATAAATGTGTTGATGATTGGGTTAAGAAAGATAAATAATTTTATATAACTCATGGAGGTGATCCTTGCCCGAGTCATTGTAAAATCCTTTTCAGAAATATATATCTATAGATATATATAGACAAAGATGATAAACAAGCTGATTAACACAACAAGATGCATATGTTGTTTTGAGACAACGGATACATGTGTCTCTAAGCACATTCCAATTCATGATTCTCTTTGGATTGGAAATCAAACTTTGGAGCCACTTATTGTATGAACAAGCACAAACCTTAATTTTGGAAATGTGAGAAGTTTCAACATCCAAATCAACAAGAAAAGAGCACACCAACATAAAATAGGTTCAAACTATCAATGAAAATGACATTACGAATCATGCAAGTTCTAGAAAGAAATCATGTTGTAATCAATATGGTGTTGAATTAAGGACATGAATTCCAATCACATTGTTTGAGAAAATGAAACAAATTTTTGCCCAAAATTCTTTTAACCCAAAATTCCAATCATGTTTTTCAAGAAAATGAATTCAATTATGTCTTGTGAAGAATATGAATTTTTTTTTATTTTTTGTTTTGCATGCATGTTGATTCCATATGCTTATCAATTTTATACCCAAATTGTTTTTGTGGTTTCAATTTCTCACATCACCATATTGATTTTTTTTCAATTTCTCATGCTCATATTGAATTGATGTTTTAATTTCTCATTGAATGATTATTTTCAATTCCTCATGAACCTATTGAATTGTTGGCATAGTTTTTTTATTGAATTTGTTAAGGTTTAATCCATTATAAAAATGTTTAAAATGTTGTTTCAATCATTAAATTAGTGTAAGAATTTTTGTTAGTGCAAAATTTGCAATTTTGCAAAAAAGGGTGAAAGCACGATATCAATGAACCACTTTTCATCACAAAGTGATATATAACAAGCATGATAGGCATGCCGTAAGCTGAAATCTTGGTAGCATCTTTTGAAAATTCAAAACATAAAATAAAATAAAATAAAAACGTGCATGACAAGATTTTTGAATTCAAAATTTATTTTGAATCAAAGTTAAGCTTGATTCAATGGTTAGATGAAAAGGATTGAATAAAATCAATATGCATAAAGTATATAACATACATTTTTTCAATGGCCATAGGGCCTTATGCTTGTGGTTCATGACACATTACCAAACCAAAGAAAACTAAAAAAATAATAAAATGCCCACCTTAAAAATCTCCTCCTTTTTCTTAAGATAATAGTTTCCCCCCCAAAAACAAGAGTTTTATAATGCATTTATTGCTCAAAAGTGCAAAAAATCATATTTTTTGAATGGACTTTCAACCAAAGAATTAAATTTTTAAAATGGTCTTAGATTTAGTTGATGTATATGTATATCATTCACCACAAAAAAATTCACTAAAACATTCCACTATTACCCCAAATTTTCATTTTTTGTAAATAATAACTAGTTATTATCAATAGGTAATTGGTGAGACATTATCATTTTGAAAATCTATTAGAGTTGTTATTAGGCAACATGTAATCTGTCTTGTTAAGTTAACCGATAACATGTCAATTGAGATAACAAGTAATAGGTCTGTTATGTTAATCGATAAGTTGATTAAACAAGTCATGTTGATCAACATGTGACCAACAACCATTTTAGTTTGGTTTTGAACCATTAGATTGTTGTCTCAACTAGTGATTATTTAATTTGAAACAACACTATGTTCTAGAATAAGTAGTTGATTTTTAACAAAAACAAGAAAGGATGAAGATTGAAGATGGACTTAAAAAAAAATTTCTAATTCGATTTTTTAAATCTATTCTGAATTTTTCTTGTACTTGTACATTTGTAAATATGAGCATCTTCATGTTTCTGATTTTTTCTTTTTTATTTTCATATTAAAGTTAGAACATACATATTGATGCTTATATGAAAGTAAAATTTTGCAAATAATAAATTGTTTTGTGTAATTTTAGGGCATAAAAAACACCACTAACATCCACCCATAACCCTAGACCCATTTCACACTAGGAGTCATGGCCAAAAAAAATTGGGGCCAATTTGAGGATTTTTGGGTTGCAAATTGGCCCCAAATCATTAATAAATGTTAAAACATTGTTGTCAAGATATTAAAAATGCTAGGACATTGGCGCCAAGTGTTGCAAATTGGCCTCCCAAATTTGATGGTATCATTTTTTCAGCCTTGGGGCCAATACAACGCCATAAAATTTAACATTTATTACTACTTAGGGCAAATTGATAAGTTTTTTTCTATTTCAACCTTCATTCCTAATGTAAACCCTTTGGGGCCAATTTCAACTTTTGCACTGGTAGGAATGTTGGATTTGGGTTGAAAATTGGCCTTGACTCTTAATGTAAAATGGGCTTTAGTTTTGAAGTATATTTACAATTTTTCATACTCTCTGACATATTTATTTTGACACAACTATACTTCATGTGTTCAAATTCATAAAAATTTGTTGAAGTTTTTTTTTAAAAAAATGGTTTAAGTCCGAAATTAATGCAATAATTTTGAAATGAACAAAAGAATCCAAAATGTGATGTCCACATGTATAAAAATAAGAAAAAAAAATGCAAAATTTCTATGTTTGTGACTACAATTTTTGGGGGGCTCAATGTGCTTCACCTATAAACAAAAAAAATTGTCTATTTCCTTGTAACCTATTTTCATTTTAGAAAAAATGATACATCCTCACAAAACAATGGTACTAGTTAACCCAACTTGGTGTTTTGAGATGTTGGGATTTTTAGCACCTATACATCCTATTCTTGAACCTCAACCAACTTTTAGATTAATAAACTTTCTTTTTGATGAATCAGATGGTATGTAAGTCATTGATATTTTCCATGCCCCAAATGATATCAAATTATTTCTTGAAATTGTCAAATATGCACAAAGCTAACATGATGAAGTAGATGTGTTGTAAATAAATATAGTTATGCAGGCATAACTTTCATGGCTAAAATATACATTAATTGTTTTTAGGTTTGAAAAATGACTTATGGTACGTGTCCAATGACAAGTTTAGTTTGTCACTTGGAGTTTGGATATCATATTCATACACTTCCCCAACATGTTGCCTTCCTAATTCAATGATCACCTTCAAATCATCCAATGGATTTACATTAGGTGTGAAGTTGGTTTACTGCATTGGGTAAAAACATTTCCATCATAACACTTATTAATTGACCCTATATATTATATGTCATCGATGATGACCTTTTCGTAGGGCCCTAATTGGAGTCTCACATGTAATGCCCCAAAAATGTTCATCAATTGGACCCCACAACTTGATCCTATACATTGAAGTGCCCAACAAACCTTATAGCAAACCTATAGATAGAATATAAAAAACAAGGCTTGCAACAAAACTTGTTATAATCACTTGAAAATCACTAATGTGATGAATTATTTATACGAGTGAAAAGTATTGCAAAGCTTTTTTTTTGTATTTGAAAGAAAATCCCTACATGAAATATGCATCCATTAATTAGGGAAACTTTGCACCATTCAAATAAAAACATTGTTCGTACTTTGCACCAAAAAAGGCCTTCACTCCCATGAGCTTCCCATAAATTTTGGACATACACCCTTGGGAGCAAGTCTTCCCTTGTACATTATGGTGTTTTAGTTGAGGCATGTACATGATGTTTCAACTCCTCCAATATTCATGAAATAAGGAGGATCATAACTACTTTTATAGGGAAAAAATAATATATCATGAAAGGATCTAAAAAGATTATTTCATTGCATCATTTTGTGTAATGGTAGATTGTTTAACAAGAGGGTGGCAACCAATATTATTTTTTATGACAAAAATAAACCAAAATGCAAAAGTTAAAAGGGGTGTGTGAAACCCCTTTATTGATTTTGGTCCACTAAATTATTATTTTCATTGAAATTCGACCATTAAAAACTGCAAAAAACTAATTAAGATTGTAAAACACAACCAGTTAGATCCATCATTGCTTGCAATGATCATCACAATTCTCCTTACCACCTCATGTTGAAACAATAAGCTTTGTGGCCATCTCCCACCAAGCTCCATCATTTAACTAGTGCCACCTTTACTGCAACAAGGGTCATCACCATCATAGTGCAACAATCATGTTAGTGACTCTTTGCCATGCAATTCATCTCCTTGTCAAATTTTGCCATGTTTTTCAACTGCAACAACATTGCCATTACCACTTCATATCACTAGTAATTATTTACCTTATGCAAGTAAAGTCGTGTCCTAATAGTGAATCCTATACAACAATCTATAATCTTGAAGTATCAAGCTCAAGGTAGTTTGTGGTTTATGTTCATTGAGTTCAAATGTTCAATCATCATTGTTAAATTGCATTGAAGTTTGGTTGGTGCCTACTTATTGTGCTCAATGCTTAAGCAATGAATCAAGTACAAGTTTTTTGAACTCAATTGTATGCAACAAATTGAAAGTGCAAATGACGGCAATGAGTATTCATTGTGAGCAACAAGTTTGAATGCATCATTTTGTTGGAACTTGAAACCTTCTACAAGGTGTTTGTTATGCATAATAACTCATAAATGTAGATGATTATAGGTAGTCATTGTGCAAAGTAAATTGACAATGTTTAAAAGGTGTTTAAAACAACAAATATTCATTGTGCACATCAAATTTTATGTGCATGAACTTCATTTTTGATTCATGCTTCAACATCAATGTTGAAGTTATTACATAAAAGCTTTGAGGTATGCCTCATTTGCTTAACCTACATTTATTTATTTATTATAGTTTGAACAATGTGTTTGTAGATTTGAAATTATAATGACTAAAAATACTAAAGATTTTGAAATTGAAAAGGATCCTACAAAGACATTTTTTTGTCATTTTTTTTTCACTTATTAGTACATAATGCTTCTTCTAAAACCTCCAAACCTCAAGTACAATGTTTTTGAAAATTTTGTTTATTCCTTTTTATTAGTTGAATGTTGCCTTTCGCTCTAGTTTTCCAAGTCAATTAACTACAATGCATGGATTTTTTGGTAACACTTTTAATGCTTAAATTTATGTTGGCACCCCTAGTGCATCAACTTCTTATAGTATGCTTATAGTTTTTCATGTTATGTTATCAATCCTATTGCATTGACCTCTCACAACATCCTTCACGAATCATGTTCTTAGCACATTTCATGATTATTGTATTGGTCCTTTCAACAATTCCATTTTATTGTGGTGAATATGACACATTTATTTGTTGTTGGATTCCACATTCACCTAAAAATGCATCAAACTTTTTGGACACAAACTTTTTTCCATAATTGGATTGTAAAGTCTTGAACTTCATGTTAGTTTCGTCTTCCACCAACACCTTGTATTTTTCGAATTTATCTAACACTTCTCCCTTGGCTTTCAATGGATAAACATGTGTTATTCTCAAAAAATCATCAATGAATGTGATAAAGTATCATGTTCCACCATGAAATGTTGTTTTCATTGGCTTGCACACATCGACATGCACAATTTCCAAAAGCTTCAAAATCCTTGTTGCTTCATATTTGGGGAAAGATGTCCTTTGGTGTTTGCCATCAATGCATCCTTCACACACATGGTGCAATGGCACTTCCTTCAAGTTCATGCCATTGACCATTTTATCCTACTCCTTTAGGCTTGCCATATTGAGGTGGCCAAGTCTTTGGTGCCAAAACATGGTTCAAAGGTTTTGTCACATTCACATTTTTTTGCCAAACATTGACATTGAAAAAATAAGTTATTTTCCCTTTGTGTTTCTACCACCATGGTTCACCTTACAACCATCCTTGCCAAACTCCATTTTCAAGCCTTTCAAAAATGAGTTTACTAATAGAAATGAGTCTATTTTTCATTTTCACAACATTAAGAACTTGAGTGATGGTTGTAAGCAACACTTTACTTGCAACTTGCATGGTAGCCTTGATGTTCTTTTTGCTAATGGCCTCCAAAATGGTGTCATCATCCATGTACATTCTTTGTGGAACAATGGGTTCATAAATGGTAAACCATTCTCACTCAAATGTCATGTGTTGTGTTGCACCAAAACCAATGATCCAATCATACACAATATGATCATTGGCATTTAATGCGGTAACAAACATTTGGTTTTTATTTTCATAAACTTAGTTTTGTTTTTTCCTTCTCATCATTCCTCTTCTTCAAATTCTTCACAAAGTGTTTCGGTTTTTTAGAATAGTTCAATAAACCTTTTCATTTACTTTATAAATTGTTAAGCAATGCAACATTTTTTATAACTTCACTTTTTTTTCTTTTGGAAACTTCATGGATTAATCAAACAACGATGAATTGAAGGTCCACATCCTTGGTGATGGACTCCATACTTGTGACCAAGTTATCAAAAAACAAAGGAGGGTTCATGAAAAGTAACATGTACATATCTTTGTCCTTAATTTTCACCTTAATAGAACGTAATTATCTGCTAGTACCTTCACCATGTTGATGTGCACAAGCAAGTCCTCCCCTTCTTGCATTTTGATGGTGAATAAATAACTTGTTTCTAATGGGCTTCACTTCTTGTATAACGCAAAATGTTTCCCGAACATTTTTGGCATTTTCACAATATTGAATGTGTGCAAGTTGTGCATCTGACGTGCTCCCAAGTCCCTAGTTAGGCCCAAGTTGGGGCTAAGTTACTCAAGTTGCGAAATTGTGGGGGACTCGGGGCACGTTCCCAGCTCTCAGCACTAAAAGGGGTAGAGGGGCGTGTTGGAGCTTCAGGATGGGACTAGGGAAGAAGTGACAAGCTATTCACTTATTCGAACCTGCATCAAACCTACCAACAAGTTGGTTAGTTCACATTCTGGAGCACTCTTGATGCTAGGACAAGCCACGAGCAACTCTAGACTCGTTGGATTCGACACGGCCCGGACTCGGGGGAAGCCACCACCTTCCCCCATATAGTATTCTCTGTGCCTTTCCGCTCGTCGCGTTGCGCAACGGCTCTATTCGCGATGAGCTCCTCGTTTCCTGAGAGTGCATCAGAGAGCCCCTCCCCTCCATAACTCTTTTTTCAATTTTTTTTGTGTTTTTTTGTGCGTTTCTTAGCGGTGATGATGAATCTCTGCTCCAATTCATAAGGGCAAAAAGATCCCAAATTGAACGAGTACCAACAAGTTGCTGACCGAGTCCGGGGAGCCGGACGTCGCGATCGTCAGGAAATCAGCAAATGTGGAAATGGCAAGCCGATTCTCAACGGTCACAACGGCGATGACAATGAAGACATCTTCGTCTCCCCAACTCCAAGCATCGGCAGTATTCCTTCAACAAAGGACCTCCTTGCCTGGCCGGTGCAAGATCCCGATTTGAAATTCCATGAGACGAATGCCTCCCTTCCGGGAGGCACTCATCTCTGGGACAAGAACTTGGCTGATCAAGTTTCTGCGCACTCAGTCACTCTGAAGGAACATATGAAGTTCTTGAAGGGAAAATGAGAAGCTCAGAAAAACCAATCGTGCAGCGATGGCCGAACGAGTGACCCCCCTTCTCAACGCTCACTCTCGTCGGAAGTCCTAGAGGAGGAGCAGGCGCAACGCGGAAAGCGCCAAGCAAAGCCGAAAGGAACGGGAGAAGCTCCAGAAGGCTAGCTGCTTAGCAATGGCAAAACGAGCAACTCTAGCTCTCAACGACTACTTTTGTCAGAAGCTCCAGACGAGGAGATGGCGCAAGCTGACAAGAGTACGACTGAGCGCTCTGAACACAGACATCTCACCCAGGTACCTCTATACTCTTCCCCTTTCCATTCAGGCTCAGTTTCTTTCTCTGACGCCGCCAAGAGGAAAGCCGGACATACAGTACCAAGCGTCGAAGCTCCGGAAGCTCTGGAAGCTTCGGGTGCAAAGAACGCTCAGAGAAAACAAACAGCTCCCCTCGTGAGGGAACTACCTCCTACATCTTTGGATGCATTCCCAGGCAACGGGACAGGTGCATCCCCCCCCTCGGGGGAGGATACCCAAGGCCCATCGCCGGTAGATTATAATCTAGAGATAGAAGCAGAATTCCCAACTGCGATGGTGATCGAATTACAAAGAAACGCGACTCTGAGAGCTCGCAAAACAGTGATCGGAAGGACTCTGGCGGGTAGAGCTTCCTTCAAGAACCTCCAAGACTGCCTCAAGCTCCATCTCCCAACACCCTTCTCGACGGTCACATTACTAATGCGAGGATATTTTGAGATTCTCTTCGAAAAAGAGGAAGGGGCTAGAACAATACGGAAGCTCGTGGTGGTAGAATGGAGCGGTTGGGCCCTTTCATTCTCAAGATACTCAGCCCTTTTCAGACCCAATGAGCACGGGGCTAAAATGCTTCTCACACACTGCATCAAGGTGCAATTCCCGAACCTTCACGTCCAGCTCTGCACAGAGAAGGCACTAACCATCATGGCCAGTAGCATTGGGGAGGTTCTTGACATAGAATCTTCGGATTTGTACATCAAGAGACCGGCGGGGCCCATGGTCACGGTTGAGGTCAAGGACATAAGCAAGCTGGCCAGGATCATCAGGATACCATCCATGGCCGAAGGTGCCGGACCCGGAGACACAACAGCCTAGAGAATTCTCTACTCCGGGTTGTCGAACCAATGTAGAAAATGTAGGAAGTTCGGGCACCTTGCCAAGAACTGCCCTCTGAACAGGTCCTCGACGCAAGATGGCAACATCCCTCTCAAAGCTCCCACCGAATGGAGAAGGAGGAACGATCAGGGGAGAAACACTAGCGCTCAGCGCTAGAGCACAGAAAAACTCAAAGGTCCTATAAATCAACGAGGTAAAGGGGGCATCCGTCCAAACAAAGACCGCGCAAGTAAAGAAGAGGGGATGGGTAAGGTTTAGGGTTTTGGCAATTCGGACATCTGCAGCCCAAGTCATGGGCAAAAGAAGGGCAAGGAGTCAAACTGGCATAGCTCCCGGAACTTTGAACGGCCATAGCTCCTCGTCCCGAACTCGGATCGGGACGAGTCCTGAATCAATGTTGTAGCTCTTGTCGAGAGCTTTTCAACGCCATGTCGCACTCTTCAAGGTGACATCGGGAAGAGGTCGATTCCCGACTTTTAGTGGTCGGGAGTCAAACTGCCAGTTTGACTCCCGGCCCTTCTTTTGCCCATAACTTGGGCTGCAGATGTCCGAATTGCCAATGCGAGGACATTTTCGACATCTACGTTTCAAGACCTTTCTAATGACACCAAGAACACCGCAATGCGAGGTGTTTTGGGCCTTGCTATCGAGCTCTAAACATTCGGGAGTCCCGGAAGACTCCCAACCTCCAACTTTTCCAAGTGTTGGGCTTCACCCCCACACTTGGCCAAAGTGGGGTTGCGACACTCTCCCCCACTAGAAGAAAGAG